>Ga0213838_1000934_pt1 | contig 17015 bp, 11 predicted proteins | sample SWPATP13_FD_160577 | JGI IMG/M metagenome (GOLD analysis project Ga0213838, IMG submission 160577) | Coastal seawater microbial communities from Marineland, Florida, United States - SWPA TP1 #3 | ecosystem: Environmental > Aquatic > Marine > Coastal | place: USA: Florida | collected 2016-08-06 | reverse complement strand
CTTCTTACTGAAATAGGAAAGAAGATTCATCATATACGGCAGGAAGTCACATCGGATCCTGCTAGTGCACAACAACAATTAGAGAAACTACTCGGGCAGGTGGAGCGCGACTTTACTGCAATCGAGCAAGTTTCAATTCTCGATATTCAAAAACGTCTTGCACGAAAAGCCAAAGATCAAGAACAAGAAAAAAGCATAGCCTCTGAGCAAAAACTGCTAGCAGAAGAAAACCAATTTCAATGGCTACTCGCCGATTTGTTGCTTTCTGAATCCATCAAAGATGCGATGCATGGAAGGATAAAAGAAGGTGGCGTTTTGGTTGCCGAAGCTATTCAACTAGCCGAAGAAAGTCACGCGCTGTACCTTTTACCTAAAGCTTACAACGTGGCAGGGTTTATCAGTAACTCTTCTAATGAATTGATGGAAGCTCAGCATTATTTCTCTCGGGGGATTCAGGTAGCCGAAGAAATCGGTGACATGCACTACAGTGGCACTATTCATAACAACCTTGGGCTTCTATATCTGCATATCGAGCGTTGGGAAAAAGCACTAGAATACATTCAGCGAGCTAGAGAGATCAGTGATGAAAATGGTGTCGTTTCTCCTGGCCTTTTCCACACTATTTATCTCAATGAGGCTTTCATTCATAACCGCCTGGGAAATGTCGAAGCTTCAAACAAGGCTTATTCAAAAGCCGTCGAATATTTTGAGCAATTAGATGCTAGCGTTCGAGAAACCTTAATACATCTAAAAGGCCGTACAGAAATCCTGATACTGAATGAGCATTACGCCCAAGCCGAGACTTCTGCAAATGAATGTTTAGACCTACCTGAAGGGAACACTTACCCTCTAGAATACGGGCAATGTTACTTACTACTCGGTAAAGCGTACAGTGGATTAAAGGACTTTGAGAGCGCGCTTAATGCGATCGATTTAGGTATTACTACCTTTGAATCCATTGAGCATGAAAGGTGGATCACTCGAGCTTACGAGCAAAAAGCCGAAGTTTATGACAGTTTGGGTGACCCTCAGTCAGCGTTGGCGATGTACAGGGCGTATTATAAGCAAGATAAGCAGCAGTTAATGGGGAAGGTGTACAACTTAGAGCACGCCTTTGCTACACGCCGTATAGAGCAAGAACGCGATTTGCTCAATGTCCAAAATAGGTTGAATGAAGTCAAACTAGCCAAAGAAAGGCTGCGATTTCAAGTGGCTTCCATTTGGGGTATTGTTGCCATTATCGCGCTCGTTTTTACCATGAGACGCTCTTTCTCTGTTCAAAATAAAAACAAAGAACTAGAGAGCCTTTCTTATGTCGATTCGCTCACAGGTTTAAATAATCGCCGCTTCTATTATCAACAACTGAAAGATAAGCAACGATTATCGAGCACACAAACATATCGTATTGCATTACTGGATCTAGATTATTTTAAGCATGTCAACGATGAGTATGGGCACGATGTCGGAGATGAAGTGTTGATAGAGACAGCCAAGCGTGTAAAAAACTTGTTTGATAACAATGAGTTATTAATACGCTGGGGTGGGGAGGAATTTTTGGCACTGCTCAAAAATGATCCTTCCATTCAGCAACGGCTCAGTGACATATTGCATGTAGTGAATGGTACCACGTACACGACAGCGGCAGGGGAGCTAAAAATTACTACCTCTATCGGTTTAAGTGACGCTGGTAGCATTGCAGAATTGGAATCAAGCGATTCGTATTTTCGTAATGCGGATAAGAAATTATACGAAGCGAAACGTACGGGGAGAAACCGTTACGTCATTTAATCTTCCTAGTAGAACTGATACACCAGCAATCTAAATTGTGAGTTTGATATTGTTCTATAATGATAAAAGTGTAATTTATATAATAAGAAATGTGATTCTAACGGCTGTGCAACGTTATTGATTACTCTGGCTATTCACTTAATACAGTTTGCGTGTAAATTGTATTTACATGAATCCAGAACAGATATGGTTAGCATTATAGGAGCGTTGATGTCTTTGCAAGAGCGCCTTTTCACAATGAATTCACTTATCGACGGAAGCCAACCTAAGGCGAAATTTGTTAGCTTTTGGTTGTTGTTCATTTCTAGTTTTCTTTTTCAAGTGCCACAAGCGCAAGCGAAAATAGAGCCACTTAAAGTGGCTGTTGGTGAATGGCCACCATATATTTCTGAAAGCATCAAACATAATGGTTTTCTTACCGATCTTATTGTAAATGTACTGCAAGAAGCGGGTTACGATTCAGAAGTTTCGTTTTATCCATGGAAGCGGGCTTATAATAAAGGCGTTAAGGGGCAAATTGATCTGACAGCAGTTTGGATGCATAAGTCTGAACGAGAAGAAGATTATTACTATAGTGACCCAGTACTAAATGAGCAGTTTGTCTTCTTTCACCTAAAATCTAAGCCATTCAACTGGACGGAATTGAATCAACTCTGGGCATATAACATTGGTGGAGACATCAAATATAGCTACGGAGCGGAGTTTGACAACCTGCTTAGTGAAAAGAAACTCACTATGCTGCGAGAGCATTCGCCGACTTTAAATTTTCAAAAGTTGATTAAAGGGCGAACCGATATCTACCTGCAAGAAAAAAACGTCGGTTATTCAACGTTGATGACTGACTTAGCCGACAAACAACATCTTGTCACTCATCATCCTAAGCCGGTTCTCAATAACTATAGTTATGTACTTTTTCCAAAGAGTGTTGAGGGGAGTGCTAAGTTAGTAGAGGACTTCAATAAGGCGCTGAAAGCGTTTAAAGAATCCGGACGATATGATGCGTTTTTCAAAGCTTTTGAAAATCAGCAATACCCAACTCAAGCGGCTCCTGAGTCTCCTTAATCGCGTAATCACAACGTTCCAACCTAAGTCGAAACATAAACAGCTTTGCCATAGTAGTTTGTGTCATGCACTTGTTCTAACAAAAACTGAGCTAAACTGTGGATCGAAATATTGCCACCTTGAAAACGTGAATGGCTTGTTTTAAGTGGTGACGTAGACACTTCATCCATCATGCGACCAGCACGTGCAATCGTAAAATCGATCTCACTGTTAGTGAGAATTTCAAACTCGTTCTGCCTATCTGTCGTCATTTCGCCCAGTACCAGTGGGGCAACTTTATTCAGCATAAACCGTACGAACCAATGATTTCTGTCATCAGGATGTTTGAGGCTAGCGCCACCAGTAAGTATAAAACGATTAATGCGGTGTTTACGCAACAACGGAAGCAACACTTGCGTACTTTTGGTATTGGTATTGGTATGGGTTTGAGCGGATTGTTTGGCTAGCTTGATGCTTTCATTGATCCCTGAGGGGCCAAGGGTCGACACGACTGCTATTGTACCCTCGATGAGCTGCTCAAGAGCATGCTTGTCTGTAGCGCAGCCTTTAACAATATTTATATTGGGATGCAACGGTACTTTTTCTGGGTTTCTCGCCAATACGTTAAGTGAATAGCCTTGTTCTAGAGCGTACTTAATTACTATTTTTCCGACGCGGCCTGTTCCGCCAATAATTGCTAGTTTTTGCATGTATTATCCCTCTCTATTTCTCTGCTTGTTAGCGATACGTTGATAGTGATAACCATCATATTGGGATTGATTGATATAGATAAGTCGTCAAATAAGGAAAGGTTTGATACTGTTTTAGTATCAATTGAAGAGGCTACTATGCTAATTAATTATCTGAAAGCCATGTCAGTGTTTTCCACAGTTGTCGAGACTGGCAACTTTACCTCTGCTGGCGAGAAGCTATCGATGCCACGAAGTAAAGTGAGTGAACAAGTTGCAAGACTAGAAGAATATTTGGGGGTTAAGCTTTTTACGAGAAGCACCAGAAAAGTAACGGTGACCGAAGAAGGCATTGCGTTTCATAGCAAAGTAAAAAATATCTTGTTAGATGCGACTCAAGGCGTAGAGGAAGTGAAAAGCTTTGAAGATAAGATAAAAGGTTTAATAAAAATTACGGCGACTCAAGATCACTATGAAGCTTTGTTATTGCCAATTCTAAAGGAATTCTCATCGCTCTATCCACTAGTCGATTATGAAGTGCAAATAGGAGACGACGCGTTTGGTGTCATTGATGAATCGATAGATATAGCGATCCGTGCAGGTGAATTACCGGACTCTTCGCTTATTTCAAGGCCATTAAAGCCGACGAGGCTGAAGCTTTATTGTGGTAGGGAATTTAACCATCATTTCCAATGCCCGACTCAGCTCGCTGACGTCAAATGGATTGTGTTGAAAAATAGTAATCAGCCGTCGAGTACGCAACTAATAAACGAATCTGGTGATGTTCAGCTTGTGGCCCATTCACAATTTAACTGTGCCAACAACATCGCCAGTTATTTGCCTATGATTGAACAAGGGTTTGGAATTGGGGTTCTGGCAGAAGTCACAGGAAAACACTTAATGAAAACGAAACAATTACGCGAAGTGTTGCCCGACTGGTATGTGAGTGAACTGCCGTTATCGCTAGTTTACCCCGCAAGAAAAAACGTAGCCAAGCGAACTCAATTACTACTTGATTTTATGTATCAAAAACTTGGCTAATGAAGCTTTAACTTCACGCTAACCTTTCTAATTTCGAGTGTTAAACGTTACACTGATGGAAAATAATGAAAAAGGAAATCTGATGTATCACGCACATGTGTATTTTGCCCTTAGAAATGTTGAGCCTGCTGAAACACTTCGCCAACGCGTCATTTCGGAGCGTAAAGACGTGATTGAGACCTTTCCATTGGTGCAAAAGCTAGTGGGGCCCCACAAAATGCCAATGTTTGAAATGCACTTTCATAACAATGATGATCAATTCATCGAATGGTTAGATGAAGCCCGAGGTGACATGTCTGTGTTAATTCACCCGGTCACTGGCGGTGAAGAAACGCTTGATCATACTGAAAGAGCGATTTGGTTAGGCAGAGAACTTGGTGTCTTTGAAGAGACACTTTCGAGTTAGTCCGGAATCGTAAAGTATTGCCCATGATTAACGTGTGTATATAATAACTCACTAATATACAAAGTGTTGCGTTTTTGTCGCGACTAAATGACATTGTACTCAGTTACTCCTAAGCTTAGTAATAGGCGAGAGATAAGGGGTGCTTATGGCGAAACTTCGTGACCCGTTAATAATGTTGTTATTCTTTGTAGGCGTGAGTTTTATTGGGCTACAAGGGCTAGCCATTATTGAGAAAGATCATCGTTTATCCGTGGGTAAGTCCCTTAACACCGTAATTCACACTATTGAAGAAGCGCTAACATTATGGTCTCACAATCATCGTGTGAAAGCAGAAACGTTAGCGCGTCGACATGATGTGATTGTTCTTACTGAGCAACTCCTTAAAGTGAAAGATCCTTCTTCCTCTCTAGCGTTACAGAAATCCATTCGAGAATTATTGAACCCTGAAATCATCGCCTTTGGTTACCAAGGCTTTTTTATAATAGGGTTAGACTCTCTTAATTTGAGTTCAATGAGAGACTCAAACATCGGCGAGTACAACCTTATTTCGATTCAGCGAGAAGATCTGTTTAACCGAATCAAAGACGGGGAAACCCTAATCGTCCCTCCCATACTTTCTGACGTTCCGCTACGAAATAGTGATAATCAGCTAAGGATACTTCCGCCAACCATGTTTGCTGCCGCACCGATACGCAATGATTTAGGTGTAGTGATCGCAGTTTTAGCTATTCGAATAGACTCTGTGGATGGATTCAGCCGAATTATGCGTTTGGGGCGTTTAGGAGACACTGGTGAAACCTACGCGTTTGATTCTCAGGGAATCATGCTGACGGAAAGTCGTTTTGAAGATCAACTGATCGCACTAGGCATTATATCGAGTCAGGAAGGGGCGAGTCTAAACATCCAAGTGCTTGATCCTGAAGCCGATCTAACAAAAGGGGAAATGTCCCCTTTACCCCCAGAGTCGCGAACCTTTACTCACTCAGTGAAGAAAGCTTTCGAGAAAATGAATGGGTTTGATGTTCAAGGGTATCGCGATTATCGCGGTGTCATGGTCATGGGCGCTTGGAGTTGGCATAGCGAGTTGAACATTGGTATCGCCACAGAAATCGATGTGTCAGAAGCAATGAACTCCTTTGTTATCTCGAGAAATGCAATTTTAGGCAGCCTTTGCTTAACCGCGATACTCGCAGCTTCGCTATCGAAGATCCTAGTCAGTAATCGAACCAAAGCGCTAGAGGGAATGCGCGAGCTTCAAGTCGCCCTTGAGAGTAAAGTAGCAGAACGAACAGAAAGCTTAATGGGGATGAATGCCGACTTACAAAGCCAAATCATTGAAAGGGTTCGGACTGAAGAGCAGCTTAAACAAGCGCAGCATGAGCTCGAAGAAAGTAACCGAAAACTCCATAAATTGGCTTCAATTGATGGGCTGACAGAAGTGGCGAACAGAAGAACTTTCGATAGCCATCTAAGTAATGAATGGAAATCAGCGTTCAAACACGGTCATAAGCTCTCTTTACTATTGATTGATGTCGATGATTTTAAGAAATACAACGATACCTTTGGCCATCAAGCAGGCGATATATGCTTGAAAACTATCGCTAAGATTTTAACGATAGACATGGGGAGAGGGCAACATGGTGATATTGTTGCACGCTATGGCGGGGAGGAGTTTGCTCTTGTATTGAGCAATACAACTTGCGAAGAGGCATACGAAATTGCGGAATCTGTAAGAATGAACATTGTCGATGCAGAAATCCCATTTTCTAACACCACGGTGAAAGATGCTGAAGTTGTGACAGCTAGCATTGGCGTGGCAACGGTTAACCCATTAATCGGTCAAGGATTTGAAACGTTAATAAAACGCGCAGACGAAGCATTATACAAAGCGAAAGCTGATGGTAGGAACACCGTGATTGCCACAAGCGAAGAAATAACACGCGTTTCATAAGTGCATAAAAAAAGCACCTCAAAGTGAGGTGCTTAAATGCCTACGGGGGAGAGGGCATAAACGTTTTCAAAATAAGCTTAACTAAGCAGCAACGGCTTTCTTTGCTTTGTTGTCGCCAAGTTTTTTAAGCGCCGCATAACCGAAGCCCGTTACCGCTGTACCCGCTGCGATTGCTACTAAGTACATCAATACTGGTGAAATTGCACCTGGGATAAGTAGTACGAACAGACCGCCGTGAGGAGCCATTAGCTGCGCACCAAACATCATTGATAGAGCACCAGTCAGTGCGCCACCTGCCATACATGCTGGGATAACACGCATTGGGTCTTTCGCTGCGAATGGAATCGCACCTTCAGAGATGAAACATAGGCCAAGAACGAATGATGCTTTACCCGCTTCACGCTCGCCTGCTTCAAACTTGTCTTTCACTAGGAAAGTCGCAAGGCCCATACCTAGAGCAGGAACCATCCCTGCTGCCATGATAGCTGCCATAGGAGCGTAAGTTTGCGAAGCCAGTAGACCAACACCGAAAGTGTAAGCCGCTTTGTTTACTGGGCCACCAAGATCGAAACACATCATTGCGCCTAGAATCACACCTAGAAGAATCGCGTTAGACGTCCCCATGTTGTTCAGGAAGTCTGTCATTGCGCTCATTACGCCAGAAACAGGGCCACCTACGATGTAAACCATCACAAGGCCAGTGAACAAACTCGCGATAAACGGAATGATCAGGATTGGTTTAAGTGCTTCCATCGATTGTGGAAGTTGAACTTTGTCGGCAATGAACTTCGCAGAGTAACCTGCAATGAAACCCGCCGCGATACCACCTAGGAAGCCTGCGCCTGTTGAACTCGCCAGCATACCGCCGATTAGACCAGGAGCTAGACCAGGACGGTCAGCAATCGAGAATGCAATGAAGCCTGCAAGAACAGGAATCATCAGTGCGAATGCAGAACCACCACCGATAGTCATCAGTGCCGCTGCTAGTGTGCCTTCTTCTTTAAACGCTTCGATACCGAATACGAAAGAAAGCGCAATGATCAAACCACCAGCGACAACCACAGGAAGCATGTGAGAAACACCAGTCATCAAATGCTTGTAAACGCCTTTCTTTTCATCTGATGAAGAAGTGTTAGAAGAAGTCGCACTGTGAGTGTAGATTGTTGCTTCCGCAAACGCTTTTTCAAACTCTTGCTTGGTCTTTTTAAGTGCAGGTCCAGTGTTTGTCTTGTAGAGCGTTTTTCCGTTAAATCTGTCTAGAGGAACATCAATATCAGCCGCGATAATGACAAGGTCTGCTTCTGCGATGTCTTGGTCTGTCAGTTGGTTTTTTGCGCCAACGGAACCGCGAGTCTCTACCTTAATTTGGTGTCCTAGACGTTTACCTTCATCTTTCAAAGCCTCTGCTGCCATGAACGTATGGGCAACGCCAGTAGGACAAGCCGTGATAGCGACGATTTTCTTAGCAGACTGCACTGTAGCATTAGGCGTTGTGGTGACGGCGTCACTAGCTTGAAGCTCCTTGGCGTTTGCGACAGCGTGCTCAAGGAATGCTTTCGCGTCTTGTGTGCACTCAGAAATAGGCGCTTGGTACACTTTTTTGCCAACGAAACGAGACGTATCGACGGAAGTATTCGCCGCAATGATAACGACATCCGACATCGCCAAAGCACTGTCTGAAATAGGGTCGCTTGGCATGATAGTCGATTGACACTCAATGCTCGCATTCCAGCCTAGGGCTTTAGATGCTTGTTCAAGTAAACCGGCAGCGATGATGCTGTTTGCTACGCCGCTAGGGCAAGCTGTTATAATGGAAATATTCATAAATTAACCTTTGTCCTAAATACTTGCCGTTTGGCTAAGTGTTTGTAATTGGATTTGATTTTGTATTGTCTCCAGCTCTTCTTGGCTGGTTAGCCCTACACCTACCTGCGAAACCGCAAGGGCAGAAAGTGCAGTAGCAAATTTAAGTAGTGTTTGTTTTGGCATTTGTTGCATGTGGCCCCAACATAAACCTGCGACAAGTGTATCGCCGGCTCCAACAGTGCTGACCACATTCATGCGTGGTGGTTTAGCTTGCAGCCACTCACCCTCGTTCAGCCACATGACACCTTCTGCGCCCATTGAAACCACAATGTTGCTGATGCCTTTGTCTGAAAGTTGTTCTGCCGCTTGTTGGCATTGCTCTGGAGAGCGAAGTGCTTTACCAACAAACACTGAGAGTTCTTCGTCATTCGGTTTAATGAGCCAAGGGTTGGCATCTATTCCCGCTGTTAACGCGTCACGGCTACTGTCAAACAGCACTCTTTTACCCATGTCATGTAAACGTTGGATCCAGCTTGCACATAGGGCAGGGGAAACACCTTTCGGTAAGCTTCCAGCAATGACAAAGTAATCGTGGTCTTCAGCCAGGCGCCAAAGAGCGCGTTCAAACTGCTCGATCGCAATCGGCGTGACTGAAACACCAGGGAAGTTGATGTCACTCACTTCGCCGTTGTCTTCAACCAGTTTTACGTTGATTCGAGTTGAGCCTTCTACGCGAACGAATTGGTCATTCGCTCCCATGGTATTGAATAACTGGCAAAACAGTTCTTGATTGTCTTGACCTAAAAATCCGGTCACTGTGACCTGTGCGCCGAGCTCACTCAATACCTTTGCGACATTGACGCCTTTCCCTGCTGCGTGGAAAGCACTCTGGTTGACTAGGCTAACTGAGCCCTGATTCAGTGTGTTTAAGTTACCCGTTAAATCGAGAGCAGGGTTTAGGGTGACGGTAACGACTTTTACTTGCTTATTTGAACTAGTCATAGTGATTCCTTAACCTTCGCCTAGGCCTGACGCAATTGCATTTCCAATCGCTTCTAACGCTTGTGGTGCATCTTGGCCTTCTGCAGAAAACTGGAGTTGGTGCCCATGTTTCACACCAAGCGCAATCACTTTCATTAAGCTTTTGGCATTAACTTGTTTTCCATCACCATCAAGGTTTGAAACCTTAATCGCTGACTCAAACTTTTTCGCTTCAGCGACTAACATTGCTCCCGGGCGGGCATGCAAGCCATGGGCGTTTTTGATTTTGAAAACCGCAGTATTGTCTTGCGAAGCACTTGAAGAATCCGTGACAACCTCTTCACCTTTGAGCAGGCCGATCAGTTGCTCAGTATTGGCAGAAAGGATGTCCGCTTGCTTACCTTGGAAAACAAGTTTAGTGATGTTTGACAGGATTGATTGATGGGCATTGTTGCACGCAGCAAATGCGATTAGCCCTTTAACGGCTTCGCCTTCAAACTCGCAGTCATTCGCGGTAGAAACAAAGGATACGCCAGTGCGGGAAACGCCTTTGTCGCTACCCAGTAGCCAAAGTCCTTGGCCTAAATGAGTCGGTGTTTTCGTAACAAGATCAGAAACAAATTCATTGTTGGTACAGCCTGTATTTTTCAGCAAGCCAGAAGCAACCGCAGACATTTGAATCATATCGCTCGCAGGAAACAGTAGCTGAACTAATGAGGCGTCAAAATCGGCCTCAAGCTGAACGTCACCGTTTAATAGCGCAATGATTTCGCTTTCCGATTTTGCTTGTTTCAGCTTGGCTTCAACGCCGTCGGCGGAAAGTACCTTTGTCAGTTGTTTTAGAATGCCTAAATGCTCATCAGATTTAGCCGCAATGCCTATCGCCACATAAACTGTGTTGCCATCTGCCCAGTCAATACCATTCGGGAAGTGGTGCACCATGACGCCAGTTTCAACAACGAGATCACGGGTATCCGTTGTGCCATGGGGAATGGCAATACCATTTCCAAGGAACGTGGAGTTCTGAGCTTCGCGATTTAACATGCCCTCGACATAACCGTCTTGGACTAAGCCTTTTGAAGTTAAGTCTGTTGCGATGGCTTTAATCGCATCCGTTTTTGTCGCTGCAGACTTTTCTAATTTAATGTCTGTTGTCGTTAGTTTAAGCATGTTGCCTCTTTAGCATTTTTCATACGAAAGTTAGTGTTCTGAAACGATTGGTCAGCAGTAAAAAGGTGCTGAATAGTAATGCTGAATCGTTTCAGCAAAAATTTTAAAAAAATTCAGCAAAACGATTTTTGGTTAAGAAATCGAACTTGCTGTGTGGTCTTGCGAATCTAGAACACGAAACATCAGTTACGAGTAACTTTGATTCATTTCAGTGATTGAACTCGCTTTTCAGATTTTGCTGAATCCTTTCAGCTTTTATACTGAATCGATTCAGCGTATAATTCAACTTAACCAAGGATCCAATCCGTTGTTCTATGATCCGACGCACAAAATAAAGGCTCTTAATATGACACTTGATGAAATAGCCAAACTGGCTGGTGTATCTAAAACCACAGCCAGTTATGTTATTAACGGTAAAGCGCAGAAATACCGAATAAGTGAAAAAACTCAGCAAAAAGTGATGGCTGTTGTTGATGAATATAACTATCGGCCAGACCATGCTGCATCTTCATTAAGAGCCGGAAATAGCCGATCGTTTGGATTAATTATCCCAGACTTAGAAAACACCAGTTATGCAAGGTTGGCTAAACTGCTTGAGCAGAATTCTCGTAAAGCGGGTTTTCAGATCTTGATTGGTTGCTCTGATGACGACGCTGAAACAGAGCAAAAGGTTGCTGAGGCATTGGTCAGTCGCAGAATAGACGCATTGTTTGTGGCAAGCGCTATGACAGACGCCAACGATTTCTATTTGAAGCTACAAAAATCCGGTACACCAGTGATTGCAATTGACCGTCCTTTAGATGATGAGCACTTTTCGTGTGTCATTAGCGAGGATTTTGGTGCTGCATTTGAACTGACTCAATCATTGTTAGAAGAAGACGTTGAAACTGTGGGTTTGATTGGTGCGCTGCCAGAATTGAATATTTCAAGAGAGCGCCAGCTTGGCTTTGAATCTGCGATCAAATCGAAACAAAAGGTGTCGCTCATTGGTTACGGTGAACACTTTAATCGAGAAAGCGGTAAAGCGGTGCTAGAAGAATGGGTTAAGCAAGGAACTGTTCCGGATTCTATCGTCACGACTTCTTATACTTTGTTAGAAGGGGTGCTGGATATCTTGCTAGAGAAGCCTGAACTTATGGGCAAACTCAAGTTAGCGACATTTGGTGATAACCGACTGTTAGATTTCTTGCCCATTAAAGTGAATTCACTCCCTCAGCAATTTGAAGTGATAGCGGATAGCGCGTTGGCTCTTGCGCTGAATGCATCGGCTAAGCGTTACCAATCAGGGGTTGAGTTAGTGCCTCGTAAAATCGTAAAACGTGATTAGAGTCCACCCGCCAAAGAATTAAAAGCCTCGATGTAAGTCGAGGCTTAGTTATTTAGATAAAAACCGCTAATCGTTTACTCGAAACTAATGGTCGTCCAGACCATGCGGTGATCCGAAGAAGTGGATTTTCCGCTACCGCCTCCAATTCTAGGATCATTGACCAACAGTCGGCCTTGTTCACCTGTAGCGGGCCAAAATACACCAGAGCTTTCGATTTCTAGGTTTACTGAAGGAATCGCATGGTCAACTCGTAAGCCGAATGTACTCGTGACCTGCTCGGGATAAGTGCGATTTGCGTGCTCTTCAGCCGCGCCATTACTTACAGGGACTAATGAACCAACGGTTGCGTCACCATTAACGTATTGGTGATTTAGCAGTGCGCGAATTGTCTCAGTATATCCGTCACCATCCGCTGGATCGGCATTAAGATCGCCCATAATGACAAACTTAGCGTTGTCTTCTAGTCCGCCATTAACGTTAGAGTCATCATAAATGTATTCGGCACCTTCAATATAGTCCGTCCAAAATTGAATTTCGTCTCGGTTTTTCATTTTATTGTGGTTCGTTACTGTGTCATAGACGGGTGGTGTCGGGTGAGACATCAATAAGTGAATGGTTTCATTGCCATTGACTGTTGGTACGATAATCGGTGCATCAATATGGTTCTTAGATGACAGACGAACTTGATCCCATTCAGCGGCGGTATACCAGTCATCACCACATGCCATGTTATCAGGGATAGTGTTTTCAGGGTCATTACAATTAGTTATTTTAGGGTTTTCAGATGAAGGTAAATCCTTCCAAAGAAACTCTTGGAATGTGCGGGTATTGTCTTTGTCTATTGGATATTGAGACATCAGCGCAAAGGCATATTGGCCGTGATAAAGTCCAAATCCCCAAGCATCGCCTGGCATCTCTCCCAACACGCCATTGTTATCCAGATCGAGCCCACTATTCAGTCCAGTGTTGGTTGCGTAGCTTTCAAAATATGGGTAAGTGATTGGTTCAAGCATAGAACCACCATCAACGCTATTTAGGCTTTGAGGTACCGACAAGTAGTTAGTTTGGAATCCAACAAGAGCCGATGTGTCGGTGCCTGTTCCATTATTGTTAAACTCGCCCATCATTAAAACGTTTGGACGATTTTTCTGGATGATCGCAGCCACGTTTCGGATTTGGACTACCTTTTCCGCTTTTTCTTTGTCTGAATCGGCAATGGATCCATCGAGTAGTGCATCGACTAGAATCTGTTGATCTGCAGGGCTTGTTTCCATTTCATCAACCAGTTGATCAAAGCTGCTACGGTCAAAAGAAAGGTTAAAAGTAGATACCGTTAAATCGGTAACAGGTTCTGAGTCAATTGAATCGTCATTACATCCCATTAAAAGGGTAGAGCTAAGGGCGAGGGCTAATGACGTTTTTAGTAGTTTCATGCGATATCTCAATAGAGTTGATTAAAATCGAACGCATGTTAGGGGGCTGATGACTTTATAAAGCAAACATTGATCACGCTTGTGCTAATTCTATTGCACTCTAATTGCAAATTATGAAGCCTAATCTCACATTAAACACGATGTGTTATAAGTAAAACTCATTGATTTCATTTTCTCTATGATTGTATCAATAGAAGTAGTTCAGAAATGGATACGATACCAAGCAACAAGGCTAAACACTTCCAGAAAAAGATAGGGTTACGCTGTAAAAGTGGTTGTTGAGCAAGCTCTTTTTGCAGCTTGGCGTTTGGCGTGGTGAAATCAGCAACAAACTCACTGAGCACTAAGTAACGCGACTTGGGATTGGGGTGACACGCTTTTTTTAAGGTGAGGTCGAGCCATTCTGGAAAGCGAGGGTTGGTTTCAAGTATTGATCGGTAATTCCATTCTTGGTGACGTGCATTGGCGAGGGATTGGGTATCAATGGTTTTATAGGGAAGCTTTCCAGTAAGCATCTCATAGCTAATGACGGCGACTGAAAAGAGGTCTGACTGAGTAGTGGCGACTGAAGCGTCCAAATACTCAGGTGCTATATAATTTGCTGCACCTAATGGAGGTGAAGTGGGCTTAGCCTTTGAACTGCCACTTTCTTCAAGCCCTTTAACAAGCACCGCTCCTAAGTCGATAACCTTTATGTCACCGTTGGGCTGAATGATGATATTTTCAGGCTTGAGATCTCGGTGTACCATCTCTGCTCGTTGTAATGCTCTTACGGCGATGATCACTTGCGATATAATTGTGCGAACTTCATCAACCTCTGGTGTTGGGTGATCATACATCCATTGTCTAAGCGTTATACCAGTGACGGGCTCGCACAGTTGATATAGGAATTTGGAATGCGGAGGCGTTGGGTACACTTTCATTAGTTTGGGATTGTTTAGATTCATTCCTGCCCACTGCTCGTTGTAAAAGCTTAGCAAGGTTTCAGGCTCTTCACGGTTGTTAAGTGAAGGGGCCTTGAGAATTAAATCTTGTCGAGTGTCCGTATCTTCTACTAGGTAGACGTGACTTCTTGCCCCTGCATGTATGACTTTTTTAACCACATAATGATCAATACGATTACCTTCACTAAGTGCTGGGGGAATCGCCTTAGATTGAAGTGCTTTTTGGAACTCAAATGCAGATGGATGGGGCAGGTTAGTGACTTGTACTAGAAGCGCACTGATGTTGTCTTTACTGTTGTGCGCCATTGCTTGATGGCAAATGGTTTTTGCGGCCTGTTCAAACTTACCTGAAAACCGAGAAAGCTCGTCGGTTATTGTTTGTTCAGGCAAATATTCGTGGACGCCATCGGTGGTTAGCAAAAATAAGTCATCATGCTTGATTGGCAAGGTTTGATAATCAATATCGAGTTTATCGTCCATCCCCAATGCGCGGGTTAGAAAGTGTTGTTGACCAAGGCTTTTTCGTTGGTGGTCGCGAGTAAGCTGGCGCAGTTTTCCTTTTCTGTAGAGGTAGATTCGGCTATCGCCAACGTGGAAAAGATGGGCGGTATTGGATTTGAAAATAACGGTACTAAAAGTGGTGACGAGTCCGTTGTGTGACAGGCCGGTTTTCTCACTACTGTTAAACAGCCATGAATTAAGCGCGGTAAGCACTTTATGTGCAGAGTGCTTAACACTCCAACTATTGGGGGTTGCGTAATAGTCGGATACAAATTGCATCACACTAGTGTGGCTTGCTTGTTGCCCGTAGTCGCTGCAACTCACACCATCAGCGATACAAGCGATACTGCCTTTATGATCTCTTTCTGTTAATGAACTAGGGTGCTTTACGATGAGGGCGTCTTGGTTTTCTTCTCTTCTGCCTTGTAACGAGCAACCGCCATAGGCGATTTCAAGTTGATGGGCATTTTGAGTCGATCTTTCATTGTTCACGACTACATCTAGTGGCATCTCAAACGCTTGATTCATCATAATTCCGCTATAAAGCTCAGCAATAGAAAAAGAACAAAAGCTTTACCGATGCAATGAATGGTTCGCTTCTTGGGCATGAGCGTGATTCATTGAATGTGTATCGGCAAAGCCTTTGAACGACTACCAATTGGTTTTTCTCAATCGGAGAGAAATAGAAAACCCAATGGTAGCCTCCCGATTTTTGTTAGATTGAGTTAAGCAGCTAGTGCGATACATCAATCAATGTGACGCTTCCATCATCATTAACTTCTGCAATTTGTCCGTTTGGCTCTTCCATAAAGAGCAGTGTGACAAAGCCGAGTACCGCTGTACCTGCTATCACTAAAAAGAAGGTTTGATAAGGAACGAATGACAGTACCGTTAAGTAAACCACTGCACCAACGTTACCGTAAGCCCCTGTCATGCCAGCAATTTGTCCAGTCATTCTGCGTTTAATCAGTGGAACCGTCGCGAATACCGCACCTTCACCTGCTTGAACAAAGAAAGAACATCCCATCGCAGTGGCGACCGCTAACCAAAGAGGCCATTCACTTCCAACTTGTCCCATCAAAAAGTAGCCGACGGCCAATCCCGCTGTCAGGATCAGTAATGTTGGCTTTCGACCAAATCGGTCAGATATCCAACCACCACCTGGACGAGACATTAAGTTCATAAACGCATAAGCCGAAGCAACCATACCCGCTAAGACAGGAGTAAGCTCAAATGTCTCTGAGAAAAACAGTGGCAGCATAGAGACAACCGCTAGCTCAGATCCGAATGTAGCGAAGTAAAGAACGTTCAATACTGCGACTTGCTTGAACTTATATTGGTGCATTTCTGGGACATCATATTTGAAGATGTCTTTGTTAACTTTCCATGCTTGAAATACTTCGTAGAAGTAAAGCGCGATAAGACCGATGTAGATAGTTCTTACTGCCACCTCTGAAAGCATATCAATACCAGACGGTGAAAGTTTCCACGCGAGTAGGGCAAGCGCCGCGTACATTGGAATCTTCATGATCAGAAGGAAGAAGAAATCCCCTGTGGAAGTGACTTCCATGGCGGCAACTTGCTGAGGCTTAAAGTAGGTTGCGCCTTTTGGAGTGTCGGTGACACTGTTATAGAAAATCACAGAGAAAATAAGGCTCATTGCACCCGTCACGCCAACGGCATAGCGCCAGCCGTCTTCGCCTCCAAACATCAAAGCTAGTGTTGGCAGTGTGAATGCAGCCGCTGCTGAACCAAAATTACCCCAACCGCCATAAATGCCTTCGGCCGTTCCCAATTCATTGTGGGGAAACCATTCCGACACGAGACGAATGCCAATCACAAAGCCAGCGCCAATGAATCCGAGCAAGAAACGGGCAATTGCGGCTTGCAAAAATGAATCGGAAAGCGCAAACATGAAACAAGGTATAGAACAAAGG
>Ga0213838_1000929_pt1 | contig 17059 bp, 9 predicted proteins | sample SWPATP13_FD_160577 | JGI IMG/M metagenome (GOLD analysis project Ga0213838, IMG submission 160577) | Coastal seawater microbial communities from Marineland, Florida, United States - SWPA TP1 #3 | ecosystem: Environmental > Aquatic > Marine > Coastal | place: USA: Florida | collected 2016-08-06 | reverse complement strand
CCGGGCCACCCGGGCTGTACGCAGCCCCGGCCGCCGGTCCGGGAAGTGCCGGATGTCCGGGAGGTGCCGGAGAGCGCGGCTCACTGCCAGGAGTGCAGGGTTCACGATTCAGGATTCAAGGTGCCGGGTTCACTATTCGGGGTTCACGATTCAGGGGTCAGGGTGTCCTGGGTGAAGAGTCCGGGTCCAGGAGCTCCGCGCGCCGGCCGACGCCGAGCTTGGTGAAGATCCGGGACAGGTGCCCCTCCACAGTCCGTTGCGATACACACAGTGCGGTGGCGATTTCGGCGTTCGTGGCCCCGCCGGACACCAGATCCAGGACCTCGGTTTCCCGGGCGGTCAGCGCGGCGCCGTGATCGCTGTGGACGATCTCCAGCTGCGCCGACATGCCGGCTTCCACGAGGCGGTGATGGACGCGGCGCTGGACCGCGGTAAGCCTCCACCGGTCCGGGTCGTCGGCCAGGATCCGCTCCGCCTGCTGTGCGGCTTCCAGTGCCAGGAGCCCGTGGCCGCCGCCGAGCGCGTCGTCGCTGATCCCGATGAGGTCGACAGCGTCGGACGCCGAAACCGCTCTCGCGTAGGATTCCAGCAGGCGCGCCTCCGGGCCGTCCACGGCGCTGCTGCTGAGGGCAAGGTCCTCCGCTCCCGAGACGTCACCGCGGCGGAACGCAAGCCGCCTGATATCGGTTTCAACGCCCCGCAGGCCCTCGTGCAGCGCCTCGTCCGCCAGCCGCGCCAACTCCTTTGCAGCGCCCCCGTCGGGTCCGTCCCCGGGGTCCGCCGCCCGGCAGTACGCCTCCGCCAGCAGGTGCAGGGTTTTCGGTTCCCGGTATACCGAATGCCGGTAGGCCAGCGAATGCTGACCGGCCTCCTGCTGGCCTCCGACGGCGGCAGCCGCGTAGGCTGCGACGGCGTGGGCAAACGGCAGCAGGTGCAGCGGGTCGGCGATGGTGAGCTCCTCCACTGCCAGCCGCACCTCGGCCAGGCTTTCGCGCATCCGGCCCTGGCGCAGCCTCGAATATCCCCGCATGAGGTGGAGCATGCCGCCGCTGTACAGCAGGCGCCCGGGTTCGCGGGCCGCGTAGTCGTCCAGGACCTTTCCGAGTCCGTCCCAGTCTCCGGCCCGGATCAGGTTCAGGCAGTGGCGCACCACGAGGTCCTCGTACACCAGGGGAAGCTCCAGGCTCGCGCTGCGGGCCCCGTTCCATGCTTCGCCGTCCAGTCGCAGCCCGCTCCGCAGGCGGCCCTGGGCAGTCAACAGTTCGGCGACGACGGACACCGCCGGGACGCGGATCTCAGGAGGGGTATCAGCCTTGTCGATAAGATCGCGCAGCCCGGATCCGGCTTCCATGGCGTTGCCGTCCCAGGCCCGGCTCAGCGGCCCGGTCAGCTCCGCAGCTGCCGTCCCGTCCCACAGTGGTTCCTGGGGGGCGGGCAGTGGCCGGGCCGGCGTCGGGGACCCGAGCCGGGCGGCGAGCAGGGCGGCCAGATACGACGGCCGTCCGGCGCGGACCGGCTGCGCGGATTCCAGGCACGCCACGGCGGCCTGCGGGCGTCCGGCAATGAAATGGGAATAGGCCATCTGGATCCGGGCCTCGGAGAGGAACTGGACGTCCCGGATGGCGCCGGCAGCCCGGGCGGCTGTCGCCGGATCCAGCGCCGTGTTCGCGGCGACAGCGGCCTGCAGCAGCTGGACGGGAGGAATGTCCACGCCGCAGTCCAGGGACCAGCGCAGCCGGTTCAGGGCCGCCCCGGGCACTGCGGCATGCGCTGAGGGAAGCGACAGCACGCTCGAGCGCAGGGCCGAACTGCGCCCGGCCGGGACCCGGTGGCGGATGATCTCGCCAACGATCGGGCTCGCGGGCCGGACTAGCCGGTCGTGACCGGAGGAGACGGCGATGATTCCCGCCGTGTCCAGGGCATCGACGGCTTTGGGACCGCTGATCCGCAGGATCTGGGCCAGCGAGAGCGGTCCTGCCAGGGCAACAATCGTGGCTGCGGTCTTTTCCTCCGGCGTCATGGAACGCAGCTGCCGGTCAACGACGTCGGCGGCCGGCACCTGGGCCATGTCGGGGTTGGCGAGGAGGAACCACACGCCGTGCCGGAAGCCCAGCGCGCCGCTGGCACGGGCATGGCGGATCAGGGACATCAGCATGAGCGGGTTCCCGTCGGCGGCGTCATGAAAAAGCGCACTGACCCAGGGTGAGACGTCGGCCCGCAGGACTTGTTCGCACAGCTGGTGAGTTCCTGTGCGGCTCAGCGGGGCTAGATCGAATTTGGCGATGATCCCGTCGTCCCATAGCGACAGGAATTCGTCCGGGATCATCGGCCCGGGCCGGCAGGTCGTCAGGATACCGGCGGCGCCGGTGGCGGCGGCCTGGGCGAGCTGCCGGACGGTCCCGTGGTCCAGGCAATGCGCGTCGTCGACGACGAACAGCGGGCGGTCGGCTTCGGATTTCAGGCTGTCTGCCATGGCCTCCACGACGGCGGCATAGGAGTCGAGTTCGCGGTCGGGAAGCCGGGACAGGTACGGTGCCAGTGCTCCGAAGGGGACGGCGGACAGGGCCGGGGTGGCCGTCAGCCGAATCAGATGGCTGCGGGGCCCGAGTTCGCGGATGACGGCCTTGACGACGGCGGTCTTGCCCGTGCCTGCCCCGCCGATGACGAGCGCACCTGACCTGGTGTCGTCGCGGAGGCAACGCACCAGATCCCTGACCAGCGCTGACCGCTCGATCAGCGGGGCGGTCTCAGCCAGGCTTTGCATTGCCGGTTCTTCCTGCCGCACTCAGCCCGCCCCGAAAAGCCGCCGGAGAGGCCGCCCGGAGTGTGCCGGGGTCAGCCGAGCCGGGCGCTGTCTGCCGGAGTTGAGATGACATCTTTGAGTTCCGATCGGCTGGCGACGTGCAGCTTCGAATACACCTGGTAGAGGTGTCCCTCCACCGTGCGGACCGAGACGTGCATCTGTTCCGCGATCTTGCGGTTTGACGTGCCGGCGGCGGCCCGGACTGCCACTTCACATTCCCTCGCCGTCAGGGTTGAGGTTGTCAGCGAGTGCAGACCGTTCTTGGGACTGCCGAACTTGTCATCGAGTGACTGCTGCGCCCGCTGGGCGATCCGCAGCGCGATCCGGTTGCCGGCGTCGTTCGCGCAGCTGACGGCCTTCCGGGCCGCATCCCGGGCGAAGACGGCGTTGCCGGACGCGTCAGCGTCCTTGGATACCGCCAGCAACCGGTCGCTGTCGGCCTCCCGCATGCCCTCGGCCAGCCGCGAGCACAGGGCCGAGAACTGCCCGCTCACCCGGGCGCTCAGGCTGCCGAGCTTCTGGTCCGTCTGGCGGTCGCCCAACCGGGCGGCGGCTGACAGGAACAGGAGCGCCGGGGCCAGGGCCACGGAGTCCGTGCCGTTGTCGGCCTCCGCCATGAGTGCGCGGATTGACGCTGCCCTCTGGCCGAGCTCGGCCTGGGCCGAGAGTTCGAAATAGCGTGTGAGCCGTTCCACCAGCCAGGCCGCGGGCGGCCCCGGCTGAGCCAGGTCGTCCAGCAGCAGGCCGGCTGTTTCCTCTTCGCCCTGGAGCGCGGCGGCATAGGCACACACTGCCGTGGCGAGACCTGCCAACGTGTCGGGGTCCTGGGCCCGGAGCTGCCACCTGCCCGCCTGGAGCCTGGATAAGGCGTCGTCGAGGTGTCCGGCGTGCACATCAATGACGCCGTGTCCGATCTCGAACATCCCCCCGAGCCGGGTCTGGGGCTCGCCGCCGGCATAGGTCTCCTCAAGGTAGACGGAGGCCTCCCTGAATTTGGCCGAAAGCAGCAGCAGGAGCAGGAACCTGCCCCTGATCTCACGGACCGCCCGGTCCGTGAGCCGGACGTTGGCTGAAGCCGCCAGGACCTGCTTGCCCAGTGCCAGCGCCTGCACCACGTTGCCGGTGACGGCCAGGGCCTCGCAGCGCACGCTGGCGGTCAGAATGCGTGGTTCGCTGCCCAGGTCCGTCGCGTCCAAACCGTCGGTCGCGGCAAGGACATCGGCGTAGCGTCCCTGGAAGCCGGCGAGTCCGGCCTCGGCAAGGCGCAGTTGATCCCTGACCGCTGCCACCGTGGCGGAATTCCCTGCGGGCTCTGTGGCCAGCCGCTCCGCGAGCTCCCGCAACCGCGCTCTGGGATCGGTTCCCGGAGCGGTGCTGCGTTTTTCCAGTTCCGCGCGCAGGAGCTGCAAAGCGGTCCATTCGGCCAGCGGAAGCTCCCGGCAGGCTGCGTCGTCGAGCGCCTCCAGTACCCGGCGCGCGGACTCCTCATCGTTCACCGAGATATGGGCGCTGACTGATTCGATGGCCATCGGGACGGCGGGTTCGCTGCCTTCGATCTCCTGGATGAACCGGAGTGCGGCGGCGGGGTCGGACGCGCTGTTCGCGGTGCGGGCCGCGGCCAGGGCCACCTCCGGGCTGACCTGCTCGCCACAGTCCAGGGCCCAGGCGACTCCGGTCGCGCCGCCGGCGTCCAGGGCGTCCGACTCCTGGAGCACGGCCGTGAGCCGGCGGCGGAGTTCGGCACTGCGGCCCGGCGGGACAACGCTGGCGACGATGCCGGCCGTCACCGGATTGGCGACGCTGACCATCGGCGGATGGTTATGCGTGACCCGGATCAGGGCCCGTTCCTGAAGGGCGTCCATGTCCTGGGGGTTGGCGATGAGCATGAGGGTCTGCAGCGGGACCGCGCCGGCAAGTGCCAGCAGCTCAAAGACGTCCCGCTGGCCGGTGCCGAGCCGGTTGAGGCGGGCTTTCACGACGTCCCGGATCTCGCCGGTCAAGGCGATGGGGCCGTTGCCCAGGAACCACACGCCGTCCTGGCGGACCACCGTGCCCAGCTTGATCTGTTCCCGGGTCAGGGAATGGAGGAACAGGGCGTTGCCCCCGCTGGCACTCCAGAGCGCCCGGGCGGCCGTCAGGGAGAACCGGCCGCCGTATTCGTGGTGCAGCGTTGATGCGGTTTCGGCGAAGTCGAAGGGTCCAAGGTCCACCCGCCGGAGCAGGTCATCCTTCCACAGGCCCATGATGTCGCCGCCGACGTGGGGCATGTCCACGCACGCCGCCAGCAGCGTGACGTGAGCCCCTGCGCTCAGCTGGGCCACCATCATGCTCGAGAGCTCGTCGAGGTCGTGGGCGTTGTCCACGAACAGGACGATTTGCCGGCCCTCTGATTTGTTGCGGAGCAGCTGGGTGAGTCCGCGCAGCACCATCAGGGGGTGTTCGAGGTGGGATGCGTCGAGATCGTTCAGCAGGACGCTCAAGGCTCCGTAGGGAAGCTTGGAGGAAATGGAGCTACCCCTGACCTGGACCACCAGGTACTCGTCGCCGAGCTGTTCAAGGGCGCGTTGGGCAATGAAGGACTTGCCGGCGCCGTGGTCGCCCACCAGGACGATGCCGCAGCCGGAACCCGACGTCAGGGTTTCAACCACCTCGGCAACGACCTGTTGGCGGGTGAAGGGTCTGTCCTTGTTGCGGCCGTATCCGTTTCTTTGCGCCGGAAGGATAGCTTCTGTCTGGCCGCTGCCCGCAGGCAAGCCGGCGTCTTGCTGGAACATATGAGAGACCTTCGCAATCAAAGTGTGAGCGGTGATACATCCACCGTATGGACTACGCGTATTTACGGTATGCGTAAGTAGTACTCGAATACGCAGCGAGTATTCGGCCCGCTCTACGTAGCTGTACTCAGTTGGCCCCGCCCCGCTGCAGGGTCAAAACCAAGTAGTCCGAATCCGGTGCCACGTGACCGTGGCCGTAGTATCCTGAAAGCCCGGAAAACGGGCTGTCCGGAGGCCTGTCTGCGCTCCCCCACGCGCCTCTGCGCGCCCCGAAACCCGGCCGGCGCGACTGCTCGGCGGCTAGCGTCCGCCGATGCCGGGCAACTGTTCACGGCCCTTGACGTTGAGCTTGGCGTAGCTGCGGTAGAGGTGGCCCTCAACCGTGCGCACTGACACCTGGAGTTCGGCGGCAATCTGCCGGTCGGTGAGGCCGCGCACCGCGAGCGCAACGATGTCGCGTTCGCGGCGGGTCAGGATGCCCAGGGAGTCATCGCTCTTGGCCGTGTCCTCGCCGGGGAGGTCATCGGCCCGGTCCAGGCACCTCTTGCGTTGGGAGTTCGCCATGCGCTCTCTCAGCGTGTCGCCCGCGGCCCGGTAGGCGTGCGCCGCGCCGTCATAGGCAAGGGCGGCAAAGGTCCACAGCTCCGCTGCTTCACAGGTCTTCGCGGCCTCCAGGTGGTCCGCGGCGTTGTCCGTGCTCAGGGCTGCGGCGTAGGCGCAGATCGCGGCGGGCCTGGGGCCTTCGAGCCCGTCCCGGAGTTCCAGCAGCCTCGGCGCCGAGTCCGTGTCCCCCAGGGCCAGACAGAATGCCAGCGAGTCGAGTTCGAGGCCGGCCGTGTCCGCTTCCGGGTCCGGGCGTCCGAGCCGCTTCAGTTCCGCGATGGCGCCGGGGTAGTTCCCCAGCCTGGCTTTTCCGTAGACCACGGCCATCGCGGCCAGGGAGCGCATGTACTTCGGCAACGCTGCAGGTGCGTTCTCGAAGTCGGCGAGGAAGAGCTCTGCCTTCGTTTGGGCGCCGACTTCGGCGGCGGCCGCGAAGGCCATGGCCGCCGTGAGGGCGAAGAGCTGCTGGGGGTCGGTCAGACGCAGCGCTTCGAGCGCGGCGCTGAGCGTGTTCAGCGCCTGGGCCGCCTTGCCCTGGTACAGCAGGATGATGCCGTGGGCCGCGTGGACTCCCCCGCCGAAGGAAATCAGGCTGGGTCCGGATCCGGCGACAACTCCGGTGAGGAGGGTTTCCGCGGCCTGCCAGTCTCCGGCGTGGATCGCGGGGGCGGCCGCACGGACCACAAGGAAGTCCGCGAGGAAGTACAGCTCATCGTGATCGGCTCCGGCGGCCTCGATCGCCCGGGACATCACGGCAAACGCGCTCTCTCCCTTGCCGGCGTGAAGGAGCCGCTCCGCGTCGACGCAGTGCCGGAACGTCGTTTCGAGGTTGTTCGCCGTGCGGGTACCGGAGGGCGCCCCCGCCGCGGCAGGCGCCGGCCGGTACTCGCCTGCCAGGGCCATGACCATGGCTTCCATGGTCTCCAGCCGCTCCGCCGTGGCGGCGTGAATGGCTTCGGCGTCGTCCGGCCGGGCCTGGGCGAGCCGTTCACTGGCGTGCTGCAGCATCTGTGCGCGTTGCATGATGTCTTCGGGGGTGTGGCCCAGCGCGGACAACACCGCGGCCCACAGCAGGGTTCCGGCCAGCAGGCTGGGGAGGGTGTTGCCCTGACCGAAGTCGGCGTCGAGGATCTCCCGCGCCGCAACGTAATCGGAGGCGTTGTAGCGCGTCCGTGCTATCACGGCACGGGCCGCCATCTGCAGTTCCGGATCCTTGACAAGGGCGGCAGCCTTGCGGGCGAGGTCGTCCTCGTAGAGTCGGCTGGCCAGGACGGCGGCCCGCAGGAGCTGCCGGTCCTCAACCTCCGCGCCGCACTCGATCGACCAGCTCACGTGACGCAGCAGCCCTTCGGCCGACGTCGGTTCGCTGTCCATGCGGCGCAGCAGACTCTGCCGAAGCTGGAGGCTCCTGGCCGGCGAGATCAAGTTGCGCAAGGTGTCGCCGTAGACGGTGTGCCACAGCCGCAGCTCACCGGTGGCCGCGTCCGTCACCCGGATCAGTTCGCTGTCGATCAGCGACCCCACGGCCTCTTCGCCGGCCACCGACTCGATCAGTTCCCTGGACACGGGTTCGGCCAGCGCCACGAGATTCAGGGCCTGCCGTTCTTCCGGCGAACGCAGCAGCAGCTGGCGGCGCACCACGTCGGTCAGCCTGTCGCCGTGGCTGTTCAGGTGCCGGGTGAACAGCCACACACCGTTGCGCCGGAGCAGCGTCCCGTCCTTTCTGGCGTCGTCCAGGAGACCGTTGAGGAGCATCGGGTTGCCGCCGGAGGCCTCCCAAAGGATTTCGGCGACGTTCGGCAGCACCTGCGAGCCGAGCTCGCCCTCCAACATCTCTGTGGTCTGCGCGAGCGTCAGCGGCCGGAGATCATGCCGTTCGGCGATGCCTTCAAACCAAAGCTGCAGGAGCGGCTCCGGCAATCCGGGGCGGGCGGCCGCGCCCACGAGCAGCTTCGCCCAGCCGGCAGCGGCCAGCTCCGCCAGGATTCCCGCCGTCGCCTCGTCGAGGTCATGGGCGTCGTCGACGATGAGCAACAGGGGCTTCTGGGTGGCGCGCTTCTGTTCTTCCAGATGCGACCACAATGTCCGCAGCACGGCCAGCTGCGACGTCGCCTCCTGGACCGGCAGGCCGACGATGAAGGGGCCGAGCACGCCGTAAGGCACCTTGGACAGCGATGCACTGCCGTGGATCCGCACGGGCGTCACCTCGGAGCCCAGTTCGGCCACAACGGCTTCGATGAGCCTGGATTTGCCCATCCCGCTGTCGGCGAGAACGAACACGGCCACGTGGCTGCCGCCCTGAAGGGCCTCGACCGCCGACATCAGATCATCCGACCTCCCGGTCAAGGCGCGGGTCGCCTCGCTGCCGGGGTCTCCCGCCGGCCCCCTAGATGAGTCCAAGCAGATCACTTCGCGAAGAAACGCCGAGCTTCGTGAACACCTGGTACAGGTGGCCCTCCACTGTCCTGACGGAAATGCCCACTTCCAGGGCGATGTCCTTGTTGGAGACCCCGTTTCCGGCAAGGGTGGCGATCTGCCGCTCCCGTTCCGTGAGCAGCGGGCCCTTGTTGCGGGGCATGATGGGCAGGGCCGGAACAGACTCCGAGAGGCTCTCGAGCATGCTGTACGCGGCGTTGGCGCTGGCGGTCAGTCCGGCGCCCTTGGCGAAGTCGAACGCGAGGGCCGCGCACCTGGCCTGCACGGCGTCCAGTTCCAGGGCCGCGGCCTGCTCGGCGGCTTCGAGCATGATGGCGGCATCCTTTTTCCGGCTGCCGATGGCGACCGTGCGGGACATTTCGGCTAGGGGGCCCTGCCTCAGCCCGGCCAATTCCTCCAGGAAGAGGAACTCCTTGACGGTGCCGTTGACGGTGGCGCCGAACATGCTGATGCCGGCAAGGGTGTAGCGGCCCTTGCGGAAATGCGCTTCCCCGGTCCGGACGAGCCGGTCCTTGGCCTCGGGGTCACCGAGCCACCTCGAGGCCATGTCCATGCAGAACTCCGTGGAACTGCTGACAGCGAAGCGGGCCGGGCCGTCAGCCGAGCGGGCCCGGTCCAGGTAGATCGCGGCCTGGACCGAGTTGCCGGTCTGGGCGTAGGCGAAGGCGGTGGCGGCGTAGGCCTGGCGCAGGGACTGCAGGCTCGCCCGGACCTCAAGCTGGGCGATCGCGGCCAGCAGCGGGTCCAGCGCCATATAGCCGCGGCCGGCATAGACGTAGGCGAGTCCCACGGCGAGGTCGGTGGCGGCACTGCCGGAATGCAGCCCGTGCCCTGCACGGCCGCTGGCGTCCTTCAGCATGTCGATGGCCTGGCGCCACAGGCCGGACAGGAGCAGCACGTTGAAGGAGCGCCACGCGAAGTTTTCGCGGATGCGCGGGACGTTGGACCAGTCGCCCAGCTGTCCGCCGATTTCCCTCATGAGTTTGCGGGCATCGAGTTCCCGGCCCGTCATGGACAAGGCTTCCATCAGGATGATCGCCGACCGGAGCCGGTGCACGGGGTCGGCGCCAGGGACGTCAGTGGTGGCCGCGGCGGTGAGCCGCTCCATCATGGGCTCGAAGTCTCCGATGAAGGAGAAGTAGTTGAACTCGCAGAGATCCAGGCACAGCCCGGCCCGGGAAAGTGCGCCGGGGGCGGCCGGCGGATCGCCCATGCTCAGGTCCTGGAGCCGGATCCTGGCCTGCCGGAGGAGCTCCGGGACCTTGCCGGCGCGGTCTTCGAGCCAGGCCATGCAGTCGGCCTTCGCCGCGATGAATTCGGCAAAGCTCTCGGCCGCGAGGGCGTCGACCTGCTGATCGGACACGTCGTCGAGCGCCGACATGGCCTGCAGGGGCAGGCCGAGCTGGAGGTAGGCGGCCGACTTCTGAAGTTGTCCCTCGGCCCATTCAGCGTCCGTGGGAGACAGGCTGCCGGCACATTTGAGCGCAAACTTCGGGTCGAAGAACTTGACGGCGGCGCTGGCAGCGGCCAGCGCGTGGGCGGGCGCCAGCTGGGCGTGGCAGTCGTGGGTCCACGCCGCGTAGGCGAGCAGGTCCTCGACTGTCAGTTCGTCGAGCTCGTGTTCCTGGTGCCCGGGGACCTTGTCCCGGAGCTCCAGGCGGCGCTCCACGCTCAGCCAGTTGCGGACAATGTCGCCCAGGTAGCGGTCGCCCAGAGTGACCAGGTGCCGGTCCGTGCGGTCGACGACGATCTGGCCGGCTTCTTCCATGTCGGCGATCACGCCGGGGCTGTACATCCTGGCGAGCCGGGACAGGGGCAGCGTCCGGGCGCAGGACAGGACGTCGATGACCTCTCGGGCCTCGGGTGTTTCCCTCGCGTACCGGGCCCTGACGATGTCTTCCAGCGCCGTCCGGCCGTCCAGCACGACTTCGTCGACCAGGGTCCAGACGGACCCTGACAGGACAAGGTTTCCGCGTTCAATCTGTTCAGACACGACCGCCTGCAGGAGCGTGGGGCTGCCACCGACCAGCTGGTGCAGCTGGCTGGCCAGGGCAGTCGAGACCCGATGGCCCAGGGCTGACTGCAGGACCTCCAGCGTTTCGAGCTCGGTCAGGTTGGCGAGCCGGACCTCGGCGAGCTGGCCCGAGGTGATGAGCCAGTAGAAGTCCGGCGGAAGATCGGTGGTGCGCTGGGCCGTGGCGATCAGCCGTGCGGTCCTGGTCTGCAGCAGATTCAGCAGGACCCCGGTGCTGAGTTCGTCGAGGGCCCCGGCGTTGTCGAGCAGGATCACGCACTGGCGGCCGGCGGCGTCGTCGCGGATCAGCGAAGTAATACCGTGCAGGATGGCGGTCGGCGAGCCAAGGGAGCTCTGCGGAAGCCTGGCCAAGGTGAACGCGAGGCAACCATACGGTGTTGCCGAACCCGGTCCTGTGCTCCGGAGTTGAATGGTGTAGACCTCGGGTCCGAATCCCGCGAGGGCCGTCCTGCCGACGAGCGTCTTGCCCACGCCGCGGTCGCCGGTGATGACCACGCCCATCCGGTCCTGCGCAAGCAGTTCCGTCCGGACACGCTCGGCATCGGCGTTCCGCGCCAGACCGGACCAGCCGTGCCTTGCGACCGGACCGGCTGCGTGTTCTTCTTCGGCGGGTGCCAATGTAGTGGAAACATTCCCCCAGCCCAGCGAATCCCTCGACATGTAGTTTCCTTCGTACCGCTTTGTAGACAGCAACCCCAGACTGCCCACTTAGAAGTAGCGTATCCCTATCCCCCGACATGAGAGTAGACAGATCATAACTGGAATGCCGAAAGCTTGGAAAGAAAACCCGTCATGTGGCTGAAACCGGGCCTCGTGGCGGCTGCCGTGGGGCCCAACCGGGTGCGACTAAGGGGCCTTGGCCGGGTGAAACTTTTGCTGGGCGGCGAGGAGTCCGTCCTTGACCAGGACTTCGACGGCGTCGGCTGCCGAGTCGATGAGGAAGGGCAGTTCTTTCTTCTCCGGGGCGGAAAAGTCGCGCAGGACGAAGTCGGCGGTGTCCATCCGGCCGGGCGGACGCCCCACGCCCACCCGCACGCGCAGGTAGTCCTTGGTGGCCAGCGCCTTGGAGATGTCCCGCAGCCCGTTGTGGCCGCCCTCGCCGCCGCCGACCTTGAGCTTCACGGTGTCGAAGGGGATGTCGATCTCGTCGTGGACGGCAACCACGCGGGCGGGATCGATCCCGTAGAACTGTGCCAGAGCCGAGACCGGGCCGCCGGAGACGTTCATGTAGGACTGCGGCTTGGCCAGCACGATCCGGGGACCGCCGATGCCCAGGCGCCCTTCCAGGACCTGGGCACGCGATTTGTGCGACTTGAAGCGTCCGCCGACACGCGAGGCAAGCTCGTCCAGGACCATCTGGCCGACGTTGTGCCGGTTGTGGCTGTACTCGGGTCCGGGGTTGCCAAGGCCTACGATCAGCCAGGTGTCGGTCATGGATCAGTCCTTCGGTGGGACGCGGCAGGGTGGGACAGTCAGGCGGGCCGTGTCAGGCGGGCAAGGCAGCTCCGGGGCGGTGCGGCGCCGGAGACGACGGCATCACAGACGACGGCGGCCGGGCCCCTGAGGGACCCGGCCACCGGTAAATGCGCCGGAATTACTCGGCTGCGACCGAGGAGCCTTCGGTGGTGTCGGCAGAAGCCTCTTCCTCGGAGACCTCGGTGGCCTCGGAGATGTGAACGACGAGAGCCTCGGCGTCGGCCAGCAGGACGGAGCCCTTCGGCAGGACGAGGTCGGAAGCGTGGATGTGCTCGCCGGCGGTGCGGCCTTCGATGCTGACCTCGATGGCGGTCGGCAGGTGGGTTGCCTCGGCCTCAAGGGAGACGGTGGTCATTTCCTGGTTGTACACGTTGCCCGGAGCCAGTTCGCCGTTCAGGTGGACGGGGACGTCAACGGTGACCTTCTCGCCGGTGCGGACGGTCAGCAGGTCGAGGTGCTCGATGATCTGCTTGATCGGGTTGCGCTGGATGTCCTTGACGAGGGCCAGGTGCTGCTCGCCGTTGATGTCCAGGGTCAGCAGGGCGTTGGCGGTGCGGACGGCCAGGGTGGTGGCCTTCGCCGGCAGGGTGATGTGGATCGGCTCGGCGCCGTGGCCGTAGATGACGGCCGGGATCAGGTTGGCCATGCGGGCGCGGCGGGCGAAGCCCTTGCCGAATTCGGTGCGTACTTCTGCTGCGAGCTTCTGCTCAGACATGGATATCTCCTGGTGGGATTTCAAGCGGCGGGACTAAACGGTGTTCAGCAAGGGCGGAGGTCTGTTTACGACCTTCAACGCCGGGCTGCCGTGCAGCTGACCTTCAGAAGGAGATTCAGACCCAGTCGATAACGGAGACCAGCATTCCGGCTTGCCGTGAATACGGTTTACCGGTGCTCTCCCTCGCCAAGGTTTCGGTATAAGGCTACCAGCGCGGGCACGGATTCGTGAAAACGTGCCCGCACGGGCCCCTGCTACGCGTTGCCGTCGAAGAGGCTGGTGACGGAGCCGTCGTCGAACACTTCGCGGATGGCGCGGGCGATCAGCGGCGCGATGGACAGCACGGTCAGCTGCGGGAAGTACTTGTCCGCGGTGATCGGCAGCGTGTTGGTGACCACGACCTCACGGGCGCCGGACTCGGACAGGCGGCGGGCTGCCGGATCGGAGAACACGGCGTGGGTCGCGGCGATGATGACATCCTTGGCCCCGGCGTTCTTGAGTACCTGGACGGCGCCGGAGATGGTTCCGCCGGTGTCGATCATGTCGTCGATCAGGACACAGGTGCGGCCTTCGATCTGGCCCACGACCGTCTTGGAGACGGCCTGGTTGGGCACGGTGAGGTCGCGGCTCTTGTGCACGAACGCCAGCGGCGCGCCGCCGAGGCGCTCGGCCCACTGCTCCGCGACCCGGACGCGCCCGGTGTCCGGGGAGACCACCGTGACCTTGTCCGAGCCGACGCGGGTGCGGATGTAGTCGGCCAGGAGCGGAATGGCCATGAGGTGGTCCACGGGGCCGTCGAAGAAGCCCTGGATCTGGGAAGTGTGCAGGTCCACGCTCATGATGCGGTCGGCGCCGGCGGTCTTGTACAGATCGGCGACGAGGCGTGCCGAGATCGGCTCGCGGCCGCGGCCCTTCTTGTCCTGCCGGGCGTAGGGGTAGAACGGGGACACGACGGTGATGCGCTTGGCGGAGGCCCGCTTGAGCGAATCGATCATGATCAGCTGTTCCATGAGCCAGTTGTTCAGCGGGGCCGGGTGGGCCTGGATGACGAAGGCATCGGTGCCGCGGACGCTCTCGCCGGCCCGCACGTAGATCTCGCCATTGGCGAAGTCGTAGGCATCCAGGGGCAGCAGTTCGGTGCCGAGCTCCTTCGCGATCTCCTTCGCCAGCTCAGGGTGCGCGCGCCCCGCGGCCAGCACCAGCTTCTTCTCGCCGTGTGCCGTAATTTCGCTCATGATTGCTAGCCCTCTTCTGTCGGTGCCGGAGTAGTGGAGGATGATGGGGCGCCCGCGGATTCGACCGCGGCAGCGGATGCGGCCAGGGCGGCGGAGACGGAGCCGTGGCGGTTGGCCGCAACCCAGCCTTCGGAGTTGCGCTGCTTGGCCAGGGAGACGGCGAGGGCGCCGGCCGGGACGTCCTGGCGGATGATCGCACCGGCGCCGCTGTAGGCGCCGTCGCCCACGCGCACGGGAGCCACGAACACGGTGTTGGAGCCGGTGCGCACCCCGGAGCCGATCACCGTGCGGTGCTTCTTCTCGCCGTCGTAGTTGGCAGTGATGTTGCCGCAGCCGATGTTGGTGTCCTCGCCGATTTCCGCGTCCCCGGCGTAGCCGAGGTGCGACAGCTTCGAGCCGCGGCCGATCGTGACGTTCTTGGTCTCGTAGAACGCGCCGATCTTGCCGGTCTCGCCCAGGACGGTGCCGGGGCGCAGGTACGTGAAGGGACCGACGCTGGCGCGGGCACCGATCGTGGCACCGGAGCCGTGGGTGCGGATCACCGAGGCGCCCTCCCCCACCGAGACGTCGGTCAGGGTGGTGTCCGGGCCGACGACGGCGTCGCGCGCCACCTTCGTGGCGCCGTGCAGCTGGGTGTTGGGCAGGAGCCGGACGTCCTCGTCGAGCGTCACCGTGGAGTCGATCCATGTGGTGGCGGGATCCACGACTGTCACACCGGCGCGCATCCAGGCCTCGACCGTGCGGCGGTTGTGTTCGGCGCCGAGGGCCGAGAGCTGGACGCGGTCGTTTGCGCCCTCAACCTGCCAGCGGTCTTCGGTGACGACGGCGGCAACCCGGCCGCCCGCGGCGCGGGCCAGGGCCAGGACATCGGTGAGGTACTTCTCGCCCTGGGCGTTGTCCGTGGTGACATGGACCAGCGCGTCGCGAAGCACGGCGGCGTCGAAGGCGTAGATGCCGGAGTTGATTTCACGGATTCCGCGTTCGGCCTCGGTGGCGTCCTTGTGCTCGCGGATGCCGGTGACAGTACCGTCTTCGGCCCGGAGGATCCGGCCGTAACCGGTGGCGTCGTCGAGCACGGCGGTGAGGACCGTGACGGCGTTGCCCTCGGCCTCGTGGGCGGCGACGAGCTCGGCGAGCAGCCCGCCGGTGAGCAGCGGGACATCTCCGTAGGTGACAACGACAGTTCCGCTCAGCGGGTCCTGGGCGTCGAGGGCCTCCAGGGCGGCTTCGACCGCGCGGCCGGTGCCGGGCACATCGTCCTGGTCCACGATCAGGGCTTTCGGATCGATGGCGGCGACGTGGGCGGCCACGAGGTCGCGTTCATGCCGGACTACCAGGGCAAGTTCGCGGGGGTTGACGCTGCGGGCGGCCTGCAGGGCGTGGCCGACGAGGGAGCGGCCGCCGATCTCGTGGAGAATCTTAGGCGTACGGGATTTCATCCGGGTACCGGCCCCTGCGGCTAGGACAATCACGGCGGCTGGGCCAGTGTTCTCGGGGCTCACGTATTGGCTCTCCTTGCTTGGTTGCGCAGTGTGTCTCGCCAGTTCCGCCCATAGGACTCGAACCTATACTCCACGGCTCCAAAGGCCGGGGTGCTGCCATTACACCAGAGCGGACCGTGCCGGGCATGACCTGTGGCACGAGAACCAATTCTGCCACGAAGGTTGACGCTCGTGCGACTCAGCCCTCGAACGTCAGGCGACGGTTAGGGCGACGGGCCGGGCGCGGCGGCGGGCGCGCCGTAGGGCATGATGGAGCTGTGAGCAAGAGTGGAGGCGCATCCGGCGGGGCGGACGGCGGCAACGGCAGGCCCGTGCGCGCCCCCGGCTACGTCCCCCGGCCCCGCATGACCGGCCAGCAGCGTCGCAAGCAGTTGATCGGCATTGGGCGGGGGCTTTTCGCCCTCCGCGGCTTGGACGGGACCACCATCGAGGAAATCGCCGCCACCGCCGGCGTCTCCAAACCGGTCATCTACGAGCACTTCGGCTCCAAGGAGGGCCTGTACACCCAGGTGGTGGACTACGAGTTCCACATCCTGCTGACCTCAATCAATGATGCCCTGGCCGAGGACGCCAAGCCGCGTGTCCTGGTGGAACGGGCCGCCCTGGCGCTGCTGACCTACATCGAGGAACGGACCGACGGCTTCCGGATCCTCATGCGCGACGCACCGCCGTCCCAGCCGGAAGGGGCCTTCTCCTCCCTGCTCTCACAGGTGACGGCCCGCGTGGAGCACATCCTCCAGGACGAGCTCGCCCGCCGCGGCTTCAGCCCGGCCGACGGGGCCATGTACGCCCAGATGCTCGTGGGGATGGTCGCGATGACCGGCCAGTGGTGGCAGGACAGCCGCACCCCGGACAAACGCGAGGTCGCCGCGCACCTCGTGAACCTGGCCTGGAACGGCCTCACCGGCCTGCAAAAGGACCCGGAGCTCCGCAGCGACGACTGAATCCCGTGGCCCGGCGCAGGCGCCGCTTGCCGCCGCGGGACATGTCCAGTCTTGCCGTGCACCGTGGGGCATGTGCTCGGGGATTTCAAGGCCCCGCGGGACATGCCCTCCCCTGGCCCCGAGGGATGGACATGACACCAATATGTCCATCCCTGGCATGCACCAAGGCACATGTCCTCGGGGACTTCAGGGCTCCGCGGGACATGTCCAGTCTTGCCGTGCATCGTGGGACATGTGCTCCGGAATTTCAAGGCCCCGCGGGACATGCCCTCCCCTGGCCCGAGGAATGGACATGACACCAATATGTCCATCCCTGGCACGCACCAAGGCACATGTCCCCGGGGATGTCAGGGCTCCGCGGGATATGTCCATTGCTGGCCTGCATGGAGGGGCATGTCCTGCGTGTTGCAGGGTGCACCAAGGGCCATGTCCAGCCGTGCTGCAACACACTGGGCATGTCCCCCAAAGGGTCACCGGGACACTACTCCCCCAGCACCTCGAGGGCCTCGAGCCATTCGAGTTCGAGGGCTTCGCGT
>Ga0213838_1000927_pt1 | contig 17067 bp, 10 predicted proteins | sample SWPATP13_FD_160577 | JGI IMG/M metagenome (GOLD analysis project Ga0213838, IMG submission 160577) | Coastal seawater microbial communities from Marineland, Florida, United States - SWPA TP1 #3 | ecosystem: Environmental > Aquatic > Marine > Coastal | place: USA: Florida | collected 2016-08-06 | reverse complement strand
GGGAGGTAAACCACTTTCTTTGTGTCATTAGACGTTGCGGCTGTCATTGGTGAAGCAGTGAGAGAGTGGCTGTTGGACTGCGGCATCTCTGGCATCCAAACAGGCGTTGCGCCTTTGGTCACTGAGCGCAGGCCATTGGTAAGCTTGCCGACCGTGTTTGCGCCCAGAACTTTACTCGCTACTTGATTGGTTTTGAGGCCAGCCTTGGTTAGCTTAGTGGTGGTCGAGAAATGATCCGCTGTCCATTTGGCGATTGGCGTGAACTTCTGGTATTTAGCAACACGAAGCTTCTTCACCAAGTCGCCAGTATTAATGCCTACCGGACAACGCTCGGCACATAAGCCTGTTGCGGCGCAGGTATCAATGCCTTGGTATTCGAACGTCTTCTCTAGCTCACTGGCTTCTATCTCTTCACCTGCAGCTCGGCGGCGTTGTAGCTCTCGGTACAAAACAATCCGTTGGCGTGGTGATAGGGTCAGTGTGCGAGAAGGACAAACAGGCTCACAGAATCCACACTCAATACAGCGGTCAACAAGTTCATCGGCAGCAGGCATTGGTTTTAGGTCGGTGATGTGGGAATTTGGGTTGTCGTTGATGATAACGCCAGGGTTGAGCAACCTTTCTGGGTCGAACAGCGCTTTGATCTGTTGCATCAAGGCGTAACCATCTTTGCCCCATTCCAACTCCACGTAAGGTGCCATGTTACGGCCTGTGCCGTGTTCCGCTTTCAGAGAACCTTGATATTTCACGGCGACAAGCTCGGCTACGTCATCCATGAACCCACCGTAACGGTCGATCTCTTCTTGGCTATCAAAGCCTTGGGTAAATACAAAGTGCAGGTTGCCTTCTAGGGCGTGGCCGAAAATGATTGCCTCGCTGTAGTCGTATTTATCAAACAGCTCTTGCAGCTCTCGAATACCATTCGCAAGATTTTCGACTGGGAAAGCAACGTCTTCGATGATGACAGTCGTGCCGACTTCACGTACTGCACCGACCGCTGGGAACATGCCTTTACGAATGCCCCATAACGTAGCCACAGTTTTGGCATCAGAGGTAAAAGGGACAGATTCGATAATCGTGTAATCAGCTAATGCATCCAAAATTGATTTACATTGTAAATCTAAGTCCGATTGGGAGCTCGCGTGGGATTCGACTAAGATTGCTGCCGCTTCCAAATCTAAGTTTGGCATAAATGCAGGCATGCCCGGCTTGTTGGCTACCGAACGTAGTGCTCGGCCATCCATTAGCTCAACGGCTGCAACGGGTGTTTTCGATAGTGTGGTTACCGCTTGGCTTGCTTGTTCGATGTCGGCAAAAACCAACAACGCTGAAGCTTTATTCGGGTGTTCAATCACTGTGTTGTAAGTGATTTCGGCGATGAAGCCTAGCGTGCCCTCTGAACCGATCATTAGGTGTTTAATGATTTCGATTGGGTCGCGGTAATCGACCAATGCATTGAGCGCGTAGCCGGTGGTGTTTTTAAGGCGGTACTTGTGGCGGATTCTGTCAGTCAGTTCTTGATTCGAGCTGGTTTGACGGTGCAGTTCAACAATGCCATCAAACAGCGTTTTGTGTGATTGCTTGAATGCGTCAACGCTAGCACTGTCTGCGGTATCAAGTAGAGTGCCATCGCTCAACACGACTTTCATGCTTTCTACGGTGCGATAGGAGTTCTGCGCGGTACCGCAACACATGCCGCTGGCGTTGTTCGCGGCAATACCACCAATTTTACAGGTGTTGATGGAAGCTGGATCTGGGCCAATTTTACGTTGGAACGGGGCAAGGTATTTATTGGCATCCGCGCCAATTACACCGGGTTGAAGAATGATTTGGTTGCCGTTATCGACAATCTCATGGCCACGCCAATCGTCGGTCAGAGTGATAAGTACTGAATCTGAAACCGCTTGTCCTGAAAGGCTGGTACCTGCGGCGCGAAAGGTAAAATGAATGCCCAGTTCACGACAGCTTTGAATCGTGAATATCACTTCCTCTAAGTTTTTAAGTCTTAGAACCATTTTCGGCACCAAGCGATAAAAACTCGCATCGGTGCCGTAAGCCAATCGCTTTGCCTCTTGCGTGACAATGCGTTCCGTTTCTATTTTTTGAGCCAGTATCGCCTCAAGCTGCTGATAAGCTTTAACGTCAATTACTCGCTCATGGGATGTGTTTGTCTCCATCTTTGCTTCCTTGTGCTTCTTATTTGGCACTGATCAGGGCGTGTTGACCTTTCGTGGTTAAATTTTGTTCGAGTCAAAAGCGTTTTAATCGCGGCGAGGGGGAAGTAGCCTAGTCACTCTAAGCAAATCCCTCTCAACAAAGAGTAAAACGCTTTTAGCCGAACCCTTCGGGCAGCGTTTGCTGGCCATTTCTACTACGTTATCGGCTTCTCATGTAGGCTAGCTACATGAGAAGCCTCTGCCTTGTATAAATACCCAGCAACTCGCTGCAAAAATCAGCTCGAAAGATCAACACGCCCTAGCTTTTTATTTTATTTTCCAGTGCTTAAACGGTGTCACAAAGGCAGTGGAATTGCTGTGACACCGATTGAACTTCAGTCTCAGTAGACTAAAGCATTACAGTGAATCAACGGACTTAATCTAACCCCACCAAAGATTCACGGGTTAAGTCTTTGATTGTTTTCGCGCCTGTTAGTGTCATCGCAACGCGCATTTCTTTGTCGTAAAGATCGAGTAGGTTTTCAACGCCAGCTTGCCCTTGCGCCGCTAATGCGTATACGAAAGAACGGCCAAGCAAGGTGCAGTCTGCGCCGAGAGCCATCATGCGAACCACATCTAGGCCAGTGCGAATGCCAGAGTCGACCAGAATCTTGGTGTCGCCTTTCACCGCGTCAGCAATAGAAGGCAGCGCTTTGGCACTCGATAGAACGCCATCAAGCTGACGACCGCCGTGGTTTGAAACGACGATGCCATCCGCGCCAAATCTCACCGCGTCTTTAGCATCTTCTTCGTCGAGAATACCTTTGATGACCATTGGGCCGTCCCAGAAATCACGAATCCACTCTAGGTCTTTCCATGAAATCGACGGATCGAAGTTATCACCCAACCAACCGATGTAGTCTTCAAGTTTGGTTGGCGAGCCGCGGTAAGTAGATATATTGCCAAGATCGTGTGGCTTGCCTAGTAGGCCAACATCAACCGCCCAACTAGGATGACGCATAGATTGGAATACGCGACGTACTGCTGCATTCGGGCCACTCATTCCGGAGTGCATGTCACGGTAGCGAGCGCCGGGTACTGGCATATCGACGGTGAATACTAGCGTGGTGACACCTGCCGCTTTTGCTCTTTCTAGAACGTTTTTCATGAAACCGCGGTCTTTGAGCACGTAGAGTTGGAACCACATTGGGCGTTCTATCGCTGGCGCGACTTCTTCAATCGGGCATACCGATACCGTCGACATCGTAAAAGGAATACCTTTATTGGCAGCGGCTTTCGCGGCCTGAACTTCACCGCGACGGGCGTACATGCCGGTTAAACCAACAGGGGCAAGCGCAATTGGCATGGCAAGCTTTTCGCCAAACAACTCAGTTTCTAAATTTAGATCCGACATGTCATTCAGGACGCGCTGCTTAAGGGCAATCTCTGCGAGGTCTTCTGTGTTGCGACGCAGCGTGTGTTCGCCATAAGAGCCACCATCAATGTAGTGGAAAAGAAACGGAGGGAGTTTAGATTTTGCTGCTGCACGGTAATCTGTCGAAGCGGAAATAATCATAATGCCAGTCCTAAATAGTGTTACTTACCTTGTCGAAAATCTGGATTCATATTGCTTAATAGCACCCAGACTCGATAAATGAGGTGGCGTTAATACCTTTTACTTAGGCGGTTGAACTTATCGAGAAAGACGTGAAGATGTCGTCGGTCTGATTGGCTCGGTTGCTAAGTAAGGCGTCGGGGAACTCGGTATTAACGCCAGGTTTGGTTGTTGTTCTGATGGGTTAGCGCATCAAAGCATCTGTCATGTTGAAACCGTAGATAACCACTAAGCCGATGATGCCTGTCATGACTAGGTAGTAGAACGTAGGGATGACGGTCTTACGTAGTGTGGCACCTTCGCGGCCGAGCAAACCTACGGTTGCCGATGCCGCAACCACGTTGTGAATCGCAATCATGTTACCGGCTGCTGCTCCAACCGCTTGCAGAGCAACTACAACAGCACTCGAAATGGTTAGGGTCTGAGCGACTTCGAACTGGAACTGGCTGAACATCATGTTTGATACGGTGTTCGAACCTGCAATGAAGGCACCCAGAGCACCCACTGTCGCACTCAGCGCTGGGAATGCAGAGCCCACAAGGTCAGCGGCGAAGTTTGCTGTTGTTACTGGCATACTCGCTAGGTCAGCTGCGTTCACACCTGAGTTAATAAAAATACGAACCATCGGGATGGTGAACACCAGTACGAAACCTGCACCAATCAATGTTTTACTTGATTCACCGAATGCTTTCGCCAGTGGAGCAGCGTTGCGGCCTTGAATCAGAACAGCAACCAGTGCAACGAATACTAGGATACCGCCCGGTAGGTAAAGAGGCTGAATTGCTGTGCTTACGCCTGTCTCACCAAGGATATTGCTGAATGAAAGGCTAACGCTCTTCAATAGACCTTTGAATTCAGGGCTCACACGGCTAGCGACAAGTGTTACTGCAAGCAGAACATATGGTGCCCATGCCATCACCATGCTCATTGGCTTTTGAGCCTTAGATTCGTTTAAGTCGATTTTAAGCGAACCTAACCACTCGGCTGGCCATTTATCTTCGCTTTCGAAATCCCACTTTGACTTTGGTACTAAGAAACCGTTTTTCGCTGCAGTCACAACGATAGCAAGCCCGACGAGACCACCGATCAGAGATGGGAATTCTGCACCCAGAAACACACCAGTCAGTGCATAAGGAACGGTAAATGCAGCACCAGCGAATAATGCGAATGGCAGGATATCCAAACCTTCGGTCCAGCTTTTGTTCTTGCCGAAGAATCGAGTCAACATCATCGCCATCAGAACAGGCATCATGATGCCGACTGAAGCGTGAATCAGTGCAACACTTGAGGTGATTTGTTGTAAATAGGCGTCCCAAGTCGAGCCATTGGCAAGAAGAGTTTCGCCAATGTTGTGGGTGTCTAACCCTTTATTTACGCCAACAATAATCGGAGTACCAACCGCACCAAAAGATACTGGAGTTGATTGAATCATCATACCCATGAGTACCGCAGCAAGGGCAGGAAAGCCAATGGCAACTAGCAGAGGAGCCGCGATTGCCGCTGGCGTACCAAAGCCAGAAGCGCCTTCAATGAAAGAACCAAAGCACCAAGCGATGATGATGGCTTGCACACGGCGGTCTTCCGAAATGTCGGTAAAGCCGTTGCGGATTGTGGTGATAGCTCCAGTGTGTTTTAAAGTGTTTAATAAAAAGATAGCGCCAAACACGATCCAGAGAACGGAAACGGTAATGCCTAAGCCTTGAAAGACTGAAGCGATTACTCGAGTTGCTGACATGTCCCACGCAACTAAGGCAATGGCAACAGTTAAGGCAAACGCCACAGGCATCGCTTTCTTAGCGGGCCAATTGAGTCCAACCAATAGAATGGCTGCGACAACTATTGGCGAAAAGGCCAATAAAGCTAGTATTGTTTCACTCATGGGTACTTCCTCGTACATAGGTTCAAACATTCTTGTTTGAAATGGTCTACACGTTATTGTTTTTGTAATAATCGCTGCGCTTTAAAAGCGGTAGTTGTAATGGGTTTGTTAATTTGTCGTGAATTTACCCCTTTCTTTTTTATTGATATAGGGAAATAATGAAAATAATTAATTCCAAAATTGACATAATAAGATGCGAGCAGACGATTTAATCTTATTTTCTCAGGTGGTTGAACTGGGGACTTTTAGCAAGGTTGCAGAGCAAAATAACCTTACAAATTCGGTAGTTAGTAAAAGAATTGCACGATTGGAAGAAGAAATTGGTGTGCAGTTATTATATCGAACTACGCGAAAATTGACGCTGACCGAAGCGGGCAAGGCAATGTTGCACGGCGCAAAAAATGTGAAGCAGGCGACCCAAGAGGCTATGGATGCTGTTTCAGGCTTTGGGGAGAATGTCAGCGGCCATATAAAAATGTCGGTGCCCACTATTTCGGGTGATCTGATTTTGGCGGACGCGGTGGCTGAGTTCTGTAATATGCATCCAGGTTTAACTGTCGATATGTCTTTGGATAATCGATTCGTGGATTTGGTCGAAGATGGCTTAGATTTGGTAATACGAACCGGTTATCTTGAAGATTCTAGCCTGATTGCCCGCCATATTTTGGACTCTCAATGGGTGGTATGCGCTTCACCTTCTTACATAGCCAAAAACTCTAAGCCTCTTCAACCTAGCGACTTAGTTAATCATAACTGCCTTCAATATGCGTACCAGACAACAGGTGCCAGTGAGTGGGAGTTCATTCGTGAAAAAGGACAATCAGATCGTGGCAACTACATTGTGCGAGTCTCTGGATCGTTCTCGACTGACAACGCGACCGCATTGCGAAAAGCGGCACTTGGAGGGCATGGCGTCGCTTATGTACCACGGTGTTTGGTGTATCACGATATTCGTAATGGTCAGTTAGTGGATATCTTTCCAGATTTGGTCGGAAAAAAATTGGGTATCTACGCGGTGTACCCATTTACTCGTCAGCCCCCAAATAAGATCAAGCTACTGATTGAACACATTAGAGCGCGATATTTGGCTATTTCGCACTATTTCTAGAGGTACTCAATAGTGAGTGAGCTTGTCGGCAGTGTTTTTCATGGTAAGACTAATTGATAGATCGCATAGTTACGAATTGTAGTATTTCTTTGCTTGATTGCTGGTGGGTTCTTCGTATGCTGATGATGAGAATTACAATCATTTAAATTAAGGATGATGGATGCACTATTCAAAGGTGGCTGAGTATCCAGCTACGAAAAAACAAACGATCAGCGATGATTATTTTGGTCAGAAAATTGAAGACCCATATCGCTGGTTAGAAGATGACACCAGTGATGAAACGGCAGAGTGGGTTGAAAGTCAAAACGGCCTGACGTTTAGTTACTTAGGTGACATCGCTTTTCGCTCTGAGCTGCGCGAAAAAGTAGCGAAGGCGCAGGATTACAAAAAAGTGTCTCAACCATTTGTTCGCGGGGAGTATACCTACTTCTATAAGAACGATGGTCTGCAGAACCAGAGTATTTTGTATCGCCAGAAAGCTGGTTCGGACGTCGAAATCTTCCTCGATCCAAATACGTTTTCTGAAGACGGCACAACTTCACTGGGATCGGTTTCTTTTTCTAAAGACTACAGTTTAGTCGCGTATAGCATTTCTGAAGGCGGAAGTGATTGGCGAAAAATATTTGTTATTGATGCCGAAACCAAAGAGCAACTCGAACCAGAAATTGTAGACGCTAAGTTTACAGATGTTTCATGGCTGGGCAGTCGCGGATTTTATTACTCCAGTTATGACAAGCCCGATGGTAGCCAACTTTCTGCTCGTACTGAACAACATAAGCTTTATTACCATGAACTGGGAACAGCTCAAGATAAGGACCAAGTTGTGTTCGGTGCAGCGGACAGTGAACAGCATCGTTATGTCACTGGCTACACGACAGAAGATGACGCGTACTTGGTTATCCTTGGTCAAGAATCGACGTCTGGTAATCGCTTCTTTTACATTGACTTACGTTCTGATGAGCAAAAACTAGTCACAGTGTTAGATCATGTAGAGAGTGATACTTACTTGGTTGATAACCTTGATGAGACATTCATTCTCTACACTAATCTAGATGCGCCAAATGGTAAGGTGGTGAGCTTCAATACTGCCACGAATGAGTGGAGTGATCTGATTGCTGAAAGGCAGCAGCCATTAAGCATCAGCACGGGCGGTGGTTATTTGTTTGCTCATTACATGGTGGATGTCGTTTCTAAGATTCAGCAGTTTGATTGTCAAGGACAGTTGGTTAGAGATATCGAACTGCCCGGCCAAGGTACTGCAAGTGGGCTAGGTGGGAAGAAAGAGCAGCAACAACTTTACTACACCTTTACCAACTACGTGACGCCGCCGACGATCTTTGCATTAGATATAGAGCAAGGGGCGTCTTCGGAGTTTGAACGATCTGAAGCACCATTTGCGGCTGATGAATATGAGTCTAAACAGGTTTTCTACACCTCTAAGGACGGTACTAAAGTTCCAATGACTATTTCTTATAAAAAAGGAATCCAATTGGACGGCACCAACCCTACCATTCTATATGCCTACGGTGGCTTTAACGTGAGCATTACGCCGATGTTCTCGGGTGCGGTAGCAAGCTGGCTAGAGTTGGGCGGCGTGTTTGCAGTACCTAACTTACGCGGTGGTGGAGAGTATGGAAAAGCTTGGCATAAAGCCGGCACGCAGCTTCAAAAGCAAAACGTATTTGATGATTTTATTACGGCAGCAGAATACCTAATTAGTGAAAATTACACGAGCAGCGAAAAGTTGGCGATCCGCGGTGGTTCAAACGGCGGGTTACTGGTTGGCGCATGCATGACACAACGACCAGAGTTATTTAAAGTGGCACTGCCAGCAGTGGGTGTTTTGGATATGCTTCGTTACCATACGTTTACGTCTGGTGAAGGTTGGGCGTACGATTATGGTACGTCTGCACAAAACCAAGAAATGTTTGAGTACCTATTGGGTTATTCGCCAGTTCATAATGTTAAGCAAGGGGTAAGTTACCCCGCGACATTGGTGACGACTGCAGATCATGACGACCGCGTTGTCCCTGCGCATTCATATAAGTTTATTTCTGAGCTTCAGGATAAACATCAAGGTGATTCACCTGTGATGATCCGCATCGACGTTAACGCTGGGCATGGTGCTGGTATGCCTTTGAATAAGGCGATTGATCTTACTGCAGATGTTTATGCCTTTACGCTGTTCAATATGGGCATCACTGCGTTATAGCGAATTGTGTAGTTCAGTAGACATTAAAAAGCCCAGCGATTTGCTGGGCTTTTTTAGTATTGGGATGCTATTTGAGGCGGAAAATTTGCTCAGTTTCTAGCGATGTTAACGCACGAACTTGACGCCACACGTAATAGAAAATACCCATCATCATCAACATACTTGGGATAGCAATAGCTGGGTAGCTATACAAAGTCATTTTACCGAGCTCTTCGTTGAATGCGGCAGTGCCTGCTGGGCTAGTGACAATCCACGTCGCTAGGAAATAGTTCATCGCTGAGGAGAACGCAAATGTGCTTGCAAATAGGTAGTTCGAAGTCATTAAACAACGTTCAAAGCGTTCTGGGTTTCCAGATTGTTGCAAACGCTCCTCAATTAACGGCATGTTCATTAATGTCGGTGTGAAGATCACCTTTTGCATAAATGGGTAGCGAGTAAATGTTGAGCCAAGTACGCCTAGGCCGATCAGGCCCGGAATGAGCGCCTCTTTTAACGCTAACCAGCGAGTATCGAGTTCCAGTAAGCCGATGCCCCCAGTTAATAGAACACTTACAAAGCCTAATGCAGCAATAAAGTTAAATTTTTTATTACGTATGAGTTCCATACCGCCGTAGATAATCGGGAACGATAGCGCGACAACTAGCGCTAGCCCAGTTCCTAAATGCTCATCACCGCTAAACTTCATCAAAATGAAAGAAGGAAGAAAGACGTTAACGACTATCTCTAAGAAAGGGTTCGATTTTTTATTTTGCATGGTACTCATAGTGTCTCAATTGTTGCTCTAAAGCATATCTGTTCTTGGGGGATTGTTCCTTGCTTAGCCAAATATGTAAAGCCCTAACCACCCATCTTGTGTAACGACGTGTGAGATATCTCAGTGAGCTATTAACTTAGTAGCACTTCTGACTGGGCAACTCTGACTCTTCAATTATAGAAGTGATGCTGTGGCAATGCTTCTTCAAGAGTAGACCGATGGATAACCAAATGGCTTCTAGCATGATGGAAAGGGGGGAACTTGTACCTGATGGAGCTGTGTTTTCTTTATTAGGAATTAAAAAATGCCGCACTTAAAGTGCGGCATTTTCAAGTCGGCGGCCAAACCGTTTTGCTATATCAACTTCTAGGTCGATATTAACTCTGACGTTGTTTTTTCTAATTAGTTCAATTTAAGCTGCATTTTCTTTTGGTTCTTCGTCCAAATCGAATGAAGCGTTGATCAGTTTCTTGGTGTAATCATTTTGCGGATTACGGAAAATCTCCTCTGCCGTTCCTTCTTCCATGACCACCCCTTTTTGCATCACAAGCACACGGTCAGACAGCGCTTTTACCACGGATAAATCGTGACTTATGAATAAGAACCCAATGTTGTGCTTAGCTTGGATGTCTTTTAGTAGGTCGATAACGGTTAATTGAACCGAACGGTCAAGCGCTGAAGTCGGCTCATCTAATAGGATGAATGATGGTTCTAGAATCAGTGCACGAGCAATCGCGATACGTTGCCTTTGACCACCAGAGAATTCATGCGGGTAACGGTTGATTGAATTTGGCTCTAGTCGAACTTCTTCAAGCGCAACGCGTGCACGTTGTAGGCGCTCTTTCTTGCTTAGGTGAGGTTGATGAACGGTTAAACCCTCAGTGATAATCTCACCGACCGTCATGCGCGGTGACAGCGAACCGTATGGGTCTTGGAACACCATCTGCACATCTTTTTTCAGTTCAAAACGTTCAGTATCCGTGAGCAAGCTGATGTCTTGGCCTCGGTAAGCGATACGTCCAGTTGAAGGAAGAAGACCGATAAGTGCACGGCCGAGTGTCGATTTCCCTGAACCTGATTCACCCACGATCCCTAATGTTTCCCCTTGTTTTAACGTTAGGGAAATGCCTTTCACCGCTTCAAAATATTCACAACGGCTTGGAATAAAGTGAGTTTTTGTTAGGAACTTCACGCGAATATCTTCAGCTTGCAGTAACTCAGGCGCAGATTCAGGAATTGGATCTTTGCTCCCTTTAGGGATCGAGTTAATCAGCATGCGTGTGTAGTCGTGCTGCGGCGCATTGAAAAGCGCCTGAGTTTGCCCTTCTTCGACTAGCTCACCTTTACACATGACGAGCACACGATCTGCGAAGTGTTTAACGACGCCTAAATCGTGGGTAATGAACAAAATGGCCATGCCCATCTTGTTTTGAATTTCTTTGATCAGATCTAACACTTCTGCCTGAACCGTCACATCTAACGCAGTTGTCGGTTCGTCAGCAATCAGAATGTCTGGCTCGTTGATCAGTGCCATCGCTATCATGATCCGTTGTAGTTGACCGCCAGAAAATTCATGAGGGTATTTGTCGTACGCTTGTTGAATATTTGGTAAGTGAACTAAATCAAACAGTTCCAACACGCGCTGCTTTGCTTGAGATTTAGTAACTTTACGATGACACATGATGGCTTCAGCCACTTGAGTGCCGACGCGTAAATACGGGTTCAATGATGTCATCGGCTCTTGGAAAATCATACCAATTCGGTCACCACGAATATTCTGCATTTCGCGTTCTGTTTTCTCCAGAATGGACTCACCTTCGAACTCAATGCTCGATTGAGAATAGATAATGGCGTTGTCTGGAAGTAGGCGCATCAGTGCGTTAGAAGAAACCGACTTCCCTGACCCCGATTCACCAACAATGGCCAATGTTTCTCCGGCATTGAGATCAAAATTAATATTTTTCACAGCATCGACAATCCCGTCATTTGTAGTAAAGCTAACGGATAAGTGACGAACTCGAAGAATGGCTTGGTCTGACATGATACTTCCTTATCAATTTAAGACATGAGGTGAATGTGGGGTTTCTGGGGTGGTCTTCAGCTGAGCGAAATGATGATGCGCTTTTTGAAGTTGCTCTAACTCGATCATCCATTGGGCATTGCGTTGTGCGCTGCAAAATGCAATCAAATGATTGAGTAGGTCTTCGCTTTGTTTTTCTAATAGAGAATGAGTGCGATTGATTAAATCTGTGTTCTCTAAAGAGATAAATTGCAGTAACGCATAGGACTGATTCAACGTATTAAACGCCAAACGTTGCTGACCTAAGCGATTAAGAATTTCAGACTGGGCAACTGTCGCATCGCGTAATCCTGCAAGTAAGCAAGCGAATTGACAGGGTTTAATGTCATCATTGAATGAAGCTTCTTGCACGTGATGTGGCAGGTGCGTCAGTACATCTTGATATAGACGTTGAGCTTCAGGCCAATGACCTTGTTCCATTAACTGTTCAGCTTTTAGGTAGTACATCCAGCAACGTTCAAGTTCCATTTTCCCATCCCCTATTTATAAGACTTGGGGATGTTAATGATATTTATTATCAAATGCAAGTTAATGTCATTTGTATTGTGATAACAAAAGACGATGAAAATGTTACAAATCGTATGATATTTGTGCACTTGAACCATGATCTGGTGTAAGTCACTAAAATATAAATAAATTGCATCTACACTTACTTTATCTATACCCAAAATAATAAAGGATGAGGAGGCAGCGATGGCGATTCAAAGACTCAACACAAATCAGCTGTATCAAGTAGCAGACCTCGAGAAGCTACCTTGTAAGTCGACCAAGGAATTGGCTCCTATTGATGAGATTGTCGGGCAAGAACGTGCTCAAAAAGCCGTAGAATTTGCGATGTCTATCAAAGAGAAAGGGTATAACATCTATGCGATTGGACGTAATGGGCTAGGTAAACGCACCATGATTTTGCGTTATCTTAACCGTCATCCCCATGAAGTCGATGAGTTGTTTGACTGGTGTTATGTTGCAAACTTCGAAGACATTCGAACGCCTAAAGTGCTTAAACTCCCGTGCGGCGTTGGCGCCAAGCTCAAACAAGATATCGATAAGCTTGTTACCAAACTACTGAAAGCGATGCCGCTCGCGTTTGACAATGAAATGTATTTTAGCCGTGCGGATAAGTTAAAAAACCAGCTCGCCAGTAAACAGCAGGTTGCGTTAGAAGGTATTAGCCAAGAAGCCAAAGAGAATGGAGTGAACCTGACACTCACAACTCAAGGTGATTACCAGTTTGTTGCAATGAACGGCGAAGAGCTGCATACGGAAGAAAGCTTCGATGAGCTCTCTCCTGAAGAGCAAGATAAGTTTGATAAAACGATTGATGCTCTAGAAATCAGTTTACGAACGATGTCGCGTGAGTTGACGGAATTAGAAGAAACTTACACAGAGAAAATTCAAAAGCTGAACGATGAAGTGACGCTGGACGTCATCACTCACTTTATTAAGCAGTTGAAAAAGGATTATAGCCAGTACTCTGAAATCAAAAAATACCTGACGGATCTGCAAAAAGACATTGTAGAGAATGCGGATATATTCCTTGAAGAAAGCAATGAACAGGCCGAAATTGCCACCGCTTCTTTGGATAAAAAGCTGCCAAGACGCTACAAAGTGAACGTATTGGTCAGTCAAAAAACGCAAGAGTTTCCGATAGTGGTGGAAGAAAATCCAAACTATCACTCTTTGTTTGGCTACACAGAAACGGCAACGTTCAAAGGCACGGTATTTACGGATTTTTCTTTGATTCGAGCGGGTAGCTTACACCGGGCTAATGGCGGTGTGTTGCTGATGGATGCCGTCAAGGTGCTAGAGCAGCCTTATGTTTGGGATGGTTTAAAGCGTGCGCTGCGTTCTCGCCAGTTAAGCCTGACGTCATTAGAGAAAGAAGTCACCTTGACCGGAGCGGTATCCTTGGATCCAGAACCGATCCCACTGGATGTGAAAATTATCTTGTTTGGTGATTACCGCACTTATCAGTTATTGCAGCATTATGATGCGGAATTTGCTGAGCTGTTCAGAGTGACGGCTGACTTTGAAGATGAAATGAAGCGTTCTCCTGATTCTGAAATGCATTATGCGCGCTTTATTTCGAGCATAGTGCATGAGAGTGGGCTGCTGCATTGTGACCGAAAAGCCATTGGACGAATCATTGAGCACAGCTCTCGACAAGCGGGTGATCAGGGCAAGTTATCCCTACACTCTGCTCACATTGCTAACTTACTGCGTGAGTCAAATTACGTGGCGAAAAGTGCCAAGTCGAATTTGATTCGATCTAGCCATGTTGAACAAGCACTCGCGAATCAACAAATGCGTGTAGGAAGGCTGCAAGATAGCGTAATGGAAACCTTCACAAATGGCACAACGTTGATCCATACCGAAGGGCAAGCTGTCGGGCAAGTGAATGCGTTATCGGTACTGAGCACCAGTGATCATATGTTTGGTGCGCCGAATCGAATTACCGCTACTACCGCTTATGGTGACGGTGAAGTCATTGATATTGAGCGTAATGTGGATTTAGGCGGAAGCATCCACTCTAAAGGGGTGATGATCCTTTCGGCTTATTTGTCATCAGTATTTGGACGTACCGCAAAAGTACCACTCACGACTAACATCACTTTTGAGCAATCTTACGGTGGTGTGGACGGTGACAGTGCCAGCATGGCCGAATTTTGTGCGGTTGTTTCTGCGTTTTCTAAGCAGCCCAATCGACAAGACATCGCGATTACTGGCTCGATGAACCAATTTGGTGAATCTCAGCCCATTGGGGGAGTGAATGAGAAAATCGAAGGCTTCTTTGATGTATGTGAGATCAAAGGCCAAACCAATGAACAAGGGGTGATCATCCCACGTTCAAACGTTCATAATCTCATGCTCAGACCGGACATCGTGAAAGCGGTGGAAAAAGGTGAATTCCATATTTGGGCAATTGACCATGTCACTGAAGCTATTGAGCTGTTTACAGGCAAAGCGGCTGGTGAGGCGAGTGATGAAGGGAGTTACCCAATCGATACTATCTTTGGTATTGCTCAAGCTAAGCTTAATGCACTTCGCAAGTAACATTGTGCGATTAGCCTAAAAGGCATCTCAACCTCAATAAACGAAAGCCACTACGAATGATTACATAGTGGCTTTTTTGTTTGAGAGCTTGTCGTTGCTCTAGCCTTGTGGTTTACAGAACAAATCGATGTTCAGACAAATCAAAGCTGAGTTGTTCGGTCAGGGTTTGGGCCTGTTCTATGCTTTTTTCATCGAATTGCACGCCGTATTTCCAGTATTGACTAGAGAGCTTCTTGTTTTTGATGATGCCGGAAAGAATCGGGCTTTCTTCTGAGTTGTCACTGGATAATATTTTTAAGTCGATAAGATTACCGACGTTGTATTCATTAACTGCTCTGTCAGTGACGATCTGGCAGCCTGATTCTGAAATATCCCGGATCTCACACAAATACTTTTGTTTATCAGGAGCAATTAAGCCAGATAACGTAATTTCTAGCCGAGCTTCCGAACGAAGCCCTTGCTTAACTTGCGCCGCTTTGGGTAAAGAAATGAACACAATACAATGCGGGCCGGCATGAACGACATATTCAATTTTACTTTTGAAGTAAATTCTAGCTCCTTCGCCTTTTTGGGAAATAGCACAAGCCTTGATTGGATATCCACGTTGGAAGAACACAGCAAACTCTTGTGGAGTGACGTCTGGTTTTTCTAAGACCAACAGATTGTTAGAGTGTATCCCAGTAAATTTGGAACGACACCGCAGCGTGTTGCCAGTTGGGGTCGATACGTTGAATGCGAATTCACTTAGCGACGAAACGTGCAAGAAAGCATCTTCACCATAGACAATACTGCCGGCATCATTGGCTGCCGCTTCTTGTTCTTGATTATCATCTAAAGGAATCGGACCGCTTGGCTTAAGGTTTGAAACATTGCTCATCGAAATCATCTCCTCAAGAACGCTAATAAGGGTTCTGTTGCATAATTTAATTTAGAGCATGATTCGCAGAGCGCAAGGAGTGAACTAGTGTGGAAGGAACGAATATAACGTTTTAACTTGCAAAATGAGCAAGTTAGTATTTTTTGTTATTGAAAAAAGAGGGCGGCACCTAAAAAATTAGTGGCGAAATCTAAGCTTAGTCCCATCGAATTTTAATTTCCCTAAAAGACTTTTGGCGCTGGCTTTACCGAGGTCGTCAAACTTTACGCCATAACGGGCATAATGAGTCGACTTTTGTAAATTGCAGACCATGCCATGTAAGGGCGCGATGAGAGGCCCACGTTGAGTCGCTGGGATGATTTCTATGCTGATTTGATCGCCAACTTGTATTGGACGCGTGGTAGGGGAAGTGACAAAACGACAACCACTTTTAGATAAGTCGCGTAATTCGCAATCAGTCCTTTGGCTACCCAACAACACTTTGCCACCTAGATTCACTTCATAGCGCACTTCTTTACGCAACTGTGTCACCTGCATTGTGCTTGGAACAGTGATGATCAACAAAGGGAAAGGGTCGGAAAGCTTATGTTTTATTTGGCTTCTAAAATGGACTAAGGCCCCTTCGCCACGGTGAGATAGCGCGCGAACGGTCATAATGAAACCTTCTTGGAAAAAGAAAGCGAGATCATCATTCGACACTTTTGGCATTTCAACAATAATGCAGTTTTCGCTGTGGCTACCAACAAAGTGAGTCGTGGTTAAGAACTTAGTGCCAACAGGAGTGGTGACATTTAGGGTTAACTCGCTACCATGTTCTACCATTGCTAAAGCGTCAGTGCTGTTGAGCGTCGAGACGGTTTGATTTCGATTGTCTTGGAAAGCCGCATTATTAGAAGAGAGCTTCTTCATAGGTAGGTTCATTGCAACTTCTCTCCTTGATATGCCGGTGACGTGTATTGATATAATTTATCTATTTTTAATTATATTAGATGCACCTGAAGTATGCATACGGCATGATTTTATGGTTACAGTTATGTAACTTCAAATCTTTGTTACTAATAAAATAGCAAATTAGTGGGGTGCATCATGGAAAAAGTACTTTGGGACCGACAAAACGGTCAATTTAGCGTCCATTTAGAAGGGAACTATAGCGCGATAGTGAGATATACGCAGAGCGAAAATATACTGCATATTACTTCAACTCGTGTCCCTGATGAGCTGCAAGGGCGAGGTTTTGGTAAAATTATGATGGAAGCCGTATTGCCACTTATCGAGCAAGAAGGCTACCAAGTTGACCCGATTTGTAGCTATGTCGTTCATTATTTAAATCGA
>Ga0213838_1000922_pt1 | contig 17170 bp, 15 predicted proteins | sample SWPATP13_FD_160577 | JGI IMG/M metagenome (GOLD analysis project Ga0213838, IMG submission 160577) | Coastal seawater microbial communities from Marineland, Florida, United States - SWPA TP1 #3 | ecosystem: Environmental > Aquatic > Marine > Coastal | place: USA: Florida | collected 2016-08-06 | reverse complement strand
GGAGCGCGCCTCGCGCTACTCGGCCGAACTGCAGCGCGCCACGCTGGCCACCCGCATGCAGCCGGTGGGCCGCCTGTTCCAGAAATTCCCGCGCCTGGTGCGCGAGCTGGCGAAGGACCTGGGCAAGGACGTCGAACTGACGATCGAAGGCGCCGAGACCGAAGTCGACCGCGTCGTCGTGGACAGCCTCTACGATCCGCTGGTGCACATGCTGCGCAACGCGCTCGACCACGGTGTCGAATCGCCGCAGGAACGCGTCGCCGCCGGCAAGCCGGCCAAGGCCTTCATCCTCCTGAAAGCCTGGCAGGAAGCCAACAGCGTCATGATCGTGCTGCAGGACGACGGCAAGGGCATGGACCCGATCAAGCTGCGCCGCAAGGCCATCGACAAGGGCCTGATCGGCGAAAACGGCGCGCAAAGCGACGAAGACGCATATCAGCTGGTGTTCCTGCCGGGCTTCTCGACCAAGGAAGTCGCTTCCTCGGTCTCGGGCCGCGGCGTCGGCATGGACGTGGTGAAGACGGCGGTGGAAAAGAACCGCGGCGCGATCCGCATCGATTCCTCGCTCGGCCACGGCACCAAGTTCGCCATTCGCCTGCCGATCGAACTGTCGATCGTGCCGACGATGCTGGTCTCGACCTCGGGCGCCTCGCTGGCGCTGCCGATGGCCGTGGTCGAGCGCGTGGTCGAACTGCCGGAAACCTTCTCGATGGTCGGCGGCGCCCCGGTGCTGAAGGACCAGGGCCGTCCGCTGCCGGTGCGCTCGCTGGCCGGCTCGCTCGGCTACGAGGAAGCCACGGAACGCGTCGGCATCGTCATCAACGCGCCGCAGCCGTATATCCTGGCGGTGGAAGCGGTCGACGGCACGGCCGACCTGGTGATCAAGCCGATGACGGCGCTGACGGTGGAAGGCATCACCGGCACCGCACGTTCGGCCGAGGGCGAGCTGGTGCTGGTCGTGGGCCTGTCCTTCCTGATGGACGGATGCCGCAGCACGGTGCGCATGGCGGCGTAATTGCACTAAAAGCGTGAAAAAGGGCGCCACATGCCCTTGCAATAAAAGCCTGTGCATCGGATGCGCAGGCTTTTTTTATTTGCATTTTGGGTTAAATATGCAAATATTGTTTTCCTTGGAATGCTTGCGTTGGAAGAAGATTGCGAAATGGCCTCATTTCTGCCGCAGTGCACAATTATGGCATAATCAAAATCCCCTATCCAAGCGGCCCGGTTGACAGGACACAGCATGCTGAAAACGCTCTACGACAAACTCTGGGAATCGCACGTCGTGCGTGCCGATGCCGACGGCACCACCGTGCTGTACATCGACCGCCACCTGGTGCACGAAGTGACCAGCCCGCAAGCCTTCGAAGGCCTGCGCGAAGCCAACCGCCCGCTCTGGCGCACTTCCGCCAACCTGGCCGTGGCCGACCACAACGTGCCGACCACCGACCGCCGCGACGGCATTCTTGATCCGACCTCGCGCCTGCAGGTCGAGACCCTGGATGCGAACGCGAAAAGCTTCGGGCTGACCTACTTCAACATGAACGACAAGCGCCAGGGCATCGTCCACGTGATCGGGCCGGAGCAGGGCGCCACGCTCCCGGGCATGACCGTCGTCTGCGGCGACTCGCACACCTCCACCCACGGCGCCTTCGGCTGCCTGGCGCACGGCATCGGCACCTCGGAAGTCGAGCACGTGCTGGCGACCCAGACGCTGCTGGCGAAAAAGTCGAAAGCGATGCTGGTGCAGGTCGATGGCGCACTGCCTGCGGGCGTGACCGCGAAGGACATCGTGCTGGCCGTGATCGGCCGCATCGGCACCGCCGGCGGCACGGGTTATGCCATCGAATTCGGCGGCTCGACGATACGCGCGCTGTCGATGGAAGGCCGCATGACGGTCTGTAACATGGCGATCGAAGCGGGCGCGCGCGCCGGCATGGTGGCCGTCGACGACACCACGATCGACTACGTGAAAGGCCGTCCGTATTCGCCGGCCGGCCCGCAGTGGGAGCAGGCCGTGTCCTACTGGCGCACGCTGCACACCGACCCCGGCGCGAAGTTCGACATGGTCGTCAGGCTCGACGCGGCGCAGATCCGCCCGCAAGTCACCTGGGGCACCTCGCCCGAAATGGTGACCTCGATCGACGGCCGCGTGCCCGATCCCGACCAGGAAAAGGACGCCGTGCGGCGCGACGCCATGGAAAAGGCGCTGGTCTACATGGCCCTGACACCGAACACCCGCATCCAGGACATCCGCATCGACAAGGTCTTCATCGGCTCCTGCACGAATTCGCGCATCGAGGATTTGCGCGCGGCCGCCGCCGTGGTGCGCGGGCGCCAGCGCGCCTCCAACGTCAAGCTGGCGCTGGTGGTGCCCGGCTCGGGCCTGGTGAAGGAACAGGCCGAGCGCGAAGGCCTCGACAAGATCTTCAAGGCCGCCGGCTTCGAATGGCGCGAGCCGGGCTGCTCGATGTGCCTGGCGATGAACGCCGACCGCCTGGAACCGGGCGAACGCTGCGCCTCGACCTCGAACCGCAATTTCGAAGGGCGGCAAGGGCAGGGCGGACGCACCCATCTGGTGTCGCCGGCGATGGCCGCGGCAGCCGGGATCGCGGGCCACTTCGTCGACGTGCGTACGCTGTAAATAATATAAATCGTAACTTAGGAACATCATGAAAAAAGCAATCGCCCTCTCCCTCGTCGCCCTCGTCCTCGCGGGCTGCAACACGATTTCCGGCATCGGCCGCGATGTGCAAAAGGTCGGCCAGGTCGTCACCGGCGCCGGCGGCAGGTAATCCACCTTCAGGCGAACCGGGAGCAGGACATGGATACATTCACCGTACACGAAGGACTGGTGGCGCCGCTCGACCGCGCCAACGTCGACACCGACGCCATCATCCCGAAGCAGTTCCTGAAATCGATCCGGAAAACGGGCTTCGGCCCGAACCTGTTCGACGAGTGGCGCTACCTGGACCACGGCGAGCCGGGCCAGGACAACACGCACCGCCCACGCAATCCGGACTTCGTGCTGAACCAGCCGCGCTACCAGGGCGCCTCGATCCTCCTGACGCGCAAGAACTTCGGCTGCGGCTCTTCGCGCGAGCACGCTCCCTGGGCGCTCCAGCAGTACGGCTTCCGCGCCATCGTCGCGCCGAGCTTCGCCGACATCTTCTTCAATAACTGCTACAAGACCGGCCTGCTGCCGATCGTGCTGACGGAAGGCGAGATCGATCAGCTGTTCGACGACGTCAAGGCCGCGCCCGATGGCTTGCGGCTGGTGGTCGACCTGGAACGCCAGGTGCTGCGCAGCCTGGATGGCCGCATCGGCTTCGAATTCGCGATCGACGACTTCCGCAAATACTGCCTGCTGAATGGCCTGGACGACATCGGCCTGACCCTGCGCCACGCCGACGAGATCCGCGCTTTCGAAGAGCGCCACCTCGCGCGCCAGCCCTGGCTGGCCAACGCCATCTAACCAGAGCGCACATGTCAAAAAAAATCGCAATCCTGCCGGGTGACGGCATCGGCCCCGAAATCATGGCGCAAGCCGTGCGTGTGCTGGACGCCCTTGGCGAATCCTTCGAGATGGAGCGCGCGGAAGTGGGCGGCGCCGGCTATGCCGCGCATGGCCATCCGCTGCCGGAATCGACCCTGAAGCTGGCGAAAGAGGCGGACGCCGTGCTGTTCGGCGCCGTCGGCGACTACCAGTACGACACGCTCGAGCGCGCGCTGCGCCCCGAGCAGGCGATCCTCGGGCTACGCCGCGAACTGGGTTTGTTCGCCAACCTGCGCCCGGCGATCCTGTACCCGGAGCTGGCCGGCGCCTCGACGCTCAAGCCCGAGGTGGTCTCGGGACTGGATATCCTCATCATCCGCGAACTGACCGGCGACATCTATTTTGGAAAGCCGCGCGGCGTGCGCGAATGCCCCGATGGCCCCTTCAAGGGCCAGCGCGAAGGTTTTGATACGATGCGCTATGCCGAAGGCGAGATCCGCCGCATCGCCCACGTCGCCTTCCAGGCCGCGGCCAAGCGCGACAAACGCGTGACCAGCGTCGACAAGGCCAACGTGCTGGAGACCTTCCAGTTCTGGCGCGACATCGTGACCGATGTGCATAAGGAGTATCCCGACATCGAACTCGAGCACATGTATGTCGATAACGCGGCCATGCAGCTGGTGCGCGCGCCGAAAAAATTCGACGTCCTCGTCACCGGCAACATGTTCGGCGATATCCTGTCGGACTGCGCCGCCATGCTGACCGGTTCGATCGGCATGCTGCCTTCGGCTTCGCTCGACGCCAACAACAAGGGCTTGTACGAGCCTTCGCACGGCTCGGCGCCCGACATCGCGGGCAAGGGCATCGCCAATCCGCTGGCGACGATCTTGTCAAGCGCGATGATGCTGCGCTTCTCGTTCGGCATGCAGGAGCAGGCCGATCGCATCGAGTCGGCGGTGAAGCGCGTGCTGGCGCAAGGGCTGCGCACACCGGATATTCACGAGGACGGCGCGCAGCGCGTGAGTACGGAACAAATGGGCGACGCCGTGGTGCGCGCGCTCGCGTAAAACATTTAACACAGACGGGAAATAACATGAAATTGGTTGGCCTGGTAGGTTGGCGCGGCATGGTGGGTTCGGTCCTGATGCAGCGCATGCAGGACGAGGGCGATTTCGACCACATCGAGCCGGTGTTCTTCACCACCTCGAATGCGGGCGGCGCGGCGCCGAAGATGGCGAAGAACGAAACCACCCTCAAAAGCGCGCATGACATCGCCGCACTGTCGAAGTGCGAGATCATCATCTCCTGCCAGGGCGGCGACTACACCAGCGAAGTCTTCCCGCAGCTGCGCGCCAGCGGCTGGGACGGCTACTGGATCGACGCCGCCTCGACCCTGCGCATGAACGACGACGCCGTCATCGTGCTCGACCCGGTCAATCTCGACGTCATCAAGAACGCGATGACGCGCGGCGTGAAGAACTACGTCGGCGGCAACTGCACCGTCTCCTGCATGCTGATGGGCCTGGGCGGCCTGTTCGAGCAAGGCCTGGTCGAGTGGATGACCTCCATGACCTACCAGGCCGCTTCCGGCGGCGGCGCCCAGCACATGCGCGAGCTGCTGACCCAGTTCGGCACCATCAACGCGGCTGTGAAACCGCTGCTCGACGACCCGGCGGCGGCCATCCTCGAGATCGACCGCACGGTGCTGGCGACCCAGCATGGCCTGTCTCCTGATGAGATCAAGCAGTTCGGCGCGCCGCTGGCCGGCAACCTGATCCCGTGGATCGACAAGGACCTGGGCAATGGCCAGTCGAAGGAAGAGTGGAAGGCCGGCGCCGAGACCAACAAGATCCTCGGCCGCGGCGAAGGTTTTGGTACCAGTGCCATTCCAGTCGACGGCCTGTGCGTGCGCATCGGCGCGATGCGCTGCCACTCGCAGGCACTGACGATCAAGATGACCAAGGATATGCCGCTCGACGAAATCAACGACATCATCGCCTCGCACAACCAGTGGGTGAAGGTGGTGCCGAACACGCGCGAAGCGTCGATGGTCGACCTGTCGCCAGCGGCCGTCACCGGCAGCCTGACGATTCCGGTGGGCCGCCTGCGCAAGATGTCGATGGGGCCAAGCTACCTGTCCGCGTTCACGGTAGGCGACCAGCTGCTGTGGGGCGCGGCCGAGCCGCTGCGGCGCATGCTGCGCATCGTGCTGGACAAGTAAAGCCAAGCCAGCGCCCGCAACATGCGGGCGTTGTTGTATGGCGTGCGGCGAACCGGGCCCATCCCCGTCTCATAGACTCTTGACGATCCGACCAGACCTGTTAAGGCCGCGATAATCTTTGTCTGCCGAAACGCTATCGAAACGCTATCGAACACGCATCCATCCCACAGTTTCACCCGCCTACGCCCCGCAGCGCTTGCATGCTCCAGTGCATGATGATATGTTGAGACCTCCGGGAAACCGTCCTTTCCCTCCAGCCAACTCTCTCGACTCCAACTCTATGCCACTGAACCGCCGCCCTCAGATCATGTCGTCCGCGTTGAAAACGCTTACCGCCGCGGTCGCAAGTGCAGTGCTGTTGACTTCGGTGGCAAACGCGGCGGGACTGGGCAAGCTGACTGTCCTGTCGGCCCTGGGCCAGCCGCTGCGCGCCGAGATCGAACTGACTGCCGTATCGAGCGACGAAGCATCGCACCTGGTCGCCAAGCTCGCCAGCCCCGACGCCTACCGCGCCGCCAACGTCGAATTCAATCCGGCCCTGCTGTCGCTGCGCTTCGCCGTCGAGCAGCGCGGTGGACGCCAGTTCGTGCGCATCACCTCGCCGCAGCCGCTGAACGAACCCTTCGTCGACCTGCTGCTCGAGCTATCCTGGGATAACGGGCGCCTGGTGCGCGAATACACCTTCCTGCTCGACCCGGCCGAGCTGCGCACGACCCAGTCGGCGCAGGTCGCCGCGGCGCCAGCCAATGCCCGTCCCTCACTCGACAGGCTGACGGAAACTGAACGTGCACGTGTACAGCGTAGTGCACGCGCTGAAGAAGCCACCGGCGCAGCCGCAGCGGAACCACGCACGGCCGCCCCCGCGCGCTACCGCGTCAAGGCCGGCGACACCCTCAGCCGCATCGCCGGCAAACTGAAACCGGTCGACGTCTCGCTCGACATGATGCTGGTCGCCCTGTACCGCGCCAATCCCGACGCCTTCATGGGCAACAACATGAACCGCCTGAAGTCGGGCCAGATCCTGTCCGTGCCGGCAGCCGAGAGCATGCGCGGCCTCGAAGCCGGCGAGGCCCACGGCACGGTGGTGGCGCATGCCGCCGACTTCAACGCCTACCGCAGCAAGCTCGCCGGCCAGGTCGCCACCAGCGCCCCGGCGCGCGAGGCGCAGGCAGGGCAGAGCGCGACCGGCCGCATCACGGCCAAGGTCGAGGAACGCCCGACCGCCGCCAACGAATCGCAAGACCAGCTGCGCCTGTCGAAAGCCCTGCCTGGCAAGGCAAGCACGGGCGGCGCGACCGCCGAAGACGTGGTGGCCAAGGAAAAGGAACTGGCGGACGCCCAGACCCGCGTCAAGGAACTGGAAAAGAACGTCAATGCGCTGGAAAGCCTGATCACGGTGAAGAACCAGGCCGGCGCCACCGCGACCCAGCGCGCCGATGCGCCGGCGACGCCTGCCGCGCCAACCGTCGTGGCCCAGGCCGACACCAAGCCGGCGCCGAAGATCAAGACCGCTCCGAAGCCGGCCGTCCTGACGCCGGCCCCGGTCGAGACCAGCCTGGCCGACACGCTGATGGACAACATCCTCTACCTCGGCGCGGGCGCCGCCGTGCTGCTGCTGGCCGCGCTCGGCCTGTCGCAGCGCCGCAAGCAGAGGGTCACTGTCGAAGACGCGCCGAATCCCCCGACCATCCTCGGCAGCGCGGCCCAGCCGGCGCAGGCGATGTTCGCGGAAACCGGCGGCCAGAGCGTCGACACCCACGACAGCGTGTTCAACTCCAGCTTCGCGCCGTCCGCCAGCCAGCTCGACACGAATGAAGTCGATCCGCTGGCGGAGGCCGAGCTGTATCTGGCCTATAACTTCGACACCCAGGCCGAGGACATCCTCAAGGAAGCGCTGCGCAACGATCCGTACCGCCATCCGGTGCGCCTGAAACTGCTCGAGATCTACGCGGCCCGCAAGGATGCGCGCGCCTTCGAGACGCAAGCCACCGAACTGTATAGCCTGACCGGCGGCAAGGGCGACGAGTGGGCGCAAGCCGCCGCGCTCGGCCACACGGTCGACCCGGCCAATCCGATGTATGCGCATGGCGCCGGCCTGCAGGCAGGCGCCATCGCGGCCGGCGCCGCGGTCGCCGGCGCCGGCCTTGCCGCCGCCGCCATCGACAACGACCCGCAGACGATGCTGTCGCAACAGCTCGAGCAGGCCTTCCGCAGCCGCGCCGACACGATGGACACCATCGAGCCGGCATCGACCGTCGACGCCGTCACCGGCGCCCCGCTCGACAGCGGTTTCGACCTGGGCAGCCTGGGCCTGGACAGCGATGCCACCGCCTTGCCGCAGCTGGCCAAGGCCGATGCGCACGACGCCAGGGCCGACGACAACCTGCTCGACTTCGACCTGGGCGGCTTGAGCTTCGAGCCGGTCGCCGCCAACGGCACCGCCAACGCGGTGCACGACGACCCGACCGCCGTGCCCGACCTGCAGTTCGACATGGAGCCGTTCGCGCCGCTGGAAGCGCCGGCCAGCGCGCCCGCAGCCCCGGCCGCTGCCGCCGGCGACAGCCTGGACGACCTGGCTTTCGACATGAACTTCGACGCCCCTGCCGCCGTGCAGCCGGAGCAGAGCGCGGCGGTCGACGAGGACGATGCCTTCGTGCTCGACCTCTCGAACAGCGGTCCGAACACCGACATCGACATGGCCGACCTGGCGCGCGAATTCGACCTGACGCCGCCAGCTACCGCCGCGGCCCCGGCGTCCGAATTGAAGGATCCGCTGTTCGACCTCGACGCCATGGACTTCGGCCTGACCGACACCACGCCGGTGACGCCGGTGGGCGCGCGCGAGGAGCCGGTGTTCGATTTCGGTTCGACCGATCTCGACCTGGACGCACCCGCCGCCTTTGCCCAGGAAACGCCTGCACCGGCGGCGCGCGAGAAGGATCCGCTGTTCGACCTCGACATGATGGACTTCGGCCAGCCGGCCGCGCCCGCAGCGCCGCAGGACGACCCCTTCGCCATGAGCGAGGCGCCCGCGATCCCGACCCCGGGCACGCCGGTGCCGCGTTTCGACATGGCGGGCCTGGACCTCGACCTGCCTTCCAATGACTTCGCCCTGACCACGCCTGAAGGATCGGCCGCCGACCCGGTCGGTCGCGACCCGGTCGATCGCGACCCGGTCGAGCTGACCGCCGCCCAAATGGAAATGGAAACCAAGCTCGACCTCGCCGTCGCCTACCAGGAGATCGGCGACAAGGAAGGCGCACGCGAATTGCTCGACGAAGTCATCAAGGGCGGCAACGTCGAACAGTCCAGCCGTGCCAGCGCCATGCGCGCGCAGTTGGCGTGAGGCGGATCGCACTCGGACTCCAGTACGTCGGCACCGGCTGGAATGGATACCAAAAACAGCCGGGCCGCCACACCATCCAGGACGCCCTCGAGATCGCCCTCGAAAAATTCGCGCTGACCCACCTTGCCACGACCTGCGCCGGCCGCACCGACGCCGGCGTGCACGCGGTCGAGCAGGTGGTGCACTTCGATACGGAACTCGACCGCCCGATGGCGAGCTGGGTGCGCGGCACGAATACCTTCCTGCCCGATTCAATATCCGTGCGCTGGGCGGCCGAAGTCCCGCCCGAGCTGGACGGCCAGGAATTCCACGCGCGTTATTCGGCGCGCTCGCGTACCTATCATTACGTGTTGTACAACAACGCCCAGCCGTCGGCGCTGCTGGCCGGGCGCGCCGGCTGGGTCTTCCGTCCGCTCGACGTCGAGCGCATGGTCGAAGCCGCGCGCCATCTGATCGGCGAGCACGATTTTTCCTCCTTCCGCGCCTCGAGCTGCCAGGCCAAGACGCCGGTCAAGGACATGCAGGAGATCACGATCGAGCGGCGCGGCGACATCATCGTCTTCACCGTGCGCGCCAGCGCCTTCCTGCACCACATGGTGCGCAACCTGGTGGGCGCGCTGATCTACGTCGGCCTCGGCCGCCAGGAACCGGACTGGATGAAGGCAGTGCTGGCCGCGCGCGACCGCGACGCCGCCGCGCCCACCTTCATGCCCGACGGCCTGTATTTCGCGAAAATCGATTACGATCCGAAGTGGGGACTTCCGCAGGAGGCGGTCGCGCTGCCCTGGCTTTGAGGTTTTAACCATGCACCGTACCCGCATCAAAATCTGCGGCATCACCCGCGAAGAAGACCTGCGCGCCGCCGTCTCATGCGGCGCCGACGCCCTCGGCTTCGTCTTCTACCCAAAGAGCCCGCGCTACGTGGCGCCCGAGCGCTTCGCACGATTGACGGCGCTCTTGCCGCCCTATGTCAGCTCGGTCGCGCTGTTCGTGAATGCCGGCCTGGACGAGGTGAGGGCGGTGGTCGATGCCGGCCCGGTGGCGCTGCTCCAGTTCCATGGCGACGAGGGCGTTGACGAGTGCGCGCGCATTGCGGACGCGGTGAAACGCCCCTTCGTGCACGCCTACCGGATGAAGCCGGACACGGCGCCGAATGATTTGCTAGAATGCGAGCTCGCATACCGCGCCGCCAGTCCCTGGTTCTCGGGCCTTCTGCTCGACACTTATGTGGACGCCTACGGTGGCGCTGGAAAGGTCTTCGATTGGTCTCTTATCCCAAAAGAGCTCGCGCCTCGGGTCGTTTTGAGTGGTGGCTTGAGCGTTCAAAACGCGACTAGCGCGGTCGCACGCGTACGCCCCTGGGCCGTCGACATCAGCAGTGGTGTCGAAGCGGCCAAGGGGATCAAGGACGCCCGCAAGATCGCGGACTTCATCGCCGCGGTGCGGGCAGCCGATGCCACCATTGAAAGCGATCACCCCCATGAAATCAGTACAGGAAGCAGCCCTGGAGAACCAGGAAGCAGTCCTTGAACGGTCGATTAACGCACTGTTCCAGACCACCAACTATCAATTCCCCGATGCGAAGGGCCATTTCGGCCCCTACGGCGGCAGCTTCGTCGCCGAGACGCTGACCCACGCGCTGGCCGAGCTGAACGAGGCCTACGCGCGCTACTCGCACGATGCCGAGTTCCTCGAAGAGTTCCGCTACGAACTGGCCCACTTCGTTGGCCGTCCCTCGCCTGTGTATCACGCCAAGCGCTGGTCGGAAATCGCCGGCGGCGCGCAAGTGTTCTTCAAGCGCGAAGACCTGAACCACACCGGCGCCCACAAGATCAACAACGTGATCGGCCAGGCCCTGCTGGCGCGGCGCATGGGTAAAAAACGCATCATCGCCGAGACCGGCGCCGGCCAGCACGGCGTCGCCACGGCCACCATCTGCGCCCGCTTCGGCCTCGAATGCGTGGTCTACATGGGCAGCGAAGACGTCAAGCGCCAGGCCCAGAACGTCTACCGCATGAAGCTCTTGGGCGCGACCGTCGTGCCGGTGGAATCGGGCAGCAAGACCCTGAAGGACGCGCTCAACGAAGCGATGCGCGACTGGGTCACGAATATCGAAAACACCTTCTACATCATCGGCACCGTCGCCGGCCCCCATCCTTATCCGATGATGGTGCGCGACTTCCAGTCCGTGATCGGCGAGGAATGCCGGGTGCAGATGCCGGAAATGACCGGGCGCCAGCCTGACGTCGTGGTCGCCTGCATCGGCGGCGGCTCGAATGCGATGGGCATTTTTTATCCCTACATCGACGAGGCGGGCGTCAAGCTGGTCGGCGTCGAGGCGGCGGGCGAGGGACTCGAATCGGGCAAGCATTCGGCCTCGCTGACGGCGGGCTTCCCGGGCGTGTTGCACGGCAACCGCACCTATCTGCTGCAGGATGCGAACGGCCAGATCATCGAGACGCACTCGGTTTCGGCCGGTCTCGATTATCCGGGCGTCGGTCCCGAGCACGCCTGGCTGAAGGATTCGGCGCGCGCCGAGTACGTGTCGATCACGGACGACGAGGCGCTGCAGGCCTTCCACGATACCTGCCGCATCGAGGGCATCATTCCGGCGCTGGAATCGGCGCACGCGATCGCTTATGCGTTCAAGCTGGCAGCGACGCTGCCGAAGGACCAGCTGATCCTGGTGAATCTGTCGGGGCGTGGGGACAAGGACATGCACACGGTGGCGCAGCGCATGGGGCTCGATTTCGGCTGATTTCAGCTGGCTTCCCCTGCACGTTACCGAATAACTTCGTAGAAAGTACAAGCATGTCCCGAATCGAATCCACTTTCGCCACCCTGCGCGCGAACAAAAAAACCGGCCTCGTCACCTTCATCACGGCCGGTGACCCCGGCCCCGAGATGACCGTCCCCCTGATGCATGCCCTGGTCGCGGGCGGCGCCGACGTCCTGGAACTGGGCGTGCCGTTTTCCGACCCGATGGCCGAGGGCCCGGTGATCCAGCGCGCCTGCGAGCGCGCCCTGAAATTCGGCATCGGCCTGAACGATGTGTTCGCCTACGTCAGCGCGTTCCGCAAGACGAACGCGACCACCCCCGTCGTCCTGATGGGCTACGCCAACCCGATCGAGCGCATCGGTCCCGACAACTTCATCCGCCTGGCGAAAGAAGCCGGCGCCGACGGCGCCATCGTCGTCGACTATCCGCCGGAAGAGTGCGAAGCCTTCGCCGACGCCATGCGCGCCAACGACATGGACCTGATCTTCCTGCTGGCGCCGACCTCGACCGAGGAACGCATCAAGCAGGTGGCGCGCTACGGCAGCGGCTTCAGCTATTACGTCTCGCTGAAGGGCGTGACCGGCGCTGGCAGCATCGATACCGAGGATGTGGCGCGCCGCGTGGCCGCGATCCGCGAGCACGTCAGCCTGCCGATCGGCGTGGGTTTTGGCATCCGCGACGCCGCCACGGCCAAAGCGGTGGCCGCGGTGGCGGACGCGGTCGTGATCGGCAGCCGCATCATCCAGGAGCTGGAGAACACGCCGAAGGAGGGCGGGCCGGAAGCGGTGCGCGCCTTCTGCGCGAACATCCGCGCCGCGCTCGACGGCGAATAAGCAGTCCCGGTGCGCGTGCCGCTTTCGTGCGTTCGGTCAAGCGGGAGCCTGCGGCACGTGCATATGGCGGCGCTCTCGCTTGGGGTACATTGAGTTTCCGTACCTCAACATTTTGTGGAGCGCTGAATGAAGAAACAGATCAAGAGTGTGTCATTGATGCAGAACGCGAAGATGGTCGCGGCGCTGTATCTGTTCCTGTCGCTGCCGATCCTGGCCGTCCTCGCCGCGATCGGTGGCGCGACCGGCCGGTCCGACCTGTCATTGTTCGCCATCCTGGTGTTCATCGCCACCTATGTCGTGAGCGGCTTTGTCTTCGCGCTGATCGGGGGCTGGGTCTATAACCTGGTGGCGGGCGTCGTCGGCGGCTTCGAATTCACGACATCCGAGGTAAAACAGGGCTGAGCCGTTCGCGCAAGCGCGCCATGGCAGTACGCCGGCAGTCGGCTAGCGCCGTCGCCGGCGTTTTTGCTTGTCTTCTTGTCATTGAGTAAGGTACATTTACTAAATTCAATCTTGCATAGAAGACATATTATGAAAAAGCAGATCGTCAACGTCTCCGTCCTCCAGAACGCCAAGGTCATGGCGGCCCTGTATTTCGTCTTCTCGATTCCCTTCGGGCTGCTCATGATGCTTCCGGTCATGACGCAGGGCGGGGCTGGCTTTTCGGTGCTGATGCTGGTGCTGTTGCCCTTGCTGTACACCCTCCTCGGGTTCGTGTTCACCCTGATCGGCGCATGGGTGTATAACCTGATTGCGACCCGGGTCGGCGGTTTCGAATTCACGACGAGCGAGGTCGGCGAGGGATAATTGCCAAGCTGGCAAGCGGTCGACAAGCCGGACGCGAGCGGCTACACTACGGCCAACTTTAGAATTGCCGCACAGGAGAAGAACATGAGTTGGTTGGAAAAACTGCTGCCCCCACGAATCCAGCGCTCCGATGCCGCCAACCGCAAGACCATGCCCGAGGGCCTGTGGGTCAAGTGCCCGTCGTGCGAGGCGGTGCTTTACCGTTCCGACCTCGAGTCGAACCTGCATGTCTGCCCGAAGTGCGACCACCACATGCGCATCCGCGCGCGCAGCCGCCTCGACGGCCTGCTCGACGAAGGCGGCCGCTATGAAATCGGCCAGGAAACGCTGCCGGTCGACACCCTGAAGTTCAAGGACAGCAAGAAGTATCCTGACCGCCTGAAGGCCGCCATGGAAGCGACCGGCGAGACCGATGCGCTGATCGTCCAGGGCGGTTCGATCATGAGCCTGCCGGTGGTCGTGGCCTGCTTCGAATTCGAATTCATGGGCGGCTCGATGGGCTCGGTCGTCGGCGAGCGTTTCGCCCGCGGCGCCCAGATCGCGCTGGAACAGAAAGTGCCGTTCATCTGCATCACCGCCACCGGCGGCGCGCGCATGCAGGAAGGCTTGCTGTCGCTGCTGCAAATGGCGAAAACCACCGCCATGCTGACCAAGCTGTCGGAAAAGAAACTGCCGTTCATCAGCGTGCTGACCGACCCGACCATGGGCGGCGTCTCCGCCTCGTTCGCCTTCATGGGCGACGTCGTGATCGCCGAACCGAAAGCGCTGATCGGCTTTGCCGGCCCACGCGTGATCGAAAACACCGTGCGCGAAAAGCTGCCGGAAGGCTTCCAGCGCGCCGAGTTCCTGGTGCAAAAGGGCGCCGTCGACATGATCGTCGACCGCCGCAAGATGCGCGAAGAAATCGCACGCCTGCTGGCCCTGCTGCAAAACCAGCCGGCGGACGTCGTCGCCTAAGGGCAGTTCGAATCAGGGGTACTCCGGCCGGCGATCTGCAATCCAGGTCGCCGGTTTTCGTTTCAACGCATCGTCTATTCCCATGTCCACTCTTCCCACCACCTTGCCCGCCTGGCTTGCGCTGCTCGAGTCGCGCCACGCCGAAACCCATATCGACATGGGCCTGGACCGCGTGCGCGCCGTCAAGGAACGCATGGCGCTGCACTTCGCCTGCCCCGTGATCATGGTCGCCGGCACCAACGGCAAGGGCTCGACCTGCGCCATGCTCGAGTCCGTCCTGCTGCACGCCGGCTACCGCGTCGGCCTCTACATCAAGCCGCACTTCCTCGACTTCAACGAGCGCGCCCGCATCAATGGCCAGATGGCCAGCGACGCCATGCTGATCGAGGCCTTCGATGCCGTCGAAGCCCAGCGCGGCGAGATTGCGCTGACCTATTTCGAATTTACGACGCTGGCGATCATGCACCTGATCTCGAAAGCCGGCGTCGACGTGGCGATCCTGGAAGTGGGCCTGGGCGGACGCCTGGATGCGGTCAACGTGATCGACGCCGACGTGGCCATCGTCACCAGCATCGACATCGACCATAAGGCCTACCTGGGCGACACGCGCGAGGAAATCGGTTTCGAGAAGGCCGGCATTTTCCGTCCGGGCAAGACCGCGATCTGCAGCGACCCGCTGGCGCCGCAATCGCTGATCCAGCACGCCGAGCAGATCGGCGCCGACCTGTGGCTGATCGGGCGCGATTTCAACTTCCAGGGCGACCAGCAGCAGTGGAGCTATGGCGGACGCACCCAGCGCCGCAATTCGCTGGCCTATCCGGCCCTGCGCGGCGCCAACCAGCTGCTGAATGCGTCGGCCGCGCTGGCCGCCCTCGAGGCGCTGCGCATGCAACTGCCTTGTGGCGCGCAGGAAGTGCGCACCGGCCTGGCGCTGGTCGAATTGCCGGGCCGCTTCCAGGTGCTGGCCGGGCGCCCGACGACGGTGCTCGACGTCGCCCACAATCCGCATGCCTCGGCCACGCTGGCCCAGAACCTGGGCGCCATGGGCTTCCATCGCTATACCTACGCGGTCTTCGGCATCATGGACGACAAGGACATCGACGGCGTGATTGCGCCGATGGCCGGCCTGGTCGACCACTGGTGCGTGGCCGACCTGCCGTCGCCGCGCTCCGCGAGCAGCGCCGCACTGGCCGAAAAACTGGCCGCTGTGCGTCCTGCCGGGGCCAAGGACGGCGACTTTTCGGTGACTGGCTTCGCCGATCCGGCCGCCGCGTTCGCAAATGCGGTGAGCCGTGCCGAGGAGAATGATAGAATTGTGGTCTTTGGCTCGTTCTATACCGTCGCCGGCGTGATGGCGGCCCGCAAAAACTCTCTTCACTGACATTCAGACGCATGGGCTTGTTCTCGATTTTCAGCAAAAACAAGCAGGACAGCACCGCCCAGGAAAGTGGCCGAATTTCGCCCAACTTCGCCCGCGACGATGACGATATCGGCCAGCAGGCGCGCGCCAAGCGCGCCAGTCACGCAAATCAGGCCAACGAAAGCGGGCAAAGCGGTTCGCGCCGCAGCCGCAGCGGTGGCGACCCCATGCTGCCGGAAAAGAAGCGCGCACGGCGGCGCCTGGTAGGCGCGGTCGCGCTGGCCCTGGCTGCCGCGGTCGGCTTGCCGATGCTGCTCGACTCCGAGCCGCGCCCGCTTGGCGGCGACATCGCCATCCAGATCCCTTCCAAAGACAAGGCGCCCTCGCTGCCGATGCCGGCCAGCCCGGTGCCGGCCGCCGACAGCGTCGACCAGGACGAGGAAATCATCGCGCCGCCGCCGGTCGCCGCACCGAGCGCCCGCGCCGCCGCCGAGAAGCCGGCCGTCAAGACGCCGGCGGTCGCGAAAGAACCGCCGCCGCTGGTGTACGCCGAACGCGAGATCAAGCCGGTCAAGACGGAACCGAAACCGGAACCGAAGGTCATCGAGCACAAGAGCGAGCCCAAGCCCGAGCGCAAGCTTGCCGACAAGCCGCTGAAGAAGCCTGAAGAAAAACCGGTCGCCCCGCATCCGAAGGACAGCGAGGCGGCACGCGCCTTGGCGCTGCTCGAAGGCAAGCCGGCGGCGAAGGCGGAAGAAAAACATCCGCGCGTCGAAGAAAAGGCCGAGGCAGGCCACCGCTTCGTGGTGCAGGTCGCCGCACTGGCCACCCAGGAAAAGGTGGATGAACTGCAAGCGCGCCTGCGTGCCGGCGGCATCTCTTCCTTCACCAAGAAGTCGGGCGCCCTGATCAAGGTGCAGGTCGGCCCGTTCGGCAGCCGTGAGGAAGCCGACAAGACCAAGGCGAAACTCGGGGCCCTGGGCCTGGGCGGTTTCCTGGTGCCGGTCTGAGGCGTTTAGGACGCATTTGCTAACTGTGACGATTTTTGATTATCTGGTTCTGTTTGTGTTGGTAGCGTCGGTGGTGATCAGCACCATGCGCGGTTTAGTGAAAGAAATCCTGTCCCTGACGGGCTGGGTCGTGGCCTTCGTCGTTGCCAATGCGTATGGCGCGCGCCTGGCGCCCTTGTTACCGGATATCATTCCCGGCGACACGGGACGCCTGATCGTCGCCTTCATCGCCCTGTTCCTCGGCGTGCGCATCCTGATGGGCCTGTTGTCCCTGGCCATCGGCGCACTGGTCGACGCGGCAGGCCTGTCGCTGGTGGACCGTGGCCTGGGTGGCCTGTTCGGCCTGGCGCGCGGGATTGTA
>Ga0213838_1000917_pt1 | contig 17230 bp, 22 predicted proteins | sample SWPATP13_FD_160577 | JGI IMG/M metagenome (GOLD analysis project Ga0213838, IMG submission 160577) | Coastal seawater microbial communities from Marineland, Florida, United States - SWPA TP1 #3 | ecosystem: Environmental > Aquatic > Marine > Coastal | place: USA: Florida | collected 2016-08-06 | reverse complement strand
CCAGAATGACTTCGGCGTATTGCCCCTCGGTAATTTGTTTTTCGAGAATATCCAGGCCAATCTCGGCAGGACCTATGCCATCAATGGGCGACAGGTGGCCCATTAATACAAAGTAAGTGCCTTTGTAGGCCATGGTTTGTTCGATGGCCATTACGTCTTGTGGGCTCTCTACTACGCAAAGTTGCTGACTGTCGCTACGTTGAGGATGCTGGCAGATTTCGCACAACTCATTCTCAGAAAAATTTCGGCACTGTTTGCAATGACCGATATGTTCCATGGCATTGTGCAAGGCAGCACTTAAGGTTCTGCCACCTTCGCGGTTACGCTCCAGTAATTGAAATGCCATGCGTTGGGCGGTTTTATTTCCCACACCCGGTAAGCAGGTCAGGCTATCGATTAACTCTGCCAGTAAAGGACTGTATTTCATAATGGTGTTACAACACAATTGGAAGCCTGATAAGGCATTGGTAATTAATGAAGCAGCATTAAATAACACGCTCTACAGCTACTTCATCTACTCGATTTCGAACGACACTATACAAGACCCCATTTTAAGCGTAAACCTTTTGCATCCGTGTATTCAGAGCGATAAAACTGCCAATTTTACCAAGCTGTTACTGTGGCAAAGTTTAAGGCTGCCTCTCTCAGTGAAGCGAAGTAAGTTTTTAAGCCGCTAATCTCTCCGGTATTTGTTCGTTCATCATCAAATGCACAGGCTTCATCATGCATTGCCTGACAATTTTCTAACCGCGCATTATGTTCTGCGGTATCCGGGATTAGGCAATATATGGAGCTAAGATGAATAACATCAAGACAGTGAAAAAAGCAGCATTATTAATATGTGGACTTGTGTTTTGTACAGCCAGTTATGCCAGTAACGTTGTGGGGAATGAGGGATTAAATGAACAAACTAATGCTGCTTTTCATTATTTAGTACAAGGGGATACCAGCCTGGCGGCAAAACTACTAGCCGAGCAGGGCGATATAAAAGATGACAATCATCAGTTAAGCAAACTGAATATCATGCTGCAAATTGAACTAGAGGATAACGATGCGGCGGAGCGATTGTTGCTTAGTTTTGAATCTCGTTTTGCGGATAACCCCGATACCTTCGCATTTGCCGCCGATGCCTGGCGCGATCTTGGCCATCAGGCGGGAATTTTCTCTAAGTTCGGCTTTTACAAGAAAGGCGTACAGGCCAGGTTACGTGCTGGTGAAGCAGGCCCCAACAATGCTGAATATGTAGCCCTACGAGCCGGGGCCTCTGCGCACGGAAGTCGTTACGGTGCCGATGCGTCCTTACAAAAAACCTTAACCAGCAAAGCCATTGCTTTAGATAAAAAGTGGGGCTATATCGCAAAACTGAACTACGCACAAAATACTGATGATCAACAAAGTGGCGTTGCCGAAGCTAAAGCGGCTCTGCGAGAATTTCATGACGACTTTGTAGTGCTCGAACGTGTGGCGCAGTATTACTGGACAATAGATAATCTGGCCCAGGCACAACAAACGTTTGCACAGGCTTGTGAATATCGTCCGGCACAAAGCTGGTACCGGGAAGTGAAATGGATCAATGCTTGTTATCAGGTCGCGGTGTTTAGTCAAAAACACGGATTGGCAACGAAACTGGGTGAGCAAGCCCTGCACCGATTACTCGAAACCTATGAGTTACCGACCAAACAGAATCTAGAAATCGCCGACTTATTGCTGGCTATTGCCGATCAAGAGGGTAACCAGTTAGCGATCCAGCGTCTGAATCAGGTAATAACACATGCAAATGAGGAGGCTTTGATTAAACGCGCGACCAAACGATTAGCGATGTTAAAATCGCGTGGATAACAGAGCTTATACCTGAGTGACTATAAAATTTGGCTTTAGAGTGAAGAAACAACGCTATTCTATAAATGAAAAAGCCGACTCAGTTGTCGGCTTTTTCGTCTAGTCAGTAATTAAAACGGCATTTTGAAGCCAAATGGGGCTTCATCGTTAATAAGTGCTAATGTGTTATATTTAGCGGTTTGTAGCGTTCTGTTTATTGTTTTCATCACTTATTATTACTCATTATTACTAAATTTTTGGCCCCTATTTGGCCCCATTCTTTAGCACCAATTTACTGGCCGAGAAACACACTACTCTGCCATCATATACAGTTGTAATATCGTAAATAACTTCTTCTCTCCTTAATGAACTGCTCAAGGTGTATTACTTACAAGTAAAAACGTATCTATCATATCTTAAACTGCCGATGCCGAGACTGAAAATGGTCAACAGCGGTCATTCCGAAAAGACCACCTAGCCCACTCTAGAACTAATAAATTTGCTAAAGCGGACATCAACGCCCAAATCAGCCTCGCGTTTTTTGTGTCGGCTGCATTTGCTTGTTAGCACTATGCTGCGCTGGACGCCAAATAGCCTTTACTTGTCGTAATGGCTTCAAACCCAGATACAATATGAAAACAAAGACTCTCTACATCAGATACTCTTTGATTAAGGGTGGCTGCTGTGTAACGGCCTCCAATGGAGGAAGCTTTTTCTCTTCCATGTGCTATCGCATTTCGATGCTCTTTAATTTCTTTAAGAATCCAAGTATTGATTTCATCTGGAAAAGCATTGCCTGCTAAGTGAAAAATTTCCCAAACATCTTCAATTTGCTGCTGAGAAATATTGATACCGTCGGTGGGAAATACTGAATCATCAATCGATACTGCTTCCGAAGAAAAAAGTGCATCAAAGAAATCTTTCTTTTTGTTCCAAACATTTTTCTTACTACTTCCTAAGAGTGCATTGAATTTACTGTCTAGAACCGTACATAATAGGTATTTCTTAAAGTTCAAGGGCTTGAGTTGTTCGGTATTAATAAGCTCTAAAAATCGAGAAACTACGTTTGTAATTGTGTATTCAATTGAAGAATATAATGAAACAAAAAGTAACCCTTTCTGAATCTTCAACAAGTCAGTGCTTTGATCACTTACCTCTAACGCTTTTATATGATTTATAAGCTCTTTTGATTGATTAAGTCTATCCCTAATCTCCAATTCAACTGTTTCATACATATTATTTAAGCCTGTCATAGCAGTAACTTATTCGAGATTTAAGCCTAGGTCTAGAATTCGTTGCACCAGAAGTAAGCCTGGTTAGCTCTTCATCTTCAATCCAAGTAAGAATATTTTTCCCTGAAATATCAGAGCCTTCTTCAATTGCATCTGCAGCACCAATAGTTAATGCTTCATATAAGTTATAAGGGGTTGTCTTTCTATTGCCGCGTTTTATTCCTTCTGGCAGTTCTTGCGCTAAAGCTTCGAAGGTTTTTTCGAAAATTGTTCTGTTCTTTTTGTAGTTAAAAGAAACAGTCGAATCAGCCATATACTCATTAAGAAATTCAACAACACTATGATCAAATTTATCTCTGTTGTTTTTATATGCAAAAAACTTGAGGATCAACTCATTTTTTGTACCATCATTTTCCTTAGCCTTTGGTAGGTTAACCACAGAAAGAAAGTGTTCATTGGTCGTCAATTCAGTAATGAAATCATTGAATTGGCCTCTAAATACACAAGCGCGTATTTCTTGATCTGTAAGTTTAATACCGCCAGTGTTCAACCTCTCGAATAAATCAAAACGAACCTTCAGATCACTTTTATCACTCAAAGTGGTTACTTTAAGTGGCCTTAAATTAAACTTTAATTTCAATGTTTGTGGTAAATCAGAAAATTTTGAACCATTGAACTCTGTTAACACTTCAAGTCCATTAAGCGTCAAATTATTTTCTAAGCCAAATTTCTCAAGCTGTTTTTCATTTCCTAGAAAGTGAATTAAAGAGTTTAAACGTTGCACACCATCGATTAACTCCCATGACCCATCTTTGTTGGCTGCCATAAACAAACTAGGTACAGGAATCCCTAATAACACAGATTCAATTAACCTTGATTGGTTATCAATAGGCCATCTAAATTGCCTTTGATATTCAGGTGCAATATCCACAATTCCTTCATCTGCCATAGATACGAGTTCTTTCACTGATATATCAAACGAGTCGAAATCAACCTTTCGAGTCTCTTTGTCTAGTTGATTTATGTAATCTTTCATTTTCTCCCCTAATACCGTGACTATTCCACGTTACTAAAATAAATAGTGCTAACGTTGAATCTGTGCGGCGCAAACGAAGCGCAGCGAAGTTTGCGTCGGAACGAGCGACTTGTTATGCATTACACTTCGCTCCGTTTAAGCTGAACTCCTGTTTTGGATTGCCAAGCATCCACAACAGCTTATCTATAATGCGTATGTCATGAGCATAAGTTTCATTATGTGTAATTCTGAGTTCAACAAGTTGATCTTTATGTTCTTTTGCTATTGCCAAGACCATATTCTGGTAATTATTGTAAAAGATCATTACAGCGTCTATATCGCTAACCAGTTTTATGCTTGGACTTGTGTTTATTCTTGGGAATGATGCCAAGTAAGGAGTAATACCTTGGAGAATGACTAACGCCCTTTCGACAAATGCATCATAAATAACCACATGATCGGGGTAAGAACACCAAAGGAGTTTTGATGTAGCGGAAAGCCATTTCCGGTTAACAGATAAATACAATTCGGATAAAAGATGTCGAAAATTCTCTTCGATATTCTTTCGCTCTTGACCTTTTTTTAACTGAGAAAGATTCGGCAGAGTAGAAAAATACGTATTAACTACAGCTTTACGATCCTCAGCCTTTATTCCTTGAAATAGACCATAGTCTAGCATCCATGCAAAAACTAGTGACTCGTCCTTCAAAGACTTAGCAACCATTTTCTTCATTTGTGAATCTTTTTCTATCGATCTCTGCATTTCACATGCAGCTTGATAATTCGATTCAATGAAATCCGCTAGGCTCATCTAATCCCTCATTGTGCATAACACCTAAATATGGGGCACAAACAGGCAGGCTACAATGGCGAAGCCGCCTGCCTGTTTGTGTCCCAGCCCGCCTGCGGGCGACATGATTTTATTGTTATACGCAATTGCCAAAATTAACCGCCATATTGCAATACTAAGTAAAAACCAAAAACTAAACATACCGAAACAGAACAAGGAATACCAAACAACAGCAATTTTTGTTTTGACGCCAGCGGCTTTGAACTAGCTAAAAGCGTAACACTAGGGAGCAATTGGGATATGAAAATAGGAACGATGAAAACACTTACTGGGTAGCCAACATAATTTGCGATGAAATCGCCTGCATTACCTGCATACCAAATTTGAAGTACGAAATTGAGTAAGCAAATTAATACAACAAGCCCAATAAATTCCTTTTTATTCACAGATTTCCTTTTGCGTATAACATCTTATTATAGCGAATTCACAGTAACACGCAGCCTTACTCATCCCTGAATTCCCAACATAATTTATTGATAACAATACCTTACACCTGATTGTGAGCCAGTTTCCAATGATTTATTTGAGTGTTACTGTGAATTCTTAGTAATAACGACGCTCATGTTAAATAAAACGATCTTAAAACAATGATCAAGCTAATATTTCCCCTGATTACATGTATTTACTGAAAAGTCTCATTAATCCCAGCTCTGTTTTATACTAACCCCCACCATTGGTGCGGCCTGACCTTTTCCCTAAATTAGCACCATTCTCTCGATGAAATTTTTCATAGTATGCTGCCCGTTTTGCATACTCAACATGCGGCAGATAATTCAGTGAACTAAGAAAGATTGTTACATTTCATCCCTACTAACTTTGCTAATTTTAGGATTATAGTTGACACTTTTAGTATCGGGTCTTGCTCTATTTTCTTCTGGGAAGTGCCAAATATTGAAACTTTTATTAGGGTAAGTGTCATAAACCAGTTCATCCCAACCTAGCATGTTCGCCATTCTAGGTAATGCAGTCTCCTTTGCATCAGAAAGTCGTAGGCTTGGGTTAAGAAACTTCATATAACCAGAGTTGACAGCACCTGTCAGAATATCAACTGCCTGAAGACCTAAGTGAAGTTTGGAATCTTCCATTTTTACTGAATTTACAGATCCGGAAGAACGCATATTGGAAAGCATATTATTTGCTATTATCCCAATGACTTCATCATTTCTTTTGTATTTATCACATTTTTGATCAATATGGATAGTAAGCTTGGATTTAGTTTGCCTAGCGACAGCTTTAACAAGGCTCGTATATGTTTGATAAAAGGCTTTCTCTCGATCGGACCGCCAATTTCTATAGATACTTTTTTCCACAATAATAGAGTGAAAACAACATTGGCTTTTTAAAGTCATATTAAGAAGAGCTAAACACATATTTGCTTGACCAGCACTATTCTTAATTTTTGACCACTTTAGTTCTCCAGTAATGCCCCACTTGCTTTTCTGCTCAAGCATGTAGTCATTAAATTTATCGATGCTTTTTGCTGGTACGCACAGGAGTCCAATCGAGTAGCAACGATCGCTACCAGTCGTACCACTTTCATCTCCATATACAATGTAATCCATTACAAATTCCTCTCAGATGAAATATAACGTCGTCATCACTGGCGTCTTTGTAGTGAAGCGCAACGCAACGGAAAGGGTGTCCATTGCATGGCTTTATTAGCAATAATTACCGTTATTTCATTTAGAATCTGCCGAATCGCTACTTGATTCACTTTTTTTGCAGAGCCATAGAAGTTAGGCCTCTGTATTAAGTTCATTATCAGTTGATGTTTAGAATGACTATAACCTGCATTACGAGCAACCAAATATAGCCCCTCAAGTGTTCGCAGTTGCTCATATGGAGTATGAAAGTTATGAGCAACTATCCCACTAACATCTAGTTTTACATTACCACTAACATTGTTATTAAAGTTAAATGCTCTATTCAGAGCTATTAACCAATTCCGGGTTGCATCATCAAAGTTTTCTGGGAACTGATAATCGGATCGATACGCGGCCTTCACTTTTCGTAGCGTCGATAGATATATAAAATCCTCCTCCCTTAGTTCAAATATATCTTTCGCGATACGCTCGATGTCTTTTAGTCCAAAAGCGACCTTTCCCTCAGATGCCAAACGCTTTATGAGATAGTCTCTTGATAAGCAAAACAGAAAGTCAGCTTTCCAAGCGTTTATTGAAGGGGTGCTTGGCCATGATGAGAGATACTCAATAGATTTTTGGCATATATCTATTTCAATCGGGCTTGGCTGAACAAGATTGCACGTATTAATGAATGACGAGTATTTGAGTTCAGAGTCTAAAATAACCCTCGATTCAAACTTTAAATGTTGAAGAAAAAGTGATCCCTGCATCTTCATAAAGAACAATTGCTCTTCAGTGAAAAGGGAAACACTATAGCCCTCTTTTTCGTAACGATTAAGGTAGTATTTTCTTAATCCTGGTGGACAGATGATGAGGAGATCCCTGTCACTATATGGATCATCTTGTTTTCTGATTAACGACCCGAATTCCACAATTGCAAACATATCTATTTAGACCTTAATGCACGATTCGCGACAGCAGATAAGAAAAGCGAAATAACAACAAACCCAGTTAGAGCTTGCATCACAATGAATATTTTTCCTAATTGAGTCTCAGGGCTTATATCACCATAACCTAATGTAGTTATCGTTACGCATGTAAAATAAAAGGCATCAATCAGTGTAAAGCACTCCCATTTTTCAAAAATGAAAGATCTCAGTGCGTAGTTAAGAATAGTAAAAGAGGTTATTACAATAACGAGGAATCGAAGAACCTTACTAACTCTCAGACCATATCCAGAAACAAAATCAGAAACAATATGTTTAAATTTCTCTTTTTTATAGCTTCTTGCATCTATAAGGTTACGCTTTCGCTTTGAGTCCAAATGCTTTCTTTCAGCAACCTTCATTCTATACAGACTCTCAATCGCATATTCTGGTTGATGTGATTCTGAGGAGTTTTTATAGAGCGAGTGATATAGATCAATCGCGATATTGGAATCAAGCTCTAGGTCAAAATTGCCGTCAAAGATTGCTGGATCTATCAAGCAGTTCTTTATCTTCATTTTTGATGTGTTTGTATCAGTAAACTTACAGTTAGTGAATTCACAATCGGTTATCGTTGCTCCAATAAAAAGGCATTTATCAAATGTACAGTCTATAAATCTTACATTAACAAAGTCGGTGTCCTTGAAAGAAACTTCTATGAACTTCTTTCCTTTCATCATTAAGGGGTGACGATCGTCACTTTTAAATTCATTTGGGAAATATTGAATTTTATTAAACACTCTGCCGGCTTCACATCGAGTGAACTCGGACAAAGAGTCGACTCTCTTCCCATCTACTTTAAAATGATTAGCGGCCATGACTTCCTATTCTTGTTTTGCTAGCAGGTTATTGCTGAGACTTAATAGTAACACCCGTTTCCCCTGAAAGACCATTACCTGTGTATTCATAGGAAAGAATGTTAGCCGTCCGCTTCACGTACAGAGCTGGTAAACAGCGACTTGTTGACGGGCATAAACAGACAAGGAGCGGCTTTTCGCTTTCGCATCCTCAAAATTGGGATTGCGTGTATGGCTAAATTCGGGACTTGATTAACAAACGGGCTGACCGCACAATGTCATTTTGTCATAAACACAAAAATTAAAAAAATGAGGGTTATGCTGAAATATTGAGATAAACCGTTCAATTTTCCGTATAGCTTTCCTATTTGAATATAGGTTCAACACAACACGTACAGGCGCAATCTGTGACTTTCTAAATAAATGTACGTGTATGAGAGACTCTACCTCTCTTCATTCGATATTGGCTATTGCGCGTTACGCTTTTATTGAGAAACTATTGGAAGGCAAGTGTAGAGAGCTTGCGATGCTAAAGCGCAAAAGCGTGCGATAGCATTAAACGGGATATTGCGTCACCAGATATAGGTCATACTGGCCAGGGGGAAACTACGGTTTCCCCTTGGCTTTTTTCTAGGCCTTTATAAATTCAAAGCCCTGACCTCCCCTTCATATTTACCTCAAGGCATCCCTTCATAGAAAACCAATAAAGGTAAAGAGGAAAAATATGAGTAAGTTCAACAAAGACTCCGTAGATTGGTGGATAAGTTTAATTTTAAGACTGGGAGATGCATGTCTCATCCATTTTCTTGTTGTCGCTTTCTGGCGAATCATTTCAGAGCCAGGACTCGACCGCAATCAACTCTATGCGGGATTTAATACATTGTGGCTGAGTTCCTGTTTTTACATGAGTGCAGGGCTTATCTGGATATGTACCAAAGACTCAGAATAACTGAGTCATTAACATTAATGCGCCCATCGGGCGCATTTTTTATGGATAGAAGAGCGTTGAGATTTCTTCACAGAATTTTGTCCGGTAAATAAGCCGGTCTTCCAGTAATGTCCTGTCGTTATCACTCAAAAGTGGTCTATCAGTTTTCCGGTCAACTGTGCTTGTAAGGTTGTCCATGGCTAAACCATTTATTCGCTTGCTATCCTGCAAGATTTGCAAAGACTGGGATATGAAAAACACCTTATCGTACAAGCCATCCTTTAAGGCATCACGGTATTTCAAAAGGATATTTTTGCGAATCTGAATTGGCTTATAGCTATGTTCAATTTCAATGGCGCAGCAGGCACCTTCCGGCTCAATTACCAGGCCATCCACATTGCGAATGGTACTTGAGGGGTACAAGCGTTTGAATTCCTTTTCACTGATAAAACCTGTCCATTGAGGCCGGTAATTCCCTGCCCCGTCAACATTATGAATACCTCTGGCAAGCACATATTGCAAAATAACATCGTGCATTAACGTGTTTTGATTTACCTGTAACTGTGGATTGGTGGATGACCGGAAAGGTACATGCTGACGCAGCAGCTCTTCGGCAAGTTTAGCACCGGCCAGGGTAAGCACATATACTCTGCCATCTGGCACACGCACCGTCGGTGCAACGTTTAGTAAGTCCGCTTTAACGAGCTTATTCAAATGCTCTAAAGCTAATGAACGATTGATACCATAAAGCCAGCTAATCAATATCGGGCTTATCATGCCAAGCCGTGCAGCGTATTTGATGGTGCAATGTAACCGGCGCTTGCCCGTTTCATTATTACTGGCCCCAGGCTGATAGCGCATATCGATATAAAGTTGATGCTGAAGTGCTGTTGGCAATCCAGTAAATTCGAGTTGTTTCATTAATCCCTCCTTGTTGTGGATATAAGGAGGTAGGTTTTAGCCAGGCAGAATTATCGATGTTTTACATCGATAAATACAAAATTATTCCCTGATTCGTTCCCTGAGACTCTGTTTTCGTGCTCGGAACGACAACCGCAACGATAGTTGGAACAGCTTCTGCTTTGCAGAATAAAAACCAGCGCCTTTCGCTGATTTTTAATCGCCTTGTATCGCCCGTGATTGCTGATGTTGCCATGGCAACGCAATCACTTTACGTGTCTGCGACACTAGCGCTAAAAGCCGACAGTGACTGTACCGCGCTCTGCGCCGTACTTCCCGCAAAAATGCCGTGTCGACTTGTGCAGCGCACAGCGTCTCATCACATCGTGATGCACTGTTCAATTTCAATGAAATTGATTTTTGGTTCATCGCCATGACACCTTGTTTCATGTCTCGAATTTCACTGACGCGAAACCTTTTTTCGGGAAGTACGCCACGGCGCACAGTCACTGGCTTCGCCGAAGTCTTTCGTTGAAACACTTCGTCTACGCCGGTTATTGAGCTTCGTTGAAGCTCGCTTATTGCCGTCATGCGATTGCATAACGGCGTATTGTTCTTATCAGAAAAGTGCGATTTAGCGTCTCCGCTCTTTTACGCATTTTGTATTTGATTTTGTCTTAAAAATTATTAATGTACCTGTACCTCTGTTAATTAAAATTGAGGTACTCCACCATGACACTTATCGAACTATTAGGACATTACTCCCTTGCCGAACTTGAAAACTACGGTAAAGAAAAGCCTGCTGAATCCGTTCAAATCAACACACCCATTCTGCCAACGGTATCGTTGATATCGACTCACTTCCACGCTTCCCAGTTTTTAAACGTCACCACAGAACAAACATATTCAGTCGAGATAGAAGAAGCATACATTAAACCTAAACAGAGTAATGACTTTGAGTCAGAACCACTCGAATGGGAAACCGAAGAACCTGGTAATCCCATCGATGATTATGTCCTGCAAGAAACGTTAAGGCAGACATCAGACGTTCCCTTTCACAATGAAGAACATCCTATACACGAGGATAGTAAAATTCCTGCCGTAAATCCGTGTACAGGGTTTCCAGAAATTGAAGAAAGCGGTATTGATGCCGGAGGACACGTGATGTACAGCAGTGATGATTTCGACGTATTTGATAATGGTATTGACGATACCTTTTACAGCTTTGACGACCCCTTTCATTACGACTGGTAAGAGCCTGATGGATAGAACCAGGGTAACATTCATCGGTATCAATAGCGCGATCGTAAGAAGATGGCTGAACCAATTCGGATACCAAACCGATATCAGTCCTTCACAGCTCGCCCAGTTAACCAGAGTCATAAATTCCTTGCGTGAACACAGAGGGAGCTTTCCTCCTGACAACACGCCCTGGCTGTTAAGTCTGCTTAACCACAACTGGCCAGAATCAGAAATTATTCACCTCATGCCATAGTTCCCTATCGTTTGGCCTACCTACAAATAGGCCAAACACAAGGAACTTTTACTATGAGTAATCAAAGTCAATTTATTCGAATTTATAAGCGAACCAGCCAATCCCCCTGGGATGACCATTCCACGGTATTGTTGTTGGCGAATGCGTCACAAAGTGGTGAAGAGATAGAGTTAGATTTTAGCCGTTATATCTACTTGCATCGTGATATTGCCGGCAGAATTCTGGGGTTATCGTTATCTAAATCGATAATCGTTGAAACTGAACTCGACTGTGACCGCTATGTCAGCGGTGACATGATGTATGTCATTCTACTGATGTACGTAGATGAAATAGCGTCATTTTGTGAGCTTTATGCTGAGGAATTCGAAGCACTATTCCTAGTTCATCCTAGCCCTTATTTCACATCAAACATTGAATATTGGGCGGAAAAGCTGGATTAATATTGAACGGGCTGTTGCCCGTTCACTTTATAGTAAACAGTAATTCATGAGCCACTCACAGGCATATCATTTCAAATTTAAGCCAATCCGCTGTTCCAACTAACCTCCCGTTCCTAGATAACGAAATTTAGCTACATGATCCTAAAATTTCGACCCAACATCACAACAAAATTAGAAAAAAAAGTATCAACACTTTTTTAAATTTTTTTATTGCTGAAAAACCAGCCAAAAAAAGAGGGGATTGAATTTGCGTTTAAAGATGAGAAGGGCAATTTCATTGCTGCTGAGCTATCGCAGTCAATGAAATTGAAATTAGCATACTTTTCTATATATTTCAATCAATTAAAAACAAAACAATGTTCCATCCAGTGTTAAATAAGTTAGATATTCAAGTACAGTACAATACAGGATCAACATATTTCATTGTCTAAAAATAGAACAACGCAATCCTCAAAAAACTAGCGTTTACACCTTGTAGACCATTTTGAGAAAAAATTTTTTTTAGCTAACCTGTTTTCGCTTAATTACACAAAAAAGGTTAACCCATTGAACAATATAGAAAACTCCGACAATCAAGAACTCATGACTCCACTAGAGAAGTTAAAGTGGCTCTCGACAAGGATTGAATTGCTAGAAACGGAAATTTCTAATCTAAAAATGGGTTCGTCTGATACTTGGGTTCCGCTGCCTGTTGCAGCAAATATTCTTGATAAATCTGTTAGTGCTGTCAGACAGAGAATCAAACGCAAAGACAAACCAATGCCCCAAGGCAAAGTTTGGAAGCAAGAAGCTAAAGGATACGAAATATTTATCAACTTAAAGAACTATAGGAAGTACATGTAATGGCTTATCTAACTTCAGTGGCAGCAAAGGCTCTCAAATCTGCAAAGGGCATTACGTCTCACAATGGTAGTCTTCGTGTTCAATTTAAAATCCCAGGTCGAATTTCTCCAATCAAAAAGTCACTGGGATATCCACCAACAGTTTCGAACATTAAATTGGCAAAGCTGACCTTAGCCAATATCAAGAGAGATGTTGCAAATGGACTATTTGATAATGATGAAGAGCGATTTTGGGATACACACTTTCCCTTATCCGGCTCACCTAATATCAAAAACATCACTGTTCGAGAATGTTTTTCTAGGTACAAAGAGGCCTACAAAGGCAATCTATCTTTTTCGGTATCTTGTAAACTTAATACCGCTTTCAACTGGCTCGAAAAATTCGGATATGCTGATAAGCCTTTAAAGTACGTTACCACTGATGCCTTAAATAAAATGAGAGGTAAGACTGTAACAGGCAATAAACGAGGGGCTTTTGAGGGCTGTGCAGCCAGCACAGTGAATGAATATAGCCAGACATTGGGGCGAGTTTTGTCTTTTGCTGCTACTGAAAAATTTATTAAAGATAACCCGATGAAATACGTACACCCAATTGCCAAAGATGACAGTAAATTAGATCCGGAAGACCGAGTAGTAAAACCGTTTACACTTGCTCAATTGAACTCGCTGTTACTCGTTATCCATCTTCCTAAAATTAAAAGTATGGTTCAATTCCTAGCCTGGACAGGGCTTCGGCCAGGAGAACTAAAGGCTTTGGCATGGGAAGATGTGAACATGAAGACAAAGCGGATCTCCGTTAAATGTAATCTGACCAGAGAGGGAAAATTGAAAGTACCTAAAACACAGAGTAGCTTTAGGACAATAGAACTCTTACCGGCCGCTTATAAAATTCTAGTTGAAATGCAGAAGTTTACCTCACACCTGCCTGCTATTGAGGAAGTCATTCATTATAAAAATGCTAAGTCGAAAGCCGTTTTAAGACGGCGTGTCTTTTTAAGTCGGCGGAACCAGCCTTATAAGCGCCCTGAATTAACTACAGCCCCGAAACAATGGGCTAAATGGCTACGACAAGCTGAGATCCCACACAGGGCTGCATATCAGTTAAGGCACACCTTTGCCAGTCAGTTACTTACTTCAGGTTGTGACATGGCGTGGTTAGCTTCGCAAATGGGACATAAGAACTGGAACATGATTGGTAAAATTTACGGGAAATGGATTCCCGAAGACAACCCTGATTACGTTAAAAATTTGGCAGAGAAACTAGGCCAGGCTTATTAAGGTATAGTACCTTATCTCAGAACTGAGACTTTTAGTTTAAAGCCCATACAACACTCTGACAGGCAGCTAAAGACAAGGAGCCGACGTTCAACTTTTAAATAAGGGGCGCAGGCATGTGGGGCATAATGGCGAAGCCGCCCCGCATGTATGCGTCCCAGCGAACGGAGTGAGTGACTTAATTTTTTTGTTATATGCCATTTTTAAAAAAAGTACCTACCGCTAAGGCATTTAAAGCTCCGATACCCAAAATGAAGTAGATAAAAGAAACTAAGTATATTGCTGAATTTTTCAGTGATTGTTTTTTAGTCTTAGCTTGATAAAAAAAGGAGAAGCCAAAAGAACATGCCCATATTCCAAAGACTAAGAAAAATAGACTCTTGATAAGTTCTTTCTCCAAAAAGAAAGAAAGTAGAATCAAAGCAGGCAGAAGAGAATAAATTATGCTCCTTAGCTTCTTAAAGTGACCTTTCTCTTTCATAGGATCTCAAATATATTTACTGACATATAACGCCGCAAGCAGGGGCCGACTGAAAGGAGGTCCCGCCCCGAAGGGGCTTGCCTGCCTTGTCTTGTTAAAACGCTTTGGCAATATGGCCGTAAATTGGTGACAATTTTTGATGACCTAGTTTTTCTATCTCGGATTGCCATAGGAACATGTTACCTAATAATTCGTCATACTTCCTTGAAGCTAGAGCCTTCTCTAGCTTTGCGACCAACTCTTGGTAGCTGTAACCGGATACCATTGAGTGGCTTTCATCTGCCTTGTCACTTAAAAATTTTATTGTACCTATCGGACCACTGGTATCACTAAATACAGCGGAAATGCCAATTCCATGAGGATAATCATATTCCTCAAACTCACATCTAAGCTCTCTATCTTTGTAACTGATCTGGATCATGATTGAGTTTTAACACTAAGCTAAGGGGCAAAAGCACAATGCGATAATAGCGAAGCCGCATTGTGTTTTTGTCCCAGCGGCCCGCGCAGCGGGTGGGTTGCGACTTGAGCGTTTTGTTAGCTTTTATGCTGACCATAAACAACCACCAGTACATATGGAAAGCACACTAAAATAGCCGGTTCAATATACATAAATATTGATTGAAAGCTGATACCAACAGCGTAAACCGGTAAGACGAAAAGTATTGGTAGCAGTAACAAGTGTTGAAACATACCGAGTAATATAGTACCCGGTAGAACGATTTTAAGGTTTATTCGATCTAATTCGGACCGCGTTAACAACAGTGCAATAAAAAATATTGAGAACGTTTTAAACATTTCATCTAACATCCAACCGTTGTAAAGCATACTGAGATTATAAACACTTAAACAAGCTTGGTTGTCTATGCAATCAAATACTGAATACATAAGCTTCGCAGAATACCCAGCAATCAAAGACAGCAGGAATGCAGTTAAAATTCTTAATAAAATAACCTTTCGTAAAATCATTTTTTAAAAGCTAACACCCCAAGAAGGGGCAATTACTTGTGGGCTAGAATACGGAGCGAAGCGACGGGAGCCTACAGGTAATTGTCCCTTTTGCTTGGCTTGTTATGTTTCTAATACTCTTCACCCTCATCCCCGACAAGTCTGGCCCCAAGTAATTTAGCTAACTTTTTGGCTTTCCCTATTTGGGCCTTATCGCTACTTAAAGTAATGCTGCCATTTGAGAATGTGAAATAATATTTTTTGCGTAAAATTGGACTAGTCCAAACACACCCATTTGGAGTTTGGAGTTCAATGACTTCACCCGTTTCCGGGTTCATTGCTTTAGCAACGTGCTGCACAGTTAATGAAGAATCGCTTTCGCAAATCGCCAACCACTCACTTACAGAAATCTGGTTATCACGCTCAATATGTAAACTATAAGAAGCCATAATATTCCAGCTTATTAATAATAAAGTCCCAACTAAAATTTTACGCATACTTTTCGAGAAACATAACGCCAGCCATAACCGGACGCAAATAGCAGAGCGAAGTGGCGCTTTTTGCGATCCGTGTTTATGACCTTGTTAGCCATTTACGTTAATAGACAGCAAGTTTGGTATAAGCCAAAAATGCGCCCCTGATGATATAACAGCCATCGAAATTACAAACCAATATTCGACCCACAAGACACTCTGGAATAGAGGAAACCACTCCTTCCACCGTTCAATTTTGGACTTTTGATGGACAACAATTGCAATAGAAATAAGAATAGCGACTACAACATGAAGGTAGGAAACGCCTTTTAAAAGCAAAAGCCGCACTTCACAAGACCCTAACTCTTTAAGTGAAAGAGCTGCGACACCTGCAAATAACGCAATTGTAATCTTTACATAGAACTCAAATAGCTTATATATGGCATCATTTTGGTACTTGATTCCATCTATGCGGCTTTGATTATCTGATTCTTTGTGATCTCGTTTGGCTGTTTTATCACGATTAAAATTGGCTTTTCTCAAAGCTGAGATTGCCAACAAGTAAGCCACTGTAACGGCCCCAAGAAAAACAGTGATTTTGATGATCTGTTCCATATCTCTTTTTGGCTAACACCCCGTTTAAGGGGCAAAAACATGTAGGCTATAATGCGAAGCAACCTACATGTTTTTGTCCCAGCGCGCCCCGGCGCGCGACTTGAAACGATTGTTATACGCAAAGCCCATTTATACCTCGATTAAAAATGCTAACTAATTCTTTGTCGTTCTCATTTTCTCTTATTGCAGTATTAAACTGAGAAATAATTAAAGGTTTTAAATTTTCAGGAACCGATTCAGTTCCCTCGTAGAAGAGGGTGTTGTGATCGTTATGTCCTTCGTGATCTCGCAAGCTCAAAGTAAAGCCGTCGTTTTCATTTTTGGAATTAACAAACATGAATATTGTAAAACCATCATCTTCTGCCCCACACAGGTCATAACCAGCTAAAACAAAGCCTTCCATTTATTGATTTAACTCCTGCGTATAACGCCGCTAGCAGGGGCAATTGTGGAGCGCAGCGGAACAATTGTCCCGCGCAACGTTTTTTGTTGCGCAAGCCTGGCTAGCTTTGTTATGCATTATTGCCACCCTGCTTTGTTTGAATAGGTTTC
>Ga0213838_1000915_pt1 | contig 17241 bp, 17 predicted proteins | sample SWPATP13_FD_160577 | JGI IMG/M metagenome (GOLD analysis project Ga0213838, IMG submission 160577) | Coastal seawater microbial communities from Marineland, Florida, United States - SWPA TP1 #3 | ecosystem: Environmental > Aquatic > Marine > Coastal | place: USA: Florida | collected 2016-08-06 | reverse complement strand
ATCAACTTCCTTTAACACCCCGATGATCTGAGATTCTGTGTAGCGTGATTTTTTCATAGTCGTCTCCTGCATTAATCATTGCAGAAAACTCCAATTAAGTCTGTCTCAGTTTAGGGGAAGTGGACACTCCGACTTTCCGGGGGGATTACACGAGAAAGTGCCTCGGCTTTAGGCAACCTGTTGCGGTATTTAATGAATTACGCAAGGCTGCCTCATTTAGCGAGTGGTGCACTTCGGAGTTGAATTCGCGCCTATTTCAGAGGAAAACAGTAATTTACTTTAAAATGAAGACTTCATTTTCAAAAAAAGATATTTGATAATTATATTAACTGCTTTTAATGGTTTGTCCATTAGTAAGATAAGAAGCAGAAATTGTTGAATTCTTCTCGTCATGCTTTCTTTTTGTAGTTGTTTTTTCATAACTACGTTCGCAGCTTTTAAATTTAACAGCTTTACTTTACCTTTCTTTTGATTAACAGTTCTTACACCCACTTTTTCCAGATTATATGAAATATAGTTAAAAATTTTTTTTGTCTGAAATTTCGTGTTCATTGAATCTACAAGAGCCCAGTTAATATTATTTTTATCAATGAGGAAAGCAGCATCAATTAAACTGTGATGTGGGATGTATCCATCTTTGAAAATATGAATGCAAAGGTGAATTAAGTTCATTTCATCCGACATTACCCTTAACGCAGCATTTTTATAATATGGGTGTGGAACACTATTGTGGCTAACATAAGAATTGTTGATGTCTATTACATATGGATTTACGAGCCTCGAATGTAAATCTATATATAACGTTGTGTTTTTTACTAACCACGTTTGCTCATAACTATTTGTAAATGGATTTTTGGATTCTTTAATTTGAAGTGCTAAGCTATTTAATATTACTTTTAACTTTTCATAATGAAAACTATCTACAAAAATATCAATATCAGAATTTCCGCGTGGGTTCTCACTTTCATAAATCCATCCGTTAAACGCTGTAGATTTTAAAAGGTAGACTTCAATATTTGTCTCTAAACATAATCTGCCTAATTTTCTTATAAAGTTTTCCTGAAGGAGATGATTCGCTATTATTTCTGTAGTATTTTTCTTAATAGTAAAATTGGTTTTATCACTATCTAAATTGTAGTTTGCTAGGGCAGAAAACCTAGCAAACATATCGTATTTTTTTATTAAATTTGAAACATTATATTGATTTATATTTTTATTCGTACCCCGTGAAATAAGATATTCTAAGAAGTATTTAAATTCATTTTCTTTTGGTAACATTCTTATTTTGCGTCTACACCGTAATAAGTATCTTGATGATAATGTTCACCATAGTAACTCATTTTTTTTGTTGAAGCCTGAGTAAGAACAATTCCAGTTATATTGGCATTTACTTTGTTTAATCTGGTTACCGTTTCTCTTGCGGTGTTTATCTTAGTTTCCTCTGCTTTAACTGCAACGATTGTAGAATCTACCATTTTTGCTAAGACACAGGAATCACTCACGGGTAGTGTGGGGGGGCTATCTATAACTATGTATGTAAACCTTTCCTTAAGTGTTTTGATGAGATCCGAAAACTTCTTACTTGAAATTAATTCCATTGGATTTTGTGGTATTGTGCCGCAAGGAATTACACACAAGTTTTCTGCTCCTGGCACCTTATGAAAAATGTTGTTTTCAGTTGTCGAGCTTAGTAAGTCAGATAATCCCACTTGTGTTTCTATGCCTAGGTCCCGCGCTACTGCAGGTTTTCTTAAATCAACTTCTAGTAATACTGTCTTATCCAATTGGCTCAATGAAACTGCTAAATTAATAGCTAATGTAGTTTTTCCTTCAGAACTATTACTTGATGTTATTAAAACAGTTCTTGGCGGTTCATCCAGATTTGAAAAAAGTATACCTGTCCTAATAGTATTGATTGCTTCTGCAAATGTACTTCGTTTGTCCACTAAGTATTGCATCTCTGGTTTTTCAACGCTTTTACCCTTTTTGACCAGAGGGGTGACGCCTAATGAAGGTATTGCTAATTCATACTCTAATTCATCAGGAGTTCTGAAAATATTACCCGATAGTTCTCTTAACAAAGCGATAACTACGCTTATCATAAGTCCAAATATGAAGCTTACTGCTATCACAAATTTAGGTCTCGGTTTAACAGGGAATTCGGGAGTTGTTGCTTCATCTATGATTCGAATATTAGAAGCGTCGTAGTCCCCGGAAACATCAGCTTCCATTAATTTTCCGAGAAAACTTTCATAAATCCGCCTATTATTTTCTACTTCACGTTCTAATCGAGTCAGTTCAAACCCATCTCCTTGGTATGACTGCATTTCGCTTTTTGTATTTGATATTAGTTCTCTTATGTTCTTTTCCTGAGCTTTAGAAGAATTGAACTCGTTTTTTATATTTTGGACTATTTTCGAAGCTTCTCTGTCTAAATTAGCCTGCGCTGTGGCTAAGTCAGAGCGAGCTGCGATCATTTTTGGATGCTTCTCGCCATACCGTTCACTAAGTTCTTGTACTTTACGTAACAACGATGATTCTTCTTTTACTAAATCTCTAATAGTATCACTTTGAAGTACTGGACCCAGTGAACGATAATCGCCATTATTTTCTTCAACAGTTGTTACTAATAAGTACAATTCTTGTAATTGAGAAAGTTCTGTTTGAGCTTTAACTAATTCGGTGTTCAGGGTTTGGAGTTGAGCGTTTGCAATTCTCTGCTGTTGAGCTGTATCCATCAAATTTTGTGATAGTCGGAAGTTTCTTAAACGATCTTCTGATTCTTGTAGGTTCTTTCTGAGCTCCTCTAACTGTTCAGTTAGCCAACTCGCTGTGTCTTTTATTTGAGTTAGCCTGGCTTCCAAACCAAACTCTATATAGGATTCGCTAATTGCATTGGCTACATCAGCGGCCAATACAGGGTCTTTATTTTCAAATGTTATATTTATAATTTGGCTTTGTGTACCGCCACTTACAGTCAGACCAGCTTGAATTGATTGAGCTAACGTTGTTTTAATCTTGTCATTATCTAACTTTATATTCTTGCCTGACTCGACTTTTTTCCAAAACTGAATTCCATCTAAAACTGTTGATAGATAACTATTTGGCTCGCTATTTTCTGACTTGTTTTTAAGGTCTTCTCTATACCGGTCAACAAGGTTAAGTTTTTGAACAACCGTTTCTGATACCTTTCTTGATTGAATAATTTCATATTGAGTTTCGTAGAAAAGAAATATCAAAGAATTCATCATATACTGGTCTTGAGAGGTAGCATTGGGCTGTATCGGATCAGCTTGGATCTTCACTGAAGCTTGGTAAACGGGAGTTGCGTTTTTAATATAAGCTATACCAATAGCAACAAAAACGAGTGTTAAAACCAATATACTTATCTTTCTACGCTTTAGGATTCTTATATATTGACTAACATCTAAAGAGTTTTTAGATTCTACTGTCTCTTGAACTTTGCTCTTAGGCGAAACCATCATAATTATCTCTTAAAAAAAACTTTCGTCGACCGTTATTACATCACCCGGTCGTACAGATGATGACAGGTCAACTTTCATGGGTCGCCCATCTGTATTTTCTCGAACTAAGGTTATATCGTTTCGCGACGCTCTTTCAGTAAATCCGCCTGCTAAAGTTATTGCCCTCTGCACTGTCATTCCTTCTCTGTAGCTATACCCTCCCGGTTTTGCGATTTGGCCGTTAACATAAAATTGACGATATTCAATGATTGTCAAAGTAATATCAGGTTTCTTCAAATAGCCATCTAGGAATTTACTAGTAATTGCAGCTTCCGCTTCTGCTACTGTCAATCCCTTCAATATAATTTGTCCAATCAGAGGCATTGATATTGTTCCGGTACTTGAAACTCTAGTTTCTTTTAAACTCAAGTCAGGTTCATCAAAAACTATTACGGAAACTACATCATCGGCGCTTAACTTATATTGGTCTAATGTGTTAGCTATACTGTTAACGTTTACCCCGAAAAAAAGTAGTAAAATTGATAATTTTTTAAATAACTTCAATAGGTTTTCTAGTAAGTTCATCTTAATTCTCCGCCGTAATATTTATATTTAAACTTAAGATGTTGGCATCAAATTCAGCTATCACTAATGTAGAATCTCTTCTAACTACCTCATAACTTGCTCCTATATTAATATTACGTCGCAAAAAGTACTCAATTCCAAACTCAAATGATTTAGTTTTGTCAACTCGGTTTGATATGATTGCTAACTCATCTTCAGCAAGTTCAAACTTTCCATTTAATTTCAACAATGGCGTCAACTCATGTTTTAAATCGAGACTATAGCTTGTTCGTACAAAACCACCAGAGTTTTCAATTGTAGAGTCTATCGATTCCTTCCTGCTATTTATTATTGCGGATGTATAGCTGGTTGCATTCCAAATGACTTGTGCGTCGTATGCTAAGCCGTCTACATTTCTAATAGTTTCATCAGAATAATCTCTTTCTTGATAGCCAGCATTTAAATTACCAGTAATGACCTCGGAATATTTCCATGAGATACCTGCGCTATATCTTTTATATTTGTTATCAAGTTCGATAACACCAGTGTTATTATAATCTAGATCGTTGTATTCAGTTTCTATATAAACCTTGGTTTGAGGGGCAATACGATAAGAAAATGTTAACGTTAATTCGTTATTTTTGTGGTCTAAGAAATCCAGCTCATTATTTATGTAATTCTTATCTGCAAATCTATAATTTAAGTCCACACGTCCAATAGATTCTTCAGTACCATACGACATTCCCGCAAGTGCAAATGATTGTTCGTATTTATTATACTCATTTATATTCAATTGCAATCTATTGATTGCGCTTGGGTCTTCGTGCTCGTCTTGGTATCTGGCTTCAAATCGACTAGAAAATCTAAGTGAGTGTATGAGGTCAATTCGTGCAGATAAATCGTGATCGTAGTAATCTGCGTCTTTATTTTCTTTAAATTTTGCATAATCACCAAGATAAGATAGTTTAAATCGGTGCTTGCCGAGCGCGCCAATCATTTTTAAATTTGGACTTACTCTAACTAAATCATCTGATTTCGCAAATTCTTCTGTTACTTTGAATATATTATCATCATGGGATACTGCAGCTTTTATCTGGGCAGTTAATCCAGGCTCTTCAAGAGTTTGAGCTAATGTTGGAGTACTTGATATAGCGAATAAAAGGGGTAGTAATCTAGTGGTTTTTGCTGTTTTCATTTCTTACTTCCAAAGTTCCTTGAACCAATCCCAAATTCCCAGAGAAAAGTCTTTAAATATGTTTATCCCTAATGCTGATTTTATTAGGTAAAGCACCAATAATCCGAATAGCGTTGATGTTCCAATAAACGCGGCAATAAACAACGCAAATGTAATTGCCGAAAGTTGCTTCTCGCGGCGAGTGAGCTCCCTGCGGTTGCGGCCTAACAAAAGTACAAAGTAAACTCTACTTCTCGCAAAGGGGATAGGAAAGGTTGAACGGATATCGACGGAATGCTTTTTCCAACTGCGCGCACCGAGTGCACTATGCAGGTGAGAAAGTTGCTCTTCCGTGAAGCTATTGGCCACTTCTGGTGGCATACGATCCAGTAAATTCTTTATAGCAGGATCTGATTTAGTAATAGCCGTGTTACTTTCCACCTTGTTCCCTTGAGCTACTGCTTTAAATACCGCACTATTTTGGTGATTATTATGCCTGCTAACACTGATATTTTGCATTAAAAAAATGCAAAACGGCGTTACCTTACACGTTTTGCATATTAGTATGCAATATATTGTCCAAAAGCATTACACATAATTATGACTAAATGACGTAAAAATATAAATAGTTAAGCGGAAAGCGCTATGAGTTTTTCAAACAGCGGAATGCGTTCCACCATTACCGCCAATGATATAGCGATGAGTAAACCAATACGCAAAAACCAGTGTGGGCGGTGCGGCCCCTGGAAGTGAATTTGTATGCTAATGCCTAATATAGTGCCTAACTCGTTTCGTAATATATCTTCCCACTGAAACGCTCTACCCACCATGCTTTGTATTGTTTTGCTTCAAATGCGCAAAATAATGGCCGTTTGCACATTTATAATGCGTGAATAGCTCAGTTTGCTATGATGTTTGCACCAGGATTTACCGCTCACAGGAAGAATAGAGAAGCAGTATGAAAAAAGCACTTATTACCGGTGTTACCGGCCAGGACGGCTCTTACTTGGCCGAGTTTTTATTAGAGAAGGGATACGAGGTGCACGGTATTAAGCGTCGTGCATCGTTGTTTAACACCGAGCGGGTTGATCATATTTACGAAGATCCTCACAACGACAACCCCAAATTCTTTTTACACTACGGCGACTTAACCGATACCTCTAACCTTACCCGTATTCTGCAAGAGGTTCAGCCAGACGAAGTGTATAACCTAGGCGCGCAGTCGCACGTAGCGGTATCGTTTGAAGCCCCGGAATATACTGCCGATGTAGATGCTACCGGTACACTACGCTTGCTCGAAGCTATTCGCTTTTTAGGGTTAGAAAAGAAAACCAAATTTTACCAGGCGTCTACCTCTGAGCTTTATGGTTTAGTGCAGGAGATTCCGCAAAAAGAAACCACACCATTTTACCCGCGTTCGCCTTATGCAGTGGCTAAAATGTACGCTTACTGGATTACTGTAAACTATCGTGAGTCTTACGGCATGTATGCCTGTAATGGCATTTTGTTTAACCACGAGTCTCCGCGCCGCGGCGAAACCTTTGTTACCCGTAAAATTACGCGCGGCATTGCTAATATTGCACAAGGTTTAGATAAGTGCCTGTATTTGGGTAACATGGATGCCCTGCGTGATTGGGGCCATGCTAAAGACTACGTGCGCATGCAGTGGATGATGCTGCAACAAGACACCGCTGAAGATTTTGTTATTGCTACGGGCAAACAGATTTCGGTACGGGAATTTGTGCGCATGAGCTGTAAAGAGGCGGGCATTACCGTTGAGTTTTCTGGCGAGGGTGTTGATGAAGTCGCCACTGTAACGGCTATTGATGGTGACAATGCGCCGGGTGTTAGTGTGGGCGACGTGATTGTTAAGGTTGATCCTCGCTATTTCCGCCCCGCTGAGGTAGAAACGCTACTAGGCGATCCATCCAAAGCAAAAGAGAAGCTCGGCTGGGTACCAGAAATCACCGTTGAAGAAATGTGCGCCGAAATGGTGGCAGGTGATCTGCAAAAAGCCAAGCAACACGCATTATTGAAAAAACATGGTTATTCTGTGGCAGTAGCTAAAGAGTAATTACGGTTACATATTAATTAAAAACAAAAGCCTCCGTTGGGGCTTTTGTTGTTTTGGAGAGACGATGAAAACAGTATTTGTAGCCGGTCACCGCGGTATGGTGGGCGCAGCCATTGTAAAAAACTTAGAACAGCGTGGCGGAGTACACATTATTACCCGTACCCGCAGCGAGCTCGACTTAACGAGTCAGGCGGCGGTGTCGCAGTTTTTTGCCGACAATAACATTGATGAAGTGTATCTAGCCGCAGCCAAGGTTGGCGGTATTCACGCTAATAATACTTATCCTGCCGAATTCATTTACGAAAACCTGATGATAGAAGCCAACATTATTCATGCGGCCCATGCGAATGATGTACAAAAACTGCTGTTTTTAGGCTCCAGCTGTATTTACCCCAAACTGGCTGAGCAGCCAATGACCGAGAAAGCCTTGCTAACCGGCACGCTGGAAGAAACCAACGAGCCTTATGCCATTGCAAAAATAGCCGGGATTAAGCTTTGCGAAAGCTATAACCGCCAATACGGTCGTGATTACCGTTCAGTAATGCCTACCAACCTGTATGGCCCGAATGATAACTTTCACCCGGAAAACTCCCATGTGATCCCCGCGTTGTTACGCCGGTTTCATGAAGCAGCGCAGCGCGGTGATGCCGAAGTGGTTGCCTGGGGCAGTGGTAAACCCATGCGTGAGTTTTTGCACGTAGATGATATGGCTGCTGCCAGCGTGCATGTAATGGAGCTGGATAAAGCCAGTTATGATGAAAACACCGAGCCAATGTTAAGCCATATTAACGTTGGTGCCGGTGTCGACTGTACAATTAAAGAGTTGGTAGAAACGGTTGCCAAAGTCACTGGATTCAAAGGCAACATTGTGTGGGATAGCTCCAAACCAGACGGTGCACCGCGTAAGTTGATGGATGTTTCCCGCCTGCATGCGTTGGGCTGGCAGCATACGTACAGTCTGGAAGATGGCCTGGCCCATGCGTTTGAATGGTTCCTGGCGAATCAGGATAGCTTTAGAGGGTAGGCAATTTTATTGCTATGCAATGAGTAATTTAAAATGGCGCTGAATAAAGCGCCATTTTTGTATGCTGTGATTGCTTATTTGGGCGGTTATTACATCTGTTTAAACGCTTCGATAGTCTCGGCCAGGTTGATCACCGTTGGGTGGCCGTAGTGGCTGGTATCGATATGCAGGGAATTGCCAATCCAAATGGGGGTTTGGGTTGAGTTGTGGCCATGCACCGAAAAATCTACGCCGTGGTTTACCTTGTGTTTGCGTTTGGTAAAGCGCTCTCTGTCCCAGAGGAGGGGGGCTACGCAGGCTTCGGTATTGCCCGGCATGGTGGTCCAGCTCCAGGTAGGCGGTAAGGTATGCGAAATGCCAATAGTGTGGCCCTGGTAGTTAAGGGTGATCGACAGCGGCTGGCGTAAAAACCATTTACACATATTCACCAGGGTTTGAAACTGAGTGTTGCTATGCCATTTGCCGCCATTTTGGGTCCAGAGTCTTAGCGCAAAGGTATCGCGGCTCATTAAGGCTTCGAGCATCATGTGTTCGTGGTTGCCTAATACCACATGGGCACCAATTTTGTGCAGGTACGCCACCAGGTGCGGGCTGTCGGGGCCGCGGTCGATAATATCGCCCAGGCTAATTAAGGTATCTTCATCGGGATTAAAGTTTACCTTGTTGAGCTGGGTTTTAAGCCGGCTGTAGTCACCATCCAGATCGCCCACCACAAACACGCGTTTATCGCTGTCGATGGTTAGGTGCTTGGTTAACGGGGCTTTACTAATGGCATTGGTTTTAATTTTCATTATAAATAACGGCAGCTTTGGTTGATGGTTTTAACGGGGGGTATTTACTTTTTTGTGTTTGTATAAGTAAACATTGATACCAAATAGCGCTGCGTGTTGCAACGCATCGCGGTGTTTGGTTTAGCCCGGGTTGTAAAGCGATACCAGCTTTTCATACAGCGGCATGCGTTCTACTAAAATGGCCACAGTAATGGCTACCAGTAGCGATATCCGCAATGCCCAGTGGGCTTTATGCGGCCGCTGAAAGTGCATCTGTATACTGATGCCCAGTATGGCGCCTAACTCGTTGCGCATAATATCTTCCCACTGAAAGGCGCGCCCCACTGAGCTTTGAATGGTTTCTACCAATAGGCTAAGGGCAAATACGATAAGTAAAAAGCGGGGCAGGCGGGTGCGGTTTTTCCCTTTAGTAAAGGGGTAAAACGCCAGGGCAAACATACAAAAAAAGATGATATGCCCGGTATTGAGTACGGCACCGCCCACAGCATTTCGCAGTTCTTTAGGCACGGGAATAAAAAACAAGGCAGATAATAATATAAAGCCCAATACCAATACCCACGGCAATGAAAATGGGGGGCGGGGTTTTAGATGGGGTTCATCCTGAACAGACATTGGCTCTCTGGTATCGGTACATTAACGAGATTGAGTATAACGTATTTACCAAATGAGAGCACAAAGATTATTAACCATGCGTGCTTTGGGGTGGTGTTTATTTGTAAGTAATTGCAAAAGGAAAGGGAACTGCATTACCTAACCTTTAAAGATAAAGCTTGGGCGTTATGGGAGCCTGATATTGTTATGAGATGCGATGTTCGGTAAACCACTTTAAACTCATCTGCTTACTGGCCATAAACTGCTACACTCGCCGGGCAACTATTGTTAACTTTGGGGCTTTTTATGGCATTTTTAAGCGAGAGCACGTTTCAAACCATTATCGGTGCCACACCGCTGGTGTCTATCGATCTGATTGTGAAAAACGCTAAGGGCGAGGTGCTTTTGGGCTACCGTACTAATCGCCCGGCGCAGGGCTATTGGTTTGTACCAGGTGGCCGGGTACAGAAAAACGAAAAGCTGGATAAGGCTTTTTTGCGCCTCACTGAGGCCGAGTTGGGTATAGCTATCGAGCGTTCTGCGGCAAATTTTATGGGCGTGTTCGAACATTTGTATGAAGACAGCGCCTTTGATGAATCGGTGTCTACGCACTATGTGGTATTGGGGTACGAACTTAACCTGGATATCGCGCTGGATGCATTGCCAAAAGAACAGCACAATCAGTATGCCTGGATGGCGAGTGATGAACTGCTAAAGCGTGACGACGTGCATGTGCATACTAAATGGTATTTGGAGTAGCCGGGACACGTTAAATGTTATTCGCGCTAGTTCAGATAAACGTTAAGGTGCGCCGTTATTTGCATGGCCTCCGCTAGGAGGCCTTTTTTATTACTGTACTGGTATTATTTAACGGTTGCTTTGGCTCGCGAATCGATAGCTCTAAAAATAAAATCCATAAGTTCTGGCTGCCAGATATCGTTATGACCTTCCATGATGCCGTCTTCGGTAAAGATATTCATGTACGGGTTGTTAAGCTGTACGCGATTCTTAGAGGTCAACTCTAAACAGGGGCCAACCTGAGTCGATTCTTTCTGAGTGATTGTATTCATAGAGTCTACGGATTTGCAGTTCTCGGTTCGGTTCAGAAAATGGGTAACATAGGCATCATAGTGCCCTATGCCTGTCATATCAGCCCGCCATTCTTTGACCAGGTGGTGGTTGGCCTGGTTGTTGGTTGCCTTGGAGTTAAAAGGTCGGCAGTATTTAGCAGTTGTTTCCTCATGGGTTTCAAACAAGACGTTGGGAATTCGGCCCACCGGAAAGGTCCACCTTACTGCCCAGTCTTCTACCGCGCTTAGCAGCATTAATCTGGGAGGTTGGTTAGCTGGATAAGCCCGGCATTCGTCTTGCGCAAGATCGTACAATGAATGGTATAGCATGGCTTCGAAAGCCGGGTTGATTAACACCACCAAATCGCCAAACCCTGCAACCGCCTTGGTTGTGTTAAACGGCCGGCTTTGTATATATCGCTCGGCTAATATACTCTGGATTGAGGAAAACAACGCCGCGCCACCAAAACTGTGACCAATGGTTACCATGGTATTGTTGGGCGACTGATGTTTAACAATATCTTCCAGCTCTAATAAGGTAGTGATCATGCCATTACGGCCTACCTGATGAGCGGTTTGTTTTCTGTCCCAGAAGGTTAGAAGGTGGTTAAGGTACCAGGGAAAGCGGCGGCCATGCCAGCCAAGGTATACGCCTACTACCTGTTGCGCTGGGTTTTCTTTAGCCAAACGGCTAAGAACCTGGCGGAGCTTAATAATATCACCGTCTTCGTCGTCGCCATCGGCATTATGATTCCAACCGTGAATGTAGGTGACTAACAATGTAGGTTGGTTTGAGTTAGTAAGCGTTCGTAACTGGTTCATTACGGTTTTTTTATTGGCGGCGCTGTAAACGGCTCCTTGATCGTCAAACTCAACAAAATGCAGCTGATAGGTTTCATTGGAATTGGCGCTCGTACTGGCGGATTTAGTCATCCCCGATGTGGCGCAGGAGTTCTCTCCCTGATAAGGGCATATTTGACTGTAGTCGCTTCTGAAAGCACCGCTATTTATACACCCTGAAGTGCTCAGCGTTAGCATGAGTAAGATTAAGGGGTTGAGCGTTTTTTTGTGGCGTTGGAGTAGCTTGAGGAATTTGGTCATGGGGCGATTCTTATTTTTAATGTCATTGGAACGGGCTTATATTCAGGCATGGTGAAAAATTAATCGCGTTTTTCACGCATGCCTCATACAACCTGGCGGTACTGCCATTAATTACCGGTAATAAACGAGCGGATACTGTCGAAGCCGGAGCGGTATGCAAAGAATATCCCTACATCATCAGCTCCTTTGCCCAAATTCGCTTTAAATCCAACCACAAAACGGCCTTCGTCGGGATCGGCATCCAGGGCGTTATTTAATTGCCATTCGCCGCGGATCAGCCAGCGTTTTTGATCTTCCAGGCCACCATACTCTTCAAAATTGAGGTAACTTACCCATACCTTTCCACGAGGAATACTATTTTTAGCGTTGCGGGTAGCTGTGCCAAAATATAAGAATTCGCCCAGCAAACCGTAATAATGCACTACAGCGTCTTGTTCGTCGGTTATGCTGTCGCGGGTTTTAAAGCCTGCCAGCGCCCCTACTGTAAAATAATCCTTGAGCGCATCATCTTTGTCAGCCCAAAAGTTGGTGGTCACTTTGGTGTAAATGTCCAGTGAGTCGGATACGTCATTGAAGGTGGGTTGACTCGGTTTTGAGGTTTCATCTTCGGGCATTTCTTCAGGCTGGTCGCCTTCTGCATCAGCGGCGGGCTCTGTGGGTGTGCCGTCATCTTCTGAGTCGGTAAGCGTAGGGCTGCTTGCAAAGAGTCCGCCGATCTCCCAGTGCAGGGTATTGCCGCTCTCAGAGCGCCATCTGCCGTCAAAACCAAATTGGGCAAAGGGGGTTTGCTCCTGCAGCCCTTCGTGTTCGTTATCTTCGTTGTACGATGAGTTGAGTGAATAGCCCACCATAAACTGGTTAGTCCAGCTTGAGCCATCACTGGGTTTGTAATAATTATTTGCGCAGATTTTGGTTAAGCTGTTTATCCAGTTTTTACGGTTTGCTTCTATTACTGGAGTTGCGGGTGAGCCTGGGTGTTTCTTTACTGCAAAATGGTCGAGATCAATAGGATCGATCTCCCGGCCAGCAGAGCAGGTATCAAAACTGGCCTCGAAACTTTGGATCTCTGTTTCGACACAGGTTTGTTGATCAGTATCTTCGCAGCGAACGGTCAGAGTGGAACTGGCGTTAGCCTTGGTTATGGTAACCGCGGTTAACAGGGTAGTGGTTATTATAATTATTGAGGAATATTGAGATGTTTTCATTGCCTTTCCTTGTGTGTTTTTTATACAAGGTGATGTGGTGGGCGGTTTCTCTCATTAAAATTTCAAAACATGGATCTTTAGTCGTGTACAAAATAACGGGCTGGCTAAGTGCGATGGGCTAAAGGGGGGGAATTGGAAGTCTTTTTGTGTAGGTAGATTTGACAAAGGCAACGCTTAAGCAAAGCGCTGCCTGTAACCAGGCTGGTATTTATACCACCTCAAACTCAACTTCTACATTACCGCGGGTGGCGTTGGAGTAGGGGCATACCTCGTGCGCTTTGGCTACCATGGCTTCTTTATCGGTGTCGATATCACCTAAGTCTACAATCAGTTTTACCTTAATGGCAAAGCCGCTAGGAATAGGGCCAATGCCTACTTTGCCGGTAACCTTTACGTCGGCCGGTAACTTTACTTTTTCCTGACCAGCCACAAAGCCCAACGCGCCAATAAAGCAGGCTGCATAGCCAGCGGCAAACATTTGCTCAGGATTAGTGCCGGGGCCATCGTCACCGCCCAGGCCTTTTGGTACAGAGAGGTCGGTTTTTAAACGGCCATCATCGGATTCGGCTTTACCGCCACGACCACCAGTTGCTGTTGCTACGCCTGTGTAAAGTACATCATCTAGTTTATGCATAGGGGTGTCCTCCTGAAATTTACTTTGTATGCAAAGTAAAAGTAGCAAACCTGTGGTTGCCTGACAACTATTTTGTATGCAAAATAATGGCAGAGGTAATTTAGTTATGACAGATGACGATCTGCTAAAGCTGGACAACCAGCTGTGCCACCGTTTTTACTCCGTATCCAATGCGTTTACCCGGGCTTACCGGCCGTTGTTGCAGAAAATGGATATCACTTATCCGCAGTATCTTGTGTTACTGGCATTGTGGGAGCATAAACAGCTCACTATTTCTGCGCTGGTAGAAAAAAGCCGGATCGACCCGGGTGGCTTAACGCTTATTCTAAAAAAGCTGGAGCAGAAGGGTTATGTGCATATTCAGCCGTCTGAGCAGGATAAGCGTGTAAAACAGGTGGTATTAACTGCGAAGGGGAAAGCAGCTAAAGCCGAGGCGGCGGCTATTCCTAAAGAGTTATTGTGTCAGATTAAAAACCTCGACATGAATGAGTTGCAGTTACTCAGTGGCCTTATTGATAAGCTGTATTGTGATTTAACTCACTCCTGATTTTTTGTTTTCCTCTCCTATGTCGTCTCTGCATGCTTTTCCTAAGTCATCTCCGCATGCACCTCCATCATACCGCGGATGCTACTACCTTAGTCATCCCCGCATGCTCTTGAGCGGGGATCTCCTAAAAAGGCTATTTAAGCTGAGTCAGACTGATTGGGAGATCCCGGCTCGTGGGCCGGGATGACAGGATGTGGCGCGGATGACGATATTAATGAGTCCGGGATCTTCCATCATGCTGTTGTAGTTAAAATCAACCGCAAATGTGATATCCGCATTTTGTCGGGGTGCCGACTGCACCCAAAGGGGAGGTGGCTCCCCTTTGGAAACCTGCCAGTTCTTTAATCGCGAAAAAGCATACTGTAATCGGGCAGGTAAAACCTATCGGTCAGAGAGGGCGTCCTGCCCTCGCTGACCGGAGCCCTCATCCATGATGGCTCTACGCTTTTACTTGGTCTGCCCGTTTACAGTAATTCGCGATACAAAGAACCAAAAGTAAGAGCAGGTAGTTTTAGGTTTGCCAATCTGTTAGGGAGATCCCGGCTCGTGGGCCGGGATGACGGGAATGATATTGTCATCCCCGCATGCTCTTGAGCGGGGATCTCCTGAAAAGGTTATTTTGCCTGAGTTAAACTGTTTAGGAGATCCCGGCTCGTGGGCCGGGATGACAGTAATTTTGGGGTCGGGATGACAGTAATTATTTGCTCGGGATGACGGAATAAGGGGCCTTAGGCCACTATCGCTGCAGCTTGTTGTAATTCGCGGCGGGATAGTTGGTTTGCTTTGTCGCCGCCGAAGCTGTGAATAATGTTATAGGCGCTGCTGGCTGGGATCCTTTGGTGAATGCACAGGGCATAAAGGAATAAGCGGCAGCGTTCGCAGTTGCCGTCGCAGTGCAGGTAAACCTGGCCGCCTTCGCGTAGGGTTTCGGCTACTTCCTGCAGGTACTGTTGCATAAAGGCTTTTTCAGTATCGTTGTTAACAAAAATGTCGGCGATGTTGAAGGGGAGCCATAACCAGTGCAGGCCGGCATTGGCTACATCATTTTTTAGCTCAGGCTTATTTTCTTCTGATGTCTGGATGGTGGCTATATGGGTAACGCCTAGCCCGCGTAACTTAGTGAGGTAGTCAGGTGTGGGTCTGGCGCCCAGAGTAATGCGCCCGTTGCCAACGGTAAACCACGAAAGGCTGGATGTCATAACGAAATACTACGGTTAAGTGCTCTACACCACATAATAGTAAATTGAAAAGTAATGGCAACTGCAGCCGCCAATTACAAACAAATGCCAGATAGCGTGGGTGTATTTTTTTGACTTGGCGACATAAAACAACACACCAATGCTAAAGCACAGGCCACCGGCTACAATCAACCACAATCCGGAGCCTGGCATCGCCTGATACAGCGGGTAGATTAATCCTACTACTATCCAGCCCATAATCAGGTAAGTAACTACCGATACCTTAGGAAAACGGTGTCTGGCTATCATCTTAAAGGCTACGCCGGCAATCGCCAGTACCCAGATAAAGGCAGTGGCGATCACGCCAAGCTGGCCGCCAATGGCTACCAGCGTAAGAGGAGTATAAGTGCCGGCAATCAGTAAATAGATGGCGCTGTGATCAAACAGCTTTAGCAGGCCTTTGGCCTTTTGGTGGGTTACCGCATGATAAATCGTTGAGGACAGAAACATAAAAATCAGTGTGCCGCCATAAACTGCTGAAGCAGTAACACTTACCGAGGTTTCGGCACGCAATAACATAAACACCAATCCCACAATGGCCGCCACACAGGCGAGGCCGTGGCTGATGCTATTGAGCCATTCTTCTGCCACTGAATAAGCGCGTTTGGGTAGTGAAGTCATATTATTCCTCTTTTAATACAACTTAGTGTAAAGCTTCAGCGAACACTTGTACACTGAAAAAATGGTGCTTTTATGGCGCAGATTAGGAGGTAACAATGCCGTGATTGAGCTTGAGCCAGGAACGCCTGATTCGTGTATTTGGGCTGATACATGCTTTCTGTTGGAAAGGATGTGCATGGAGATCCCCGCTCAAGAGCATGCGGGGATGACGGGTGGGGTTGCATGCGGGGATGACGGGTGGGGTTGCATGCGGGGATGACGGGTGGGGTTGCATGCGGGGATGACGGGTGGGGTTGCAAGCGGGATGAGAGGTGGGGTTGCATGCGTGGATGACTAGGTTTTTGGTATGAGGCTGATACCCTGATTGCGGCACATCGCGGTGAAGGCGTCGATTTCCGGGGCGGGCAGGGCTACTGTCATGGTTACCTGATGGCTGTACTGACAATCGCTCACTTCGCCCTGCTGTTGTGTTACCCAATGACGAATAAACTGTTCGTGCTTAAAGTCGGCATTTACGGTGATTTCGTCCAGTGAGATATGCTGCGTAACTTTGAGGTTTTCCATTACCTGCTGCGCAGCACTGGAGTAGGCCCGCACTAAACCGCCGGCACCGAGTTTTATACCGCCAAAGTAACGGGTAACAATGAGCATTACGTCGCCCACGTCTTTGTGCTGGAGTACGTTTAATATCGGTTTGCCTGCGGTGCCGCTTGGCTCTCCATCGTCTGAGCAGGCAACACTTACCGGCATGTCCGGGCGACCTAGTAAATAAGCCCAGCAGTGGTGCCTGGCATCGGGGTACTGGGCTTTTTTCTGAGCGAGCAATTCCATAGCGGTTTCGCGGTCGGGCGCACAGGCGGCAAACGCGTGGAATTTGCTTTTTTTGATTTCGTAGAGCACTTCAAGTGCCTGACTGGGAGTTTGGTATGACATCGCCGGTAGTGTAACTGAAAAGGCGGTTAAGTCGAAGTACAACACGGCGGATAGGGAGTCCGCCGCTCGCAGTTAGCCGGGGCTTACATACGGCGCATATGCGCCATGCACTCTACCTCGACCATGGCGCCCATGGGCAGGCCGTCTACGCCAAATGCGCTGCGGGCCGGTAAGGCACCTTTGGTAAAGAAGGTAGTATAAACAGCATTA
>Ga0213838_1000907_pt1 | contig 17330 bp, 13 predicted proteins | sample SWPATP13_FD_160577 | JGI IMG/M metagenome (GOLD analysis project Ga0213838, IMG submission 160577) | Coastal seawater microbial communities from Marineland, Florida, United States - SWPA TP1 #3 | ecosystem: Environmental > Aquatic > Marine > Coastal | place: USA: Florida | collected 2016-08-06 | reverse complement strand
CGTCAGCGTTTTCAACCGGTACTTCGACGCTTCTTACCCAAACCTGCTCCCCAGTCGCTAAAACATCTTGTGTCGATTTTGGTTCTGGGCCTTGGCGGTCATCGGTTAGGAATTTTCGAGCCCAGCTCATTCCTTGCCAGTCAATTTGAACGGGGCCTACATTTTTAACCCAGACGGTCGCTTCTTGTTTTCCTGTGCTTGTCACAACGGCAGGAAGCAGTTGGCCATAGGTTGGCTGCGAGCGCAGGTGTTTCTCGATTTTATCTTGATCCCAAGCTGAGGAGGCATTTTCCCAAAGGGTCTTTTCTGCGCCGCGGTAACCATGTCGTTCATCATAAGCGAGCAAGTTTTTGATGGTTGCTTGGTTAGCGGCCGCTTGCAGTTTTGAATCGACCGTGGTGTAGACTTTCATGCCAGAGGTGTAAGCATCTTCACCATACTTGTCGAGCATCCATGCACGTGCGATTTCAGCCACGTAAGGGGCACTAAGCTCAATTTCAGCACCATGGTATTTGGAGACCAACTCTTCCGCACGAGCTTCATCGTATTCTGCTTGGGTAATGTATTTCTCATCTAGCATTCGCATTAGTACGACGTTACGACGGTGAGTCGCACGTTCAACAGAATAGATTGGGTTCATGGTAGATGGCGCTTTAGGCATACCCGCAAGAGTAGCGAGTTCGCTCAGAGTTAGGTCTGGTAAGTCTTTACCAAAATAAACACGAGCAGCAGCACCGAAACCATAAGAACGGTGGCCTAAGAAAATTTTATTGACGTATAGCTCCATGATTTCTTCTTTACTGAGAAGCTGCTCAATGTGGATAGCAATAAAAATTTCTTTAATTTTACGCATGATTTTCTTCTCATTAGATAAGAAGAAATTACGTGCAAGCTGTTGCGTAATGGTGCTTGCGCCTTGCTTGGCAGATCCAGACATGGCGACAACAATCGCAGCACGGGTAATGCCGATAGGGTCGATACCCGGGTGATCGTAAAATCGACTGTCTTCAGTCGCGATCAATGCTTCGATCAAGTGTCGAGGTATTTCATCGTAAGTGACTGGATTTCTACGTTTTTCACCAAACTGGGAAATGAGTTTTCCGTCTTGACTGAATACTTGCATCGGAGTTTGCAGCTCGACATCTCGCAGTGTCGCCACATCTGGCAATTCAGGTTTTACATAATAATAAAACCCAATAATTGTACTGACTCCAAGAATCATGCAAATCAATGAAAATATGAATAATCGCTTTATGAACTTCACCGGATAATCCCTGATTAGTTAAGGCTGTTAAGCTGCAAACCCTTGTACTCTAGGCTAAAAAATTAGCTTTCGTTTATTAACGCTTATTTAACCAATAATCACAACCTTTTCAAACTAAGCAAACGAGAAAGCTGAGCATTTCAGGAGCTAGGTTATATGGGGTCATCATTAATTACAGGTATAGATATAGGCAGTCATAGCATTAAAGCTGTGGTGCTGAAGCCAGTCGGAGAGCTGTTTGCGTTAGTGGGTTACAAGGAGCTAGCCATTTCTGACGACATTTTCACTGATAACCATACCTTGGAGTATCAGAAAATTGTAAAGAAACTCAAAGAACTAAGAAAGGGCTTACCGTTATTTAGTCGCAAAGTGGCGATCTCTGTGCCTGATAGCGCGGTAATTAGTAAGGTCTTACAAATAGATAGCGAATTAGAGCATCGTGAAAAGGAGTTTGCCATCTATCAGACATTTGCGCATCAGTCTCCATTTCCAGTCGAAGAACTCAGCTTGGACTTCGTTGAAGCGGAAGAAAAGCGATTCGGCAAAAGCGCGACGACTAGCTATCAAGTGTATGCCACGCGTAAAGACGTGGTAGAAAGCCGTTCGGAGGCACTGAGAAAAGCGGGATTTCAGCCTGTTGTTGTAGATATTCAGGCTCATAGTTTGCTGAATGTGTGGCAGCTGGCCTCGAGGATGAATCCTGATAAACAGCGTTGGCTGCTGGTGGATGTTGGTGTGAATCAGACTTCACTTGGTTTACTTCCATCCAATCAAACGCCCTACTACAAAGATATCCCTTTTGGGACTCGTAACCTCAATGTAGATAACAGCTCTGAAGTGATGTTGCTAGAGGCGGGGCAGCAGACACAAACTTTTATCAATGAGCTCATAGAGCGGCTTAAGCGCCAACTGCATTTGTATTTGTCAGTGAACGCGTCAGAACCTATCGCTGGCATTTGGCTGATGGGGGAAGGTGCGACGATTCCTTTGCTAGCAGAAGAATTGGAAAGGCAACTCAAATTAGATTGTGAGTTATTGAACCCATTAAGTTTGTTTGAAAATAAAATGGCAAAGAGAAGGCGCAACAAGGTGGATTGGCAGACATTTGGTTTTGCTGCGGGCCTCGCGATCAGTGGACTTCAATGGGAGGCCACAAAGCATGTTGCATCAAATTAACTTATTGCCTTGGCGAGATGAAATACGAGCTCAGCATCGCCGACGCTTTATCGGCTTATTGCTACTAGGGACGATAATTGCCGTGCTTACTCAGTGGGTGATTGGACTTCACTTTAAAGAACAGCAGGGTATACAACACGCGAGGCTCAGCTATCTAAAGCAGTACATCGCCCAACTTGATAATCAAATTCGTTCGTTAAAAATCGCAGAGCAAGAGCACCAAGCCATATTGACACGTCTTGATGTGGTGGAGTCATTACAAACAGGGCGTAATAAAACGACTGAGTTTATGAATATCATGCCTGAGATGATCCCCGAAGGTGTCTATGTCGATAAAATTAAAATGAACGGCCAAGATTTGGAGCTATCAGGGATCAGTGACAGTACTGCTCGATTAGCCACTATGCTCGACAATCTAGAACGTTCAACATTGCTGAAAGATGTCGAGATGCATTCAATTATTCACAACCGAAAGCGTTTTAATAAGGAGTTTCAGACCTTCAAAGTTTCTTTCTCTTTGAAGCCGGCGGCGTTTAATGCTTTGAGCTTACAGGCCAAGGTTGAGGGGGAGCATCATGATTAGTCTCCAAGACTTGGATATCGATGAAATGACTGAATGGCCACTATTTCCTCAGTTGTTGGTGGTGTTGCTATTGATGGTAGTCATTCAAGGTTTTGGGGGTTGGTTTTACGTCATGCCTCAACAAGAAGTGTTAGATGAACTTAAACAACAAGAGCAAACGCTGAAAACGACGCTGCAAATCAAGGCTAACAAAGTGGCCGCATTGCCTAAATTGCAAACGCAAGTGGATGAGCTAACAAGCCGTTACGATTACTTATTGCAGCAGTTACCGGTTCAGAAAGAACTCGCCAGTATGCTTGCTTCGGTCAATGAGTTAGGCCTGGATAACGATTTAACGTTTACTCGGATTGATTGGGGGGAAAAGCAGAACAAAGAGTTTTTGTATCGCTTGCCACTAAATATTGAGCTAACCGGGGATTATCACAGTATTGGGGATTTCTCTGCTGCGATCGCCAAGTTACCAAGGATCATTAGCTTTGATGACGTGTATTGGCAGCGAGTAAGCCAAGAGAGTAGCACTCTCCATTTTCGCGTTCGTGCGTACACCTACCAGTTTAAACCTGAGGTGAAAGATGAAGATAAATAAAGCGGCTATCGTTTGTGTACTCGTCACCATGCTTTCTGGGTGTAAGGCCAATAATGACTCTTTGTCGGAGTTTGTTTCTAAAGTTGAGGCAAAAGCCCGTAAAGATATTGCGCAGCTTACCCCTTCGATCGATTTTGTTGCCGCTCGCTATCAACAACATGAGCTGCGTCCCCCCTTTGTTCTCCCTAAAGAAGCCATTGTACAAAGCCAACCGATCGTAAAAAAAGATTGCTGGCAGCCAAGGGCTCGCTCAAATAGCGGAAAACTTGAGAAGTACCCGCTTAGTAAATTGAGGTTAAAGGGAGTCATGGGCAGCGGTAGCTCTGTTTCTGGCCTGGTTCAAACCCCGTCTGGCAATGTAGTGAAAATAAAAAATGGTCAGTTTATAGGCTTGAACAACGGCAGAGTGACAAAAGTCACCAACAAGTATGTATTGATAAATGAAACGTTACCTGATGGCTTAGGTTGCTGGCACAAGCGCAATGTGAAGCTAGCCCTGAAATAACCCACTTATCCCGATGTGGATATGAGATGTAAAATTATGATTAAAGGAATAACTGTACCCATGAATAAGGTATTTCAAAGTGTCTTACTCTTTGTCACCTTGATGTTTTCGCTGTCTATTCATGCGGAGTCAGCTTCAAGTAATGAGCTTAAGAGTATCGATTTCAGGCTTAATAAAGATAAAAATGCGGTCATCCTTATAGAGCTTGCAACCAGTTCTGCGGTTGTCGATGTCCAGCGAGCGCAAGAAGGTTTGAGTATTGAGTTATTGAATACAGACGTAGCGGATGAAAAATTATATTTACTCGATGTAAAAGATTTCTCTACCTTGGTTGACAGTATCGAAGTGTTTCGTGAGTCGCCGAGCACTCGCTTATTAGCGGAAGTGAGTGGGGAGTACCATTATGAATACACGCTCAAAGATCGCTTTATTGAGGTGATCATCAGCCAGCCTGAAGAAAGTACACCAATTGTCGAAAAAAGCATTCTGGAAAAAGAAGGCAAGTTAATATCTATAAACTTCCAAGATATCCCAGTACGTAATGTACTTCAGCTTATCGCCGACTATAACAGCTTTAATCTTGTGGTTTCTGACTCGGTTTCGGGGAATTTAACGCTACGTTTGGATGGTGTTCCTTGGCAACAAGTGCTGGACATTATTCTTCAGGTCAAAGGGCTAGACAAACGAGTTGATGGCAATGTTATCTTGGTGGCCCCTAAAGCGGAGTTAGATTTGCGTGAGCAACAGGCGCTTGAAAAATCTCGCCTCGAAGAAGAGTTGGGGGAGCTTAAATCCGAAATCATTAAGATAAATTTTGCTAAAGCATCAGATATAGCAGACATGATCGGTGGTGAAGGCTCGGTGAGCATGTTGTCGGACAGAGGTTCCATTACAATCGATGAACGCACCAATTCATTGTTGTTAAGAGAGTTACCTGAAAATATTGAAGTCATTCGTGAAATTGTGCAATCGCTAGATATTCCAGTGAAGCAAGTGCAAATAGAAGCGCGAATTGTGACGGTAAATGAAGGCAACCTTGATGAACTTGGCGTTCGCTGGGGATTCTCATCGACGAATGGGAATAATACCGTTGGTGGCTCGATTGAAAGTAATTTAGCTGCTATTGGCCTATATGATGGTGGAAACGGTGATGGAGATGATGGTGAAGGTGGCAGTTCTAGTATCGATGATTTCCTTAATGTGAATTTGGCGGCAACCTCACCTAATGCATCGAGCATTGCCTTTCAAGTTGCGAAATTGGGTTCGGATACCTTACTTGATCTGGAACTTTCGGCTCTACAACGAGAATCTAAGGCTGAGATTATCTCTAGCCCAAGACTCATCACAACCAACAAGAAACCCGCTTATATTGAGCAGGGTACTGAGATCCCTTATTTAGAGTCATCCTCAAGTGGTGCAACATCGGTTGCATTCAAAAAGGCGGTACTCAGCCTCAAAGTCACGCCACAAATTACGCCAGATAATCGTTTAGTGCTGGATTTGAGCGTAACTCAGGATAGGCCGGGGCAAGTGGTGAAAACCGGTACTGGTGAAGCTATTGCAATTGATACGCAACGAATAGGAACTCAAGTACTGGTTAATAATGGAGAAACGGTCGTTTTGGGGGGGATATTTCAACACAGTGTGACCAACAGTGTTGATAAGGTTCCACTGCTAGGAGACCTGCCATTACTGGGGGCATTGTTCAGGCGTAGCTACGAAAATGTGGGTAAAAGTGAACTACTTATATTCGTTACACCTAAAGTTGTGATTCAGTAAGGTACAATTAGATCGAAAATAAAGTTGCATTAGTGGCACCTAACCTTGATAATTTCGGGTCTTATCACGAATTATCTGTGAGGAATCGGTGCCACAGGCCTTTTAATTTCAGTATCACTACTGACCTACCTTGTGGCGATGTCATTGAATTAACGTTGTAAATTACTGCTAAACATGGCTGAGAAACGCAATATTTTTCTTGTTGGCCCAATGGGCGCCGGCAAAAGTACAATTGGTAGACACCTAGCTTCCCAACTTCATATGGAGTTTTTGGACTCTGACACCGTGATCGAAGAGCGCACTGGCGCTGATATCGCGTGGGTTTTTGATGTTGAAGGTGAAGAAGGTTTCCGTAAACGCGAAGAATCTGTAATCAACGATCTGACTGAAGAACAAGGTATTGTTCTTGCTACAGGTGGTGGTTCAGTTATGAGCAAGGAAAACCGTAACCGTCTATCTGCACGAGGCATCGTCGTTTACTTAGAAACAACGATTGAAAAGCAACTTGCTCGCACTAACCGCGACAAGAAGCGTCCTTTACTTCAAACAGACAATCCTCGCGAAGTTTTAGAAGACTTAGCGACATCACGTAATGCACTGTACGAAGAAGTGTCGGACTACACAGTTCGAACTGACGATCAAAGTGCAAAAGTGGTAGCCAACCAGATCGTAAAAATGCTAGAAGAACGTTAAGTTCATTTTTCGGAGAGCAAACCATGGAACGGATTACGGTCAATCTAGCTGAGCGTAGCTACCCAATCTCTATCGGCGCCGGGTTATTTGAAGACCCGGCGTACCTTTCTTTCTTATCTTCAAAGCAAAAAGTATTGGTTATCAGTAATGTAACCGTTGCACCTTTGTATGCTGATAAGATTTTATCTCTTTTGGATAAAGTAGGTTGCCAAGCTTCGTTATTGGAGCTGCCTGATGGCGAGCAATACAAAACCTTAGATACTTTTAATTCAGTAATGAGTCATTTACTTGAAGGTAATTACAGCCGCGATATGGTTGTGATTGCGTTAGGTGGAGGCGTTATTGGTGATTTAGTCGGTTTTGCTGCTGCTTGTTATCAGCGTGGTATCGACTTTGTGCAAATTCCAACGACCTTATTATCTCAAGTCGATTCATCTGTTGGTGGTAAAACGGCGGTCAATCATCCTCTTGGTAAGAATATGATTGGCGCATTTTATCAACCTAAGTCTGTGATCATTGATACTAATTGTTTGGCAACGCTTCCTCCGCGAGAATTCGCAGCGGGTATTGCTGAAGTAATTAAGTACGGGATCATTTACGACGCTGAGTTTTTCTCTTGGTTAGAAGAAAACTTGGAAAAGCTATATCAACTGGATGAGTCAGCATTGATTACCGCGATTGCTCGTTGCTGTGCAATTAAAGCGGAAGTTGTAGCTTTAGATGAAAAAGAGTCTGGAATCAGAGCGTTATTGAACCTAGGTCATACATTTGGCCATGCCATTGAAGCGGAACTAGGTTATGGTAATTGGTTACACGGCGAGGCTGTATCATCTGGAACAGTGATGGCTGCCAAAACCGCACAATTACAAGGATTGATTTCTCAGCAGCAGCTTGAGCAAATTATTTCTATACTCAAGAATGCGAAGTTACCAGTTCATACACCAGAAAGTATGTCTTTTGACGATTTCATGAAACATATGATGCGTGACAAGAAAGTCTTATCTGGTCAGTTGCGTCTTGTATTGCCAACTGGTATTGGAACAGCTGAAGTCGTTGCCGATGTGCCTCAAGACATAATCAAACAGGCAATCGATTTCTGCCGTACTCTTTAATTACGGTTACTTAGGCTGCTTAGTATTATTGATTGCTAAGCAGCTTTCTAAGTGTACTGATCAACCATCAGTAGGGACATCGAATGAGTTTGGCTCATGAGTTAAGGGTATTAGAGTTAGAATCTCAGATTGAGTTGCTGGAACGCTTGCAGCTTTTGACGAACTTTGGCTCCAATTTGGTGACTGTCGGAGGGAAACCTGGCTCCGGTAAATCATGGCTTGCTCAACGCTATCTCGAAGCATGGGTTCCCGAAAAGAACCAGTGCTTACTTCTTTGCCACCCTAGTCAAGATGACCTTCAGCGTCGTTCGACGATTCTGAGTCAAATCGTTTCAGACCCTCTCTTTAATCAACAAGATTCTTTGGCCGATAGCCTTGATAGGCTCCTTGATGGTGAACCATGTGATGTGGTCATTGTTGTAGACGATGCACACCAGTTAACGGAAGCCCTAGTGTCAGAGCTCTGGATGCTAGTGTTAGAGGCCCAAACTAAACCCGAGTGGACAATCAATGTTGTTCTGTTTTCGGAGTCTGGGAACTTGGATTCTTTGTTGACTCGTTTAAGTTATGGGCAAGAACATAAACCTGTCGATCTGGAGATTGATGACCTCACTTCGATCGAGGCGCTACAGTTCTTTGAATCTCTTGTGATTCGGTATGTTGAAGACGATGCAGAAAAGCGAGTGCGGTCTGCATTCAAAAAAACCAACCCTATCCCTGGTGAATTAATGGCTCTTGGAGAGTTGAAAGTGGAAAAAAGGATTATTATTCGCTCAATCATTGGCTCTCCTGCCACGATTGCCATACTCGTTGCATTACTATTGGTGGTTATCGGTGGAGGATACTGGTGGATGCTGAATCAACCATCACCAGAAGATAAAGCTCAAGCGCTGATTGCACCAATTGAACAGACGGTGATTCCGACCTTCGAGACTACAGTGAGTGAAGCCGATTCGAGCCTCGAGCTTGCTGAAACTCTTGACCAAACGTCTGATTCGGAGTCAATGGATCCTAGCTATCAAGGCGCTGATGACGACTCTGCATCTTTGCCTCCGGTTGTGGTTGGAGATACTGCAAGTGTTGGCAGTGTCGAGCAAGATCAACAACGCGTTGTGATTACTTCCGATGTCGTGGATGCGCTTTTAGAGGATAAGCCGAAGTCAGTTGACACTAGCGTGATAGATGCCGCTGTGGAAGAAAATACCACAATATCTGCACAAACAAATATCAGTGAGCCGGTTGCCAACGAAGCCGACGTGATGAGTGATGTTAAGGCTGATGAGGCGCTAGTTAATGAAGCGGAACAAGCAGAAAAGCCAACCACCACCATTACTTTTTCTTTTGCACGTGAAGAGCTGAAAGCGTTGTCACCACGAGGATACACATTGCAACTTGGGGCAATGACGTCGTTGGAAGATGTTCAGGCATTCATCGAAAAATACAATATTCAAAATGAAGTAAGGATTTACCCAACCGTACGTAATGATGCGGAGTGGTTCATTATTACTTACCGCGATTACCCAACGATCCAAGTCGCACGAGACGCGGTAGAAAGCCTACCGGAAGCTTTGCGAAGCTTGGGGCCATGGGCAAAATCCTTGAATCAAGTTCACCGAGAGATAGATCGTGCGAAATAACACTGAGCTTCCCTCAAAAATATGTTACATTCCGCAGCCTTATTTTTCGGTTGATAGATAGAGCAGTAAATGAAAAAGCAGCGTGCCTTTCTAAAATGGGCTGGTGGTAAATATGGCCTAGTTGAAGACATCCAACGCCACCTGCCACCTGCTCGTAAGCTAGTTGAACCATTTGTTGGTGCTGGTTCAGTATTTCTGAACACAGATTACGACCAATACTTGCTCGCAGATATCAACCCTGATCTGATCAATCTTTATAACCTACTAAAAACGGACCCAGAGACTTATATCAATGAGTCGAAGCGCTGGTTTTGTCCTGAAAACAACCGCAAAGAAGCTTACTTAGACATTCGTGCTCAATTCAACGCAACGGATAACGTCATGTATCGCTCATTGGCGTTTTTGTACATGAACCGCTTTGGCTTTAATGGGTTGTGCCGCTATAACAAAAAAGGTGGTTTCAATGTGCCTTTTGGTTCTTATAAGAAACCGTACTTTCCAGAAGCGGAGCTAGAGTTTTTTGCTGAAAAAGCTCAAAAAGCGACCTTCGTTTGTGAAGGCTACGTAGAAACCTTCCGCCGTGCAAGAAAGGGCTGTGTCGTGTATTGCGATCCGCCTTATGCTCCACTGTCTAATACTGCAAATTTTACGTCTTACGCGGGGAACGGCTTCTCTCTTGATGATCAAGCGGCTCTGGCGGACGTTGCAGAAAAAGCAGCAATGGAAAGAGACATTCCAGTATTGATTTCTAACCATGACACAACGCTCACTCGACGTTTGTACCACGGCGCTGATCTCAATGTGGTAAAAGTGAAGCGTACGATTAGTCGTAATGGTGCCGGGCGTAATAAAGTCGACGAACTGCTTGCTCTATTCCACAGTGAGAAGAATCAACAAAACTAACTGTCACAATCTTAATGATGGTTACCTGTGCTCAAGTCGCTCATCTCGGCCTGAGTATCTTTTTGAGCTAAGCTATCCGCTGCTTAGCTAACATTTCTTCAACTTATCTTTTCTAGCTCTAGGATCTCGTTAGTGGCTTAGGTAGAATTGCGCACACATAAATTGCAGGGTATACATTTAATACCATGCAATGGCGCTATGTCACCATTTACTCACTCTTAAGAGGTCAGGTATGAAAGATTTTCTAATCGCTCCATCAATTTTGTCTGCAGATTTTGCTCGTCTTGGTGAAGATGTAGAAAAAGTACTCGCAGCCGGTGCCGACGTTGTGCACTTTGATGTGATGGATAACCATTACGTACCTAACCTGACTTTTGGTGCGCCTATCTGTAAAGCGCTGCGCGACTACGGTATTACTGCTCCAATTGATGTACACCTAATGGTGAAGCCGGTTGATAATATCGTGCCTGAGTTTGCTAAAGCAGGCGCATCAATGATTACCTTCCACGTAGAAGCATCAGAGCATATTGACCGTACTCTACAACTGATCAAAGAGCACGGTTGTAAAGCGGGTGTGGTATTGAACCCAGCAACGCCGTTGTCTTGCCTTGATTACATCATGGATAAAGTGGACATGATTCTACTTATGTCTGTGAATCCTGGGTTTGGTGGTCAATCATTCATTCCAAATACACTCGATAAGCTGCGTGCGGTTCGTAAGCTAATTGATGAATCAGGTCGTGATATTCGTTTAGAAATTGATGGTGGTGTGAAAGTTGATAATATTCGTGAAATCGCGGAAGCGGGTGCGGATATGTTTGTAGCGGGTTCTGCTATTTTTAACCAACCAAACTACAAAGAAGTTATCGACGAAATGCGTGCAGAGCTTGCAAAAGTAAACGCATAAAAGTAGAACTAAACACAGAATCTAGATTAAGGGGCTATTAGCCCCTTTTTTACGTCTTAACGCTCAACTCGTAAGACGAGTCATATTAATAGGAAAGTAAGATGTCATTAAGCTCAATAAAACTGATCGCCTTTGATTTAGATGGAACCTTATTGGATAGCGTGCCTGATTTAGCCGTTGCAGCAGATCAAGCGTGTCAGGAGCTGGGTTTTGCATCAGTGAGCGAAGAGCAAGTTCGTGATTATGTAGGGAATGGCGCGGATGTGCTGATCGGACGTTCACTAAGCCGCAATCTCACCGTGGACCCAAGCTTAGAGTCAGAACTGTTGAAGAAAGCGCGCGTCTTGTTTGATGATTTCTACGAACAGGGCGGCCATAAGCTCAGCCATTTGTATCCATCGGTAAAAGAAACGTTAGCAGAGCTACACCAAGCGGGTTTCACTATGGCATTGGTGACCAACAAACCGTCAAAGTTTGTACCAGATGTTCTAGCCCAACATGGTATCGACAAATACTTCGTTGACGTGATTGGCGGTGATTCATTCCCAGAGAAAAAACCGAATCCAATGGCATTGAATTGGCTGCTTGAAAAGCACAGCGTTGAAGCAGAAGAGATGTTGATGGTTGGCGATTCAAGTAACGATATTAAAGCCGCACAGAATGCGGGGTGTCACTCCTTTGGTTTAACCTACGGTTACAACCATGGTGAACCGATTTCTGTATCTAATCCTGATTATGTCGCTGATGACATTGCGCAATTACTAGAAGTCGTCCTAGTTTCAGCATAAAGCACAGAAAACTTAGCGAAAGCCTCTAGTAATATACTCGCCAATGAGTACACTGCTTAAACCGTGTTGATAAATTCGACGCGGTTTTTTTAATCGAATTATTATGAAGTCAAAGGAATCATAAGCATGAGCAAACCCATCGTATTGAGTGGTGTTCAACCATCTGGTGAACTAAGTATCGGTAACTACTTGGGTGCTCTACGTCAATGGCAACAGATGCAAGATGACTACGATTGCCAATACTGTGTTGTAGACCTTCACGCAATTACGGTTCGTCAAGATCCGAAAGCGCTGCATGAAGCGACTCTAGACGCATTAGCAATCTGTCTTGCTGTCGGTGTTGATCCAAAGAAGAGCACGCTATTTGTTCAGTCACACGTACCAGAGCATGCTCAGCTTGGTTGGCTTCTTAACTGCTATACCCAAATGGGTGAACTGAGCCGAATGACTCAGTTTAAAGATAAATCTGCACGCTACGCGAACGACGTAAATGCAGGTTTGTTCGGCTACCCTGTTCTTATGGCAGCAGACATCCTGCTTTACGGTGCTCACCAAGTTCCTGTAGGTAATGACCAAAAGCAGCATTTAGAATTGGCTCGTGATATCGCGACTCGTTTTAATAACTTGTACAGCACGCCAGAACAGCCTCTTTTCCAAATTCCAGAACCGTACATTCCAACAGTGAATGCGCGTGTGATGAGCTTGCAAGACGCGACTAAGAAAATGTCCAAATCAGACGATAACCGTAAAAACGTTATTACTCTGCTAGAGGAGCCTAAGTCGATCATTAAGAAGATCAATAAGGCGCAAACAGATACAGAAACACCACCTCGTATTGCCAGCGATTGGGAAAACAAAGCGGGTATTTCTAACCTGATGAGCCTTTACTCTGCGGCAACAGGCAAAACATTTGAAGAGATCGAGGCGCAATATCAAGGCGTTGAAATGTATGGTCCATTCAAGAAAGACGTTGGCGCCGCTATCGTTGAAATGCTGGAACCTATTCAATCTGAATACAAGCGTATCCGAGAAGATCGTGCTTACATGGACAGCGTAATGAAAGCGGGTGCAGAAAAAGCATCAGAGCGCGCAGCCGTGACATTGAAAAAAGCATACGAAGCTGTGGGTTTTGTTACTCGCCCGTAATCGACTTTTCTGTTATTACAAAGCCACCTTATCGGTGGCTTTTTTTTTTGCCTTTCATTTTGACATCGCCTCCAATTTCCCTTGTTTTAATTATTTCCGGGCTCTGCGTCAAACTTACATAAAGTTGTTTAATGTTTGAGCTGTCATATATCGATATTTGTTGGAACAGAACTTTTACTCATAAAAATATCATCTAACTAGTGATAAAGCTCTCATTTGTAACGGTTATGACTTCAAGGTGTTACATAAAACACCGATATTACGCACCATCTGTTGGTTTGTATAAGTGGTCGGTGTTGTATTTTTCTCTGTTATGGTATTTCAGGAAAAAGAGCCTTCGGCGCCAAAACTTCCCAAGCCGTCTATAGAATAATGTCTTAAACAAGGATTTAGATATGACTTCAAAGAATGCTATTGCATTGGCTTTGTCTTCTTTATTCGTAGCTAGTGCAGCGAATGCTGTCACTATTTATGAAGATGATAATGGTGATTTCGTTAAGCTATATGGCGAAGTAGGTGTTGGTGGGCACATTGGCTCTGATTATGAATACGGAGAGTTTTACGCAGAGCAAAACTTTATTGATGATTCCTTTGCCACTATGGGCGTAAAAGGGAAAACCGACAAAATGCATTATCGTCTAGAGCTGGATTATGAACGTGAAAACTGGAAGTACGGTTCTGGTGATATGGTTCTGGCAATCGATAAAGTATTCATTGGCTATGAGCTTTATGACGGCGAGAGTGTTTCACATTACGTAGAAGCAGGCTTGACCGACACTGCATTTGATGACTATGACAAATGGGGTGATTTTACATTCGATACCACTGTGGAAACTGGCGAAGCTGGTGACCAAGACATGACAGTCAAGTACGAAGGCCGTTACTTCGATGCGATTAAAGTGGGTGTGTCGTATACAAACCGCGCTGAATCAGCTTCGGGGGCTGAGTTAAATGACCTAGTGAATGGTTACATTGGCTATTTCGGCGATAGATTTTCTGCCGTTATCGGGGCTGAAGGCCGCGGTGGTTCAGACGGTGAGTCAAAATACGGTGAGCAAAGCTTGATTGGTGCGGGTGCTCGTTTCGCTGTTACCGATGAATTTCGCATAGGCGTAAATGCCTTTATGGAAGAGGAAGATATCGGTACTTGTATTCAAGAAATTCCGAATCCAGACACCAATGTTCCTGAGTGTGTGAGCTACTCAGAGTATGAAACTCAAAAGAATAAAGGTTACTTAGCCTCATTAAGCTATCAGTTTGCTGAGCAATGGGAGTTTACTGCGTCTTACAACTTCGAAGAGTACGAAGAGTGGGCCATTGATAATGAAAACAACAGAGCTACAGAGGGCGTAAATAAGTACAGCTGGGGAGATACTCGCATCTGGACTACGTTTGGTATCAATTACCGCCCAACTCGCTCAAGTATTATTGCATTTGAAGCTAACTCTGGTGAAGCCGCTCAAAATGCTTATGCCTACGCTCGCGTTTACTTCTAATTGACTCAGAGAGAAATAACTATGAATAAGAAAAGAACTCTACTTGCTGGTGCAATTAGTAGTGTATTAGCTGGCCCTGCTTTAGCGGATATCAATGATATTTTGATTACAGAGTACGTTGAAGGGACAGATAACAACAAAGCGATTGAAATCAGTAACCTTGGCTCTGTAGATCACGTGTTTGACGATTCTGTAGGCTTGTATTATAGCTCTTACAATAACTTGGTCGAAAAGCCAGAAGGCGGAAATGTTTTAGAAGGAATTACGCTGCCTGCAGGACAAAGCATTGTTGTTGTCAATGGTGAATCTGGCTCTGAAATGCGTCAATTCATCGAGCGTTTAGGCGGAGAAGATGCACTGGTTTTCGCAGGAACTTATGACCAAGTAAAGTATAGTGCACTTAATTTTAATGGCGATGATGCAGTATGGTTAGGTACTTCTTCTGCAGAAGCTGATATCCACGATCTTTTTGGTACTTATGGTGCTAAAGGAAATTATTTGTGGAGTGATAAAACTTACCGTCGCACGACAACTTCTCCTTCATCAACATATAATGAATCCAATTGGGATGAGTTTGAAACAGATGATTTTGGCGGATTAGGTCACCCAACAGATGTTAACAATGATCCGGTCGATCCTCCTTCTAACCTGGTATGTACTGACAACCCTGATGTAGAAAGTAAATACATTGGTGAGGTTCAAGGGACTGGTGATTCTTCACCTTTGATTACTTCAGGGTACGAGTCAGAAAGTACTTATAAAGTTACCGGTGTTGTTTCTGCTGTGACGACTTCACTTGTGAAGGGTTTTTATCTTTACGATGAAAATGCAGATGGGATTGAAGGTAGTTCTGACGGTATTTTGGTCGTTACTTCTGATGCTGACAGCAGCTTAGTTGGCCAAAAAGTTTGTGTTGTCGCTAAAGTTAAAGAAAATTACGGCCTGACTCAGTTAGTTCCAGAAGACGGACTTTGGGAAGTAGTCGACTCCACCCCAGTAGCCGTTACTCCTGTCGAAATGAAACGCTTATCTAGTGATACTACATTTGAATCAACCTTAGAGCGCTATGAAGGAATGCTCGTTAAAACGGTTGAAGATATGGGTAAAACTGATCTTGAAATCGCAGCTATCGAAGAACTCGTGAGTGCGGTAACCGTTGATGCTGTAGAGGGTGAGTCTGAGCAAGATTACACTGATAGACTGGAAGCTGCGCAGACTGCGCGTCGTACAGCATTAATGGCTGAGAAATACGACTTACGTGTATCACGCAGTTTTAGTTTTGATTACGATGCATTTAGAAACAACATGGTACTTGCGTATAAGCGTCCAAACCCACAACCTAACCAAGGTCATGTTGCAGGCTCTGATGATTCAATTGCACAGTCTGAAGAAAATGATGATTTCCGATTGATTCTAGAGTCCGATCAAAAAGCAGACAATGGTCAGATTCCATATTACCCGGCCTTTAACGCTACTCCACAAGACAACTACGTTCGTATTGACGATAGTGTAATTGGTTTAACGGGTGTCATCGATTATGCATATGGTGATTTCCGTATGGTGGTTCCTACGGAAGATGATTCTGCAGATTACCCAGCAATCACGTTTTCACACAACACTGACCGTACTGACGCTCCATCTTTGAATGAAAGTTATGGTGATGATGGCTTTACCATCAAAGTGGCAACTCAAAACGTCCTTAACTATTTCAATTCACCGTTTGGTGGCTCAGATAACTCTTTCGGCGACAACCGTGGTGCAGATAGTGAGCAGGAGTTCGAAAGACAGCAAGCTAAAATTGTTGAAGCGATTTACGGTTTAGATGCCGATATTCTTGGCTTGATGGAAATTGAGAATAATGGTTTTGGCGATTTCAGTGCAATTAACGAGCTACTGGCGGCAATTAACGCTAAGTATGATGACGAGGATTACGGTGACCGAGATGAGCAAAACTCCATCCACAACCGTTACGTGTTTGTTGGTTTCGACAAAAATGGCGATACTGTTCTAGACGAATATGACACGGTTGGAAGTGATGCAATTACAAGTGGTGTTATTTACCGCCCGTCAAAAGTGCAAATTGCTTTCGGTAAAGTGATTCCGATGCCAGAGCAACATGCTCCAATGATCGTTGATGAAAATAACGCGCCATTATTGGATAGCAAAGGTGAAATTCGTGAAAGTGGAGACAATTATCAGCGTCACACCGTGGCTGCCACGTTTAATGTGATCAACACTGGTAAGCGTTTGACTGTGGCGATTAACCACCTTAAATCGAAAGGCTCAACTTGTTATGAAGACTGGGTTGGCTGGGAGCAGTGGGAAGATTTTGACCGTGTGAAAGATGATGTGCCAAATGAAGATTTCCAAGGTTCTTGTGAAAACTTCCGCGTAGCTGCGGCTTACCATCTTGGTAATGAAATGGACAAGATTGATGGGGATAAAGTCGTTCTAGGTGATATGAACTCTTACGCCCACGAAGATCCAATGCTAGTGCTTACTAGTAACCCAACAAATAAAGCGATATACGCAGCCGGCTACACTACGATTGATGGTGAGAAACAGTTTGGTCCTGAAGGTCAACGAATCACTAAAACTTTTGGTTACCTCAACGCAGTTGATATGTTTATTGAAGAAGGTAAAACGCCTTGGAGCTATTCATACAATGACGAAGTGGGTTCATTGGATCATATGTTAATTTCTAGCTCACTGAAGAATCGTATCGTTGACGCTACGGACTGGCATATCAACGCAG
>Ga0213838_1000906_pt1 | contig 17337 bp, 16 predicted proteins | sample SWPATP13_FD_160577 | JGI IMG/M metagenome (GOLD analysis project Ga0213838, IMG submission 160577) | Coastal seawater microbial communities from Marineland, Florida, United States - SWPA TP1 #3 | ecosystem: Environmental > Aquatic > Marine > Coastal | place: USA: Florida | collected 2016-08-06 | reverse complement strand
ATGTAAGGCTGTCGACAGCGGGAGGCCCGGTCACGTTAGGTCGTTCTGGTTTGTCACTCGCGATCAGGCGCGATGACTTCGAAGTGCTTCATGATTATAAGCGGACGCCTTTGGTTGAAGAATGGGTTGGGCCTGTGATGGCTCCTGAATATTGGTCGCAAATTAAAGGTGATTTCTCACGGTTAAAATTGTTACACAGTGAGACTCGCCCTAGCGCTTGGAAAAGCTGGGCGCTCGCGACGAATATAAGTGAAATGGGTGGAAATACACAGCAAAGTTACGCGCATTTCTATTTTTGTATACAAGCTGCGGTTGATGGGCTAGGAGCCGCTATTGGCTCTTACCCTTTGGTTATGGATGACATAAAACGCGGTAATCTTATCGCGCCATTTGGCTTTGTGTCTTCTGGGCATCAATATATGTTGTTGAGCCAAAATAGAGCCGCTGATCCATTAGAGTCCGCCTTTTGCCAATGGTTACAACACAAATTGAAAGAGTGTGTGCCAACGTTAGATTTAGTGGCAAAGTTGGACAACCTGCAAGGCTGATTTATCTCTGTAACTTAACTGTACCATACTAGGGAAAGGTGCTTTTAAAGGTTACAAAATGAAGAACTTAAAGCGTTATCAGTATGAGCGATATGCCGTGCTATGTAACTTAGCGTATCGCCGTGGATTTAAACAAACGCGTTATGGCTTTGCGCCTAACGGTCAACGGATTGTTGCCAATCGATTTGGTAAGGCCTTGATGCGAGTTCTTTGGGGTCATCAAAATGACGAAGTGATCGTGGTGATAAAAGGGTCTCACAATATGTGGGACTGGCTATTGAATACATGGTTTTGGCAGAGAAAATGTCATCTTTCGGGGCTAGATTATTCGATTCACGCTGGTTTTCATTATCTTCTCAAGCAAGAAAGCTTGCCGAAGCACCGAGACGACCACCTAGGTTACGATGTGGTAGAACGGCTACTTTCAATCATCGAGCCGTTGATTGAAAGTGGCAAAAGAATAACCTTTACCGGGCACTCTTCTGGTGGCTCAATCGCTTGTGTACTGGCGGACTACGTTGAGAAGACACACCCGAAATCCGTGAAACGCGTGGTTACTTTTGGCCAACCAGCGGTGGGTGGTTGGGCGTTTAAAAAACGCTATGGGTTAGCGCACAAGACTTATCGCGTATGCTGCGATTTGGATATCGTTACTTTCCTTCCATTACTTCCCGGTTACTACTGGCATGTTGGCAAGCTATTGTGGTTATACAATGGCCGTATTTATGAAAACACCCCAACCGTAATTCGTCTAAGCCGTTCGATTGGATCTTGGATCATCCGCCCATTCTCTTACCACTTGATGAGCAAATATATCCGCAACAAAGACTTCTTTGATGAACGCTAAGGTAGCGCGTGAGGTGTCTTTTTTTGCTGTAATTAGTCTTCCGTGATTGTCACTTTTTCAATCACAATTGCATCCATTGGCACATCGTCATGGCCTGCTACCGTGGTTGTCATGGCTTTGCCTATGTTATTAACGACTTCCATTCCGGCTGTCACTTTTCCGAATACCGCATAACCCCAACCGTTATTGGTGGTTGCGGTGTAATCTAAGAAATCATTGTTGTCTAGGTTAATAAAGAACTGTGACGTGGCAGAGTGTGGAGCGTCTGTTCGAGCCATGGCAATACTGCCGATGGTGTTTTTTAGCCCACGATTCGCTTCATTGACGATCGGCGCGTGTGTTGGTTTCTCTTTCATCTTTTGTGTGAAACCGCCGCCTTGAATCATAAAGCCGTCGATCACTCGATGGAAAATAGTGTGCTCGTAGAAGCCTTCTTGGCAATATTTCAAAAAGTTCTTAGACGTAACCGGTGCTTTTTCTAAGTTCAGCTCAATGCTGATGTCGCCATAATTCGTCGTGAAAATGATCATAATAGGTCTGTGCTTTATTCGAGTATTGTGGGGCGATTATACGGAATCTTACTTAGGCTTGCAGTTTCACTTTTTTGTTTTAATATATTTTAGCTTAACTATTTATTATTAAAGGAAAAAATCATGGATGTGTTGTTTCCCAAACCACTAAAGACCGGTGACAAGGTTGGCTTTTTTTCTCCTTCTTCGCCAGCGACGGTGTTCGCACCTAAGCGCTTTGAGCGTGCCAAGCAGTTTCTGGAATCCAAAGGCTTGGTTGTTCAGGCGGGGAAGTTGACAGGAAAGTCTGACTTTTACCGTTCTGGCTCAATTCAAGAAAGAGTCGACGAACTCAATACACTGATAAGAGATCCTGAAGTTCGTTGCATTATTTCAACCATTGGTGGGAATAACAGTAATGCTTTGCTTCCTTATCTTGATTATCAAGCGTTGAAAGCCGACCCTAAAATCATTATTGGTTACTCGGATGTTACGGCATTACTACTTGGTATCCATGCACAAACGGGACTCACAACTTTCTATGGCCCAGCATTGGTGGCCTCGTTTGGGGAATTTCCACCTTTAGTTGAAGAGACATTTGAATCGTTTTATGAGATTTGTATGCAGCCGCCAAGGTTGCCTTATCAATATCAGATGCCAGAGCGATGGACAGATGTAAGAATTGATTGGCACACCCAAGATGAAGCGAAACCGACGTATGAGAATCGATGGGACTTTATAGGCAATGGTGTCATTACAGGGCGCCTAATCGGAGGCAACCTCAATACCATACGTGCAATTTGGGGGAGCCCATACATGCCTGACATTGAACAAGGCGATATATTGTTAATGGAAGACTGCATGCACGGCATTGAAGTATTAGAACGTTCTTTCGCACATATGAAAGCCTGCGGGGTGTTCGATAAAATTTCTGCAATTGTGCTGGGTAAGCATGAATTGTTTGAAGATAAGGGGACGGGGAGAACACCTTTGGATGTGTTATTGGAAGTACTTGCTGGGAAAACGCTCCCGATATTAAGTGGCTTTGATAGTTGTCATACACATCCAATGTTGGTGACTCCAATCGGTGTGCAGGCCACCATCGATTTTGACCAAGAAACTTTCGAATTGATTTCTCCTTGGATTCAACCGGTTAATTGACTGGAACTTAAGACGGGCCTTTAACTGAGTATTCTCCACTATACTTATAGGGTAATACTCGTGATTTCCTGAAGGACACCCTCTAGGAGGATACATGGAACTGCATAATGAAAGAGGTGAAATCGCCAAAATGGCGGATAACCTCACTTTGAAAGAAGTCTCTGAGATGGGATTTACCATTGACCTATGTGATGAAGCTTTCGATCCTAATGAGCACTGGCAAGTTGATGCTCAACCTAAGCGTCGCAAGGGCGAGTTCCCACAAGACTGAATCTCCCACCGATTTAAACCGAGTGCTTATCCCTTACCAAAAAAGGCGATTTGCCTCGGTTTTGTTATTTTCTCCTCTATCTCTCGCTGCGACTTAAAACTTTTTTCAAAACTCGCTCATGCCTTTATTCAAAAATAACCCCCTTACAGGGCTCATTTAGTGCCTTAAAATGACGATTTTAGCTATGTTTAAGTGTCTGATTTTTATGGTTTTGTTTTTGGTGTTAAATCGAACGTGGGGTGTTAGCCTTACCGCAGCTAAAGAGAAGGAGAAAACATGAATACTGTCGGCGAGGTGTTTAGCCAATATGATTTTACCAACCAAGACTTAAGTAACGCGTATTTTAAGCAATGTAAGTTTTATCTTTGCGACTTTTCTCGTGCTGATCTGAGGGATGCACGATTTGAAGGTTGCAGCTTTATTGAACAAGGCGAAATCGAAGGGTGCAATTTTGCTTATGCGGATCTGAGAGACGCCAGTTTTAAAGACTGTCAGCTATCGATGGCCAACTTCAAAGGAGCAAATGGATTTGGAATTGAGCTTAGAGGGTGCGATTTAAAAGGGGCGAATTTCGTCCAAGTCCATTTTTCAAACCAAGTCAGCAGCCGTATGTATTTTTGTTCAGCTTTTATCACAGGCTGCAATTTGTCTTACACCAATTTTGAAAAACAGTGTATTGAGAAGTGTGAACTCTTTGAAAATCGCTGGATTGGGGCAAACTTGTCAGGCGCTTCTTTGAAAGAGTCCGACTTGAGTCGAGGGGAGTTTTCTGCAGATGCCTGGGGGCAGTTCAGTATGCAAGGCTGTGACTTGAGCCATTGTGAGCTAGAAGGGTTAGATATTCGCCGAGTAGATTTAACCGGGGTGAAGGTTTGCGAATGGCAGCAGGAGCAATTACTTGCTCCTTTAGGGCTGATTGTAATGCCAAATTAGCGGTGAAAGTGAAACTGAGCGGTTAAGATGGTGATCGCTCAGTGGGCCCTTCATTTAGATGATTGCGATGACTAACAGGAAAGTCCATACGACAGCTGTCATCAAGCAGTCTCCCCAGTGTTCCTTGATTGAATGTAACATGACACACCTCTCTACAACTCTATTTCCAAGAGGCTAGGCGGGTTGTCTCTGTGATGATTGTTATTGGTTTGAATCGCAGTGGCAATTAGTCTAACCGTATACGTAAACACAGCATAAAGTGTGCCTGAGTGGTTAAGGCTGCACTTTACTGTCTTCTAAACATAGAGTTACGTTTTTATGGTCAGGATTGTTGATAGAGAGCGTCCAATTTTTGCCGCTTGGCTAGTATTGACTGGCTTCATTAAATTGCGCTGGCTTGTGGGCAAGTATACTCATGATGACCCCAGCAATAAGCACCACTAAGGCCGCAATTGCAAACCCTAAGTAAGTCAGTTGGTAATGGCTAAGCGCGGCAATCAATATATAACTTAGGCTTTGGGCAGCGGTGGCGAACATGGCTAACCCACCATCCACTCGACCTCTGTGGCTAATTTGAACACTATGATGCATCCAGTTGGTTCGAGCAATACGGTTTAACGCATTAAAAAAGCCGAAGCCAGCTGTGAATACGAGCAAGTAGATTGGGTGCTCAAACATACTCATGCCCAGTAGCATCAAAACCAAAACATACATTGAGTAGATGATGGTATTTTGATGTGTGGTCATTGAAAGAAGTTTGGCTACAAATAGTCCGGTAATAAGAGAGCCTAAGCCAAACGCTACGTTATACATGGCGTACCAATCACCCGAGATCGCTAGTTCTGAAAATCGGATCGGTACCAGTTTCCCCAAGAATGTCAGGATCGGATAGGACAAGCTGGAAAGTAGTAAGATTCCATAGAAACGTGGCGCTTGGGCAAAGATGTTTTTGCTTTCAGCTAACTGAACCATAAAAGGGGTTTTCTGGCTGCTACGGATCTGTCGTCGGTATGGGGTGAATACGTAGCTTATTGCAGCAACCGTTGAAGCAAAAGCCGCAAATAGTGCAAATTCTAGCATTCCCCAAGCTTGTAAAAGCACGATACCCAATGCGCCAGCACCAAGTGTTGTCCCTTGCATGACGATTTCTTGATAACCTGAAATACGAGCGTATTCATGCTTATCATAGTTCTCTTGAGTGAATGCGTTATTGGTGGTCCAAGCAAGGTTACTGGATACCCAGAATATCAGTTGTGCACCAGCTAGAAGCCAATGAGACCCAAGCTCGAACCAGTAAGCCATAAACACAGCTGTTGCGGTCACCGCTTGTAACACCTGAGCGAATATCAGCAGTGATTTTCTAGAATGACGGTCAATGAGAGTAGAGAAAAATGGGGTGACCATAAAAGAAATCGCAGTGCATGCTAATGCGGTGAGGGCGACAAAAGTGCCCATGTTGGGCTCTGCAAGAATCACCCATGGTAGCGCCATCATGAATAGGCCGGAAGAAATGCCATCAAAAAATCGTCCGGTAAGGTAAGGCATTGTTTTGTTTTTCATCCATGTTCTCCGTGAAGTTTTAGTTGATGGCTGTTACTCTAAAACCTCAAGTTAACTTGAGGTAAAGCGTTTTTTATTCGTTGTTGAGGAGGAAGGATGGACATCGGTGTAGGAGAAGTGGCAAAGCGGGCTGGAGTAAAGGTTTCGGCGCTGCACTTTTATGAGCAAAAAGGATTAATTAGCAGCTGGCGAAATCAAGGTAATCAACGACGCTATCATCGAAGTGTATTGAGGCGTGTCGCGGTGATTAAGGCGGCGCAACAAGTCGGGCTTAGTTTAGAGGAGATCGCACAAGCGTTAGCGCATCTCCCGAAGCATCGAGCGCCGAACAAAGCTCAATGGGAAGAAATGGCAACGTCTTGGCATGCGCTTTTGGATGATAAAATCCAACGTTTGCAATCGTTACAAAACGATTTAGGTGGGTGTATAGGGTGTGGTTGTTTGTCGTTAGATAATTGTGCGTTAAGAAACCCGCAAGATGTCATTGGGGAAGAACATCAAGGGAGCAACTTGCTGGCTGAACCAGAAATTGAATGAGGTTAGGGGAGAGTGGGAGACAAACCTGACGCAACAGCTCCGACTTCATTGATTTATCGAATAAATTTTAATGTTATGTAACATAAAGAGTATACTGCGCTTTTCGTTTTCAGACCGTGCTCCCATGCTTGATAATATTCGCTTAGCCCTCAATGTGTTATTCGTGACTCTTAATACGGCAATCACCGCTTTTGTCGTGTGCTTGTTTGCTTTGTTTAAATTGCTCCTGCCTTTTAAAGCGGCACAGGTCGCCTTCACACGATTAGCAAATAAACAGTTTTGGCTGTGGGCAACGCTAAACTTATGGATGCTTAACGTAAACAACGACATTAAGTGGCAAGTTGAAGGTGGCGAAGAGTTGTCACTAGAAAAGTGGTATCTGATGATGTCGAATCACATCAGTTGGTCAGACATTGTTATTTTGACTTCGGTGTTGAAAGACAAAATGCCTATGTCTAAGTTTTTCTTAAAGCATGATTTGCTTTATGTACCATTTGTCGGCCTCGCGTGTTGGGGGCTTGATATGCCATTCATGAAACGTCATTCACGCGAATTCTTACTTCGTCATCCTGAACGTCGTAATGATGATTTTGAAGCGATCCAGAAGTCGTGTAAGAAGTTCCAGCAAACGCCGACGACACTTGTGAACTTTGTAGAGGGAACACGTGCTAGCCAAGATAAGCTCGCCACAGTCAAAACCCCTTACCAACACCTCTTGAAGCCAAAAACCGGTGGCTTGGCATTTGCCTTGTCAGCGATGGGCCCGATTTTAGACGGTATCGTCAATGTAACGCTAGCATACCCAGAAAACCAAGAGTCGCCGTTTATCGATATGCTTAAAGGTAACCTGACATCTGTGGTTGTTCACATCAAAGTGCACCCAATGGATGAGAATGTGAATGGTGATTACTTTAAAGATAAGGCGTTCAAACGTCGCTTCCACAGTTGGTTAAATGACGAGTGGAAAGAGAAAGATGAATACTTGAAAGGCGTATACGAGCAACACCAGAAATAGAAAAAATGCTGACGATTTCGTCAGCATTTTTCGTTTTGGATGATTAAAAATGGTTTGGGTGATGCACCGTTTTAGCTGCAGAGTTAGCCTAATGTTTTTAAGAAATAGGGGATGATAAGCGCGTTGGCTAAATCGATGAAAAATGCACACACCAAAGGCACGATGATAAAGGCTTGGTGAGAGTTTCCGTACTTTTGGGTGACAGCAGACATATTGGCCATCGCTGTTGGTGTGGAGCCAAGTGAAATACCGCCAAATCCAGAGCAGACAACAGCGGCATCATAAGTTCTGCCCATTAGAGGAAACACGATAAATATGGCTACCGCGATAGCAACGATAAATTGAGCGCCCAGAATCATAAAGATTGGCCCCGCTAAATCGACTAACGCCCATAGCTGCATGCTCATTAAAGACATCGCTAAGAAAGCGCCTAAAGACATGTCCGCAATCAGTGCAATCGCAGGCTTGCGGGAAGGCCAGCGCGTACCGGTCAGTCTAGGGTATGAAGCAGGAATAAGGTTGGAGATCAAAATACCTGCAAACAAACATGTGACGAACAGAGGCAATTCCAATCCGAACCCGCTGATGGCTTCATTGAGTATTGCACCAATGATGATACAGACATGAATCGCGAGCATAGCATCAAGAAAATCATAAGACGTAATCTTCGGCTCAGGAGCTTCTTGGAGGCTGCCTACATCCATCTTTTGGTCATTGCTGGGTGTAAGATTGTGCTTATTGATGAGGTATTTGGCTATAGGACCGCCCATTAAGCTCGCGAGTATTAAGCCAAAGGTAGCGCTGGCTATACCGATTTCCATTGCGGTATTTAGGTCAAACATATCGGCTATTTTGGGTGACCAAGCAATGGCTGTACCGTGCCCACCGATGAGTGAAACGCTGCCACTTAGCATGCCTACCACAGCAGGTTGATCAAGTAGGGTCGCTACACCGATCCCTGTGAGGTTTTGAACCAACATATAGCAAATGGTAATCGCCAGTAGTATGAGTAACGGCTTTCCACCTTTGAATAAATCTTTCAAACTTGCATTGATGCCGATGGTGGTAAAAAAGTAAACCAATAAAAGGTCTCGGGTTGCGAGGTCAAATTCAACATTCACTTGGGTCACGTAATGAATGATGGCGAAAAGAACAGAGACTAATATTCCGCCAGAAACGGGCTCGGGAATACTGAACTCTTTTAGAAATGAGCTGACTTGGGTTAATCGGCGACCTAAGAATAAAACGATGATACCGAGTGTTATTGCCAAAAATGACTCGATCCGCAGCACACCATCTACGTAATCCATATATGCTCCAACTTGTATAGTAGTTAATTTGTACCGTATTACGCGAGAGTGCGGTAAATCAAGGCTTGAACGTCTGGCTATCGAAGAATTGAGAGGTGACCTGAGAATGGGCAATTTATTGGCTTACGAAATAGAGCGGCGATAAGGGCTTAATGAATGCAGGCTGAAATCGTTGCCGTTGGGTAATGAGTGTAAGTCCATTTTTCAGTATCAACACGTGATGTGAAACGTCGACATGTAATCAGCTTGAGAGTATTTTTGTATAAATACTGTTCAATTGAGGAGTGGCACGATGGCTCAGTTTATTATCACTTATATTGGTGGAACACCGCCTAGTACCCCAGAAGCGGGTAAAAAACACATGGAAGATTATCGTAATTGGTTAACTAAGTATGCGGACCAGATTACGAGCCCAGCAAACCCTTTTAAAGATACCCATTCCATTGACCCTGACGGCAATGTCACTCGGGGCAGCGTATCGGCTCTTTCAGGCTATACGTTACTTGAAGCCGATACGATCGAAGAAGCGATTGAAATTGCAAAAGAGTGTCCATTTTTGAATGTTGGCGGCAGTTTAGATGTCGCGCAGCTGGTGCAAATGCATTGATCTCATAGAAATGTCAGTTTGTTGATTGCTCTGCTTGGCATTGAGATCAACGTGAAGAAAAGGCTCAACCTCTCATTTTTTACCACTTACCATTGAATGTTTTTTAATCGCCCAAAGGTATTCGTTTAATGAATGCCTTTGGGAGGTGGTATGGATTACTTCATTGCGTCAGTGTTGTTTGCGATTTCTTCCTCGGTGACGCCAGGGCCTAATAACATCATGGTTATGACATCCGGTGTGAATTTTGGTGTTCGTAAAAGCTTACCTTTACTCACTGGGATCTGTGTGGGTTTCTCAGCCATGCTTTTGTTAGTGGGGATGGGATTCGGTCAACTGTTCGAGTGGTTACCAGAATTACACATAGTGATTAAATGTTTAGGCACGGCCTATCTGCTGTATCTCGCGTGGTTGATTGCTCGCTCTGCAAATGTTGAAACCACCAGTGACCATCAGCGACCGTTTACCTTCTTAAAAGGTGCTTTGTTTCAGTGGGTAAATGCGAAAGCTTGGGTCGTTGCTACGGGGGCGATCGCGGCTTTTACGAGTGTAGGAGCTAACTTTTACGCCCAAAATATGACACTGGCCATGACGTTTCTGGTTGTATCATTTCCTTGTGTCGGTGTTTGGCTACTTTTTGGTTCTATGCTGAAGAAAGTCCTGCGCAGCCCCATTTATCGACGCGGGTTTAACTACACTATGTCTGCGCTGTTAGTGCTATCCGTTGTACCTGTGGTTCAAGAGTTAGTGGTGACTTTCATTTAAGCCTGTCGTTAATTTAGTTCGCAGGGTTCCGTTGCTGTAACTTGAATAGATACGTTTTTGTAGGCTTCAAGAACCTCATAGGATTCTTTTCCTTTATTGACCCTTTGATAATGTTCAATGGTTTTTGCCAGATAGCGCTTGGCGATTGCATAGTCCTGGTCGCTATAGACCTGCCAGATCTGACTTCCCACTGGGTGAATAGGGCTTTGAATAGTGGTCACTTCAGGTCGGTAGGAGGACAGAATGATTTCATAGATTCGGCGATTCTCTTCGACTAAGCATTCTTTTATCAAACCGTGATTTAAACGATTGAGGCCTTCTCTAACCATATGATGTTGATGTACGGGACAAACTAAAAAATCGAGGGCAAGTTCCGGGTTAGAACTTTGGATATCACGTATTAATTCGAGAGTAAGGTCTCCTCCCACTCCTGCAATAATGATCAATTGGCGGCCATCATGTCTTTTTAAAGGTAGCTCAGCCACATTCATACAATGTGTTTCCCACAGTGGTGTCGTGCTACTTTCTAAACTATTTGTCTGCCTTTCACCTAAGCGGGATTGCGGAAAGAATCGTTGGAGCTTCGCTTCCAGTGCACCCATTAAATTTGGCACGATATCGACAAAATGAACAACCGAAGATTTATTGGCTGCCAGTATATTCACCCCTAAGAAACCGTGATCGCAGCAACAGTCCCAAATATGGTCGTATTCTGTGCCTACCATAGATTCAATTTTTGAAAGCCGTTTGCCTAGTTTCATGAGTGCCTGGTGAGTAATGATGGGAGAGCTGGAAAGAAGCGCATTGTAATGGTTTTTCACGAAATCGCGAAACCAATTGGGTTGGTATTGAAATCAAAAAAGTCTTTGGGATTCTATGGTCTTGATTTTATAGATTATTTATATGACTCTACCCGTGCAATGACAAAAGTGAATGGATTCGTTGGCACCCTGTCAGCAGAGGCTTTGTCATTTTATCAAATGAGAAAAAGACGATGACACCAGAGCAACAGCATTTTTTAGACCAATACTTACAAACGTTGACCCCGAATGAAAGGGAGCAGATCCCTCAAATTACCGCTGAACATTTTTGCGCCGATGAATACAACGCGAATGAATGTGCGCGTTTGATCGATATCGGGCAGAAGCGTGCCTCATGCTCACTCAAACAAGCTTATGATATCGAGCAAGAAGCGTTGCCTGTAGTGGGGCGGATTACTCTCGTGCTTGATTGGGAACAGAAACCGGTCTGTATTGTTAAGCTGACCGAGGTATCGTTTAGTGCATTTGATCAAGTGACAAGAGAGTTTGCTGAATCAGAAGGGGAAGGAGACGGCACTTACGAGTGGTGGCGAGAAGCTCATATTAATTTCTTTACGAAATACGCTGCCAGTATTGATGCGGAGTTTAACGAGCAATCGGAATTGGTATTGGAACGTTTTGAGAAAGTGTTTCCCGTATAAGCCCCTTGCTGTAATGGCTGAGTGGAGAGATTGAACAGTAGTCAAAAGGGTAATGATGAATAATACACAGGTCACAGTATTTCAAGTTAGCGCGTTTACCAAAAATGGGCGTGGGGGCAATTTAGCCGGAGTGGTGCTTAATGCAGCCTCACTATCCAACCAACAAAAGTTATCCATCGCTCAATCGGTTGGGTATTCAGAAACAGCGTTTGTTTCTCCTGATGACAACGCAGACTTTGAAGTCTCTTTCTTCACGACAACCGAGGAAGTTGATTTTTGCGGGCATGCTACGCTAGCCGCTTTTTCCGTCTTGTCTCAGCAAGGCATAATCGGAGCTGGCGATTACGTTCAGCGCACAAAGGCAGGTTTATTAGCAGTAGCGATTAACGACTTAGGCCAAATTACGATGGACCAAGCCTTGCCTAAAAAACTCGGCACGGTGGGTTATCAAGAAGTGGCAGCGGTGTTAGGCATTGATGAAGCGCTAATCAGTGAAACAAACCTGCCTTTAGAGATGATGAGCACTGGGCTGCCTGATCTTATTGTTCCTATTCGAACTGGCTACCTAGACACCATTCAACCTAATGACGCGATGCTGGCTGAGTTTAGCAACCAACATAACCTTGTTGGTGTGCATGTGTTTGAGCTGTCTAGTGGCGATGAAGGTTACTCCGCGAGTTGTCGTAACTTTGCGCCTGCCTTTGGCATTCCTGAAGAGTCCGCAACTGGAAGTGCATCAGGAGTGTTAGCTTGCTACTTAGCGGAGCATGTATCTGGGCGGCTTGGGAAAATGGACGAGCCTGGTAGGCAGGTTCATTATGTATTTGAGCAAGGGCGAGCAATGAAGTGCAGTTCAGAGATTCAAGCGGAAGTAGAATGCCAAGGTGGCGAGATATCAAAAGTGAGAGTCGGCGGGCACGCAAAGCTAATAGGCACCAAAGTCTATGAAGTGCCTCAAACCTAGTGTTTTCTTATAGCATATTAATCAAAAAGCCAGACGGTGAGCAGCAGTCTGGCTTTTTTACGATCTTAAGCGGTTTGTTTCAGTCGAGAGTGGAGGCTGTCAACGCTATTGGTCTCTCGCACCCTCGCTTGGTTTAGGGCTAGGGTGGCTTGATTGAGGCTCTCTTCCAGTGTGTCGCGGATGGCGGTAAAACCGATACTGGTTTACACTGAAACAGTCTGACTGTTTTTACTGATCACATGGCTTGCTAGGCTATGTTTTAAGCTCTCAAGCCTTTGTGTCGCATCGTCGTGGTCTTTCGCTTTAAATAAGATGCCAAATTCCTTCCCCCCTGTTCTCGCTAAGCAAATTCCTTCCGGTTTAGGGAAACAATGTCGCATGGACTCGGAAGTCTGCAAGATCATTTTGTCGCCAATATCACTGCCACAAATTGTATTCAGGTGCTCAAAGTTGTCTAACTCCAATAGTGCCAAGTACACACCTGTCTTGCTGACCTGATTCTCAATGTCGACCGTTAAGCTAAGTTTGTTGTCGAGTTGAGTCATCACATCCTTATTCCGCAATTGGTGATGAAGCAAAAGGTTTGAAAGTGCGACTTCGGTGTAGTCTCGGACCATTCGTAAGATGCTGTTATACGTTGGAAGCGAGGCTTTCAAATAAATGATCGCGATAAGCTGATCGTTATCGAATAGCGGAATTCGGTAATGCCTATGAGTGATTTTTAGCGCATGAGCGAGTGGATCGCTCTGTGAGCTACTTTGATAACTTAATGAACTAGGCGCGAGAGACTGCGCAAACTTAAGGTCATCAAACACCACATTCTTGTTGCCATGGTAATCCAAGGTACAAAAGTGGTTGGTGGTTTTATCAAAGAGAACAAATTGAACCCCTTGATGAAAGACGAATTTATCGAATACCACTTTTAACTGATGTTTGAAACTGGCTAGATCTCGGGTTCTGTTCAAGTCGGCTAACTGACTGTTCAGCTGGTAGGTGAGGTAATTGCTGATGATAATGAGCAGCAATATGGAAGCCAATACAATTGCGGTTAATGTAAATTGATAAGAAGTCGCTAAGATATCTTTCCGATCTGTTCCCGAGATAAATACCCAGTTCAGGCTGTTATTGGCATCGTAGACACTGACTTTAAAATTATCACGGTAATAATACTCATATTGCCCCGATCTCTCGCCCTGCGATATAAGTTGGCTGATCCCTGCATTGTAGCTGATAGATTGATGACCAATACGTGATGGATCTGGGTGGAATATCAAGCGCTCTGTTTCTTTATCGATAACAAACACATAGCCCTTTTCTAGGGTTTTAAGATCTTTCAGGCTTTGAGTTGTATGCAAAAGGTCAAACTCTACCCAAACCTCTTTTTGGTCGTTGGGCTTACTGTGCTTGATGGCGAACACCCAGCGCTGATCTGGGTTTTTGTATACCGAGGAAATATAGAAATTTCGGTTTACCGAATTAAGAGGATGCCAACGTAATTCTTTGGAATAGCTGGCTTCAACAGGATAACCATGTGTGGATGAGTACTGGTTTGTCTTGCGAGTAAATACAAGAATATCAGCAAAGTTAGGGGTTTGTTTTAAAATCTGTTGGCTTAATTCTGAAAAGGTTTGTGCTCCTTGAGCTGGGGGATTTGAATTTTGCAGTGTACTTTCAAGTAGATAAATTTTTCCGAATGTCGCCTCTATGTTTGCTTTGATGAGTGAATTAGCAGTCCTTATATTGGATTGCGACTGGCGATATGCCGAGGCCTCTGCGTTTTCAAGTTGAACAATGGCTAAATAGATCATTGAGCCGGTGAGTATAATTAAGTAAGGCCGTAACAGCCGAATAAGAGTTTTTGGTAAAGCCATGATATTTGAAGACGTTGTACTGTTATTTTATTTTTGGCTCATACTAAACAGTTTTCACAATCACATCAATGCAAATAATTCCATATCAGCAATTTGATTTTGTGATACTTGTTAAATAAAAAAGCCAGTCATATACATGACTGGCTTTTATATAAAATATTGGTAAATAAGGCGTTACGATTAAGGTCGGTAATGCAGTATCGCCATTGATGTCGGTGATAATAATACCTCACCTTCAGCGTGACCCGGTTCTACATCTCTCATGTTTGTATCGCAAATCGTGACCCAATTCTGCGCCCGGTCATTAGGAAGTTTGAACCTTGCTGGCGCACTCGTTTGATTGATTAGATAGAGCATTTCACAGCCGTCTTGGTCGATTCCTAGGTGTAGCGCAACGGAACTTAAACGATTCCAATCATCGTGTTCCATAAGGGATCCATCAATGCGGCGCCAAAAGATACGATTTAAGTTTCTTCGTTCACCACTGAATGCTTGAATGAATGGCACCATGTAAGTTTGGCGCGCAGCAACCATTTCAGAAAGCCATTCTTTGAAGTAACGCTTCCGCTCACTCATTTCCCAGTTAAGCCAACTGATTTCGCCATCTTGGCAATAAGCGTTGTTATTGCCTTTCTGGCTATGGGAGAGGACGTCAGCGGTCAAAATATGTGGAATGCCAAACGCAAACAGCAAGCTCGCCATGAAATTGCGCTTCTGCTTTTCACGCGTTGCAATGATCAGTAGGTTCTCAGTTTCACCTTCAACACCATAGTTATCAGAACGGTTGTCGCCGTGACCATCACGGTTACTTTCTCCATTCTCTTCATTGTGTTTATGCTTATACGAGACTAAATCTTGCATCGTGAAGCCGTCGTGATACGTAATATAGTTTACCGTTAACTTATAAGGCCAGTGTGCCGCGCTATAGATATCACGTGAACCCATTAGACGAGTTGCGAACTCTTTTAAGTAGCCGTGATCCCCACGCCAAAAGCTCCGAGTGATGTCGCGAAGCTTGTCGTTACATTCATTCCAGCCTAGAGGGAAGTTACCCACTTGATAGCCATTTGGACCAATATCCCACGGTTCAGCAATGAGTTTTGTTTCTTTAAGAACAGGATCTTGCGCGACGGCTTTGAAGAAAGCGGCCTCTGGATTGTAGTTGTCACCTTGGCGACCCAAAGTCGCGGCTAAATCAAAGCGGAAACCATCAACCTTAAATTCACTTACCCAGTAACGTAACGTGTCCATCACTAAGTTGAGAGCGGGTTGATAAGTCAGGTCTACGGTGTTGCCACACCCAGTAAAGTTAGCAAAATGAGAACCGTGCTTAATATAGAAACGAGGATCCAATGCTTTTAAGTTAAAGGTAGTGCCACCTTCACCACCCTCAGCGGTATGGTTGTATACCACATCCAAAATGACTTCTATTCCGTTTCGATGAAGCTCGCGAATCGCGGTTTTTAGCTCGACTACAGCATCGACTTCAGCATATCGGGGGTCGGGCACCATGAAGAGGTATGGGTTGTAACCCCAATAGTTGACCATCTCCATATCCAACAAGTGTGGCTCATGCATGCAAGCCGCCACAGGCAGCAGTTGTAGTGTGTTGATATTCTGCTCTTTGTAGAAAGCCAGCATTTCTGGGCTCGCTAGCCCTAGATAGCGACCTTGCAGTCTAGATTCAACCTCTGGATGAAGCTTGGAAATGCCTTTGACATGTGTTTCGAAAAGCACGGTGTCTTCACGGCTGATGTTGGGCGCCTCGACGTCTTGCCAATCAAAGGAGTCCTTTGTCACCACGCATTTGGCCATTTGGAAGCTTTTTTCATTCGTGTAAGGCGTCTCATAGTGGAGAGGCTGGTCGATTGCTTTCGCATAGGGATCAGAAAGCAGAAGAGGGCCATCATCATTTTCGACAATGTAGCCATACTTTTGTCCAGCAGCGACACCGTCAACAAAGGTATGTTTAATGCCTGCATATTCACCTTCTAGCGGGTAAGTGGTGAACTCATCATTCTCATCGAATAGCGCAAGCAAGATCGACTTACATTCCGGCGCGTAAATAGAGAAATTGCAGCCATTACTTTTTGGGGTCGCCCCCAATGGATATGGGCGTGAAAGCGGTTTAGTCATTGATTCTTTTCTTATTCTTTATTAACGACACGAATGAACTATAAGTAAAAAGCTTTGTGTGATTCACGTCAAGCGCCTTAATAGAGAAACTTTAGGTGTAATTAAATTACTTTTCTTGACGAAAATTTGACTGAAATTTGATGAAAAACACACTTTGCAGTGAAGAACTCGATCTAAATGCGGCTTACTCCCCCCTGTTTAGGTGATCAATCTCTATTTTATACCATTCGGTATATTTTCTACTCCTTTCTCATCCCCCCTAAATTAATTCAGGGTGGAGGAAGTCACCGTTGTCATCCTTTCTTAATATTTACAGCGTTGAAACACAAGGGACATTGCCCTAGACCCTCTCAATCGCTTCCGCCATTACTGCCTTTGGCTGTCGCACCGAGAGCAAAATAAAAATACTGACAAACATAAATCGTCCTTAATGGAGTTAAGAATGAAAAAAGTAAGTTTGATTGCTGTCGCAGTGGCGGCTTCGTTAGCAGCTGGTACTACATTAGCTGAAGATAAAGTTCAGCAAGGTTGGCAAGTAAATGGTTATGGCCACCTACTTTACAACGTTGGTCAATCTCTAGCGCTAAATGAAAGCTATGAGCATCGTCGTGATTACCGTGCTGCTGGTGCGGCATTCTCAGGTAACCCTAACCAAGTAGAATTTACAGTATCTCGCGGTGATAACTACGATAACGGCGCTTGGTCTAAGTACGTAGTGAAAACGGAATATGGCAATAATGAAGGCGGCAATGGCCGTGGCTTCTATGGTTCATCTTCTGGTAACGAAGGTCACCTAGAGTCTGGTCAGCTAGAGTTTAAAGAAGCTTACGTAGAGCTAGGCGAT
>Ga0213838_1000904_pt1 | contig 17395 bp, 13 predicted proteins | sample SWPATP13_FD_160577 | JGI IMG/M metagenome (GOLD analysis project Ga0213838, IMG submission 160577) | Coastal seawater microbial communities from Marineland, Florida, United States - SWPA TP1 #3 | ecosystem: Environmental > Aquatic > Marine > Coastal | place: USA: Florida | collected 2016-08-06 | reverse complement strand
GTCGTGGGTGCGCTCGCAATTTTTACGATGCTGTTTGGTACAAGGCACATTGATAATACCGAGCATCACCGCGGCATGATGATGGCGGTTGCCTTTGAATCAATTGTGAAATTGGTAGCGTTTTTGTGTGTTGGGGTCTTCATTATTTACCTTGCATGGAATCATGAAACCATTGATTTGCTCGATATTGCTGCTGAAACGTATGAATCTCCCAACCTACCGACTTTAGCTATCCATACTGTGTTAACCATGTTGGCGATCGTTTGTCTTCCTAGGCAGTTCCATACCATGGTTGTGGAAAATGAGCGCCCGCAAGATTTGCATACGGCACGTTGGCTTTTCCCTGTCTATTTGATTTTAATGGGGCTGTTTGTTTTGCCAATCGCATGGGCTGGGCAAGGCTTACTCAGTGGGTCATCTGCAGATACCTATGTGATCAGTGTACCAATGGAAGTGGGGGCGAATCACATTGCACTATTGGCGTTTTTAGGCGGGACGTCAGCCGCGAGTGGTATGGTTATCGTTTCGACGATAGCGCTCGCGATCATGGTGTCGAATGATTTGGTAATGCCACTGCTATTGCGCCGAATGCGGCTAACACACCGTAACCACCGCCATTTCTCAGGGCTATTGTTGATTATTCGCCGTGGCTTGATTCTGTTACTACTGCTTGGCGCGTGGGGGTTCTATCAAGCATTAGATAGCATTCATTCCTTATCGGCGATTGGATTTCTTTCATTTGCTGCAATAACCCAGTTTGCTCCCGCTTTGATTGGTGGTATGTACTGGCGCTTGGGGAATCGAAAAGGTGTGTATGTTGGCTTGATGTTTGGCTTCTTAATTTGGTTAATCACCTTAATGAGCCAAACGGATATGCTAGCCGGTGATGGCGAGACTAATCCACTCTTATGGATTGTGACGCCGCCAGACTTTTTAAGCAGTTGGGATATCAAAGGTTCTGATTGGGGGATTGTCTTAAGTGTCAGTGTTAACACGCTGTGTTACGTCTTGGTTTCTTTACTGACTCGCTCAAGCCTAAGTGAGCGCTTACAGTCGGCTTCATTCGTTGGCACGCCACTGCCTGAAAGTGAAAACATTAGCTTGTATCAAAGCCGAGTGACTGTGGCTGAGCTAGAGATGCTTGCATCTCGTTTTGTGGGAAGGAGTCGCGCCAAAAGCGCTTTTCGAACTTACTGGCAACAGCAAGAAGAAGTGTTATTACCGAACCAGCAAGCGCCTGCGAGTTTAATTCGCCATGCAGAAAGGGTGTTAGCCGGGGTGTTTGGTGCCTCCTCTGCTAAGTTAGTGCTTACTTCTGCTTTGCAAGGTAGAAACATGCAGTTGGAAGAAGTCGCCACCATCGTTGATGAAGCGTCAGAGCTGTATGACTTTAGCCGTGGATTGTTGCAAGGTGCGATAGAGCATATTGGTCAGGGTATCGCGGTTATCGATAAGCAGATGCGGCTGGTGGCGTGGAATCAACGCTATTTAGAGCTGTTTGAGTTTCCTCCGGGGCTGATTCAAGTTGGGCGGCCTATCGCGGACGTGATTCGACATAACGCAGAACAAGGGCTTTGTGGCCCGGGTGATCCCGAAGACCACGTACGCCGACGAGTCTTTCATTTAGAGCAAGGTACACGTCATACGTCTTCACGAATTCGCCCGGATGGGCGAGTGATTGAGGTGCAAGGCAACCCCATGCCGGGTGGCGGGTTTGTCATGAGCTTTACGGATATCACGGTATTTAGAGAAGCGGAGCAAGCACTAAAAGAAACCAATGAAAGCTTGGAATTCAGAGTGCATGAACGGACTCAAGAGCTCGAGAAGTTGAACCATCGCTTGGTGCGAGCAACGCAAAAATCGGAGCATGAATCTCAATCCAAAACTCGCTTTTTGGCTGCAGTGAGTCACGATTTGATGCAGCCTCTTAATGCCGCTCGATTATTTGCATCTTCGTTATCGGAAGTAGCCAAAGAGCAAGAAGTGAAGCAACTCTCTTCTCATATTGAAAGTGCGCTCGGGGCGGCAGAGGACTTAATCGGTGACTTGCTTGATATCTCCCGACTGGAGTCAGGGAAATTAGAAGTAAATGTACATGGCTTTGCGATTAATGATGTGTTCTCTAATCTAAATGCCGAGTTTAGTGCACTAGCGAAACAGCAAGAGATCGACTTTGAAATGATGCCATCAACATTGTTTGTTCAGTCGGATCCTAAGTTATTGCGCCGTGTGATCCAGAACTTCTTAACCAATGCCTTCCGATATAACCCGAAAGGAAAAGTCGTGTTAGGCGCTCGTCGTGTCGCCGGGCAAGTAAGATTGGACGTGTGGGATAACGGCACAGGGATCGATGAAGACAAGCAGCAAGAAATCTTTGAGGAGTTCACTCGTGGTAGTCAGGTGCGCTCTGACCAAGGCTTAGGGTTAGGCCTTGCGATATCGAAAGGGATCGCTCATGTACTGGGTCATCAAATATCGATGCGCTCTTGGCCGGGCGAGGGCAGTGTTTTTTCCATTACTCTTAACCGAGCAGAGCAAGTTGTCGCTTCTCCTCAAACGACCATTGCGGCGCCAAGTGGCGAGCTGGATCATCTAAAAGTGCTGTGTGTTGATAACGAAAGTGAAATTCTAGTGGGCATGGAAAATCTGATTGGCCGCTGGGGATGTGAAGTGAAAACGGCGCTTGATTTAGTCGGCAGTTTAAAAGCACTGGATGACGATTGGATTCCGGATGTCATCTTTTCTGATTACCGCTTAGATAACGGGAGAACGGGCCTTGAGGTCTTGCAGCAGTGTCGTTTACGCCTTGGAGATAAATTTGAAGGGGTGATCATCAGTGCGGATCGAACGGACGATATGATGTCTGCAATTAAAGGGAACGGATTTGGGTTTATTGCTAAACCAGTTAAGCCTCTGAAACTTCGTTCTATCTTGAATCGAGTGGCGTAATTGTTACTCAGTACAATTAGAAAGGCCTCAGGCGAGGCCTTTTTTATTGCGTTTGTTCTCTGTGGATTAATCCGCGATACCACCTAGTGTGAGCTTTTTAGGATCAAGAAGTCGCGCTAACTCTTCGCGGCTTAAGTCTGTTTCTTGTTCCGCGACTTCTAGAATAGGCAAGCCTTCTTTGTACGCTTTCTTTGCGATATCTGCGGCTTTTAAATAGCCAATCACTGGATTTAGGGCCGTCACCAAAATAGGGTTTTTTGATAGGGCCAAATCTAGGTTGTCTTGGCGCACTGTGAATGTAGAAATGGCCTTGTCAGCTAAAGCGGTTGAACTATTGGCAAGCAGTTCAATACTTTCAAGTACGTTGTGGGCAATCACGGGGAGCATAACATTGAGTTGGAAGTTACCCGATTGGCCTGCCACCGTGATGGTGGTGTCATTGCCTATCACCTGCGCTGCTGCCATTGCCGCTGCCTCTGGAATAACAGGATTCACTTTTCCAGGCATAATAGACGACCCAGGCTGTAATGCCTGCAGCTCAATTTCACCTAACCCCGCCAGAGGGCCTGAGTTCATCCAACGAAGATCATTGGCGATCTTCATGATCGCAACCGCTGCGGTTTTTAGTTGACCGGAAAGGGCGACGATCGCGTCCTGACTGCTCAAGTTGAAGAAGAAGTTGTCACTCGCGGTGAAGTTGAGTTTGGTGGTTTGCGCTAAGCTATCAGCAAACTTGGCAGCGAAACGAGGATCGGCGTTAATACCCGTACCGACGGCCGTGCCTCCTTGAGCAAGTGCTTTTACAGATTGTAAGCTGTGTTCTATGCCGTGTTTTGCATGCTCAATTTGAAATTGCCAGCCACCTAGCTCTTGAGCAAAAGTAATTGGCATGGCGTCCATGAGGTGAGTGCGACCGGTTTTTACTACTTCTGCGAGTTCAGATTTTTTAGCTTCTAGTACATGAGATAGGTGAGTTAATGCAGGCAGCAATTGATTTTCAATGCTCAAAGCGACACTCACTTGGATCGCCGTAGGTACAACATCATTACTACTTTGGCCCATGTTCACGTGATCATTTGGGCTGACTGTCCCTCCAAGCTGAGATGAAGCCAAAGTCGCAATCACTTCATTGGCATTCATGTTCGAACTGGTGCCTGATCCGGTTTGGTACACGTCAATTGGGAAGTGCTCAAGGTGTTTACCTTCAATGATCTCTTGGCTGGCGTCGATGATTGCGCCTGCGATATCGCCTTCTAGTAATCCGAGATCAGCATTGGTGGCGGCAGCAGCTTGTTTCACGTAAGCCAGTGCTTGGATGAAGTTGTTAGGCATGGTGTGATTGCTAAACGCGAAATTGTCGACTGCGCGTTGCGTTTGAGCTTGATAGAGCGCATCGGCTGGGACTTTCACTTCCCCCATGCTGTCTTTTTCTATTCGGTATTGTTGAGTCATGTTCTATCCTTTTTAGCCAAGTGGTGCTTGGACTTGTTGTAATGTTTTTTGTAGCGAGACAAAGCGTTTATTTCCTTCTACCTGTTGGCAGTAATGCCGCTTCAAACTAAAGAGTGGGGAGTAGATTGAGTTAAGACAGGTCTGTCGAAAGGTGACTGGACGCCGTGGCGACTCAATGGCTTCAATGAGATGGAAGAATACTTGCCTTAGAAAAAGCTCACATAACAGTATGTTTTCATGCTCTGCGTGTTTTTCGTAATAGGATGCGAGGCTCAAACCACAGTGGATATACTCTTGAATGATATCCGGTTCAAACCCTTCAGGTACGTCAGGTTGTGAGAAACGATCCTGAGCTTTGTAAAACATTGAATAGAGAATTTGTTGTTCTTCCATAAAAACCTCTCGATAATGTAATGATAATTATTATCAATTGAGTTTTTAAAAACAACCTATTTATAAAAAGAAAAAGCCGATGCATTGGCATCGGCTTTTGAGCTTGGTTTCAGTTTAAACCCCTACAATCTAAACTGAATATAGAGCAGTATGATGTGGCTTAGTGCCGACCATATTAGTGATCGTGTGCTTCGCCAGCACCTTTAGGGTAACGAATTGACTCAACCATTTCTTGTACATCTTCAGGTACTTCTGCTGTTACTTTGTTAACTGCGATAGACACTACAAAGTTTAGACACATACCTAGTGTACCGATGCCTTCTGGGCTGATACCGAACCACCAGTTTTCAGGTGTGCTTGCTGCTGGGTTCACGAACTTGAAGTAGATGATGTAACTTGCAGTGAACAAGATACCAGCCAACATACCTGCAATCGCACCTTCTTTGTTCATCTTCTTGTAGAAGATACCTAGGATAATCGCTGGGAAGAAGGATGCTGCGGCTAAGCCGAAGGCAAACGCTACTACTTGTGCTACGAAGCCTGGTGGGTTAATACCCAAGTAACCTGCACCAATGATAGCGACCATGGCGGCCAGACGAGCGGCTAACAGCTCTTGCTTGTCGGTCATATTTGGTCTAAAGCCTTTCTTCAACAAGTCATGTGAAATCGACGTTGAGATTACCAATAGTAGACCCGCGGCTGTTGATAGTGCGGCTGCTAGGCCACCGGCTGCTAGTAGAGCTACAACCCAGTTTGGTAGTTTCGCTAGCTCTGGAGAAGCCAGTACGATGATGTCACGGTTAATCTTCATCTCGTTGCGTTCATCGCCCGAGTAGAACATTTTGCCATCGCCGTTTTTGTCTTCCCAGCCGACTAGGCCAGTGCTTTCCCAGTTTTTGTACCAGCTTGGTGCGTCTGCTGCTGCGACACCTTGCATGTCAGGACCGTTAATTGTTTCGATCATGTTTACACGAGCGAATGCTGCAACGCCTGGTGCTGTTGTGTATAGCAATGAGATGAACAGTAGTGCCCAACCTGCTGAGATACGAGCATCACGTACACGAGGTACCGTGAAGAAACGAATGATTACGTGTGGAAGACCTGCAGTACCAACCATTAGAGCCGCACAGATGAAGAATACATCCACCATGCTCTTGTTACCTTCGGTATAGGCGGTAAATCCGAGTTCTTCGGTCAGTCCATCCAGTTTATCAAGTAGGTATACATCAGTGCCTGAGATAGTCGAACCCATACCAACTTGTGGAAGTGGGTTACCTGTCATCATGATTGAGGTAAAGATTGCTGGAACAAGGAAGGCGAAAATGAGGACACAGAATTGAGCTACCTGCGTATAAGTGATGCCTTTCATGCCACCAAGCACTGCGTAGAAGAACACAATACCCATACCAATGATGATACCTAGGTTAATATCAACTTCTAGGAAACGTGAGAATACTACGCCTACGCCACGCATCTGGCCTGCAACGTACGTAAATGATACGAAGATTGCACAGAATACCGCTACCATACGTGCTGTTTTCGAGTAGTAACGTTCGCCGATGAAATCAGGAACCGTAAACTGACCGAACTTACGTAGGTAAGGGGCTAAACAGAGCGCCAGTAGTACATAACCACCAGTCCAACCCATAAGATAAACGGCGCCATCGTAACCAACGAATGAAATAATACCAGCCATCGAAATGAATGATGCTGCCGACATCCAGTCAGCGGCTGTTGCCATTCCGTTTGCTACTGGGTGTACACCACCGCCCGCAACGTAGAATTCACTGGTAGAGCCCGCGCGAGCCCAGATTGCAATGCCGATATACAGTGCGAATGTAATACCGACAAGAATAAACGTCCAAGTTTGAATATCCATGTTCTAAACCTCTAGTCTTCCTGTACGTTGTATTTTTTGTCTAGCTTGTTCATGCGAGACACGTAAACAAAGATTAGGGCTACGAAGGTGTAAATCGAACCTTGTTGAGCGAACCAAAATCCTAGCTTGAAGCCACCAAATTGAATGGTATTGAGGGCATCAACAAATAAGATGCCTGCGCCGTAAGAAACTACGAACCAGACGGCTAGCAGTGTTCCCATAATTCCCAAGTTTTCCTTCCAGTAGGCTTGAGCATGTTCTGTCGATTCGAACGCCATGGCCTTCTCCTTTATTTCATTCCGTAGAAAGATGTTGTGTTAACGTAATGTTACGATTTGAAAGATAGCAAGGATAAGTCAAGGGATCTGTGCAACTTTAGTCGGGACGGAAAAAGCAGTTAACGCCCTTAAAATGGGGCTTTATACAAAATATGAATGAAAACTGTGATGTTAATTTGTTGTTAAATTAGCCAAAGGTCTAACGTTAGAGTCGAATTTAACTTCGGCTATTAATAAAAAAACGTTTTAAACAGTGAATTTGTTGAAGGAAAGGCGAAAAAGTAGGTAAGAAAGAGAAGGAAGGGGGGCTCTAGGTAAGCCTTGCTTACCTAGAACGAAGGACACTATAAATAGAAGTCTTTGATGCCAAGCAACAGGTTGTTAACGGCAACTGCAGCCAGAATTAATCCCATGACTCGGCTAATAATAGCGGCACCGACATTGCCGATTAACTTGTGAATCGTTGTCGCGCCAAGCAGTAGCAGTAAAGTAATCACGAGGACCGCGATCATTACCCCGGCAGTGATACTCTGATCCACCAAAGAGAATCTATGGTTGTCGGTCAGCATTACAATCGCCATCATGGCACCGGGTGATGCAATCGAGGGAATCGCAAGTGGATAGACTGCGAGATCCGCGAGTTGGGAATGACTGACTTCTTCTGACAGCTTTTGTTCTTGCTCTGGCTTACTCTCTCCAAAAATCATGGTCAGGGCAAACAACAATAAGACTAAGCCGCCTGCAGCTTGGAATGCCGGTAAAGGAATTTGCATGGCTTCTAATAACAATTGCCCAGCGATAAGGAAAAACAGCAAAACCCCCGCAGCGATTGCAACGGCTTTAAGTGCAACTAAGCGTTTTTGTTTGGTGGTTAGGCGTTGGGTTTGAGAGAGGTACACAGGTACTGAGCCGACAGGGTCGATGACCGCCCACAGCACGACGAATTGAGTAATGATGATACTAAGCAAAAGGTAAAGCCTCCCAGAGTTGGTTACAGAGGGATAAAAGGCCGCCGGAAGGCAGCCTTTAAATTATAGCGTCTACTATTCCTTTTAAGTCATCACAATGTGAAGACTCTTAGGTAAAGCGGAATTAACTTTCTGGTTCCATCTGTTGCAGCAAGATCACCGCTTGAGTTCGGTTTTTCACATCTAACTTACGGAAGATTGCTGTCATGTGCGCCTTGATGGTCGCCTCTGAAACATTGAGTTCATAAGCAATTTGCTTATTTAACAGGCCATCAGAGAGCATGCCTAATACTTTGTATTGTTGTGGCGTCAGAGTCGCAATTTTTTCGGCTAAGTCAGTACAAGCAGCATTGTTCGTGATGAGCCCCTCAGGGAAGAACGGGTCGCCATCTAGCACTTGGTTGAGCGCGCTGATTAACTCGCGCATGTCGCTCGATTTAGGAATAAAGCCGAATGCACCATGGCTTTTAACTTGCGTCACGACACTTGCGTCTTCACTGGCAGAAATCACCACAATCGGTAAATCTGGGTATTCGGCGCGAAGCTGAATTAAACCAGACATGCCATTCGCGCCTGGCATTTTTAAGTCCAATAACAATAAATCAGGTTCATCTTCTTTTTTAAGTAGGCTAAGTAGAGCATCAAGAGAATCGGCTTCTAACAAGTTCGCGCCACTTATCGCCATATGTACCGACTGGAAGAGTGCATTACGAAAAAGAGGGTGATCATCGGCGATGATAATGGTGTAGGTCGAATCCATGACTGTATACACTTCTGGAGATGAAATTGTATTTATTATTGTCTTGATTGCTTATCTGGACAATCTCTAAGCACTAAAAGTCTGAACTCAATCGACTTTTGAACCGTTCTGATTAGGCGAGTTTCATTAGTGTCATAAAAAAGCCGCACAATGTCGTGCGGCTTATTTGGTTACAGTTGATGACCATTGATGTGGCTTAAGAACTTCTCGGCATTCATAAACCCAGTCACTTTTGCATTCGGAACATGCTGACCGGATGCATCCCAAAACTCGATGGTTGGGAGCCCTAACACTTTCAATTGAGAGAGTAATTCAATGTCTTGTGGTTGGTTACGGGTGACATCCGCTTGCAATAATACAAAGTCTTTAAGCTTCGCTTCGACATCGGCTTGATGGAATGTGTATTTTTCAAACTCTTTACACGCAACGCACCAATCAGCATAGAAATCTAACATCACAGGTTTGCCAAGCTTCTGTGCTAGCGCGAGCTGCTCTTCGAGTTCTTGGACATTGCTCACGCGAGTAAACTGCACTTGTTGTTGAACAGTTTGCTGTGCTTGACCTGTAAACCAGTAATTTAGTGCAGGCTGAGCAGATGCGAATAAGCCGAGCATCGCAATGATGCCTACTGCACTTTGCTTCCAACCGCCAAAAGGCAAAGCGTTTTTGCTGTGATATAGCCAGCCGAACGCAATAAACCCAAGCGCTGACCATAAAGCTGTCGACCAAAATTCTGGCAAGATACGCTCTAGTAAGAAGATCGGTGCTGCCAACAGAATGAAACCGAAGACGATTTTGACTTTATCCATCCAGCTTCCAGCTTTAGGCAACAGCTTGTTGCCAAAGACCGCCACCAAGATCAGTGGAATGCCCATGCCCATTGCGAGCGCATACAGGGCAATACCCCCTGTCACTAAGTCACCACTTTGCGCGACATATAGCAGAGCGCCAGAAAGCGGCGCAGTGGTACAGGGAGAACACACTAATCCTGAGATTGCGCCCATCGCAAATACGCCCGCGCCGTTTCCGCCTTTCTGTTTATTCGAGAGGTTGTTGAGCCAAGTTTGCACGCTACTTGGCAATTGAAGGTTGTAAAGACCAAACATTGACATTGCTAGCGCAACGAATAGCAGGCTCAAGCCTATCAATACGTAAGGGTGCTGCATTGCGGCTTGAAATTGCATACCTGCAGACGCGACCACTAAGCCTAATAAGGTATAGGTGAGCGCCATGCCCTGAACATAAATGAACGATAGCCCTAGAGCGCGTCGTTGATTGAGCTTTCCGCCTCCAAGAACAATCCCTGTAAGGATCGGATACATAGGCAGTACACAAGGTGTGAACGCTAAACCAACCCCAAGCGCTAAAAAGAGAAAAGGTGTCCACCAACTGTCGCCAAGTTTATCGGCTAAGTTGCTTTCTTGAGTAACAGGCGTAGCGAGTTGATCTGGCTCTGATTGGACATTCTTTTCAGAAGCCTTAGTGGTTTGAACAGCAGGTGCTCCAGAAGCGCTATCAGTATCAAATGGTTGTAAGTCGATAACTCGCGTTTCTGGAGGGTAGCAAAAGCCCGCTTTAGCGCAGCCTTGATATTGCACGATCAATTTGGCACCGTCTTGATACGCAGACAGAGGAACTTCTACAAAAAGAGGCTGAGTATAAATGTTCACTTTGCCAAAAAATTCATCTTGGTAAGGTTGACCTTCTTCCATCACTACATTGCCAACCACAGCGTTTTCAGCACTGAAAGATAGACGGCTTTGATACAGGTAGTAATCTTCTTTTACCTGCCAATCGAGCAGGACTGTATTGTCTTGTTGGTAGTAATTGAAGGGAAAAGCCTGATCGACAGGCACAAAGGTGTTGCTACTATTACCTAAAGTAAGGCCCTGATCGTTTTTACCAAACAGTGCAAAAGCAGGATTTGAAAGCGTCAAAAGACCAATAACGATAAATGAAATGACTGCGCGCATAAGGGAGTTCGTCAAAATTAAGTTGAGAGTATCTTAACGTAATCAGACAGGGTAGGCGCTTAATAAGTTTCACAAATACTCAAACATAAGTGAGAAATCGTGACAATGGGTAAAGAAAAAGGAAGCCGAGGCTTCCTTTTTTAGCAATTTAGAGGGGGATTAAATGAATAGTCCGCCAAAGCCAAAACCTAGCGCAACCGCAGTGCTGATTGTTACCACACCAGGAATAAAGAATGGGTGGTTAAACACGTAGCTACCGATACGAGTTGAGCCCGTGTCATCCATTTCAACCGCTGCAAGTAGCGTTGGGTAAGTTGGAAGTACGAATAGAGCACTGACCGCCGCAAACGACGCGACAGCGGTGAGTGGTGCTACGCCAATCGCAAGTGCAGCAGGCATGAGTGCAACAGTCGTCGCACCTTGAGAGTAAAGCAGCATTGAAGCAAAGAAGAGTACCAACGCTAACATCCAAGGGTAGTCAGATAAAAGTGCGCCCGCGACATCTTTGATGCCATCAACGTGAGCGTTTACAAACGTTGAACCTAACCATGCAACACCTAGTACACATACACACGCAGTCATACCAGAGCGGAATGTTGGGGCTGAAGCAATCTTAGATGCGTCGATTTTAGTGATAAGTACAATACCTGCAGCGGCCGCAAGCATGACACTCATGATGGCTTCGTTACGGCCAAGTGCTGGATTTTCGATGAGACCAACAGAGCTTGAGATCGCCGCCGCGTAGCAAACGACAAATCCGATTGCCGCTAAGAAAATAAAGGTCGCTTTTTTCGCCGTTGGCAAAATTTCGCGTTGACGTTCGGTTGAAAGCTTAATTAATCCTTTTTCAAGACGTTCTTGATAAATAGGATCGTCTTTTAGCTCGCTACCCATAAAGTTCGCGACAAATGCCCCCACCATACACGCTATAAACGTAGTCGGAATACATACAGCCAATAAGGTTAAGTAATCAACACCAAACGGTGCAAGCATGGCGGCGAATGCAACAACTGCCGCTGAAATCGGTGAGGCTGTGATGGCAATTTGCGATGCGACCACGGCGATAGAAAGTGGACGAGAAGGGCGTACACCTTGGCCTTTTGCAACTTCCGCGATAACAGGTAGTGTCGAGAAGGCAGTGTGACCCGTTCCCGCCATTAGTGTCATTAAAAAAGTGACGACAGGCGCGTAAAAGGTAATACGTTCAGGGTGCTTTCTTAAAAAGTTTTCCGCTATTTGAACTAACCAGTCCATACCACCGGCAACCTGCATTGCTGCAATGGCAGTGATAACCGACATGATGATTAAAATTACGTCGACTGGAATGAAAGCTTGGCTTGTAGGAACGCCAAGAAGTAGAGAGAGTGCAATAACACCTGCACCGCCGGCAAAGCCGATACCGATGCCGCCAATTCTGGCCCCTAAAAAGATAAAGAGCAGAACAACAAAAAGTTCAACCGCTACCATAGTGATACCTCATTTTTAGATTTTAATTATCTGAAAACTCAATCAGTGAATGTTCAGATAATTGCTCTCAATTGTTGCTAAAAATAACCATGAGAGAATTAAGGTTAACCGTATTCTGGACTAAAAAAGGGCTCCGAAAGGAGCCCTATATTTTCGATTATTCGTAGCGTTTTGCTTTATATTGAGGATTCATGAGGTTGTCAACAGAGAAGATATCGTCAAGCTCTTCTTCGGTTAATAAACCGCGTTCAAGGACGACTTCACGGACACTCTTACCCGTTTCGGCACAAATTTTACCAACGATGTCACCTTCGTGGTGGCCAATGTATGGATTTAGGTAAGTGACGATACCGATAGAGTTAAACACGTGCGCTTCACAGACTTCTTTGTTTACTGTGATGCCATCAACACACTTGTCGCGTAGGTTCACACAAGCATTGGTTAGGATATCCAGTGATTCAAACATGCTTTGTGCAATTACAGGTTCCATTACGTTCAGCTGTAATTGACCACCTTCAGCTGCGAAAGAAACCGTGTTGTCGTTACCTAGCACTTTGAAGCACACTTGGTTTACGACTTCAGGCACGACTGGGTTTACTTTTGCAGGCATGATAGAAGAGCCAGCTTGTAGCTCAGGAAGGTTTAATTCGTTAAGACCTGCGCGCGGGCCTGAAGACAGTAGACGTAAGTCGTTACAGATCTTAGACAGCTTAACCGCTAGGCGTTTTAGTGCGCCGTGGGTCATTACGTAAGCGCCACAGTCTGATGTCGCTTCAATCAAGTCTTCTGCTGGTACACATTCAAGGCCAGTCACTTCAGCAAGATGTTTTACTGCTAGCTCTTGGTAACCTTTTGCTGCGTTTAAGCCAGTACCGATCGCGGTTGCGCCGATGTTCACTTCAAGCAATAGTTTAGATGTGTACTCTAGGTTTTTAATCTCTTCGTTTAGCGTTACCGCCCAAGCGTGAAATTCTTGGCCTACCGTCATTGGCACGGCGTCTTGCAGCTGAGTACGACCCATTTTCAGAATGGTATTGAACTCTTGGCTCTTCAATTCAAATGCGCCTTTTAGGTACTCAATCGAATCGATAAGCTTACGTACACTGTTGTAAACCGAAATGCGGAAACCAGTAGGGTAAGCACAGTTTGTTGATTGGCTCTTGTTGACGTGATCATTCGGGTTGATGAAATCGTATTGACCTTTTTCTTTGCCCATTAATTCAAGAGCAACGTTCGCCACGACTTCATTCGCGTTCATGTTTACAGAGGTTCCAGCACCACCTTGGAATACGTCGGATGGGAACTGATCCATACACTTACCAGTGTCTAGGATCACATCACAAGCTTGAATGATGTATTTAGCCACTTCACTTGGAATTACGCCTAACTCTTTGTTTGCTAAAGCCGCAGCCTTCTTCGTCATGACCATGCCACGAACAAATTCAGGCACATCTGAAATTGTTACGTTGGAGATATTGAAGTTTTCAATTGCGCGTAGCGTGTGAATACCATAGTACGCGTCTGCAGGAACATGACGTTGGCCTAGTAGATCTTCTTCGATACGAGTTGCTGGAGTAGCGGCTTGAGGTGCCTTAGATAGGGTAGTCATAACAGGATCCTTAGAGAATTATTCTGACAATATAATAAATTATTAGCCATTTCTGTGCGTTAAGAGTCCGTTCGCTAGAATTATTGGCTGATAAATCCGTCCTGACTTATGTCGCTCATAATACTGTACTTGGCGCATAAAAATAGTAACTGGATCACCTTTTTTACTTTTATTAAGTCAGTATTTTGCAAGCTTAAAATCTGCCACGAAACATGGTTTTTTACAGGATTAATTTGAGCTTGTTGCCCCTTTAAGCGTACACTGGCAACAACAAAGGAGGGCGTGTGTTTCCTATCTTATTATTACTATTTATATTTGTTCCCATCATTGAGATTGGACTCTTTATTCAGGTTGGCGGATTCTTAGGACTGTGGCCAACAATCGCGTTAGTGTTGGTGACGGCTTTTGTCGGAGCGTCACTAGTGAGAAGCCAGGGCATTCAAACATTGATGTCAGTGCAAGGGCGTTTACAGCAAGGTGAACTTCCTGCGCAACAAATACTAGAAGGCGTGATGCTTGCTGTCGCGGGTGTACTGCTTCTGACTCCTGGTTTTATGACGGATGCGTTAGGAATGTTGGTACTACTTCCTGCCCCTCGAGCCATCATCGCAAAAAAATTGATGGAAAAAATGGTCGTGAAAAATATGTCTGGAGCGGGTGGGTTTCAGGCTGGATTTGGTCATAGCCCATTTGAGCAAGACCCTTTTCACCGCGACCCTTTCAGCCAGTCGAAAGACAATAATACGTTTGAAGGTGAATTTGAGCGTAAGAATGACGATGATGTAAACAAGCTAAACTAACTACTTAGCCTTGAGATTGAAAAAGGCCTGAGATGATTCTCGGGCCTTTTTATTATGTTTTGATTCTGGTTGGTTCTACCTAAAGCTTTATACCGCGCCTTCAAACCCCATTTGACGCCATGCTTCAAACGCGATGATTGCAACGGCATTAGAGAGGTTGAGGCTACGTGCATCAGGCATCATTGGAATTCGAATGCGTTGATCCATAGGCATGCTCTCAATGAATTCTGCAGGTAGCCCACGAGTTTCTGGACCAAACATCAGAACGTCACCTTGTTGAAACTTTGCATCAACGTGATGGCCGGTTGTCTTGGTGGTGCAGGCAAAGATTCGAAAGTCACCTTCACGCTCGTTCTCTAGGTATTCAATGAAGGCTTCAAGATTCTTGTGGCGCTTAACGCGCGCAAGGTCATGGTAGTCTAAGCCAGCGCGACGCACTTTCTTCTCTTCTAAATCGAACCCGAGTGGTTCAATCAAATGCAAGTTAGCACCACAGTTGGCGCATAAACGGATAATGTTACCAGTATTTGGGGCAATTTCAGGTTCATAAAGTGCAATATCAAACATTCGATTCACTATTTGTCGAAGAAAAGTCGCTAGAGTATAAGGTGGCTTATTGTCGGAACACAAGCCACCTAAACTTGCCGCGTTATTCTTGGAAAAGAGCGACTTCGTAATTTTCAGACACCGCATCCCAATTTACGACGTTCCACCACGCTTCGATGTACTCTGGGCGACGGTTTTGGTAACTGATGTAATAAGCGTGCTCCCATACATCTAGCGCAAGGATAGGCTCTCCTCTCTCGGCAGCAGCATCCATCAGTGGGTTGTCTTGATTTGGCGTCGAGGTAATTTGGAGTTGTTTGTCTTTTACGATTAGCCACACAAAACCAGAGCCAAACGTATTAACCGCTGCTTGTGAGAATGCTTCTTTGAAGGCTTCAAAGCTGCCAAAAGCTTGCTGAATCGCGTTACCGAGCGCTCCGTTTGGCGCACCGCCACCGTGAGGAGACATGCAGTACCAATAGAGTACATGGTTGTAGTATCCACCACCGTTGTTCCTTATCGCTGGGGAATGGGAAGAAATATTGGCAAAAATATCACGTAACGTTGCGGTTTCAAGCGCACTGCCGTGAATCGCGGTCATGAATTTATCGTAGTACGTTTTATGGTGTTTACTGTAATGCACTTCCATCGTTTTGGCGTCGATGTAAGGTTCTAACGCATTGTAGGCGTAGGGTAGCTCGGGAAAAGAGTGTGACATGGTAAATCCTCCATAATTGAAGGATTTACCATAATGATAATAAATATCATTATCAACTGCGATCTTTGTAGGGTTATTTCTCCGCGACAAGCGGTAGAGTAATCTCGACTCTTAGTCCACCGAGCGGGCTTTGACTTGCTTCGATAAGCCCACTGTGTTGTCTAATGGCGCTTTCGGTAATCGCAAGCCCAAGTCCTGCTCCGCCAGAATTGCGGTCACGAGCGGTTGAAACGCGATAAAATGGCCTAAATATCGAGCTTAATTCTTCCTCTGGTACGCCGTCGCCGTTGTCATCAACTTGGATGACAAGTTGGTCTGCTTGCGTGTGCATCTGAACATTGACTTCATCGTGCCCATAATAAATCGCATTTCGAGTAATGTTATCGACGGCACTCATGAGCAGCTTAGGGTTGCCAGAGATAGAACGATCAGGGATCTCAGTAAAAGATAGGTTTTTGTTCATTTGCTCGGCTTCAAATTGAGCGTCTTTTAGGATTTCTTCCCACAAGCTAGACAGTGGCTGAATTTCACGAGTGAGATGGCTGTCTACCTGCATACGAGAGAGGGTCAGTAGCTCACCGATCATTTGTTCTAAGCGCTGCGCCTCTGTCTCAATGCGCTCTAATTCTTGGCTTTCTCCTTGCTTTCTGGTGGCCAGTGCATTTGCCATTCTCAAACGAGTAAGGGGCGAGCGCAGTTCATGAGAGATGTCTGACAGTAGTCGCTGCTGGCCTGAAATCATTTGATTTACCGCTTCTACCATTTGGTTAAAACTGGCGCCGGCTTGTCTGAATTCAGACGTGCCTTTTTCCAATTCTGGGTCGACTTCAAATTCGCCTTTAGCAACTCGCTTCGCCGCTCGCTCTAGTTTACGTGCCGGTTGACTGAGCGCCCAGGCTAACCAAAGTAATAAAGGGGTACTCGCGAGCATGACTGAAAGCAAAAGTTGTAGAGGCTTGTCGAACAGTCTGAGCAAAAAGGGCGGTGGCTGGTTCCATTTTACGCCGACATACAAAAGTAGATTTTGCTGAGCGAGCTCGACAGGGATGGGGCCCGCGACCATGTAGTGACCATACAGTTTTTGCTTAGGCTGCGCGGGCGTTTCTATGGTTGTGACAAAGTTTTTAATTGCTTTAAGCTTAAAATCTGGGTGTTTCTTGGTGGTGAGAATATTCCCATCTAAATCACTGACAAACATTCTCGGTCGGGTGTCTTTGCGATTGGTTGGCCTTTCCAGCTGGGATAAAATTTTTCCGAGGTTCTCTTCACCTTTAAAGCGCTTTTCGGTGACCTCTTTAATTTTAATGAGTCGCTCATAATGATCCGCAGGGATGTCTCTTGCAACTCTTGGGTCGAGATGCGGCAGTGACAATACCGCAAGCAGTACCAGTAACATGGTGAACCAAAAGATGGCAAAGATGCGGCCATACAAGCTGGTGATTTTAGGTATGCGCATTAATCTTCCTCTATCAAAAGATAGCCGCGGCCACGTAAGGTTTTGATGCGCGATTTGCCATCAGCACGCTCTGGCAATTTTTTCCGTAGATTGGAAATATGCATATCAATGGCACGATCGAAGGCGGCAAGGCGCTTACCCAAAACG
>Ga0213838_1000899_pt1 | contig 17475 bp, 10 predicted proteins | sample SWPATP13_FD_160577 | JGI IMG/M metagenome (GOLD analysis project Ga0213838, IMG submission 160577) | Coastal seawater microbial communities from Marineland, Florida, United States - SWPA TP1 #3 | ecosystem: Environmental > Aquatic > Marine > Coastal | place: USA: Florida | collected 2016-08-06 | reverse complement strand
CTGAACAACAGCTACCCAACCTTGCAATACACTACCCAGACAGTGTACGAGTGTACGAAGAAAAACCGCAGTTCGCCCAAACTGAAACAGGGCAGCCCATTGTCATATTCAAGCAAGTCATCATTCCAAAACAAGCGGGAACCATTTCCCTACCAGACGTAAAACAATCTTGGTGGAATACGAATGAAAAAAGACAGCAATCGAGTCAAGTATCTGGGCTGACTTTAACCGTAGAGGAAGGCGAACAAACTGCAGCCCCTTTACCTGTAATCAGTCAATCCTCCTCTTCTGCAGAAGTGGTGACCATCAAAGACGCAGGCCTTTGGCCTATTTGGACGGCTGTATTTGGGTTGTTATGGATTGTGAGCTCTTTTGCAGCTTGGTGGTTTTGGAGAAAAACCAGATTGGCGACACCAATCAATGAAGTACAGCTCAGCCCAGCTCAATTAGATGCCACCCAAGCATTAATTGAAGCGATTCAGGCTAAGGACGGAATGAAAATCCAAGCATGCTATACCAGTTGGCTGGCGCTTTCGCCATCAGGTAATGAGGATCTCAAAGCGCAAGCTAGCAAAGAGATCGCTCAACTCAATCGCTCGCTTTACTCCAAAAACGGGCAAGATGAGGTTAAGAATTGGAAGCCGGAATCGCTACTCAAATTGGTAAAGATGAAGCAACCTGACAATAAAATGCAAGGCTCACCGCTGGCACATCTCTAAATAAAAATGCCGACACTTTCGTGTCGGCATTTTCACTTGTAATCTTTCATTTTTAAAAAAATCAGGAGCAAGGTTCACTCAATTTAGTTTGTCGGTCAGGGGCAAAAACGATCTGATTTCGACCGGAATCTTTCGCTCGATACAACGCTTCGTCGGCTAAGTTATACAAGGTTTCAAAGTTCAAATTCCCATAATGAGTCTGAAGTGTCGTGTAACCAACTGACGCCGTCAGAAATGCTCCTGTGCTTGTATCGCAATGTGGGATTTTTGCGTCTTCAATGGACTGACGCACACATTCCGCTCGCTCTCTGACTTCTTCATCATTGGTATCCACCATCAATAACACGAACTCTTCCCCACCGATTCGGCACACAGTTTCGACATCGTTATGCAGATGGGAGCTAAGGATCGTCGCGACCGTTTTTAATGCTGTGTCCCCTTCCGTGTGGCCGTAAGCATTATTAAACAAGCCAAAGTGATCCAAATCGATGAGGATCAAGCCGAAAACGGTATCCTGGTCTCGCTGGATTTCACAGAGCTCTTCCATCACCTGCGCCAACATGCGTCGGTTGCCTAAACGAGTTAGGGGATCCAATTTGGAAATCAGATCAAGCTGGTGATTCGCGATTTCCAGCTGTTGTGTTCTATTCCTCACTTCTTGCTCTAAACGTTCGTTAAAAATCTTCAACTCTTCCTGAGCTTTAGTACGCTGTAGCACTTCCGCTAAACTGGAGGCAAAAATTCGAATCACTTCCCGTAGCTGAGAAGTCAAAGGGCTTCGAGTTAACAAATTATCAGCGGCAATAAACGCCATTGGCACATTATTGTTGTTAGTTAACATGGTCATCGCGGTCCAACCGAAGCCGACAATATGATAATCATGATAAATCGGCACCGACTCTTCAAATGCGACTTGGTTTGGCTGAGAGCGCGCAGAGCTCACAATAGATCGGTCAACCGTTTCAGAGCGGTAGTACGATTCATCGACAATGTTGCCTTGAATATCAGTGCCCCATGTACCTTGCATATGAGTACATTCCGCATCGGTCAAAAACACGGCAAACCGGTCAATCCCTAAATGCTGAATCGCAAAGCTAACCGCGGATTTACATACGTCGCTCACACTGTCACAACGCGACAACTCCACCATACTCGAGTGAAGCATTCGGATATTTTCTTCTTGGCGTTTTCGGATGTAGATCTGAGAAAGAAGCGAGCCAAATGATTCGAGCATTTGGCGCTGGTAGTGAGTCACAGGCTGTCGGTTGATGTAGTTATCCATCGCAATCCAACCGATGGGCTTATCGCCTTCACGAAGAATGAGCATCCCATTCCACCCCTGTCCAACAACTTGGCCTGACGTGTAGAGAGGAGCGTCTTCGACAATGACTAAATTGGTTTTAGAATCTGATAATGCCTTAATGTATTCTTCTTCGAGCTGGTGTAAATCATATTGGGTATGGTGCTCAGCAACAGTATTCCCATTTTCATCACTGCCGTACGTTCCACTAAAACAACGCTTTTTCATATCAAGTAGCATGAAGACCGTTCGGTCGAACCCCAATCTATCCCTTACCGCTTCAACCGATTCTTTGTAAAGTGCATCTAAGCTTTCTGGGTTAGACATCTCCAGCGCCAGTTGATGCACTAATTGCATGTTTTCTACAAATTTCTGCCTAAGTTTGATTTCATCGAGATACTGAGCTTCACGTGTGTCTCGATTCTTGATTTCAATGGCCGCGTTCTTTTCTGCACGAATACATTGCCAACGAGCTGCAGCTAACTGAAGTACGTCTAGATTGATCTCAAATGCAGAATTGGCTTTTTCTTCCTCGCACCCTTCTACTATCAAATAAGTACGTGACGCTGGCGCATTATCCAGCATCAAAATAAACGATTCGCCCCCTAGATCCTCAGTATGATTCCACTGGCATGTATTAATAGCTAAAGGTATGACCCCATCAGCCGTATCAAATTGTGACGCCCACGGCCAGAAGGTCTTTGGGTAGTTTTCTAGGGGGGTTAAATCACCGAGTGAAAAGAGCGGAACGTGATTGAGTGAAGAGGCCGGATCAGAATAGATCGCGATACCCTTGGGATTAAGCACTTCGAACAAATAACCGAAAATAAACTCCGACAGCAATCGATGGTCACGAGTCGCTGATACTTGTTTGGTAAACGCTTTAACAGGCACGGCTTTCATCCAAGGGTAATTATCATTGGTAAAAAATACCCAAGCATGAATATGCAATCAATGTAGTGAAAAACCAGTTGTTAAGCGCGTCGCATTTCCTCCTATTTGGTTATCACAAGCTAGAGAAGGGCAACAAAAATGGGATTTCTTTTCCATTTATTTTCGATATAACATCCCGTTAACATCAATAAAAAAGCCCCACATTATGTGGGGCAAAAGTACCATCGCTTATAGTTATAGTGTTTTATATCAATAAATATTCGACCTTTAGCCAAAGTCTCCGTTCACGTAACCTTTGGTTCTATCATCTTTAGGCTCACTAAAAATGATACTGGTTTCATTGTGCTCAACTAATTCTCCCATAAGGAAAAATGCCGTTCGGTCTGAAATACGACGAGCTTGCTGCATCGAGTGAGTCACAATCACGATCGTGTAGTCTTTCTTCAACTCTTCCATTAATTCTTCGATTTTATGAGTCGCGATTGGGTCAAGCGCAGAAGTTGGCTCATCCATCAAAATCACATCGGGTTCCATCGCAATAGTACGAGCAATACACAAACGCTGTTGTTGGCCGCCAGATAGCCCAAAAGCATGAGATTTAAGACGGTCTTTTACTTCATCCCATAGTGCTGCACCGCGTAAAGAGCGTTCAACCACTTCATCAATATGCTTCTTATCTTTGATGCCTTGAGCTCTTAGGCCGTATGCCACGTTTTCATAAATACTCATTGGGAATGGATTCGGTTTTTGGAACACCATCCCTACCTTAATACGCAGGTCTGCAACATCAATATTACCGTAAATATCATCACCGTCCATTTCAAGTAAACCAGTGATTTTGACCCCTTCGATAAGATCATTCATGCGATTCAAGCAGCGCAATAATGTTGATTTACCGCACCCTGATGGGCCAATTAAGGCCGTCACTTGGCGCTCTGGTACAGGCAAGTTGATTGATTTCAGTGCTTGGTTTTCACCGTAAAAAAGATCTAGGTCTGTAATATTAAATTTGTTCATGTTTCTTATCTCTTAATTCGTCAATGTTCGATGTACTTGCCTATAGCCTAGGTTGAATGCGCGGCTAGTAAGTGGCGGTATTAAAACGGCTTGCTATCAGTTTGGTGATAGTGTTGATTGCCAATACAAGTACAATCAGTACTGTTGCTGTGCCGTACGCTTGGTTCCACTCTTCGATAGTGAACAGCTCGGTTGTCAGCTTATATAAATGAACCGTTAGTGTTCGACCTGAATCCAATAAAGAGTCCGGAATTCGAGCCACCATACCTGCAGTTAGGAACACAGGGGCAGATTCACCGATAACACGACCAATACTGAGAATGACCGACGTTAAGATACCTGGCATTGCGCTTGGCAAAATTAAGCGCCAGATTGTGTAGATTTTTGAAGCGCCAAGTCCATATGAACCTTCGCGATAGGTTTGAGACACCGCCATCAACGCTTCTTCTGTAGTACGAATGATAACAGGCAAAATTAGGATACTCAGTGTTAGTGCACCCGATAGAATCGAGAAGCCTAGCCCCAAAATTGCCACGAAGAATGTCATACCAAACAGACCAAAAATGATCGATGGAATACCCGCAAGTGACTCAGTACAGAAGCGGATGATTTTGACTAAACGACTGCCCACTTTGGCATATTCGGTCAAGTAAATCGCGGTCATGATCCCGAGCGGTGCAGCCACGGCAATCGACGCTATAACCATATAAACTGTAGACACAATCATCGGGAAGATACCATGCTCATCCCCCGTACGAGTGTAGTCGTCAGTAATGAACTTCCAATCGACATGTTGCAAACCATTCGAAAGGATGTACCACATAATCCAGAATAAAAAGCCCACTGTTAGAGCCGCTGCAGCCCAGATAAACGCACTTAAAATGTTATCTTGGCGGTGACGTGCTTTTTTCAGTCTCACCGTATCGAGCTTGGCCATTTGTGAGCCCGCTTTATTGATAGTAGACATTGTCATTACCTCGCCTTCTCACGGTTTAAATAAAGCAGAATTGCATTCAAAGACATAATGAAAATCAGCAGAACCACACCCGTAGCGTACAACGCATTCGCGTGAACACCACTTGCGTAAGACATTTCAATCGCAATGTTTGCCGTTAGCGTACGAGCTGAGTCTAAAATACCTTCTGGCATTGCTGGTGCATTACCCATAACCATAATAATCGCCATGGTTTCACCCAGTGCGCGGCCAATCCCCAAGATGACACCAGTCATAATGCCAGAGCGTGCAGCAGGCACTAATAATTTGAAAATAGTAAAGATTTTCGATGCACCGAGCGCCAATGAGCCTTCTTTATAGGTTCTTGGTACCGCACGGATTGATGTTTCTGAAACGGTGATAACGGTGGGTAGAATCATCACACCCAGAACAATGATCCCAGCAAGAATCGTATTACCTGCTGGTACTTGGAACACGTTTTGAATCAAGGGAACAATGATTACCAAACCGAAGAAGCCATAAACCACTGAAGGAATACCAGCTAACAGCTCCACGGCAGGTCGAATGATATTTGCCAGACGCTTTGGGGCGATTTCAGCAATAAAGATTGCCGTTAAAACACCAATTGGAACGCCAACAACAACTGCGCCCAATGTCGATACAACAGAAGCAACAATCATCGTCGCGACGCCGTACAATGCAGGTGGCAGCCAGTCTTGGCCCAGAACGATGCCTGAAACACCCGCTTCTTGGAAAGCTGGAATACTTTCTTTGACAATGAAGTAAGCAATAACCGCGAGAGAAACAATGCCGATTACTGCACTCGTAAGAAACAAGCCATGAAAGATACGCTCTTTCCAATCAACGCGTTTCTTCGTGCGTAAGCCACGTTTACTTTGAGTCGCGTTGCTTTGAGAAAGCTTTTCACTATTGGTTGCGATGGTCATATTTAAAGTCTCAAATGTCGAGTTGTGAATAACTTAACAACACACAACTGTTCAAAATGGGATAGAAAAGGCTCAGCCCTAAAAGGTGGGCTGAGCAATAATTTGAGTATTACGAGATTAGTTAACTGAGATGTAACCTTTTTTCTCAACGATTGCTTGCGCTTCGTCAGTCAGCATCCAGTCTAGGAATTTTTGAGTTTCAGCTGTTGGCTTGCCTTCTTTGTATAGAACAAGGAATGGACGAGCTACTTGGTAAGAACCATTCTTAACGTTATCTACAGACGCTGGCGTGCCGTTGATGTCTAGCGCGTTAACTGAACCGTCAACCGTACCTAGTGAAATGTAACCAATCGCGTATGGGTTAGACGCAACCATTGTTTTAAGTGCGCCGTTACCGTTAGCAACTTGAGCACGTTGAGAAATAGCAGACACTTTCTTGCCTGAGATTTTCTTCTTCAGTTTCATGATGTCTTCGAATGCACCACGAGTGCCTGACGCTGTATCACGAGTGATTGCTACGATTGGCTTGTCTGCGCCGCCAACATCTTTCCAGTTTGTTACTTCACCTTTATAGATAGCCGTTACTTGCTCAGTAGTTAGACCCTTAAGACCATTCTTAGGGTTAACGACTACTGCAATACCATCACGCGCAACCACTTCTTCTACTAACGCCGATTCTTTTTCTGAAGATTTAAGGTTACGAGAAGACATACCTAAATCAGCACTGCCGTTTTTCGCAGCTTTAACACCAGCTGATGAGCCAGGGCCTTGTACTTCAATAAATACGCTTGAATTTGTTTTCATGTATGTTTCAGAGAAAACTTCCATCAGTGGAGTCACGCTGCTTGAACCAACTGCTGAAATAGTTTCTTTAGCTGACGCTGGAGTCACTGTTAGTGCACCTAAAAGAGCGATTGCACCGATTACTGTCTTTTTCATCACAATTTCCTTAAGTGGCCTTATTGCCGTTGTGTTTCACTTGAACGAGGCCTACTTTAGATTTTGAATATGACAGTTGTGTTTCACTTAATTGAAGCCTATGTGACAGATTAAATAGCCAACGTTTACTGACTAAATTATTACCAAACAACCCACAAACCCATCCATTTGATAATCTCACCCTCAATTTACAGAATGGAGTGTATTTACCCTTTCATTTTATCTAATCAATTCATTACAAAATGTAATGCCTTACTAATTGATTTATCAGATGTAACAGATAAAATCATTGCTTACATACTTACAAATATAATAATAACCATTCTCATTTAGTAGACGTACACATAAAGGGTTATCAGATGCGACAAATACTCAGTGGCTTATCCATCAAGATTCAAATTTTAGTACCAATGCTGTTTTCCGTAGTCCTACTGGTTGGCGGAATCACCATTGGCGGGGAAAACTTAGAACACGCATTTGAAGAAGTGTCAGTAGCAACGGAAGATCTTATCCTTCATAAAGAAGAGTTAAGTGAAATCGTAGATAACAGCTATGGCATGCGTATCAAGGCAATTTACAGCTTATTCAACCCGGATGATGTGAAGACACTGGTTCAAACCTTGTCTCAAAAACAATCGGACAATACTCGCCTATTGAACTCTATTGATACGGTTCAGGGTATGCAGGACGAAGTGAAAGCGATGCGTAAAGCGATGAATCACTACGTAGAGTTTTCTCGCAATACCATGCTGCCACTACTGAACATCAAGCACCACGAGCGCTACCCTGCACCAGATTTTGAAGCCAAATACCAAGCAGCCTCTGCACAATACCGTAATGCCGGTAATGAAATGGTTAAGGCTATCAATAACCTGTCTAAAGAGCTCAACCGAATCGCTATCGACAATGTTGAAAGCAATGGAGCAAAACACAGCTCAACTCTGAATTCAGCCATCATTGGCTTACTGGTTGTGCTTTCAATTGCGCTGATTAGCAGTTGGGTTTTAGCAGGCATTATCGTTTCACCAATTCGTAAACTTCAGCAAACGATGCGTGAAGTCGCGAAAGGTAACCTATTGGTGAAAGCCGATGAGGAAGGCAAAAACGAAATCTCTGAACTAGCGCAAGACGTTAACTCAACAGTCGATCAGCTAAGAGAGACGGTTGGCTCGCTTATGCGTATCAGCGTTGAAGTGGCGTCGGCTTCCACAGAGCTTGCTGCAGTGATGACTCAGTCTAGCGTCAACTCAGATCAAGAGAAGCAAGAAGTTGAGCAAGTGGCGTCTGCTGTGAACCAGCTAGAAAGCACAGCGACCCACGTAAATGAAAACGCAGTCAGTGCAGATTCTGCATCTAAGCAAGCTGATTCAATGGCGGCGCGTAGCTTAGAGCTGTTCCAGCAAAGTAACCAAGCTAACGACAAAATGGCTATCCAATTAAGTGATGCCGCTGAAGTTGTCGGAAACTTGAAAGAACAGTCAGAGAAGATTGGCAATGTTATTGAAGTGATTCAAAGTATTTCTGAACAAACCAACCTACTGGCGCTTAACGCTGCCATTGAAGCGGCACGTGCTGGTGAAAGTGGGCGCGGATTCGCTGTTGTAGCGGATGAAGTACGCATGTTGGCTGCTCGCACACAAGATTCAACAAAAGAGATTCAAACCATCATTGAAGGTTTACAATCTCAATCTGGTACTGCTAACGAAAGTATGCATAACTCACTCAGCATGCTCGAGCAAAACCAGCAACTCGCGAGTGAAGTAAGTAACTCACTGTCGAGCATCGTGAACTCGATGGCCGACATGACAGAAATCAACACACAAGTGGCTTCTGCAGCCGAAGAGCAGAGCCAAGTGACTTCGGATATTAACCGCAATATCACCAACATTTACGAGCTAGTCAGCCAAAATGTTACCGGAATCACTCAAGCAGCGGCTGCCAGTCATGAACTTTCTGACTTAGCAGAGCGTCAGAAGCAGCAATTAAACTACTTTAAAGTTTAAACGCCGAGTAAGACATTAACGCGTGATACAAAAAACGCGCTAAACAAAAAAGGCCGTGGAGAATATCCACGGCCTTTTCTTTGAGTAAAAGAACGAACCTTAAGGTTCAACGTTTGAATTTGGCTCTGCAACGAGCAAAACACTGAAATCATGCTTAGCAGCATTGTGCTGATAAACTTCAGCATTGATGGTGTCAAACACCATGACACTGCTTCCATCACCTGCCGACGTGTTAGACCATAGATAAGCTTTATAATCACCTTGTTCAAAGTTAAACGTATCGCCGAACGCTTTTGAGCTCAATGCCGGAGCATAGCAAGCCACTTCTTTAAGCGAAACTAACTCTTTGATATTGGGCATTCTCCAACGCTCAATACCGGCAAACTGATGAAGCTTATGGTTGCCATCCACATCATTCACAGATTCAATCATGGTTAACGCACTCTGCCAAAAGTAGCGTTCCGCCGTCCCTGTGCATTTGTTTGATGAAGCGTTCCACGTTTTGCCAACTTGGCAACGCATCCAAGTAAGTCCAGTCAACATATCGGTGACGGTTCCATTGTCATGCGCATAATAGCGTGTATTCGATGCCGTTTTGGCGATGTCTGCGCTGCACTCTTGGGCAATTGCCGTCGTTGAACATAATGCTAGTAAGGTCGTTGATAGTAGCTTTTTCATCATTATTGGCCCTGTAGTGAAACGAGACGTGCTGGGAATTGGTAAGAATCATCATTATCGGCGGCATCAACATCATCGGTGTTAATCTCAATATTACTGATGACGCCTCTGTCTGCCCCCAACATACCCAACTGGTTGTAATACACCGCCCCTTGGGTGATGTATGGAGAGTAATTATTGAAATTGATAGCTTGGCTCCATACCGTGCCCACTTCCGTGTATTCACTGCCAATCGTTTGATGAGGGAAGTACTTATGGCTCAATCCATACACAGCGCCACTTTCATGATTTTCTGTTTCTCCAAAATCAATGATGTTATACAGCTCATGCAGTTTCGGTAGACGCCAATCTGTTTGGCCACATAAATTCAACCCATTAATGTACTCGACATAGTCTTGAGTCGTACAAACCGCATCGCCCGTATCATTACAAGTTGCCATCGCTAAGTCTTTAGAGAATGGAGTCACTTGGTTTGGGACCTCCAACGCTAAAATACGATCTTTGTGCTGCACAGAGGCCGCATCATTTTTCTTCACTTCCCAAATCAAGCCGCTTCGCTTATCAAGTACGCACGACCAGTTATCAGCGGCTTGGTCGAGTTCATTGCCCGCCTCATCTAGCTTGACGAACTGGAAACCTTTTCCGGTATCTGCATAAACATCGGTTTTATCAAACCCAAACTCCGCGTCTTGGCCAGGGAAGTCATTTGGTGCATCAACAGAGTCTTCTGAGTCATTTGCATCGGTGAAGTAAAGCTGAACGCCCGTATCATTAATTGCGGTTGCCGCTTTGATTTTTTCTTCTACTTCTTGCAAGAAGGTCGAAATCTCATTTTCAGAGAGTTGCCCGTTAGTATAATCAGCGCTGCTGTCGCCAAATGTCGCACTCACTTGAGCAAGCATGTACGCGCGATTTTTTGCGTCAATCGCCTTGATAGTTGAGATAACGTTTTGTTCTAGGTCAGCAAGTTCTGTTGCTTCAAGGTTATCTTGGATATCACCACTGATCGAAATCCCCTTTGCTTCAAGTTGCGCTTTCAGCTTTACGTTCGCTTGCGCGATCGTCAATCCATCCGCCATGTAACCTGCAAGTAGTGAGCTTACCCCATTGATGTCATTACCACTGGATTTGGAAATACCCGGTGCAGCGATGTAAACGGCCGAGTTACTTGCTCCACTTAAACTCTGCGTCGCTACTCCCGTTTCCACTTCAGAAAGAATAGGTAAAGTTAAAATACTTTTATTGGTGCTCGTAATCGAGAACTCACCTTTCGAGTTGGCTTGGGTACTCGGCTCGCCGTCATCACACGAAAAACTTTCGTTCAAATCGGCACATACCTTACTGTCGAGGGCAACGTTTTGAGCAACGACTTTGCCAGAGACGGTATAAGTGGGAGCTGACGTGTCGGAACTGTCCGATCCACAGCCAGCAAGGGCCAAAGACATGGCCAAAATGGTTAATTGTGGTTTCATATTTATTATCTTCTTGGATGTTGTATTACAGGTTTTGAGGGTGAAACACACTGACGTAGTGCCAGCATGAATAGAATAATCAGGGTAGGCAGCGAACTCGTACCGCCAGACTCGCCATTGCTGGGTGATTCTGTTTTTGTTGTGGGTTTGGCTGCAACATCGCCGCATTCATATTGGTCGATGCGCCCCACCGTCCACTGCTTTAAGGTGCCAGAATCTTCCGAAATATAGTCAGCGACTTCTAAGCGCCACGTTCCCCAACCAGACTCCCCTTTGAACACTTTCATCACCTCATCGTGTTCAACGGTGAAGTACCCTTGAAAGCCAGAGCGTTTTGTCGAACGATGGCTAAGCAGCGTGGCTCGAGTGCCTCTTGGAGAGGTTAATGTCACGGTGATATCCGATAGCTTTGAATGCTCAATATCAAGAAACACTCCAAACATATCGCCCACCACAACCGAACGATCAGCTACGGTATAGTTGAAGCTCTTTAGGCCAATAATCTGTTGATTTGAATCCGTTAATTTGGCATCAGGGAGAATGGCGTTGACCTGTTTTGTCTCGGTTTCAAATTGAGGAACACCATAGACGATGTCTAACGATTTCATCCATTGTTGCTCTTGCAACGCTGCATCAAATTGATAATCCACTTCAGTGTTTAGCTGCAAAGATTGGCCACAGATTTTTTCCTCGGGTAACATCAATTCGACATTAAGTTCAGCAAACTTATCACTGGAAAACGCATGACGAACTTCTTCTACCGATAGCTCACCGCTAAGCGCCGCCTGTCGGCCAGTAGGGTAAACATCCAGAGAAACCGCGTGTTCAGGGTGAACATATTTGGTCGCCATTTCCAAAACAAACGGTTCAACCAGTAAGCCATGAAACGAGAACTTTTCCGCTAAGATTTCAGCGTAATCTCTATTTGGGTAGAGTTTCTTTGCAACAAAGAGCATGTTCTGCGCCAAGTTATGCATTTTTAAACCACGCCCTAAGCCGTACATTGATTCAAGTACAATAGTGTCAAACTCTTCAAAGGCGGCATATTGGTATCGCTTAACCGCTTCTTTTAGCGATTGAAACAGAGGGGTTGACCACAATTCATCCCCCAGCTCCCCAGCGACACTTTCATGTGCTCGGTATTCAGATTGTTGAATGTACCGTGCTCTTTGATTCCATAAGCTTCGGGTCGCTTTTTTAGTCCCGAAATAGCCGTCCCAGTTAAATACCGTATCGATTTCAAACTCTTGCCCTTTGGTGTTGGCCTCTTGATACTGTGTCCGATAGCTATAGCTCCCAGCCCAATAATCACCTAGCCCTTCGCCAATGGCACCGGTATGGCCATAGGCCCAATCTTTAACGATCTGATAGTGAATCCCATGCCCAAGTTCGTGTAGCACGACGTCGGCATCAAGTGCATCAGGTGAGCCCCCGCCAACACCAAACACCGCCACCTGAGGCCCCAGATAGTACGATGAATTATTGGCCGATAAGCCACGTCCATCAAAACGGACAGGGCTGTCGAAAAATGAGAAGCCTAAGCTTTCGATGTAACGTATCGATTGATCAAGGTGAACAAACGCCATCAACTGAGCAAAAGCAGGCTCTTGCCATTCAACCGCCTGAATCGCCTCTAAGCTGCTAAAACGTTCTAGCCCTTCAGCCTTTAGAAATGCACTACTGTCTCGATTCACCACCTCTTGGGATTGCTCATCCAACGTATAGAGTGCAACCGTATCCACTTGAGTCACGCGTTCGTTCGCCAAATAAAATGCTTCTCCAGATTTCAACACCTCGACCGACTTTGACACATAACGAGGAGAGCGATTGTACTGAGACAACTCCGTCATTAAAGAGTCTGGCGCGGGATCGCGGAGCATCGTTCGTAAGTCGGGGTTAAAAACGTTGACGGTTGCCGACACAATTTCACCACTACTCAAGCTCGGTGGAAACTCCCCCTCTAACAGGCGCGGGGCTTCTAGCTCAGATGCAACACTTGCTACACCATTTCTCAATACCGTGTCTTCTAAGCTCTTGTAAACACGCATGATTGAACCGTCATGATCGGTACTCACCACCATGGCGCGCTGGGGTTGGTACTCACCATTAATCAAGACATCGAAGTTGTAATGTGAACCTAACTTAGAATCGGTTTGATAGCGGAATCGGTAAGTCCCCACATCAGCGTATGCCTGCTCTAAGTAAGCCAACGCTTCTTGCTGACTCGTTACGGTAATGTTCGCAGACGGATAGTCCCACTCCGCCGCTTGGCTTTGGCCAACAAACGTACCACCAGCACATAAGAGTGCAATAAGTGAAGGTAATTTCATCGTCATCTTCACTCCTTAAAACTCATACTTGGCGTTAACGGTAAAGTAGCGGCCAGGCTGCGTTGAATACCCTTTTTGAGAATCACTGATCCCGCCTACGTCCTGGTAACGAATGTAATTTTTGTCTAACAGGTTGACGACATTGGCACTGACATTGAAGTCTCGGTTAAGCGAATAACTCACACCAAGATCAACCGTTGCCCAACCAGAGGTCGTTGCACATTCCGTTTCCAAACCGATATCAGTCGAACAGCTTGGCACTCTGTCCATTGATTGCGCCCAGTTCACCATGGTGTATGCCGAAAAGCTGTCGTTGTCGTAAGTCAGCTCAACATTACCCTCCCACGGAGTTAAGGTTCTTACGTAGTGTCCTTCACCGTCTTTTCCATCGACGTAACCCGCTTTGGTAGCAATTCCCCAATGTTCGGTTAACCGATGAGCGAGAGAGACTTCGATGCCATATGTCTCGACTCCACTTATATTCTGATATTGCTTCAGATAGAGACCCTGAGCATTCATGCCGATCTCTTTAATATCGATAAAATTCTCAAACTTTTGGAAAAACACAGCGCTATAAAACTGGGTATCACCGTTATCAAATTTGCTGCCCACTTCAATTGAATCACTGGTTTCGGCTTCAAGATCCATATTCGGAGTGATCAAAAATGGCGTTAGTGGGACAAAATCATGGTTGTTGTATCCGTAAGCTTTATCGTAAGTTGGCGCGCGATAGCCATGACTATAGGAAATATAAGTGTTCAGTGAATCACTCCAATAGTAAGCCGCCGAAAGGCTTGGCGACCATTCACTGCTGTCCATGTCTTTCACTTCAAACCCTTCAATTTCGCTCTCTTGATCTGGCTGCAAGCGGTGTAGGTCGAAACGTAAGCCCCCCGTTAACGTCCACTCTTTCAGTTCGATCACATCGCGAATATAACTCCCGAAACTGTAGGTACGAGCAGGCGCAAAAGGCTTCTTGTTGACATCGGCCACGCCCTTCCAATCCATTGTCACGGTATTACTTGGACGTTCGTATCGACTGGTCGTCGCCGTAAAGCCATACGCCAGCTCATGGGTTAAACCAAACCATTCTGTGTTAGCCAACAGGTCAATATCAGAGCCATATAACTCATCATGAAAGTCACGTTGTTCGATCGTGCGGCGACGCCTTAATTGGTTGTTTTCTTCGCGCCACATCAAGCGGTTGGTCTTTTCTAGGGTTTGTGTTTGTCGGCTATAAAGCGTCGCATCGAGTTCATTGAACCAAGGGCTTGCTGATTCATATTCCAAGCCAACAAGGAAGCCAAACTCTTCCATGCTTTCTTGTTCATCGAAGGTTTCAATTTGCCAAATACCGTCTTTTTGAATCGAGGCTGAGCCTTCATTACGGCTTAGCTCGCTATTAAAATAGTCAGCTTTTGCTTTCAACATCAGTGCATCAGACCAATGATGATTTATTGTGTAACTACCACTGACCCCTTCAAGCTCTCTTTGATACAAATCTTGGTCAAAATTTCGAGTTTCATTGCCAGCCCAGTACGCGACATTGATAAGGCTTTCGGTGTTACCAAGACGAAATGCTAGATTGCTCGAACCCTTATATTTGTCGCTCAAGCCGGTATAGGTTGTAGACACATCACTATAGAAATCCTGACCTTGAAGCAGATCTTCTGGTTGATAGGTCTCAACGATCACTACGCCGCCAATGGCCCCAGAGCCATGTAAAGACGAGCTTGCCCCTTTCACAACCTCGATGGATTTCACGTTAGACATATCAAAAGAGTTTCTACCCACCTTATCGTTGATGTCAGATGCACCATAGCCGTCAGACGACTTGACCCCATCCTTTACGATCACAATGCGATTCCCTGTCATGCCACGGATAGTTACGTTTTGAGGACGTCCCGCTCCGCCCGTCACACTCACCCCGGGCTCTCCTTTCAACGAATCGTAAAGTTCCGTCGCCCCTTTCTTTTCTATCGTTTCTCCATCAAAAACAGCGATAGAACCGGCGACCTCAGAGAGGGGCTGCTCTATCTTATTGGCACTGACGACGACCTCTTCAAACTGAGAATACTCAGAATTGGCGTGCACGACATTGGCAGCCAGTACATGGAGTACTGCCGCTGAGATTGGTAAAAGCTTCATTTACTGCTCCGCTTTAAACGCTTGCTGTTTTAGTGATAAAAGAAATGCGTATTCAAACGCTTGTTGAGAAAGGGCATTGCGCCGATCGGTTGAATGACCTTGATTGAATTGGGTGGAAAGCAAGTATGGACCTTTGCCAGAACTCACCGATTTAAGCTTCTCGTAATACTTTGCGCCTTCCCAATAAGGAACTCGGCGATCATTGAGGCCTATTTGCACAAGTACTGGTGGGTAGCCTTGTGGAACAAGATTTAAGTAAGGGTCGTATTGCTTCATAACTTCGAGTTCTTTGGCGATATTTGGGTTGCCCCACTCTCCATACTGCTGAGCCGTTAAAGGTAGTGCTGTGTCTGACATACTGTTGACTACATCCACAAACGGAACTTTTAGTACCGCGCCAGAAAACGCATCAGGCGCTTGGTTTAACGCCGCCGCAACCAGTGTTCCGCCAGCACTTGCGCCTATCGCATAAACTGGGCGCTTACCATGGCGGTACCCTTCCAAGTCCCGAGCCGCGGACACGAAATCCTGTATTGCATTGCGTTTTTTCAGCCCTTTACCGGCTTGATACCAAAACTCTCCATAGAAACCGCCCCCTCGAACGTGAGCGATGGCATAAATCACCCCTTTGTCCAACAAACTGACTATTTGAGGCATAAAATAGGGTTTCATCGTCATACCATACGCCCCATAGCCATAAAGAATCACAGGGCTGTCATCGGTCAACATTTCTTTGCGGTAAGCCAATGTCACTGGCACTTTAGCGCCGTCCGAATTCACGGTAATCTGCTCAGTGTGGTAAGCCGTTTCTTGATAGCTCGGATATTGATCCTGAGACAATACTTCTCGCTTCAATGTCGCTGTATTCAACCTTTCCCATTTAGCGGGTTGAGTCATAGACATACTGCGAATATGTAACTTGTTACTTTTGTGTCCCCCGACTTGGCTCACCCATGCAACTTGGCCTGATTGAGCGATCAACTCGCTGGCGCGAAAGGTATTGTCGTTATCGAAGAAGTGCAGTAATTGGGTCGCGCCTTTTTGGCTAATGACCACAGCGCCAGAGTCAAACAGATAAAAATTGCTGACTTTAGACTCATCATCAGGTTCAAATACCGATTCCCACGCATCAATGTCTGATACCTGATTGAGCGGCGCGGAATAAAGACCAAAACCACTTCGGGCATGGTTGCTATTAACAAATACGCGATGATTCAGCACATCGAGGTAATATTCCATCCCCTCTTGGCGAAAGATAACTGGCGACGAAAGTTCACCACTCGCCAGGTTCAGCAGACGCTGCTCGCTGGCGTTTTCGTTGTTTGATTGAACCACCGCAAACTGACGGTCACTAGAGAGATAGAAAGAAAGTAGCCATCCCATATCGGATTCATGGAAAAGGCGAGAGGGTGGCTTATCGCGAAGCGAATAATTTGCTAGCGCAAAAGGCCTTGATGTTTGTTCTTCAAGCTCTATTAAAAACAAAGATTGGCCGTCTTTGGACCACGCCAAAGCGCTATCAACGTTCTCTGCAATTGACGATACCGCTTGCGTCTTAAGGTCAACGACCTTCACTTGATAAAGCTCAGAACCAGATGTGTCTTCTGTAATCGCTAGTTTGCTTCTGTCTGAATTTAAAGCCCACGAACCGAGTTGATAGTAATCAAAATTTTTCGCTCGATCGTCGATATTAAACAGAACAACGGAGTTTGCACTCCCCACGGTTCGAGAAAGCAAAACTCGTTGGCCGTTTTGGGTTTGAATTGAATATTCAAACCCATCGATTTCACGCCACGGTTTTTCAGAGCGTGTAGGACGGTTTTCTTGCCAGCTCTTTAATAAAGACTCACTTTCAAAGCGAACCTTATCTTGATAAAGATTCGTCTTATCATTTTGTTTATTAAGGTAGTTAATAACTTTTTCGTTACTGCGTGAATCATCTCTCATCCACGAGAATTGGTCAGCCGCACTCACACTACCCGAGAGAGAAACACTCAACAGTAACCACTTAAAAGCTTTCATAAACAAGACAAATCCATACGCCAATTTAATAAATTTCGCGTATAGTGCACC
>Ga0213838_1000898_pt1 | contig 17503 bp, 14 predicted proteins | sample SWPATP13_FD_160577 | JGI IMG/M metagenome (GOLD analysis project Ga0213838, IMG submission 160577) | Coastal seawater microbial communities from Marineland, Florida, United States - SWPA TP1 #3 | ecosystem: Environmental > Aquatic > Marine > Coastal | place: USA: Florida | collected 2016-08-06 | reverse complement strand
GGAGGTGCATAGGTTTTGGCTTTTTTCGGTACGTAGTGAATGAGCTGGATGAGATCATTCTGGTACACCACTTTGCCCTCTGTGGTTGCCAGGTTTTCACCCAGCTCGAAGGCCGACATGTCGGTTTGCGTAATCTTAAACGCTTCCAGTGGGCTTTGTTCCAGATCGCGCATGAAGTTCTCAATGCCTTTGAGCATGCTTTGCCCTTTGGATTTGAGGATTTCCTCACACACATCCGGATTAGAGAACAGATAATTGGTTGGCGCAACCGAGTTAATATACTGACGAGTGTAAAATTTTACTTGTTCGGCAGATTTAGGATCGGCAAAGGTCATGGAGTCCATCATGCCCTGCAGCATTTTGGAGTTGATCAGGTAGGCTTGTTTTAAATAATTAAAAACCGGGTTGTCGTTCCAGTCGGTGTGGCTGAAACGTTTGTCACCACGTGACTCACTAACTACGGCTTCAGCTTTCTCGCCAAACATGGCTCTGCTTGCCTGCTGCCATAACTCGGTTTGCTGGCGCATAAACTCCATTTGGTTTTCAACCAGCTTTGAGGTATCTACTTCTACCTTATCGGCCAGCTTTGTGGTCAGTAGCTGCTGCAAATGCTGCGGATCGAACATTTTTGCTGCATCGTTCGAATCAGCCTGACGGGTAAGAATTTTCTGTACCATGCTATTAAACTGCTCAGCATACTGGTTCAGCGTGTCCAGAATTTCCTGCTTATCCTGTTGCTCCACAAGTGCTCCTTGAAGTTGTTATTTTTTGCCTGAGGCGGCGCCGGTGGCAATGCCTTCCATCATTTTCTGGTAGAAAGAGAAGGCCTGCTGACTGCCGTCAAGGTAGGGTTTCAGAAGGGTCATCATTGTTTCCTGATTACCGTTTTTTAATTGTTCGGTAAACATGGCAATGGTGGCTTCATGGATTTTGGTCATGTCCGGCCAGCCTAAGAGTTCGCGAGCTTCTGACGGTGACAGATCGATATCGACGGTAATTTTCATGGTAAACTCCTTACTTTAGCCAGTATCATGGCTTTCCCAAAGGCTGATTGACTTACAGAGTAAAAAGCGAACAATCACTTGTCTAGTCTGATGAGCCTAAAGTTGCATACAGGCAATTGATACAGCGCAAACAAAACGGCTGTGTTCCTTGCCCGGCCTGAATGCCTGCAACCGGTCGTACCCGCAAAGTATTTACAGGAAGCGTTGTGACATCAAAAAAAGCCGAGCCTACTTCTAATCCTAACCGAAAACGCCGACTCTGGCGGTTTTTATGGAAGTTTTCTTTAATTCTGCTGGTGCTGTTCGGGGCCTACATCATTTATCTCGATGCCCAGATTAAGCACCACTTTTCAGGTAATAAATGGCAGGTGCCTGCACAAATCTATGCCCGCCCGCTGCAACTGCAAAAGGGCGAGGAGATTACCCGCAAAGAAGTGCTGGACGAGCTGAAGCTGCTGGGTTACCGACGGGTTAATCAGATCCAGGGCAGTGGCGAATACAGTGTGGGTCAGGCCGCTATTAGCATTTATCGCCGGGCGTTTCATTTCCCTGATGGCTTTCAGCCGTTGCGGCAGTTAACTATCCGTTGGAACGGTACGCGCATCGCCTCTATTACTGATTTACAAACCGACCAGTCTTTACCGCAGGTGAGGCTGGAGTCGTGGCTGGTAACCCGTCTTGCCAGCGGCAGTCAGGAAGATCGAATGCTGGTGACGCTGGAAGATGTGCCGCCGTTACTGGTTAAGGCATTAACGCTTACCGAAGATCGTGACTTTTACAGTCATCATGGTATCGCCCCGTTGTCTATCATCCGTGCGCTACTGGCGAATATCGCAGCCGGACGCACGGTTCAGGGGGGGAGTACGCTTACCCAGCAACTGGTCAAAAATCTGTATTTAACCCGCGAACGCTCGCTTGAACGAAAGATAAAAGAAGCCCTGATGGCCATCATTATTGATGCTCGCTACAGCAAAGATAAGATTATACAGGCTTATCTGAATGAAGTGTTTCTGGGGCAGAGCGGCGATATGGCGGTACACGGTTTCGGCCTGGCCAGTTATTTTTATTTTGACCGCCCGGTGTATGAACTCGATGAAACCGAAATCGCCATGCTGGTAGGGATGATAAAAGGGCCTTCTTATTACAATCCCCGTAAGTACCCTGAACGGGCCATCGAGCGGCGCAATCTGGTGCTGCGGTTATTGCTGGAAGGTAATGAGTTAACCCCGCAACAATACGAAATGGCCGTATCCAGACCAGTGGGGATTGCTACCGGCGATAGCCTGGCGACCGGCAAACATCCGGCATTTATGACTCAGGTTCGTAAAGAACTACAAACCATCCTCGCCGATCCTAACATCCGGGAGTCGGGCGTGAAGGTGTTTACCACCCTGGATATTTATGCCCAACGCCGCGCCGAACAGGCATTAACCAGCACGCTGGACCGCTTGCAACCTGGCCGCGAAGCGACCCTGGAAGGCGCGATGGTGGTATCAGACATTGGCAGCGGTGAGGTGCGCGCACTGGTGGGCGGGCGCAATGTCAGCTTTGCTGGTTTTAACCGCGCTCTGGATGCGGTTCGGCCCATAGGTTCGCTGGTAAAACCGGCCGTATATCTCACGGCACTGGAGCAACCTACGCAGTATAATCTGGCTACACCGCTGGAAGATAAGCCATTATCTCTCAGCGATGAACACGGTGATAACTGGCAGCCGCAAAACTTTGATAAAACTTACCGTGGCTCCGTGCCGCTAATTGATGCCCTCAGTTTGTCGCTGAACGTGCCTACGGTTAATCTGGGGCTTGAGCTGGGCATCGATAACGTTGCCGCCACTCTAAAGAATTTGGGCGTTAAACGGCCGATTCCGCAAGTACCTGCGCTTACCCTGGGGGCAGTAGCGCTGACGCCCTTTGAAACCAATCAGCTATATCAAACCATCGCTAATAATGGGGCGTACCGGCCGTTACATACCGTTAGTGCCATTGTGAGCGTGAATAACCGTTTAATGTGGCGTCAGGCGGAATATGGCGAGCAACGGGTTAACGAGGAGTCAGCTTACCTGCTTAATTACGCGCTTTATAAGGTGGCCACCGAAGGCACGGCAAAAGCCATTGGCAGAACCTATGACAACATAAACATGGCGGGAAAAACCGGTACCACCGATGATTATCGCGACAGCTGGTTTGCCGGCTACGACCGTAATAATCTGGCTACGGTCTGGGTAGGTAATGATGAAAACCGCTCAACCGGCCTGACAGGCTCGACTGGTGCACTGCCGGTGTTCCTTGCTTATCAGCAGTTACAGGAACCGAAATCCCTGTCCCGACGTTTTCCTAATGGCCTGGGCATTGCGCATTTCGATCCTGCAACCGGTACGGTAGTGACGGCCGGATGTCCAGGTAGCATGAGTGTACCTGCTGTGCTTGAAGCGCTGCCGCCTGCGCAGGGTTGTGTGGGTCAATCGGGAGAAAAAGCGCCGGCTAAAAAGCCAAAAGAAAAGTCCTGGTGGGAGCGGTTGTTTGGTGGTTGATAGGCTAATCAGGCTTGGCCTTGGCTAAGTTTATTTGAGCTGAGTTTTGTCGGGGTGCCGACTGCACCCAAAGAGGAGATGACGCCCCTTCGCTTTTTTTGAGAGCTTAGCCCTGGTTCAGCGAAAGAATGATGTTTAAAGATCGCTGTCGGAGTCGCCGACGCCGACCAGAGGGTGTAATGCGACCCGGTGACCGTGAACCACTCTGGACTCCCCGCAGCCCTTATCAGTGAACAACGTCATCGTCCCTGGCAGAACAAACCAGACCGTCAATGACGGCACATCCATGTGCCGCATCGCCTGAATCCTCATCCATGATGATTCTTCTGGTTTGTTATGTATGCCAGTGACGATAACAACACTGAAGAAGGGCACAAAGTTTGTTCTTTCTTCGATTTAAATAAGCTCACTTTAAGGGGAAGGTAAAGCTTTATTCTTTATTGGTGAATTTTTGAAGGTTTGTCTTTGATAAGAAAAGCCTTAAGTCTGGTGAAGTTGCCTGGGAGAATTGATTGGTCTTTAGCAGATAAAAAAACTCAGGAGATTGCAGAGATCTGCAATTCCTGAGAAGTGGCACTACGGGAGTGTCCAGGGATACAAATGCGGTAAGCCTTTAGTGGATCAATGAGTCTGACGTAAACAGGTAACGAATCCCGTTAAAAATCCCCAGCGCAACGATATAGGCCAGCACCGGACCCAATAAAAGCCAAATTAAAAAACTGTAAGTAATCATAATCTTGAACCTCGCTGTTCATTACGGGCACACCAATAAGCGTTTCACGCTCACTGCCCTGTACCCAATCAGAGCCTCATCATGCTCGCCGAGCAGGCTATCTGTTAATCTAAGTCGCAGAATAGTTAGCGATAGTTGTGCCATTCAGGTAGCTAATTTTTAAGGTTATGATTTATAAGTGTTTATTTTGATTTTGTGAGGGCGAGGGAAATTAAGTATGTGGTTTTTTTTGCTAATTAATAACTGAATTGCCAGTAAAGTAGCGCAAATCGCCAACGCTACCTTGCCGGTGATGCGGAGCCTGGTTACTGACGGACTTTATTAAAAACAGCCAGGGCGAAAGCGATGATCGTTCCTGCGATTAATCCGGCGATACCATCGGCGATAATGCTTAGAATCAAGGCTATCTGCGGTACCAGCTGGGTTACCGATTCAGCGAGATGGTGCAAGAACGGAATACTGTGAGTCAGGATACCGCCGCCCACCAAAAACATCGCGATGGTGCCCACGAATGACAGCACTTTCATCAGAATTGGTGCCGCTGTCAGCAAAAAACGTCCAGCTATGCGCTGTGCGGTGTTGTAGCCACCCGTTAGTGATTTACGCAGCAGATATAAGCCGAGGTCATCCATTTTTACTATGCCGGCCACCAGACCGTAAACCCCAATGGTAAAGGCGATACTTAAACCGCTGAGGACCAGAATTTGGGTGGTAAGGTCGGCACCCTGCAGGCTGCCAAGGGTAATCACAACAATTTCTGCAGATAAAATAAAGTCAGTGCGTATCGCCCCTTTAATTTTGTCTTTTTCCATTTGCACCAGGTCAATGGAAGCATCGGCCAGATTATTAAGGCGTTCATCAGCCTCTTCGGCGCTATCGGCATGGGGCAAAAACCGATGGAGCACTTTTTCGGCCCCTTCAAAACATAAATAGAGTCCGCCAAGAACCAGCAGTACAGTGATTAATACCGGTACAAAAGCACTGATCAACAATGCGGCAGGCACCAGGATCAGCTTATTGATGAAAGAGCCCTTGGCCACTGCCCACACCACTGGAATTTCGCGGTCAGGTTTCACGCCCTGTACCTGATTGGCATTCAGTGCTAAATCATCACCCAGCACACCGGCAGTTTTCTTGGCTGCCATTTTCGACATCATGGCGACGTCGTCTAGCAGAGTGGCTATATCATCAATGAGTGCAAGTAGGTTGGCTCCGGCCACGGGCAGTCCCTTATTGTTCTGGTTGCTTATGTTGTCGTTTGTCGATGAATTGCTGAAATTCGTTGCGACTGTTGCACTTTACATTGCCTCCAAACAGTCGCGCAACTGTTGCCACAGTACTATTTACCCCCTTGTCGCAATTCACGGCATATTCTCCGACTGTTTGCTCGGCTGGTTCGTACTCACCAATGCGTAAATCCGGTGATTTCTGTTCCAGACGGCGCTGCCGCGTGACTTGTTCGGCGAGTTCGTGTTGTTTTTGTAACTGCTGTCCTGCAATCCCTCGACTGATTGCGTTAGATAGACGTCGTGAAGGTGGTGCGGGGCTATCCTCTGCCTGGGTGAGTATTTCACCTGGAGGTGGCGCAGAGGTTTCGGTACTGGGATTGGGAATGTTTTCTGCCTGCGGTGGCGCCGCTTCGGCTTGTGCAGGTTCGTTTTCGGGCTGTGACTCGACTCTCTCAGGCACTTCAGGCGGTACATCGGTAACAGCGGGCTCGGGCAACTCTGCCGGCGCGGGTTCGGCTGGTGCAGGCACAACAGGCGTGTACAGAACCGCCTGTACCGGAGTGGATTTTACCGGCTTTGGGACAGGCGGTGGAAACGATAACGTGGCCAGTACTGCAATATGAACCAGCACCGAGCCGACAATCAGCCACACCAGTCTGCCAGCCTTGTTAGGGGCTGGTTCAGCAGGTTGAAAACGCGTGGGCCCGGTAAAGGCTAAGTCCATTTTTTCCATGCCAGATAGACCGGCTGTTTGACGCTAAGTTCCCTGCGATAAACGACATTACTGACAGGATGAAATGTGGCAGCACCAAAATGGTGCAAACCTGGTCTCATGCATTTAAATGGTGCGTAAAATTGTAAGAAAATATAACAATTTTTAATTTAGTTGTTGATTTTTATGGGTTTTAATTTATGGCATAGGACTTGTTCTAGTCAATCTCGCACAACATGAACACTGGTAGCAAACCACTATTATTTTGGGAGCAACACATGAAACTAGTCACAGCAATCATCAAGCCATTTAAGCTGGATGATGTTCGTGAAGCCATTTCAGAAATCGGTATTGACGGTCTGACCGTAACCGAAGTGAAAGGTTTCGGACGTCAAAAAGGACATACAGAATTATACCGCGGAGCCGAGTATCAGGTCGACTTCCTGCCGAAAGTCAAACTGGAAATTGCAGTTCAGGATGATCAGGTGGAACGTTTGGTTGAAGCCATCACAGGTGCTGCGAAAACCGGCAAAATTGGTGACGGCAAGGTCTTCGTTTACGACCTTGAAGGCGCTGTCCGGATTCGTACTGGCGAAACAGATACCGACGCACTGTAAGAGCAGTCGACGAGAAATTTGCGGAGATAAGCATAATGGAAACAACTTTTGAATTAGGGTACGCGTTAGATACCTTTTACTTTTTGATCTGTGGCGCACTGGTAATGTGGATGGCTGCAGGTTTTGCCATGCTGGAAGCTGGCCTTGTACGTGCTAAAAACACAACTGAAATCTTAACTAAAAACATCGCACTGTTTGCGATTGCTTGTACCATGTACATGATTTGCGGTTACGGCATCATGTACGGCGGTGGTGACTGGGTACCTTTCCTGGGCGGCATCGTAGGTGACGGCGCAACTGGCGTTGCTGATGAACCAGCAACCTATGCACCATCTGCTGACTTCTTCTTCCAGGTCGTATTCGTTGCCACTGCAATGTCTATCGTATCTGGTGCGGTAGCTGAGCGTATGAAACTGTGGGCGTTCCTTGCTTTTACGGTAGTGATGACTGGTTTCATCTACCCAATGGAAGGTGCCTGGACCTGGGGTGGCGCGTCTGTATTCGGCATGTACACACTGGGCGACCTTGGTTTCTCTGACTTCGCTGGTTCTGGTATCGTTCACATGGCTGGTGCAGCGGCTGCATTAGCGGGTGTGCTGGTACTGGGTGCCCGTAAAGGTAAATACACTGCAGATGGCAAAGTTAACGCTATCCCTGGTGCTAACCTGCCACTGGCTACTTTAGGTACATTCATCCTGTGGATGGGTTGGTTTGGCTTTAACGGTGGTTCAGTACTGGCTACTGCTACTGTAGAAAGCGCAAATGCGGTTGCCGTAGTATTCATGAACACTAACGCTGCTGCAGCGGGTGGCACTATTGCTGCACTGATTGTTGCTCGCATCATGTTTGGTAAAGCTGACCTGACAATGGCACTTAACGGTGCGCTGGCTGGTCTGGTAGCTATTACTGCTGAACCTTCTACTCCTACGCCACTGACTGCGACTCTGTTTGGTGCCCTGGGCGGTATCTTGGTTGTATTCAGCATCGTTACTCTGGACAAACTGAAAATCGATGATCCGGTAGGTGCGATTTCTGTTCACGGTGTAGTGGGTCTGTTAGGTCTGTTACTGGTTCCTGTTACTGGTGGCGCGACTTTCTCTGGTCAAATCATCGGTGCACTGACTATCTTCGTATGGGTATTCGTAACCAGCTTAGTGGTTTGGTTAATCATCAAAGCAGTTATCGGTGTACGCGTTAGCGAAGAAGAAGAATTTGAAGGTGTTGATATCAGTGAATGTGGTCTGGAAGCTTATCCTGACTTCACTGGTGGCCGTTCATAATCTTCGGACACATTATTGATTAGGCACTTAAGTTAATAATAATAAGCCTAAATCACTTTGACTCAGACCCCGCTTTTGCGGGGTTTTTTCTTGCTGGTACTTAGCGGTCTATCCTATTACATATGCTTCAAAAGCTTCTGCCGTCAGCGGACGGCTAAAGTAGTAGCCCTGAAAATAATCACAGCCCATTTCTTTAAGCATCTCTACCTGTTCCCTGGTCTCTGTACCCTCTGCAACGGTGAGCAGCTTCATGTGTTTGCCGATAGCGATAATTGACCTGACCAGCTCCTTACTTTGCTGATGGTCGATATTGTCGATAAAGGACTTATCAATTTTAAGCACGTTCAGTGGTAAATCGCGTAGATAAGAAAGTGATGAGTAGCCGGTACCAAAATCATCCAGTGCTACCGAGATACCGGTGTTCTGTAGGGTTTTTAGTTGCTCAATGGCTTTGTGGTTATCCAATAATAAACTCGATTCAGTAAGCTCAACTTCGATGAACTGCGCCGGTATGTTGTATTCAGCCCGTTGTGCTAGCAGGTACTGAATAAAGTCTCCATCGGCAAACTGTGAGGCCGTCACATTAATGGATACCCGATACAGCGGTATTTTTCGTTGCTGCCAGTTGCGGATCTGATCAAAAACGCAGCGTAACACCCATTTGCCTAACTCATGGATCAGGCCCGTCTCTTCGGCAATAGGTATAAAATGTGCTGGTGAAATAAAACCTTTTACCGGGTGGTGCCAGCGTAACAATGCTTCACTACCGGTGAGTCTGCCGTCTGTATCTACTTTTGGCTGGTAAACCATTGAGAGCTCACCGTCATTCTGTAACGCCCGGGATAAGTCCTCTTCCAGCTCACGGGCAGCATCTTTCATGGCCAGCATTTCAGGCGCGAACATTGAACACTGGTTGCGACCTCGTTCTTTGGCCTGCTGCAGCGCGTGTTCGGCTGAGCTGATCACGTCAAAACGGTTCTCGATTTGTTCCGGAAACAATACAGCTCCGGCGCTGCACTGAACTGATATCTTGCGTCGGCCGATAGTAATTTCATCACTGACTATGGCTTTCAGAGCGGCCCAGTGAACATGGAGCAGTGCGGTATAGTCGGCTTGCAGATTGGTTAGCAATATGGCGAAATCATCGCCGCCGTTACGTGCTATAAAAACATCTGCTGAGCGATAAGCAGCAAATCGGTTACCCAGAATGTGGATCACCTGATCGCCAATCTCGTAGCCGTACTTTCGGTTAATCTCACCAAAATGGTCAAGATCGAGCAGTACTAACAAGGCATTCTGGTGATGTCTGGTGGCATCAAGGTAAGTATGGTTAAGGACTTCGAGTAGCCTGGCTCGATTCGGCAGGTTAGATAAGTAATCGTAATATGCCATGGAGCGCAGTTTTTGTTCCAGTTGATCGCGCTGTAATTCTGATGCAGCCCGGGATGAGACGACCTGCAGGGCTTGTTGCAGGGCATAATCAATATCATCGGGTTGCGAGAAGAACATCATAATTAAGCCCGTCTTCTCCCGGGCACTATTTACAATGGGGATGCCGGTGTAGCTGGCAAAGGCCGGTGCCTCGCTGGCTTCGCGACCATTAAAGCTGGCGGCGGTGATGTGCTTCTCACTATGAAGGCCCCGGTTTAAAACTTCCTGACTGGGTGTGCTCTCAGTTTGATAAATAAAGTTTGGCCATGGTTGCCCGTGTTTTAGTACCGCCCTGGTTTCTATCTTCGTCTCACTGTCTGCACACTTATCTCCAATAAATATGAATTCCGCCGGCGAGAGCTGATAAAGGATTGTAATCAGTTCGACGTAAAAATGATCGGCGACTTCGCCTGCGGCACTGGTCGCGAGGCGTCTGAGAGCGAGCTCGAATTCCCCCTGACGTTGACGTTGATGAGCCAGCTCCCTGGCATTGCGCCGGTATGAAACGCTAAGCATTAAGGCAAAAGCCAGAGAGATGAGTGTAAAAGGCAGGCCGCCGGTGTAAAAAAGCGGGATCGTACCACTGTCGATCTGATAGCTCATAAAGCTCGAGGCTACCGATAGTCCCAGGCAAACGGTAAGAGCCAGAGAGATAAAATTGTTTTGCTGCTGATAAAAACGTAAAGCAAACAAAAGCAGCACCACACCCATAACAATAAAGCCAATATGGAACAGCGCGAAAAAAATACTGGGCTCACCAACCAGCAGAGACATTGGCTCGCCAAATAAGTTATCAAATTTAACCAGTTGTGGGTTGTTACCATGCCGCAAAACCGCATCAGAAAATGTGTTAAACAGCGTGAAAATGGCCGCCATAGTACCGAAAGCCAGTACCATAAGGTTGGTATAGCGGAATCTGCACCAGTGGCCAAAGGTATAGATAATAAAAGGCCAGCCAAGGATAACGGTATTGGTGTGTAACCGGCTGAGAGTAATAGCTTCTGAAACCGAAGCGGCCTGGTGAAAACGCCAGGATAAAAAGTGGTAACCAACCAGCAGTAGATTAACAATTGCCAGTGAGTAGTAGTGGTGTTTCTTGTGCTGAATACCAGACAGCAGGATGAACAGAAAACAAACCAGGTTTAGTGTAATAACGGCTACAAAATAAGTTGTCATCGACTGCATCCCAAGTATTGGCGTAGGGCCTGGATTTGTGACCAGCAGCAGTTCATGAGATCAGCAGTGCAGTTACTGCAGGCAACGCTAACCGGTTGATACTTTAGTTTAACAGGTAGTGGTAATTTTGCGTAAAAAGCCGCTTGCGATAGGTGAGGTTGTGCTGAGTTAATCGCTTTGTCGTTACCGACCAACCGTTAAAATCGATTAGTCGCTATTTGGTCGTCAGGCGTACCAATCAGGGAATTCATAATCAAAGGATAGAAAATGGCTAAAGCACCCAAGCTTACCACCACCGCAGGCGCTCCGGTTTCGTCAAACTCCACTTCAAAAACGGCAGGCAGCCGCGGTCCGGTTTTGCTGGAGGATTATCAGCTAATTGAAAAGCTCGCCCATCAAAATCGCGAACGCATTCCCGAGCGGGCAGTACACGCAAAAGGGTGGGGATTGCAAGGTACGTTTACCGTTACTCACGACATTACTCAATACACCTGCGCTGATCTATTTTCAGAAATCGGTAAGAAAACCGACGTGTTGAGCCGCTGGTCGACAGTAGCCGGTGAATCCGGTGCGGCCGATACCGAGCGCGATGTGCGTGGATTCAGCCTTAAGTTTTATACTGAAGAGGGCAACTGGGATATGGTGGGTAATAACACGCCCATTTTCTTTATTCGCGATGCCTTTAAATTTCCCGATTTTATTCGCACCCAGAAACGCCACCCCAAAACCAACCTCAGAAGCCCGGAAGCCATGTTCGACTTCTGGGCGGCCCAACCCGAATCCGTGCATCAGGTGACGATCTTAATGTCTGACCGCGGTATACCAAAAAACCCGATGTATATGAATGGCTATGGCTCTCATACTTTCAGTATGTGGAATGCTAAGGGCGAGCGATTCTGGGTGAAGTTCCACTTTAAAACCCAGCAGGGTCACGAGCACTATACCAATGAGGAGTCCGAGCACATTATTGGTAAAACCCGGGAGTCTTATCAGGAAGACCTTATCAACGCTGTTGATGCGGGTAACTACCCTAAATGGACACTGTATATTCAGGTAAGGCCTGAAGAGGAAGCCGGTAATCAGGCCTACAACCCCTTTGATTTAACCAAAGTCTGGCCGCACAAAGACTACCCGTTGATTGAAGTCGGCGAACTGGAAATGCATACCGTGCCGGAAAATTATTTTCAGATGATCGAAAATGCTGCCTACAGCCCATCGAACGTGGTACCCGGCATCGGATTTAGCCCGGATAAAATGCTCCAGGCGAGGATCTTCTCCTATGCAGATGCGCACCGTTACAGACTCGGTACACACTATGAAGCCCTGCCTGCGAATGCACCTAGGAACGCTAAGGTAAATCACTATCACAAAGATGGTGCCATGCGGTTTTTCACCAATGATTTTGATAACCCGGATGCGTATTACGAACCTAATCAGCATAGTGGTCCACAGGCGCAGGTAGAAAATCCTGAACCGCCGCTGCGGATTGATGGCGATGCCGACCGTTACAATCAGGAGGAAGCGGATATTGATTACGTGCAGCCCAGAGCGCTGTATGAGATGTTCTCCGACGAACAAAAAGCGCGCTTGTACAAAAATTATGCCGCGGCCATGGGGCCATGCTCTGATGGGGTAAAAGAGCGTTGGTATGCGGTACTCGAAAAGGTCCACCCGGACTATGCAGCAGGCGTAAGAAAGGCCGTTGAGTCAATGGATACCGATGTGAATACGGTACCGGTAACCGAAGACACACCGCTGAAAGATAAATAAGTCAGCTTAATGTAAAAAAGCCCGGTTCAATTGATGAAGTGAACCGGGCTTTTTACTATCTTTGGCCTTAAGCGGTTTGCCGCATATTTTCAGCAACTTCTGGTTGTTCCTCGCAGGGTTGCTCAATAAAAAAATCATCCAGCTCTTCTTCTGATGCCAGGCGGGTAACCCGGATGCCGGTTTGTTCATAATCCGCATTCACATAGCCAAGCTCAGCAAACTTCTCGAAATAGTCGCAGAAGGGGTAACAACTCCACTTTTGTTTGAACAATTCCGCGTTGGCAACGAGATCGCACAGGTGGTTAAGCGGCGGATTGAAATGCATATGAAATTGTTTAAAGACGTGTCGTCCGGTATTCACTAATGTAAGGCCCGCCTGGCTGCAGCGCATGGCAAAATCCACATCGCTGAAGCCATAGCCATCATAGTCGGTATCAAAGCCGCCAAGACGGTCAAAATCGTCGCTGGTGATAGCAAATGCCGTGGCATCAAAATGAACAAAAGGGAGTTCTTTTTGCGCCTGAACCGGTATTGCCGCCAGGTCTTGCAAGACACTTTCAGAGACTTCTTCAGCTTTGCATGGCAGGTCAGTGATGTTTGCAGTAACCACCCTTCCGTTTGTTAATGGCGCTGTTATCTCCTGCAGCAGGGTCGCAGGGCATAAACAGTCTACATCCAGGTAAATAATCTTTGCGGTGGTACAGGCTTCAAAGCCACGATTCCGGGCTTTGGCTATGGGTAACTCTGAATGGGTAGTGAAACAATGCTGAATGTCAAAGAGCTCACTGCTTAGTAGCGACTCTTCACTGGGCGAGGTCATCCACACAATCACCACCTCTTTGGGGATAATTGAAGAACGTTCAATACTGCTTAGCAAATTAGATAATTGCTGGGTGCGATGCTTCACAATAGTAACGATACTAAATTCCGTGCTCATGGTACTGACTCTCTGCGGTTGGATGTCTCACAAGACAAATTGAAAAAAGGGTCCACTGGTACTGCAAGCGAGGGGACAGATGATTTAGCTCATAGCAACTCAATTCATTAATACAAGCAGTATTGCAAACATGATTCCAATTCGTTCGTGCCGGGTGATTGTTGTGCAGCCCCCGTATTTAAAGGTGTTTGGTTTTTCAGCAAAAAGTGAAGGATTGTAATAATATGTTATCTTAAGCAAAGCATTCACGCCGGGCTGGTAATTCTTACAGACAGCCAGACACTCACAGTAACAAGGGTAACGTAATAATAATGAGGTTGAGTTTAGTAAAAGGCATGGGAATTAAGCTGACTTGCATGGTTATGGGGCTGGTGATGACTGTATCTGCCAGTGCCTATGACAGAATTACCGGCAAACCTTTTGCCAGCCGCTCCGAAGTGATTGCCCGGGAAGGGATGGTGGCGACCAGTCAGCCGCTGGCAACTCAGGTAGGCCTGGATATCCTTAAGCAAGGCGGCAGCGCCATTGATGCAGCCATTGCAGCAAACGCCATGCTGGGCCTTGTCGAGCCTACCGGTAGCGGAATTGGTGGCGACCTGTTTGCAATTGTCTGGGATGCAGAGACTAAACAGCTATACGGGCTGAACGCGTCCGGGCGGTCACCCCAATCCCTGACTGCAGAGGTGTTCTCCGCCGCAGGACTAACTAAAATTCCATCCTTCGGGCCGTTGCCGGTATCCGTGCCCGGCGCGGTAGATGGCTGGTTTGAGCTGCATAATCGCTTTGGCCGTTTACCCATGACCTCATTGTTGTCGCCAGCAATTCGTTACGCTCGTAACGGCTTTCCGGTTAGCGAGCTGGTGGCATATTACTGGCAGATGAATGTCGACCGAATTGGTCATTACCCGGGATTTTCACCCACTTTCATGCCGGGCGGAAAAGTGCCGCAAAAGGGCGATGTGTTTAAAAACCCGGGGCTGGCTGCGACCTACGAAAAAATTGCTACCGGCGGCCGGGATGCGTTTTATAAAGGCGATATTGCCCGGGCTATTGCGGCTTACATGAAAGAGCAGGGCGGATATTTAAGCTACGAGGATTTGGCTGCTCACACCTCTGACTGGGTGACGCCGGTCTCGGCGAATTACCGTGGCTATGATATCTGGGAATTACCGCCCAACGGTCAGGGCATTGCGGCGCTGCAGATCCTCAATATTCTGGAACAGTACGACATCGAAGGCATGGGGCTGGATTCTGCCGATTATATCCACACCTTCGTTGAAGCAAAAAAGCTGGCCTTTGAAGACCGCGCTAAGTATTACGCCGATCCGGCATTTAATGACATCCCGGTCGCCCCGCTTATCAGCAAAGACTACGCCCGGGAACGCCGTAAACTTATCGATCCGCTAAAGGCGGCCAATCGCTATGATGCCGGCGTTATCGACGGTGACACCGTCTATCTCACCGTTGCTGACAGCCGCGGCAATATGGTGTCGTTAATTCAGAGTAACTATCGCGGCATGGGCTCTGGCATGACCCCGCCCGGACTCGGCTTTATTCTGCAAAACCGTGGTGAGTTATTCACCCTGGAGCCCGGCCATAGTAATGAATATCAGCCGGGTAAACGTCCGTTTCATACCATTATTCCGGCCATGGTAACGCGCAACAATAAACCCTGGTTAAGCTTTGGTGTGATGGGCGGTGCCACGCAGCCCCAGATGCATGCGCAAATAATCGTCAATCTTATTGATTTTGGGATGAATTTGCAGGAGGCTGGTGATGCGCCCCGATTTATTCACAGTGGCTCAAGCAGTCCTACCGGCGCCTTAATGAAAGACGGTGGCTCGATTAGTCTGGAGCGTGGCTTTTCGCTGAGCACTGAAAGAGAGTTATTGGAAAGAGGCCACAAACTGGAAAACAAACTGGGGATTTACGGTGGCTATCAAGCGATTATGTATGATGCCGATAAGCAGATATACTATGGCGCATCAGAAAGCCGCAAAGATGGTCAGGCTGCCGGGTACTAAATAACAACAGCGGTCGATAACGATAAAAACAACGGGAAGACTATGTCGCAACCACAAAAAGGTATTTGTGCTGAACCCAATCTGCATGCGCAGTACTTGTTGTTCAATGTGATTGACGACGATTCACAGGCTGTCCGGGCCAAGTTGGGCCGGGCACTGGAAGTGCTTGATTATTACGATAATGAACACTACGAAGCCATGGTGTCAGGGGTTATTGCCGTGGGCAGTAATTACTGGAGTGAACTCTATCCCGGTCCTATTCCCGTTGAACTGACGCCATTTCCTGATATGCAAAGCGAAGATCGCGTAGCGCCCTCCACGCCCTGCGATCTCTTTATTCAGATTCGCGCGGACCGCATTGATATTTGTTATGCCATTGGTCTGGAGATAATGGAACTGCTGCGGATCCACGTTGAGCTGGTGGAACAGATACAGGGGTTCCGCTATCTGGACGGCCGCGATCTTAATGGCTATTTGTATGCCCAGGACAATCCCCGGGGCCTACAGCGAGCTAAAGTTGCCGTTATTGAAGAGGATGACAACGGCTTTGCCGGTGGTAGCTATGTGCATGTGCAGCGTTTCAGACACGATTTACGCCGTTGGTTGAGCCTGTCTGAACGCCAGCAGGAACAGATCATGGGCACTACCAGGGAGCATAACCTGCCCAGTGTGGAGTGTAACCCTTCTTCTCACAGCGTCAGGGCCAGCATTATTGCCACAGAGCAGGGTAAAGCTGACTTGCTCAAGCAGGGCATGCCTTACGGCGATATGACATCGCAGGGTATGTTTTCGGTTACCTGCGCAGCCAGCTCTCAACCCTTTAAAAGGATGTTGCACAGTCAGGTGTATGGCAGTGGCGACGGCGAATACGACCGCTGGCTCGATTACACCGCTGCCGAGACAGGCTGCGCGTTTTTCGCACCATCCATCGCGTTTATTAAAGCCCAGGCCAAGCTCTGACCACCTGCTCATGACGCCAATTAACTACAACCAGCTGTATTACTTTTACATGGTGGCTGAGCATGGCTCTATTGCCAGGGTAAGCGAATTACTGCATATCACACCGCAAACTATCAGTGGCCAGATAAGTGCGCTGGAAGACACCATTGGCGCATCATTGTTCACCCGTCAATCCCGGCGGTTGATACCCACTGAGCTGGGGATACTGGTGCAAGGCTATGCGGCAGATATTTTTCAGCTCGGAGAAGAACTCAAGTCGGTGCTTAATCAGCAGCACAATCAGTGGCAAAGCTTTACCGTAGGGATCACCGATGTGCTGCCCAAAACCCTGGTGTACGAAATGCTTAAGCCAGTCTTACAGTTACCGGTGAAGCTGGTGTGCCGGGAGGGAGAACTAACCTCTTTGCTTGGCGAGCTGGCGGTTAATCGTCTGGATATGGTGTTATCCGATCAGCCCATTCAAACTGGTAGTCACATTAAGGCATACAGCCACTTGATCACCGAGTCGCCCATGGCTGTATATGCGGCCGCGGATAAATACGACTCACTAAGTCAGGATTTCCCCCGCTCACTGCATAACGCCCCCTTTCTTCTGCAAGGCAAAAAGTCGTTAATCCGACAACAATTGTTGGGATGGTTCAGCACCCAGGATATTCAGCCTGATATCACGGCTGAATTTGACGACAGCGCGCTGATGCTGGCTTTTGCGCAGGAAGGGCTGGGTGCTTTCTCTGCCCCATTGTTATTAGCGCCTCAGCTGGAAAAACAATTTGGTCTGCTCAAAGTCGGCGTGATCAACCGTGTTACCGAGCAACTCTACGCGATTTCTCCGGAGCGTAAACTCACTCATCCTGCTGTTCTGCAACTGGTAAAAGCCCTGCGTAGCTGATACCAGGTACTGGTATCTTTTTGTCAGGAATTACCTGACTAAATGTAAGTTATATACGATTTTAACTTACAGTGAATGACCTTATATAATGCACAGTGTTAATTTTCGTTTCTTGTTTAGCGAGGCTTTTATGAAACGTGTAGTGCTGTTTTTGATCACAAACCTGGCCGTGGTACTGGTACTCGGGATTGTGCTCAGTGTGGTGTTTGC
>Ga0213838_1000892_pt1 | contig 17585 bp, 14 predicted proteins | sample SWPATP13_FD_160577 | JGI IMG/M metagenome (GOLD analysis project Ga0213838, IMG submission 160577) | Coastal seawater microbial communities from Marineland, Florida, United States - SWPA TP1 #3 | ecosystem: Environmental > Aquatic > Marine > Coastal | place: USA: Florida | collected 2016-08-06 | reverse complement strand
ACCGATTCAAGACTCAACAAGCATATACCCTTTATTTCTAATCGTTCTTATTACCGCTCCTGAACATTCTGCACGCGCCAACTTCTTTCTTAGCCCAGAGATCCGCATATCAACCGAACGGTCATTAAAACCCAGTTCGAACCCTCTAAAAAGCTGACAACAACTTTCACGCGTCACTATTTTTCCTCTGTTCTCAATCAATATCTGAAAAATTTCAAACTGCGAGGTGGTTAAGCCTAAGTCTTCACCTCTATAGCAAATCCGTTTGCTTACAGCATCAATAACCAAATCAGCCGATGAAGTCTCTTTGCCCGTAGCATCAAAACTTGTATGTGCCAAAAGACGACCTGACTTTCTTCTTAACAAAGCGTCAATTCTCGCTAACAAAACATGCCCCCTGACGGGTTTTGTCATGTAATCATCAGCACCAAATCGTAATAAACTCACTTCATTCATCTCTTCTTCTGACGCCGTAAGCACTAAAATCAGCCCTTCGTAAAACTGCTTCGCTTGAATACAGATATCCGCACCGCTTAGTCCAGGCAACATTAGATCCAGTAAAACCAAATTAGGGTTAATGGTCCTAATCGCTTCTATCGCTTGTTGACCATCATCAACTAAGAACACTTCAAAGTTGTCCGCTTCCAAATACAATTGAATTAAGCGACTGATCTCTAAATCATCTTCAATGATCAGTATTGTTCCTTTCTTCACTAACCACTCCTTAATACACACTAATTTCGTGGAGTATATATAAGGCTGTTCCAATTAAAAGGTGAACAAATAAATGCAGTGAACACATAACTTACAAATGAACAATCATAGCGTGCGAACTTAAACAAAAAAACACTACAACCCATTAACAAGCACTAGGTTTGAAATATAACTCTTCACATCCTCCTATATTAAATAATGCAACATCACAACATTCGTTAAAAATCGCAAAACTCTCAGAGTAAGATGAAAAACAAAGCGACTTATTATGCTTAATTTTATTCCGATGAAATATATCGCTTACAAATCTTACAACTCTTCATTCGAATAACTAACAAAAGGATTTTAATATTCGATTATCCGTTTCCTACCATGAGTCATTTCAATATGAATCGAGTTTTACTTAGTATTACTGCATTAACACTCTCTTGCCCATCTTTTGCGAGCAGTAATATCGTTAACGAGCTTTCTTACATTGGTTTTGGTTACAAACAAACTACATTTGAATCAGGCGCCCTTTCTCCTTACCTCAACAACCAATACGAAAACGATGAAGATAAAACACTAGGCGGTTTGTACCTTGACGTAGGGCTAAATATCGCAGAAAGGTTCTTCATAGAAGGAGAGGCCGATTTTGTCACCAGAATGAGTTCAGAGGTAGACAAGTGGAGCATAGGTGCGGGTTTTAACGCTCCAATCAACGAAGCGTTTTCTATTCCTATTTCTTGCGGTGCCGTTAACTACCGTGCAGACAGCGACTATAGTAGTTCTTACAGTGAACAGGCGGCCTACTGTAAATCAGGCGTTCGTGTTCAAGTGGCGAAACATTGGCTAGTCGACCTCTCATACCAAAGAGACTTCTTAAAGCAAGAAAAAGACACCATTAAGTTAAAGAACGTATTCCAGTTTGGACGAGTATTTGGACTAGTTGCGGGTTTTGAATCGGCAAAGCGACAACGCTCTGAAAGCTCATTTAACCTTGGAATCCAATTTACCCTTTAACTCATAGCCCTTTAGACTTAATACGAGGGTTATCTAGCTCGTATATTGCACTAAACGCTTCGCACCCCTTAACTTGAATTGTGGTAACCACATGATTAATTCGAATGAAACGATGCGAAAGCAAGTTCTTACTGCTTTATGCATAACTTTGATCATCCTTGCTATTCCGCTGTCATTTGGAAACAGTTTTCTGTTTCCAAATAAGTCCTATATTTTATCAGCCTTAGAATTATTCTATTTATTCTTGGCCTTATTTACCCTTTCTGAAATACGGAAAAATAAAAACATAAGTTTACACTCCCATATTCATGTGTTTTTTATCGCGGTGGTTTCATGTTTCGCAGAATATGACAAACCACTAGAAGAGGGGATATATATTTGGTCAGCCTGTGTACCTATTATATTTTACCTGCTTCTAGGCAGTAAAAATGCTCTCATTTACTCTGTTGCCTTGCTACTCGCGCAAGTCTCTATTTTACTTCATGAAATAGCACTCTACAGCAAGTATGACTACCTACTTTCTGTCTTGAATTTCTGTTGTTGTTACCTCGTTATCACAGCGGTAAGCCGAAAGTATGAAAGCGAAAGAGAAGGCTCTAAGTCTTATGTGCAATACCTCGGAAGTCACGACCAGCTCACCGGCGCATTGAGCCGGAACTCTTTAATACAGATGCTGAATAATGATTTCAGAACTTACAATGCTTTTATTATGTTTGATATTGATAGCCTCAAATCAATCAATAGTAAATTTGGTTATGCGTTTTCAGACAAGCTCTTTATTGAAATCATACAAAGAGCCTACACCATTATTGATAGACAGTTTTTGTACTACTTAGGAGAGGGGCGATTCGTTATTTTAGTGAAAAACGACAACTTTGGCGAAAGCCCTATCAATGAATATAGGCTGGTTAACGACATACAGCAGACTGTCGCTTCAACCCCGTTCTCGTTCAACGATCAAAAAATCACAACAACGTTGAGTGCGGGTATAGCTGAGCTTAAAAAGTTCGTGACCATAGAGCACGTTTGGTATGAAGCGGAAGACAATCTACTGCTTGCTCGTGGTCACGGTGCATCCAGTATTTTCAAAAACCGAAACAGCCTGATTGTTTAATCAGGCCGAGAATAAAGAGCCGCAATCTAATACGACTCTTTATTTTTTACTAGAAGTTGTATTGAGCACCAATGTTAATAGCGCTGATTTCAGTGCTATCAATGGTGATCACTTCATAGGTTGTTTGAGCGGTAAACTGCCCAAAGTGGTAACCAACACCCGCACCGAAGCCAAATTCGACAGAAGAATCACTCACTTCTTTCTGGGAACCCAGTGCGACATTAGAATCAAACTTAGCTGTATAGCTAACATTGTGCATGCCCACTTTACCAAGAACGTAGAAGTTATCATTCATGTAAAATTTTGGCACAGCGTTTACACCAACTGAAGTAGCGGATAAGTCCATTTGAACATAGTTGCCCGCTCCCACGCTTTCTTTCTCAACTACACCGCCAAGATCTTTGTACTCAATCTCAGCTCCTAAGGTAAAAGTGTTTCCAAAAATAAAGTTGTACCCTAGTGTTGCGGCAAAGCCGTTATCCGTTTCTACTTCTGTAGAATAAGCCACTTTTCCGTAACCCAACTGGGAATAAGCAGCACCTACATAAACTTCATTTGCCAACGCAGCACTAGAACTAGCAACCAAGGCTAAAGCTAAAATACATCTCTTCATTTTTACCTCAAAACAAAATCAATTTGAAAATCGCACCAATAATTGGAGCATTTATTTATCGGTAATTAGGGTAACAATTCTCATATATTCAGTAGGTAAGGCGTTGTAACCGTTGTAACCAAAATGGATTACAAAGCCGTAGACGTAGGAAGCAAAATCACAGTTCACATAAATGACGATTTTTGGGAGGGTCGAGGATTAACATTCATCAGAAGAAGCGTTTAGGAAAACTTAACCTAAACGCGCACATAAACCCACTGAGTTATTCCGCCGCAATATGCTTTAACGCTTGGATTGGCATATCGAGTTCAATACCAAAGTGACGCTTAATCACTTCTAGATAAGTGTCATCTTCTTGCAACCCAACTTCTTTGGTTCCCTCCGGAGTGATCAGCTTAAGGCTATGATTAAACAATAAGGCAATCCCGTTTTCAGTAGGAAAGGCGGCAATACGGTTTTTGAAGAAAAAGGATTCAGGGTAACTCGAAACAAAGAAATTGCTAGTGTGGATATCCCCAGCGCATACATGTGCAAACTCGAAACTGTAGAGGTTTTGCCAATGCAGATCTCCTTCTTCGTTTCTCTCATAAACCTGAAGCATCGAGCCATACACTTCGTTTTTTACAAATCGAAAAGTTTGAATATCTGTCTTTATTTCCACACCGTAATCTAAAGGCAATGGAGTGCGAGGAGTATGTGAGCCAAAACCGATGTCCACCACCCATTTTTGACCATTCAGTTCTACCAGTGAGAATTGATGACTGCGGCCTGTTGGTTCCGGCCCCTTGTGAACGCGTGCTAACTGCCTTACCGCGTTAAAGCCCGATGCGATAAGCGCCTGATACATAAGCTCGTTTAATTCAAAGCAGTAGCCGCCTCGCTCGTGGTACACGATCTTTTGCACAATATCATCGAAATCTACAGATACCCCTTTCCCTAACTGAATATCAAAATTCTCAAAAGGAATTCGGCGATGCTGCGCACGATGCAATGCTGTGAGCCCTTCAATCGTGGCTGGTGGGTTATCCACTAAACCGATTTTCGCGAAGTAAGCCGTTAAGTCGTTTGTACTTATCATTATTCAAGCCTCTGATGTTGTTGTGCTTTAGATATGAAAAGGATTTACCGCTTCAACCCCAATTCATAATCAAGATGGCAACCACCATAAAACCTAAACTTAACTTGAGGTCAATAGATTATTTTCGACCTTGCGAATGGCGCCTGATCCCATACGAATTTATTCCTTAAAGATGACGACTTGAAGATAAACCAAGAAAGCCTGACACAAAAAACCCCGCTGAATTTAATCAGCGGGGCTTAAAGTGTTGTCAGTATCTAACTTAAATATACCGCACTTAGATATTAGCTTTTAAAAGTGCTCGCAAGATTCTTCAGCGTGGTAGCCAGTTCGGCTTGCTCACGAGCCGTGGTCGCAATTTGAGTAGCGCCGGTAGTCGACTCAGTTGATTTTTCTTCAACCGTCATAACATTTTTTGCAATATCTTGCGTCACCACCGCCTGCTCTTCGGTCGCTGTGGCGATTTGATCTGCCATGCTAAATATCTCGCTGACCGAACCAGAGATCGTTTGCAATGTCTGCTCTACATCTCTTGAATCGTCTACCGCTGTTCTGGCTTTTTTCTGGCTGTTATCAATCACGCTAAATGCCGCTTCTACATCGGATTGTAATGAAGAGATAAAACCTTCAATTTCTGCTGTAGATTCTTGAGTGCGCTGAGCCAATGTTCGAACTTCATCGGCAACAACCGCAAATCCACGACCTTGCTCACCCGCACGAGCAGCTTCAATCGCCGCATTCAATGCCAATAGGTTAGTTTGTTCAGCTACCGACTTAATCACATCAATCACATTGTTGATGTTATTACTGCTTTCATGAAGGTGGGTAATTTTCTCAGCTAAGCCGTCTATCTCAGCAGCGAGTCCTTCTATCGATTGATACGAGTTTTGTACCGTGTCTAAACCGCCTCGAGCTTGGTCATCCGCCATTTTTGCAGATTCAGCGGTTTTCTGAGTCTTGTCTGCCACTTCATTTACCGTCGCAGACAGCTCTTCTGTCGCAGTCGCAATCAAACCGATTTGATCCTGTTGTTCCAGCATAGACGTTGAGTTGTATTCACAAGTTTGAGACGTTTCTTCCGCCGCCGATGCTAGCGTCATACTTGAGCTCGATAGGTTATTGATCACCTCAGAAAACTTCTCAAGTGTTTCGTTCAAAGACTCTGAAATTTGGCCCAATTCACTGCTGCCACAATGTAAGGCTCGAACTGACAAGTCATTATCGTTTCTCACGCTCGCCATTACAGAAGTAAGGTTTTTTACTCGCTTAGTTAAATCACTCACTGTCTTGTAGCAAATGAATGAAGCAACAATAACGATAAAGGCAAAACTCGCGATACCAAGAATTAACGCATTTTTCGCTTCGCTAGCCTTTTGTTGCGTAAGCTCAATCAACGACTCTGCAATTTTATTCTCTGTACCTTTAAGTTGAACAATTCGCCCCGTCGATTGAGCAAACCAGAATACAGGGTCAACATCGAAATTGCTGTTTTTTGATTTTGCAATTTGACGTAATTTCGTCACTTCAATAACTGCATTATTTTTCATCTGCTGTTCAAAGAAACGCTTGTTGGCGTCATTACTAAGCACGTTGAAGTTCCTAAAATACGTATCTTGCTCGGTGACTAAAGAAATGAATTTAGTTAGCATTCCAGGACCAAATTCATCTTTAGAAAACGTATTATTAAGCACCGCTCGCTCAATGCCCGCTCGTTCTTTGCCTTGAAGGAAATTGTAGTAAGCGATGGTTTCATTGGTAATTTGAGAATCTGTACTAAGCTCAGCAATCAGCCCAGAAACACTCAGCAACTGAGCATTAAGCTTTGTGTAGTAAGCGAGAGCGTCAGAAAGTTTGATCGACTGTGAGTCTACTTGACGGCGGATTGTGTCTATCTGATTGAGGCTTTGAGAAATCGATTGGTTTAATTGAGTGATCGTGTTGAGTTCAACCCCTTCACTCTGCCAGAATTCATTTCTTGTCTGACGTTTCCCGTCCGAAGAGCGACGCTGTGATTGCAGCTCACTAACAAACTTAGTCCCTTTTGAGCCAAGATAACCAGCGGTCATTCCTCGCTCTTTTTGTAGTTCATGCACTAATTCACTGTACACGACAGATAAACGCGTCATTTGATTGAGAGAAGACATTTCGTTGGCCGTCGAAACACTCTGAGAGATAGAGGCAACACTTAACCAGAGAAAGCCCAAGATCGGTAAGGTAAGCAAAGCGATAATTTTTTGCTTAAAAGATAGGTCAGATATACTCATTATTATTTTCCTAGCTACACGTCGACATTCACGTCTCTATTTTTTAGCCCTAGTTACTTCGTGGCTATTGGCTGACGCACGAAAATATTGCTTTACGAATCCAACTGCAATAACCCTAAATAGGTAGTGTTTAAAATGTATGTTTCGTAAAAGTAAAACCTGAACGGATCGTGATGTTTTATAGATATCGATCACGCTCTTCTCATTGCATCATTTTATAAAATTAGCAGCAGTTAAATTAGAATCACCTTAATGATTGTAGGCCAATATCCTACTTTGACATCACTGTTTTGTATGCTTTCCTGACCTAGCTCAAGGTTTAAAACCAACGGCATAAATTCCTCCCCTTTTTATAACCGTGTGGCCAAAAACCCCTCCAAATCGCACTCAAAATCAGGCGTCTTATCAAACTAAATCTTTATGCCGCTCACACAGCCTCTCTGTTTGAAACAGCCTCTCTGCGGTATGCTACTCGTTACGCCTAGTAATCATGGATAACCGATTTTGTCGAAGCAAAAGCATTTTGATCTCAATCTACTGCGCATCTTTATCGCGGTATATAAACACCAATCGATCACCAAAGCCGCCGAAGAACTCGACTTAACACAGTCTTCGGTCAGTAATGCTATCAAGCGGCTGCAAGAAAAAACGGTCGGAAAACCGCTTTTCATTCGCTCGGGAGGGGGAATAGTGCCGAGCTCTGTCGCGAATAGCTTCTATGCACAAGTGGAATCTTCCATGCTTAACATCGACAATGCCCTTTCGAGCTTAGATGACTTCGATCCAAGCCTGCACCACCATCAATTCGTCGTCTCGGCCTTTGACTCACTCATTCAACAAATCATAGGCAAATCAGAACAAGCAGTAGCCGGGACCAACATCGCCATTCGTTATCAGGAGATCCCGCATCGACAAGAATTAATTCGTGAATACCTCATTACTGACCAAGTGGATCTAATTTTGGATGTAAAGCCACCAACGTCAAAGAGTTTCTCCTATGAACACTTTGTGACGGATCAGTTAGTCTGCATTGTAAGAGCCGATCACCCTCGTATCGGTGACACATTGAGTAAGTCTCAATTCTTAAGTGAAAAACACATTCTATTGAATTTTCAAAGTGAAGATAAAAGTGCCTTAGAGCTATTCATTGATGAGCCAATGCCCTCGCGGGATGTACTTAGTGAACAGTCATCGATGATGAGTATGTTTGCCTCTGTTAGCCAAACGGACGCTGTCGCCGTAACCCTTGAGCGATACTCATCTCAATACGCCCATCGATTTGGACTCAAAGTCCTGCCGCTTCCATACCAAACCAAGCCCATTGATTACTACATGATTTGGAACAGTAAGTTCAATCATAATCCTGCTCATCAATGGCTGCGTACTACGATAGCTACTCTCGCCTAACCAGTATTTATAATATAAATATCATGCTTATTTTTAGCTCTATTTAGTCATAAATAGGGCTGCTTTATAGTTTCCACATTGATATTAAAACAATCAGTCGCCACTAACTGGCTCTTCCCGAACTCGGAATAAAGAGCTAAGTAGCCCTTATGGATAGGGATAAGCGAAAGGGTTCTGATTGAAAACAAGCCTCAATCTGGAGAACAACTAATGAACAAATGTATCCTCGCTATCTCGATTCTGTCTGCTTTTTCTGTAGGGGCACATGCCCATGAGCATCACGCCTCTGAACGTATCACTCATGGCAATCACAGCCACGCCGTTGATATGAGCCAATACAATGTCGTGAATTCAAATAATTATGACCCAGCCCAAAATGGTGTCGAATTCTTAGAACTGACCAACAGCGCAGAACAAGACTACTACTTGGCCCCATCAGACAAAAACCTGTCAGGTAAATTTCCAGAAATCATTTGGACAGGTGACGCCATTTTTACTCCTGAGTTTTCAAAAGAAAATATGGAAAAGGCACTCGCAGAAGGCAAGATTCACCCCGAACTCGCTCGAATGGAAAAAGTGATGACGACACCGGTCATTTTCAAATTAACCGACCGGGTATACAACGCGTTTGGCTTTGAAGGGGCTTCTATTACGTTCATTGAGGGTGACACTGGGCTCATTATTTCAGATGCAGGTTCAACGCAAGAAACCGCCGAAGCTATGCTCGCTGCCTACCGAGAAGCAACGGGGTCAACACTTCCTGTTCATACCATTTACTACACTCACCACCACCCTGATCAATGGGGTGGCACCGAAGGGTTAACCACTCGTGACGCTTTCGAAAAAGGTGAAATCAATGTGATCGCCCACGCTGACTTTCTGAGAAAAATGAATGAAGAGTCCGGTGTTTATTTAAATCAGCAATCCATTCGAACGGCTTACGCATTTGGTGCGTTTATTCCAAACAACAATGTCTATGATTCCGGCGTAAACCAAGGCGTTGGTTACCCTGCCGACATCGTAATGCAATCCAAAAACAAGTCATTTTTCGCACCTAACATCTTCATTAATGACCAAGCCATCCTAAAAGTTGATGGGCTAACACTGGAATTTTTCCACACTCCAGGAGAAGCACCCGACGGTCTCGCCTTATATGTGCATGAGACAGGCACTATGGTTGGCGGTGACACGATCCAAGGCGAGACACTACCGAACCTCTATACGATTCGCGGAGCAGAATACCGTGACGGTTTAGAATGGGCAGACAGTATTGACCGTATGCGCCGCTACCATGCCACCAACATTGCCTTGCATCACGGCCGTTCAAATGTGGGTGCAGACCGAGTTGAAGACATCATGAAGTCTTACTCTGATTCATTAAGATACATGCAAGATCAGACCGTGCGCCTGATAAATAAAGGCTACACAATGCATGAATTAAGCGACACGATTCGCTTACCTGAAGAGTTAAAGCATCATGATTATTTACGCCCTTTGCGTGGCAGCGAATACCAAAATGTCGCGAACATTTATGCGGGTAACGTAGGTTGGTACAACGGTGATGCCTCTGAATTTGCTCGCCCTAAACATCAAGACATGGCGCAAATGTACGTCGATATGATGGGGGGAGATAAAGCCATTAAACAAGCGGCAGAGCAGTTCATAGAAGACCACAAATACGGAGAAGCAATGCAAGTGCTTACTCACGTGATTCGCGTTGATAATCAAGATATGGAAGCGCGTAACCTCAAAGCCAATGCGATGGAAAAATGGGCTTGGCAGCAGTCCACTCCGGGGTGGCGTCATTGGGGGCTATCAGGAGCAGCGGAACTGAGAGGCCAGCTAGATGGCGTACTCGACACCATGAACTTCTTTGGCGATGCGTCTAAGTTTGTTTCTTCGCCAACAGATGATGTGGTCTCACTCATTCCGACACGATTGATTGCTGAAGCTCTCAACGAAAATGAAACCATTAAATTGAACTTAGATATAGAAGGTCAGAAATACTTATTCAACGTAAGTAACCGTGTTCTCGCTATTGATGAAATGACAGCAAATGACGCGGATGCAACCATTACATTATCCAAGGCGGATCTGGTGCACCTCTTCTTAGTGAAAGACATATCGGTAAAAGAATCGAGTGCAAAAGCCACTCAAGGAGACATCAACCAACTACAAAGGCTCGTTGATGTGATTGATACTTTCTCACCCTTCTACTTGCATGTGAGGTAACTCCTCCTCAGCATGAACAATAAGGCGCTCCCTTCGGTAGCGCCTTATCACTTTACAAAATAGGGTCTATATTTTGTAGGGTCGTTTCTCCAGCACTCACTTCTACAGGCGTGTAGTGCTGATAAATCATAAACCCGTCTTCCAAAGTTTCATGGGTATCCGGTAAATCAGAATACGCGGTACAGGTGTAACCAATCGTATAACTCCCCGGCCCGACATAGCCAAATTCGTATTCCAATTCGTCTGTGTTTTGTGAATCCTTCACATTAGCGACCGCAACTGGCTCAACTTTCTCAGGATCATCATTACCGATATCTCCCATTGAGGTTCTATCCATTATTCCGGCGTAAAGATAAACCGCATGTACCGCATCAACATCATTAATGGCATTCAGCGCTGCGCTGTCAGCTTCACATGCTTGGTATTGAACCGGACTCACCTCGCCACGGATATGCCCCGCAAGATCGGCATTAACTAAACTCACTGCATTGGAGTTCATCAACATATAGTCGTGCCCATTTGGATCTGCGAGTCCTTTACGAAGATCGAACTCAACCACATAGCGGTTATGTCCTGTATGAATAGTGACATATTCCCCTTTTTGAGAAAACTTTAAACGCCCTTGTTCATTGCTTTCCGGTTTGTACCCGAAGCAGCTACCTTGGCTCGGAACAACAAGGCCGACAACGTTGCCATTAATTTTCTCAACATAAGACGTAGAAGTATCGTTTAGATATTTGCCATCTTTCACATACACGCACATCGCATAATCACCTGCCGGAATTTGCCTTTCGCTGATTATGGTTTCAGCAGCGCTCCCTTGATACTGCATCAAATCGACTTGCTGAAGCGAACCATCATCGGTCACTTTCATATGAATGGGCTCACCTGTCGAATTGCCACTTTCTGGGTTCACCGGGATCAAGACCACGTCTTCAAACCCTAGAACCACTTTACTGGCATCATCGACTGGAGCATCAGAAACAGAAAGTGAAAAAGCGCCCATTTCTACAGGCTCTGCCGTTCCACTATCGCTACCACATCCCGCCAAAAAAGAAATGGTCGATAATGCGGCTAAAGAGTAAACAAAAGTTTTCATAGGTATCTCACTGCTTTCAAGAAGTGAGCATGCTAGCAGTGGCTAAACAAGGATTGTCATTGAATGGTTAGCCGAAAGTAGGCGTTATGAACGGGAAATGTATAAAAGCAATTTATGGTGATACTTTTGTCAAAAGTTGTAAAAGTGAGAACATTTAAATCACTCACACCCTGTTACTTAGTATAAACAATTTGAGGTTCACCAAAGACAAAGTAGCGCCCCGGAGAACGCTACTTTTGGTTTAACTCCAGTGGTCTGAACGCAATAGGCGATCTAATCGAGCCGTCACATGATGAGCTTTACCCAATTTGGGGTGAATCTTATTCAGATTACTTTGATGGAGCGCATGTGCGACCTGCTTGCCATCAAGGCCACTATCCGGCAAAAAGTTCATTTGGCCTCTTGCAGCTCTAAGCACTTCAACCACACCAGGGCATTTGCTTTCTAGTGTAATAGGCGACTCTTTAATGAACTCCCTAGCATCGAGTTTGAGATCTTCAAATGCCCCAAGAATGTTCTTCTGATGCGCAACTTTGTCGCTATCTAAAGGCTTATCAAGCAGTTTCGCTTTGAGCTTTCTGACACCTCGACTCAGACTAATACGCTTCATATCGTTTGGTGGCGACACGTCCAATATTTGAAGGAAGTTATAAGGTGAACCATAGCGTGGAATGCAGAGAATATAAGCGGCCAATATTGGAATGGTTCGAATGTGCTCAGCAAAAAACGATTCCAACCTTTCGTTGCTCATTGAATCGATATTGACTAAATAAGTCGTGCATTTCTTTTTGAACGCGAGATAAGCTTTCTCCATCTTCCATTTTTTTACTAATGACACGAAAAATTGGAAAATAGAAATGATCGCATTGGCAATAGACGTAACAGAAGCGCCGACCCCAGCACTTAGCGCATTGATAAGAATCGTTCCACCACTTTGCAACGTTGCCACCGAACTGTTCACCGCTGCGGCTTTAATTTGGTCACGAATCGATACAATCACATACGACCCGACACGATTGCTCGCCAGCATCGTCATACCATCAGACTTCAGATAGTGGAGAGTCTTAGTTATCGTACGGCTTGCCGATTTCAAGGCTGCTTTGATGTTTCCTGCATGTTGCAAGACATCCCCAAGCGCCTTGCTCACCACTTGCGGTAACAAATCAAACACTTTTTGCTTGATGCTGTCTCCAATTCCTTTCACAGAAGAAAGAAAGTCGGTGAGTTTTTGTTTGAGCGTTTGAATAACGCTCATGATAGGGCTCGAACTGCCATGCATTGCACCACTACTGGCAACCGTCTTCACTGCGCCTGATGCTAAGTCGTAACCTTTTTTGCTGACGATAGAATCAAAGCCATGAGTCCCTGCGTAATTTAACGCTTTTCCTAAACCATACGACTGTTCAGCGACGCCTTTAAGACCATAAATTTTGCTGGCGCTGTTACCCACTACCATGAGTTTAGAGAACAGGGAACCACCCTCAAGATCCGCTTTGGCAAACACTTTTAGCATATCAACGTACATTGGGTTTTGCGGTAACATATAACCTCTTTTTCTTTGTTTTCTTGATCATCCCGGGGAAGAAATCGCCGTTTACTCCTGCGCATTCCCACCAAATCTAAATCTCTAAAACCAAAGGGCTTTTTTTCATAAATTAAGACTAAGACTCAGTTTTTGGCGTAGCGTATAGTTAATGTTCGGGATAGTAACACTGGCCATCGAGATGCTTTGTAAGCCAATGAAAGTTCAGTAAGTGTGTTGGGGATTGAAAAGAAGGAAACCAAAGAAAAAAAGAATGAAGTACATCTAGGGTACTGAATAGAAAGCATTAATCATTCAGCGATAAAACAATTGAGGATGAGAAACCCTTACAAAACCATTACTCTTATAAACACCACCGGCTAAAACAACGCAATGTCATAATGAAACGGCAAGGAAAGTAAGGAGAAACATACTCCAATACTGGTCCGGTTCTTTCATCTAATAGTGTTTCCTATCGAATGAAGGACAAACTAAAATTGCAGTACACTGTTTGTTCTCGAACTCAGCGATTGGTAAGAAAAATGAGCCATCCCTAGCCCTGATAATTAAAGTAATAAGACTGGTGAAATAACCAAAGATGTTGCTTTATGAATGCCAGGCGGCCGCAACATTCAAGGTTTCACAACTGGAGTTAATCCTTGATTATGCGCAGTGTGTGATTAAAGTTTTTCCGGCTTTGGCGTGAATCAAGTCTCCTAGAGTGAGAAGTTCAGAAGTGATATCAATTTTTGGGGGCTGGTACTCCACACCTTTTAGATTGGTAAAATTTTCAGACTTTCTTCGACATTTCGCACACCCTTTCCCGGGCTTAGCGTTATTTATTCCACTCGGCAACATGTACAGTTCATGTCCCTTGTCACAGATAACATACACTTTATTAGTAACATTAATATATTGGAATTTAGGTGAGAGTGACCAACCTTTGTTCCTAATATTCTCAATTAGCTTATTTTCAGCGTCGATGCTCTTTTGCTGTCGATTCACACTTAACCTTTACTCGTTGCTAATAACAATATTATTAATCCATGCCTATCAAATATTTTAAACACTAAGTTTGTCAGCACGTGTAAGTAGCATTTCTGCACTGGCTCTACAGGAAATCAAACCTGAGCACTTTATGGTCAAAATTTAGAAAGTCCACATCTACCTTCTCATTCAAACCAAGTATTAGGGACTTTTACCGCGATTACATGGCTCTCTGCACAGACTTCGTGATTGCTGATTAACTGACACTGAAGTGTAATCTTGGTCTCTTTTGCTTCTATTATGGTGGCTTTTAGCACCACTTTTTTGTCTATGGATACGGGTTTAAGAAATGACACTTCTAGTTTGCCCGTCGCGAACCAAATCATTTCTCCTTGCCCAATATCTCTACCATGCATCTGATACCCTTTTGCAATCGCGGTACAAACGCAGTGACAATCAATGATCGTCGAAATCACCCCACCATTTAAATAGTGCATTGGCCCCGCACTATGGTGAGAGCTCGGACTAAACACACACTCAGATTCGTTTTCTCCGACCCAGTAACTCTTTATCTGTAAGCCATCTTGATTCTCTTTCCCACATCCAAAACAGTGGTTATTAGGAATTAGGTCTTGGAACTTTATGTTTTTCGTCATTCACACACCCACTTTACTCATTCGGTTTCCTTAAATAAGTCTAGTGTGGTTTCAGCCAAATACGACGTCGCTCCCCCCTCCCACCTAACTCTTAACTCTTAACTCTTAACTCTTAACTCTTATCGCCACCTTGCTTGACATGGATTGCTGACCACTGCTTGTCTTCCCCTGACAAAAACAGATCACACATGAATGTTATTCAGCACAGATAAACTGCCATCCATAAAAAAGCCCATTCAGTGATTGAATGGGCTGCTACTGCGATTATCTACCGCCAGTCTCGATACATTAACGTTCGTATCGCTCGAGGAACGGTTACATCGTCAACTTCTGGCAAAAACTCGTACACATATTTTTTATCTTCGGTGCGACCATCGTAATCGACCGAGAATTTCACAAAGTCATTTCCAAGTTGATCTGGCAATACCATAGCATTACACACATTCACTACATCGACTCGCGACTCCACAGAATAATCAACAACCGAATCTACTGACTCGCTTGTTCCAAACTCAAATTGCGGATAAACACTAACCAAATCTTCACAGGTTAAGTCTCCATCAAGACGAGTAACGATGACTTCAGCTCGATCACTATATAGAACTGGCACCACTTGCAGGGTGTAATACTCACCTTCTTTTGGTACTGATAGCTGGATTGCTCGGTGGAAATCACTGACATAAGAGTAATGCTGCCTCACCAATCGATTGACTGTCACGTACTCATCGTAATATTGCACCGCATTCACTTCAGATTCCGGGGTTAAGCCATTACTCACTAGGTATCGGTGCGTATCGGCTTTGGTTTCGATGTTACTAAGAAACACCCGAGCGCTGGCCAAGGCTTGCGGATACTTGTCGCTGTGCGCATAAAATTGGGAATCGACAATAGAGTATTGACCAGCTATCTCACTTGGATCTTCCTGCGGGCAGTTTTCTCCATTTTCCCCCTGCAATCGATAGATAGTGCCATTGGCTAGCTTCAGTACCTCGCAATAGCTGATATCGGCGTATTTGTTGTTCACAACGCGATACAGCTTTTTGCTTTCTAAATGCTTGAGATCTAACAAGCCTGTCGGTTCTTGTTCATCTTGAACAGCAGGTAGATTCAGCGCGATGGTTTGCGCCGCCCCCTGATCGGTCGTCGCCGTCACTAACAATGAATAATCAATACTGTCTTCTGAAGCCGATTTCTCCGGTGTTCCTTTCAGCACAAGTGTGTTTAACGCAGAGGTTTCCACGTTCAATCCGTTATTCACAGCATTGGTGGAATAAGAATACGATGATGCTTCGTCATCTGCCGTCGAGAAAAGAGAACTCACGTCCAGAGTGTAGCCTTCTCCAAGGTCATAGCCTTTGCTTAACGCCCATTCATCAACTTGCGCTTGCAGTATTTGTTTCGCGTTTTCATCGACCTCAGGAAACGCTACATCGGTAGCATCGATATGAAAGGTGAACATAGCGACTTGGCGATTGAGCTGCTCAGACTCTGGTTCCAAAGTCACGGTTAACCGAAAGTCGCCCGCCTTACTGATCACGTCGGTCGAATTCAACCCAACTCTCAATTCTTCATCAAAGATGTACGCAATTAAGCCGATTTCTTGCCCCAAGGTATCCAAAATAGAGGATTTTTCCGAGGTATTGAGAGACAGTAGACTGGTATCAACTGCGTCGACATCTTTATCTTTAAACAGTGCCGAGATATCGATAGAAAATAGGGTGACAGGAGTGGTTGAAGATTGGCCATAAGTCAGTTCTAGTTCATCAAATTGTTGTTGAACTTCTTTGGAAACCGCTTCATTCACATACGTTTGATACGAGGGCAATTCCACATCACTTGGGTCCCCGTTGACTGGAGCTCGATAGTTCGGGTCTTGTTTTTCCTCTTCCGTCATGCCATCGACTGCTTGCTTGGCGTCTTGTGCAAACTCTTTCGCTTTTTGTCGATAGGTCGAAGGGTGCGCAACCTTTGAAGCCGTTAATATTTGCGCAATTTTATGCAAAGTAGCATCAGCATCGCTACCAGAGACAAAGTCCTTATAGAGATCCACATCATTATTTAGCCCAAGCGCATTGCGAATCGCCATGAGGGCGTCTTCTTCAGTAATCGGATTATCTGTCGTTCCCAAACTCATTTCTGAGTGCACCAAATCTGACAATGGAGAGATCGTATTCGAAGAATTAGGGCTACGCAGCACAAACTCACTGTCTAGAGGTTGCGAAGGGCGGTCCATATCAACGGTGAATACATTCTCGTACTTCGAGTCAATCGAAGCTAAGTATGATTGTGCCGCTTCCCCTAACACTAAGGTTTGCACCGCTAACGTGCCACTGGGTTTAGTTGGGCCGACGTCTACTTGTCCATTTTCATCGGTTAGTCCCAGTAATGTGTCTTCATTAACATTGAACACACCATCGTTATCTTTATCAACGAACATTAACGCATTTTTCAAATATCCATCAAAAGCAGTAATCGATACGCTACTTGCGGAAGCACCTTGAGATTCGCTGTCACTCGAACCACCACATGCTACCAACGTTAATAGCGTTACTACTGGTAATAAAGTCTTTTTAAACATCTACCTAGCTCATCCATAAACGTGTTGAATGCAATTTTATATCACATCAAATTTATAAACTATTTGAACTATTGAATGATTTTCATTTGGATTTAGTGAGTTTAATATCAAAAAAGAAGCACGCCATTGTCGCGTCACAAAGATTAGTCTTAATTAACAGTGACTATTACATATATGTAAAAATCATTTTCATTTTAGTGGGATTATCAAAATCCTAGAAACCCCTATACTGGCTCCAACAAAACGAGACAGCGGAAACAAACAAGCTCGACTAACCTTAAAGCGAATGACTTCACCACTTACGGTGAACCCTCACTCC
>Ga0213838_1000891_pt1 | contig 17590 bp, 15 predicted proteins | sample SWPATP13_FD_160577 | JGI IMG/M metagenome (GOLD analysis project Ga0213838, IMG submission 160577) | Coastal seawater microbial communities from Marineland, Florida, United States - SWPA TP1 #3 | ecosystem: Environmental > Aquatic > Marine > Coastal | place: USA: Florida | collected 2016-08-06 | reverse complement strand
ATTCTTCAACAGTGGCTTTGAGCGTCGCACCTTTGCTAACCACGAATGATGACTTACTCGGCATTCTTGCCCAAACATTCACCTCATAGCCTGCATCGATGAGCCTTGCGACCATAGGATTACCCATTAACCCTAACCCAATGAAACCTATTGTCTGCTTCATAAGTACTCCTCAAGTTAATGATTAATGTGCTTTGAGTTACGATCCACGACATCGCAACGAATCACCGACTGCTCGACTACCAGCCCCGCTATTTGCTGTCGACTACTTAGATAATGATCAGTCAATTTATGCTGAGCTAGCGCCGCCTCATCTGCATAAATTTCATAAAGATAGAAGCAATGATCATCATCTTGCGCTTGCAGTACATCAAATACGAAACAACCTGCTTCATTTGTCACTGAAGCAAAAGCGTTTTCATTCATCACCGACAAATACTGCTCTCGGTTTCCTTGTAGGACCACATTCTTAACCACAATACAGAACATAATTTTCCTTAATTTAATCTGAAGACAACTCTTAGCACATCATGAATTCGATCTATTATCAATAATTGTATACAATATTCACCAAATTAAAATACAATTAGGGATAACTGTAATGATGAAACGACCAACCCCGTTTAATGGATTAAGACATTTGGCACTTAAAGTGTTCGAATTTGAGGAATGCTTGGAGTTTTATACTGAAGTAATGGGAATGCAGGTATTACAAAAAGCGAGCGATAATCTTGTGTATCTAACGTGTGGAAACGACAACCTCTCTTTAGGCCGAGCTTTAAGCCCCACAGAAGCTCGAGCTCAAACCCTTGATCACTTTGGCTTTATTGTGGATTCAAAACAGCAGCTTCAAGAGTGGTTTGAATACATGCAGTTGAACGATGTGCCGTTACTGGATAGCCCCCATGACCACAGTGATGGGGCGCGCAGTTTCCATTGCCAAGATCCAGCAGGGAATGTCGTCCAACCCCTATTCCACCCTGCAGTTTCAGGGCAAAGTATTCGCTAGAACAACCGTGCTTGGTTACCCACTTAAGCGGAAGCGCTCGATGTATTGTTTCGGGGTTAACCCACGATGTTTTTTAAACATACGGTTGAAGCTCGCTAGATTCGTATAACCAAGCCGACTAGCGACTTCATTAAGCGGCACAGAATGGCGCATGAGATCAACCGCTGAATTGCTGAGTACATAACCCATCACGGTGGTAAAATTCATTCCTAGATTCTGAAGGCGTCGCTGAAACTGCTGCTCTGACAACCCAAGTAAAGTGGACACACGCGCTAACGTCGGTAATCCATAGTGACAACTGTATTTAATCATCTCGTAAATGACTTTGTGGTGATCGTTCGGATTTGGCATGTTCATGAAAACATCTAAATCACTAAACCCCATCGCGAGTTGCGTTTTCGAATTCGTTTCTTGTTGGTTGGATGCCAGCATTAGATCCGATCTTAACCACACTTCCGTTTTGGAATGATTCCAAACCACCTCACAGCCAAAATAGTGCTCATAAAGCTTCTGATTGTCACGCGAACCTTGAAGCATGACACGAGTAGGCGCGTAAGATTCCCCCAAATAACGTCGGAGTACCTTAGTCAATAATACTGCGACTCGAATACTGTCGTGGACTTTGACGTCGCTATCCACTGCAGTATTTCTATAATTCCACTTCATTAAATGTCCGACTTGAGCACCGGTTAAATGTGCCCCTGATTGTAAGCAGCCCACTCCCATATTAATGCGTCGAATCGTTGAAGCGAGGTCGTGACCAGAGAAAAACCAATGCCCAATCGAACCAACTTTGTCCAAGTCGACTTTCGATGCCATTTTTAGAATCACATCAGGATCTTGCGTTAGTTGCTCTAGTTCTTTTAGCCAAATGCACATCTCATTGACCGGGAGTAAGTTCATCGAGTTCTTAAAGACGCTTGGCGGAATCGAAAACTGGCTGACATTAATGCCATATTCAGTCCGCGCGTTTTGATAAACACCCAACAATGCCAGTGCTCTAATAAAGTTTACATTCTGATTCATAGTTCCCCCACCCAACTAATTACAGATTAAATCAAATATAACCACCAATCGAGATAATCTGTTCAAAATAAACCGATATTAATTGATATAAGCAAAATGCAGCCAAGCATCTATCGTGGGGAAATAAAATGAGTTTACTGAGTGTTCCATTTGTAGGGACAGGCGCTGATACAGCATTACACGTAGTCGCGGGCATCGTATTAGTTGCCACCATTGCCGCTGCTGCCTATGGATTCTGGCGTTTTCATGAACTTCCTATCAACAAGGCCCACAGCAAAGACCACCACCAGATTGGACTCATTACCGCCTTAACTTGGATCGGCTTCATTTGGCATTGGGTTTGGGTCATTGCTGTCATTCTTGCTTTTGTCGATATGGAAAAAGCGATCATCAACCTTCGAGACACATGGAAGAGTCCTACAAAATCAATGGATTCAACGACTCAACCTGAAGAGGAAACAACATGTTAGAAGGTTTAGCAGTTTGGGCGCTATTCATTTACTTGTTAAGGCTAGTGGGTATGCCTTGGAACAAAGCGACGAAAAGTTTCGCCTATTTAGGGGGCACCTCATGGTTACTGTTTGTCTGGGTAGGATTGATCAATTACACCCCGATGGATTTATCCGGAGGCTCAGTGGTGCAATCTCCGCATATTCAATTGCGTCCAGACTCGACTGCAGTCACAGGCAAAGTCGACGCTATTCATATTTCACCAAACCAGCAGGTTGAGAAGGGTCAGCTGATTTATGAGATAGATGAAACTAAGTATCGTATTGCCGTCGAACAGCAACAGGTCAAACTCAGCTCCGCTTCTGCCGCATTAGACACCGCCAAGCAAGAAGTCGAAATCGCCAAGGTAAGTTACCAATCGAGCCTAGAAGATATCCAAACTGCTGAAGCCAAAATCAAGTCTGCAAATACAGATCTAGCGTTACAACAAAGAACACTGAAACGCTACATGGAGCAAAATAGAGTTGTTCAAAACACGATTACCGAAAGTGATATCGATAAGCAAACCGCAACTGTTGAGTTAGCCACCCATAATATCGAAACGCTTAAATCTCAGCTTGAAAAGAAAAAAGTTGATTCATTGAATGCCAAACTCAACATTCAAAAAGCGGAATTGAATGTAGCGACCAAAGTCAATGATGTGGATGCTGCGCAATCATCGCTAGAACAAGCGCAATGGGATTTAGCGAGCACCAGTGTGCATGCTCCAGCCGATGGTTTCGTGACAAACTTCATTTTACGTGAAGGGCAACGTGTCTCAATGATGCCGAGAATCCAAATGTACACTCATGAAAAATACGTTTTGATGAGAGTAAACCACCAGGCCATTCGCAATGTGAAAGTCGGACAAACCGCTGAGTTTGCCTCAGCAGTATACCCTGGGCACATATTTTCAGCGTCAGTCGAAGGCATAGTGGAAGCAACCGGAGAAGCACAAGGCTCTTTATTGGGTTGGGACGATTCGGTAAGGGCCACCACAGGCAAAAACCTTCAAAACAAACATCACTTTGTTCGGCTAAAAATCGAAGAAACTGAAGGTTACGATATCCCAGTAGGCTCAGTAGGACTAGCTTGGGTCAGTGCAGAGAAGCCCATCGGGTTTATGTCATTCCTTGATGTAATTCGCGGCATCATTATCAGAATGAAGTCTCAGCTGTATTTTTTCTATTCAATTTAATGAGCATCAATATCACCCGATGCCATTACGTTAATAACAATATGCACAACATTGCATTATCGTGCAATTCGCAATTTGCAATTGCACTTTGCAATGAAAAACGACAAATACGTGTAAATACGCACCAGATTGCTATGAAAACCCGCAATAATCGGGATTAAAAAGTTGGCACGTATGCTGCAATATACTAATTGACCCTTCTTAAGCCGAGGGTCACCTAGCCAACTGACGTTGTTAGTGAATAAATTTTGTTCACACTATATATAAGCCAATCGCACCATTGCGGTTGGCTCTTTTTTTATCTAACAACCTCACCCGCTGCCACGTGAATTTGATCTCGTTTCACGTCATCTGGATCCATTATATTTAACTTGCTCAGTTACACTGCCTAAAAGTCGCTCCGAGTAATGTAATGAAAACCAACTATCCAGAAAAACTTCTACCTGTTATTCGCTACCTCGAAGTCAACTTCAATCAACCACTGAACTTGACGAATGTTGCCGCTGAAGCCTGCCTGTCACCCTATCACTTTCACCGCATATTTAGAGCCGTGACAGGCGAAACGCTCAATGAGTATATTCGTCGCTTACGATTAGAAGCCATCGCAAACGAATTGTTTTACTCAAAGCCATCAATAACCGAGGTCTCATTGGACTTTGGTTTCTCATCACCTCAAAGCATGGCAAAAGCATTTAAACAACGATTTAACTTAACCCCCTCTCAGGTTCGTGAATGTACAAGCTTAGAAGCGTTTTCGAATCTATTGCGAAACAGCAAGATTGGACACTCACTTAGCAAGAATGGACACGTTTCATTTCCGTGTACTTCCTATACTGGCAAAAGACTGACAGAGAGGAGCAACCCTATGGAAATTAAAACATTTGAAGCGAGTCAAATTGCCTATGTGCGCGTAACTGGCCCTTATGGTGAAAACTATGCCCCGGCCGCTGGTAAACTTTACGGTTGGGCAGGCCCTAATGGCCTCGCCGAAAACACTTCGATTTTTATCTATCACGATAATCCGGAAATCACCCCTGCGGATAACTGCCGAACAGACATTTGCTTGATGATCGATGATGGTGTTACTCCGCCGAATGGAATTGAGCTCAAAGCCTTCACCGGAGGCAAGTACGCCACGATAAGACGGGTCATTACACACAAGTCACAATACAGCCAAGCGTGGGACGAGTTAATAGCTCAAGTTGTTGAGCAAGGATTAGAAACGGACGAGCGGCCATGTTTTGAGCTGTACCATCATTACGACCCGCAAACAGAGCATTCTGACGTTAGTTTTTGTACCGCTTTGAAATAACGTAAGTTTCTTGCCATAACGGCTTCCCTTTCCACTGTAAAACTTAAGGGAAGCCCTCCCGCCAATATACAGACATGCGTTTAGAATCAACTAAAATAACTTTGCACTCATAAATCCACATGAGTACAAATTAAAAACAAAAGTAAACGATTAATCACAATCAAACACCAAGAAAAACACAAACATAAACCGCTGATTTATAAGTATAATTAAATTTAAACGTAGTTTTAAAACGTTTTATTAACATTATTATCATTGACTCTTGATTTTAGATCACCATAATGCGCACGTTTGCCTGAAAAATGGCAACTAAAATTCATTTCAATTGCGGAGGTATATGATGGCTGCGGATAATAACTACAGTCTTGGGCCGGTTCCAACATCGGCTAGGAAAGGAGTCGCTTCACTTACGATGGTAATGCTTGGACTCACTTTCTTCTCTGCAAGTATGTGGACCGGCGGTTCACTAGGCACAGGCCTTTCCTTTAATGACTTTTTCCTCGCTGTTCTCATTGGTAACCTAATTCTAGGTATTTACACTTCTTTTCTTGGTTACATCGGTTCTTCCACCGGACTTTCTACTCACCTTCTTGCTCGCTTCTCTTTTGGTACAAAAGGCTCATGGCTCCCTTCCGCGCTTCTTGGCGGCACTCAAGTAGGTTGGTTTGGTGTCGGCGTGGCAATGTTTGCGATACCAGTGCAGAAAGCGACTGGTATTGATACCAACACGCTAATTATCGTTTCCGGCCTATTAATGACTGCAACCGTATATTTTGGCATCAAGGCTCTAATGGTTCTTTCAGCAATTGCAGTACCCGCAATTGCAGTCTTAGGTGGCTATTCTGTACTTACGGCGGTTGATAGCGTGGGTGGCTTAGAACAACTACAGCTAATCCAACCAGAAACACCAATGGATTTTTCAGTCGCTTTAGCCATGGTCGTAGGTTCATTTGTGAGTGCCGGAACACTCACTGCTGACTTCGTAAGGTTCGGTAAAAAGCCAGCAAGCGCAGTTCTGGTAACCATGGTCGCTTTCTTTATCGGCAATTCGTTGATGTTCATATTCGGCGCCGCAGGGGCTGCTGCAACTGGCCAAGCAGACATTTCAGATGTGATGATTGCACAGGGCTTATTATTACCTGCCATTATTGTACTAGGCTTAAACATTTGGACGACCAACGAGAATGCACTTTATGCGTCAGGCCTTGGGTTCTCAAACATAACTGGGCGTTCAAGTACGATGATGTCGATCATCAACGGTATAGTCGGCACGATTTTCGCTCTGTGGCTCTACAATAACTTTGTGGGGTGGCTAACCTTCTTATCTTTAGCTATTCCACCAATTGGCGGTGTGATCATCGCGGATTTCTTTGCCAACCGAAAACGTTACAAAGATTTTGCAAAAGTCCAATTCCAAACCGTTAACTGGGCAGGCATTATGGCTGTCGCTATTGGCGTCGGTGCCGGCCACTTCTTACCAGGAATCGTTCCACTAAACGCTGTTCTTGGTGGTGCCATTAGCTACTTAATCTTGAACCGAATTATTAATAATAAAGTGCTAGCGACTCAGCCAGCGTAAGGAATCAAAATGACGACTCTCTTAATCAAGAATGCCAAGCTTCAAACCGAAGATGGTTTGAAACAGATTCTGATTGAAAATGGTCAGTTCAAAACTATTGTCGATAACGACGTAGATATTGCTCACACTGGTGACATTCTAGATGCAGAAGGTGGTATCGCAGTTAGCCCGTTTTGTGAACCTCATATCCATTTGGACACGACTCAAACGGCTGGCGAACCAAATTGGAACATCTCAGGCACTTTATTCGAAGGCATTGAGCGTTGGGCTGAGCGCAAAGAATTACTGTCAATTGAAGATGTTAAACAGCGCGCGAAACAAACGTTAAAGTGGCAAATCGCTAATGGCGTACAACACGTTCGTACCCATGTTGACGTTTCAGACCCAACTCTTATTGCTTTAAAAGCCATGGTTGAAGTCCGTGAAGAAATGAAAGAGTGGGTCGACATTCAGATTGTGGCTTTCCCACAAGAAGGCATTCTTTCTTACCCTAATGGCAAAGAGCTGCTTGAAGAAGCTGTTCAACTAGGCGCTGACGTGATTGGCGCGATTCCTCACTTCGAGTTCACTCGCGAATACGGTGTTGAATCGCTTCATTATGTCTTTGAATTGGCGCGTAAGTATGACCGATTAATTGATGTTCACTGTGATGAAATCGACGATGAACAATCGCGTTTCGTAGAAACACTAGCAGCACTGGCTCACAAGTACGAAATGGGCGATAAAGTCACAGCAAGCCATACCACAGCGATGGGTTCGTATAACGGTGCGTATGCTTCTCGTTTATTCCGTCTGTTGAAAATGTCTGGCATCAACTTTGTTGCTAACCCGCTCGTTAACATCCACCTACAAGGTCGTTTCGATGATTACCCGAAGCGTCGTGGGGTAACACGCGTGAAAGAAATGCTAGCTGCCAACATTAACGTGTGCTTTGGCCATGATGACGTATTCGATCCATGGTACCCGCTTGGAACAGCAAACATGCTTCAGGTTCTGCACATGGGTCTACATGTGACGCAGGTGATGGGCTACGACCAAATTAATGAATCGTTGAACCTAATCAGTCATAACTCGGCAAGAACGTTGAATATTCAAGAGCAGTACGGAATAGAAACAGGCAAACCAGGTAGCTTGCTTATACTGCCTGCTGATAATGGGTTTGATGCGGTACGACGTCAAGTTCCGGTTCGCTACTCAGTGAGACACGGTAAAGTCATTGCGCAAACGCAGCCCGCCGTGACTCAAATCAATCTGGACCAACCAGAAGCTGTCACATTCAAGCGTTAACGCGGATTTCAATAGAACTAAAGGGAGCATAATGCTCCCTTTTTTGTTCATCCAAGCTCATACCAAATTATTTTCATTAAAATGTCACACAAACCATGTACATTCATCCTGTTCGTGTTATCATGCACCTGCTCTGTTAGCCAGAGTTATTTAAGTTAGATGAAGTTAAAGTGACAAGTAAAATCGTAAACCGTTTTTGTAAGTAGTTTTTCCTTATTTCTGAGCAATATTAAATAATTTAAGTAACAGCGCATTGCAGTAATGCAATCAACAATTTAGAAAATTTATGAATAAGGGACAAATTATGTCTAACACAAATACTGGCACTGTAAAATGGTTTAACGAAGAGAAAGGTTTCGGCTTCATTTCTCAAGACAACGGCGGTGCTGACGTATTCGTACACTTCCGCGCTATCGCTTCAGAAGGCTTCAAAACTCTGAAAGAAGGCCAAAAGGTTACTTTCGAAGTTGAAAACGGTCAAAAAGGCCTACAAGCAGCTAACGTTGTTGCTCAATAATTAGCATTTAGCTAAAGAATTTTAAGGCGCTGATTTTAATCAGCGCTTTTTTGTGCCTGTTAGAAAATCCTATCTATCCGTTTTCTGTACCCTCCTCTGATTTTTCATTCAAGTCGATTATCATTCACCTCAATATTTTATAAACTAATCATGCAATTAATCTTATAATTTTTAAGGCAAGTCCCTTCAATTTCCGCTAATCTTAGAACTAAGTAATTTAGTTGGTATTCCTTTTTTGCAGTAATAATAATGAATAAAGACGAATTTCAAAAATCGACGGCTAACCTCAAGAAAGCAGTCCCTCTAATGATGAAGAATCGGGTATCAACGACGCCGGCTAATTACGCGTTATGGTACACCTACGTCGACAATGCTATCCCACAGCTCAACAAAGACATGGACAATGTGCTTGAGCAATATGGGATATGCCCTCCTACCGTTGGCGATCAGCTCTATAATAATTACGTCGCAAGCAAAGCCGAAACCAATATGCATGAGCTTCGCGCCAGTATTGAAGTTTTAGTAACCGAAGTCGCAAGTTCAATGACCGACACCATCGCTGACACTTCAGCCTTCAGTGAAATGATAGATAAAAGCTTTGGTGAACTTTCTCAAGTAGACAACGAAGGTATGTCGATTGATGAAGTAATGTCTCTGGTAAGACAACTTGTATCTGAATCTCGCGACATCCGCCATTCAACGCAGTTTCTCAATTCTCAACTAAACACGGCAAGCAGTGAAATCGCTAAGTTGAAAAGTCAGTTAATGGAAGTGCAAAAAGACGCTATGTTTGACAGTCTTTCTAGCCTGTACAATCGTCGCTCTTTCGATAATGACCTAAAAACACTTTGCGAAACCAATCAGGCAATGTGTTTAATTCTTCTAGATATCGATTACTTTAAAAGCTTCAACGATACTTATGGTCACCTCTTTGGCGATACCGTGATCAAAGGCTTGGCCAGAAAGCTTCAACTTAACTGCCGAGAAGGCATCACTGCGTATCGATTTGGTGGTGAGGAGTTTGCGTTAATCGTTCCGAACAAATCATTACGAATTGCAAGGCAGTTTGCAGAAACCAACCGTCGAGCTATCGAGAAACTTTCCATTAAAGATCGCCGCAGCGGCCAGCAAGTGGCTAACATTACCGCATCGTTTGGTGTCGCAGAATTCCAGAAAGGTGATACCGCAGAATCTTTAATAGAAAGAGTCGACAAACTTTTATACGAAGCCAAATCTCTTGGTCGTAATCGAGTGATGCCGATTTAAATTGAAACTGGGATATTTAGGGGAAGCAGTGCGGTTTTGAACACTGACTCTTAACAATGCCAAAAGGGCCGCTCATTGAGCAGCCCTTTTTAGTTTCAGTACAGACTATAGGTTGTAACAGTAATCCAAACGGTAATCTTCTCCGCTCTTCGCAGTAAACTCTTTGTCTTCACTGCACGCTTTGGGTTTACCTTTCTCGTCACCTCGTACTAAGCTAATCCAGTGACGCATCGCCGACATACTCGGTTCTGTTGGAATTTGGCTAAATGTGGTACAGGTTTCTAGCTGAATATCAGCGATGTCTACCAGTTCAACGCATCCCGTTCCTTTGCGACAACCAAAAATCACTTCTAGGTGGCTTCCGCTCCCATCTTTTAGCAAGATTGAGTCAGGGTCTGATTTCTCTCCCATGTACGCCACAAAGTGCTTAGGATGCTTCAAACCGCTATGCTGGCCGTCTTTAAAGAACGCTAGGATATGGCGATAATCAATAACGTAGCTGGTTACGTCTTGATGTGAACCATTTTCTAGTGGGAAAAGTCTATCAAGCAGCTGTTTAGCTTTGATCTGCTTTTCATCTTGTCGATTTGAGCTGATAGTCTCTACGGCAAAGACTGCTTCAGCGATAAATGGTTTGTTTTGTTGTTCAATTTCTGTTTTATCGAATGTAAGCATATTCATAGTCTTTCCCTCTTGACTAATTCAGTGACGATTCACTGTTTCATTTACTAGTTATGCAGCTATCAAGTATCCATTTTCACTTGTATGTTCTGCAGCTAGTTCACCAATTTTGTGTTCTAGAGCAATAATTCAAAAATGACTTTCGGTTTGTTTGTCGTTTTGTGAATTGCTTAGTATGTAGACTAGCTCTTTTTTGACTACAATTTCACAACAAAAATTTTACAATGTGAATTTTACAAAATGGCCTTGTCAAAAAGCTTAGTTCGTCAGTCTCATTTCCTAGGTACAAAAATACGTAACCTACGAAAACGCAACCATCTCACCATGGAGGATCTGTCTGCTCGTTGTATTCGAATTAACCCTGAATACGCACCGTCTGTTTCCTATCTGTCGATGATTGAACGTGGTAAGCGCGTACCCAGTATCGATATGTTGGAGGTAATTGCTGAGGTTTTCCAAAAAGAACCAACTTGGTTCTTGGATGACGAGCCGGAGCAACAAGAAATCACCCCCGACAAAGGGAACCGTGGCGGGATCAGTGGTATGGCTCTTGAGCCAAGCTTCCTGTTCTCCAATGACATTTTGCAAATCGCCATTCCAGAAATGCTTTCACAAACGGGCATTACTGGCCGTCAATTTGCTCATCTGCTCATTCGTGCTCACCAAGAAAGTAATCAAAATCACTTTCCTGACTTAGAGCGAGCAGCCGAGGAAGTAGGGCTAAAACGGCTTAACCTTGGCATCGAAGATTTAATTGATATCGCCAAAAGCCTAGGTATTCAAATTCGCTGGGTCACTCGCACACCTCAAGATGTGGTCGATGAATTGGGCATCAATGCGAAACAACTTGTGACTTCGTTCTTCGAGCCACCCGGTACCATTTATCTCAATGAGATACTCAAAGAGTACCCTACTCGCTTGAAGTACGATTTGTCGGTCTACATTGGTCATTGTATTTTGCACAGCAAAGAAGGGCTTAAAAGTGTCCTTTCCGTTGGAAATAACAATACCTGGGATGATAGCCAGTCAACCAACTCGTCCTCTCAGCTAAATTCACAAGATATTCTTCAAGCATGGAGAGACTTCGAATCAAGCTTCTTCGCAGGTGCGCTACTTTGCCCGAAAGTACCATTCAGGCAGTTACTGGACAGAACTGGCTATGAGATTGACGTCCACAAACGTGCGGGCGTTTCTCCATCAGTGGCAATGCGTCGAATGACGGTGGTATCCCCTTATCCGCACTGGCACTACTTTGATGCTTATGGTCCTGGAAAACTTAAAGCCGTATATCGAGGTAATGGAATTCCACTGCCTTGGGGAAATATGAGAGCGGTCGCGGATCCTTGCCAACACTGGGCAGTGTTCCGACGCTTGTCTGAACCGCAGTCAGGAAGTTCTGCTCAGATATCTATTTTGAATGTTGGAGATGAACCCAGAATTTATTGCTGTGAGTCCATCAACATGACAGATCCTGCTGGGAATAACCGCGTGTTGTGTGCAGGCATAGACTTAAACCCAGCTATCGATGCTCAAGGTGGCAACGCGCGTTCTATAGCGGAAGAGCTCAAAGCATCGTGTGTAAACAATGGAGGCTCAGTCGTGATTCCGAGAAGTATTAAGAAAGATCTGACAACGATTGCCAAGATCCTAAATATTAACTGGATTGAGCGCGGTATTGAAACAGAAGCACGTTTGATATGTTCTCGCGGCGCTGCCTGTCCAAGACAACCAAGTTGCTATTCCAAATGCCAAGGTTAGCGTTTGTAACCGCTCATGCGATTTGATTTAAGGGCTAATGACTTCTAATTAGCTCTCATCAGATCGCATCTTGAAACAGAACCCACCTCAAAACTGATCGCACCTTAAAACAAACAGCACCAAGCTTGAGTTAGAAGCCCCCTAATGCAGCACTGTCCTTTCAAAAACACTACACGCCGAACCGTGAATTTTTGGCAAAAAAAAACCAATCACGAGCGAGGTGATTGGCTATATATTTCTGTGAACAATTTCGGTTCACTAACAACGTCAGTTGGCTAGGTGACCCTCGGCTTAAGAAGGGTCATTTATATTAATGCACTATGCGTGCCAACTTTTAAAACCTTGTTTCTTAGGCATTCAGGCGCTTATTATGACAAAAATCACGCTAACTTCGCATAATGCAAATGCAAATTGCAATTGTAGAGAATTTTGCTAGTGAGGACGTTGTCAGTAGGCAATTATAAAGCGTATACATTCTAACGACTGATACGTTCAATTTTAGAGATAACATCCAAGTTATAAATACAAAAAAGCGCGCCTAAAATTAGGCACGCTTTAAATGAATTACTGACTGAATATTACGTCTGGTTCACTGGTTGTCATTTACTTTGATGAGTGATTTCGAGAACGAGGTTTCTTCGAACCATAACCAGAAGGTTGACGTTGCTCACCACCAGCATGATTGCTTGTTTTCGGCTTATTTCCACCGCTACGGCGCTTAAAGTTTTGGCCATTGCTCTTAACTGAAGATTCATCACCGGAAGCATCACCAGAAGCTCTCTTTGCAGCCGGTTTACGTTTAGGAGCCGATCCATTACCCGCGACATGACGCTTATTTTTTCCTGCTGGTTTATGTCCACGTGAATTTTCACCTGAACGCTGTCCATCCGCATGTTCTGATTTTGGTTTTTTCGGTTTCTTTGGCTTCTTCGGTTTAATCGGACGTGTATCCAACCTTGATTCTGGTAGCTTATTCGTCGGCGTAAACCCTTCTAACTCATGGCGTACAAGAACTTGCTGTATCAAACGTTCAATCCCAAACAGTTCTGAAGCTTCGTCAGCGCATACTAAAGAGATAGCTTTACCCGGCTCACCAGCGCGACCTGTACGGCCAATGCGGTGAACATAATCTTCAGAGACATGCGGTAAGTCGAAATTAACCACTTGTGGTAGCTGAGGGATATCGATACCGCGGGCAGCAATATCTGTCGCTACTAGCACGCGCACTTGACCCGTTTTGAAGTTCTCTAGTGCCTTTGTGCGGGCACCTTGGCTCTTATTACCATGAATAGGTGCTGATGAGATGCCTTGATCTTCTAGGTAACGAGACAGTCGGTTGGCACCGTGTTTGGTTTTGCTAAACACCAATACTTGATGCCAATCATTATCTTTGATCAGCTTAGCTAGCATTGGGCCTTTTTTCTTCTTGTCCGCTGGGTAGATACTTTGTTCCACCGTCTTCGCTGTCGAGTTCGCTGGGTTTACAGAAATCTCGACTGGGTTATTCACTAACCCTTTCGCTAAGCTGCGAATGTCGTCCGAGAACGTCGCAGAGAACAAGAGGTTTTGACGTTTCTTTGGTAGGAAAGCCAAGATCTTACGAATATCGCGAATGAAACCCATATCGAGCATACGGTCAGCTTCATCCAGAACTAATATCTCAAGTTGATCGAAGCGAACTGCATTTTGATTGTATAAATCAAGTAGGCGTCCCGGCGTGGCGACTAACACATCGCTACCTTTACGTAGTTTCTGCATTTGAGGGTTAATTTTCACACCACCAAATACCACACTTGAGGTAAGAGGTAGGTTCAAACCATACTTAACAACGCTTCCGTTTACCTGCGCGGCAAGTTCACGAGTCGGAGTTAACACCAAAGCTCTCACCTGATTAGACTGAACACGCGGGCCTTTAGACAAAAGCTCCAAAATAGGTAATGTGAAGCCTGCCGTTTTGCCTGTACCTGTTTGGGCCGCAGCCATCACATCTTTGCCTTTAAGAACAGCTGGGATAGCTTTCTCTTGGATTGGCGATGGTTTGTCGTAACCTTGTGCTTCAATGGCTTTAAGGATTGGAGCAGAAAGGCCCAAAGAGGTAAAACTCATAGATTATTTTCTCAGTTTGATAAGAGTAAGATAAAGCTGCAAAACCTAAGTCGATTCAATCACACAGCTTCAAACATTCGCTTTATTACGCGAAGCGCGACATTCTGAGGCTTTTCCATACATTCATCAACCAAATTCTACAAGTTAACGCCCAAGTGAACGAACGCCTCGTTTCTCTGCATACATTTTTTCATCGGCAAGCTTAAGCAGCGAGTCGACATCTTTGAGGCTTGCATCATAAGTAGCCCAACCGACACTCACTTCTAAATAAATCAGATGTTGTTCATAAATAACCGGGGTACTGCATATCGCCTTTTGCAACTCCAAGTTAATCACCGAGACATTACTATCATCGATAATGCGTGGTAAGAGAATCAGAAACTCATCCCCCCCTATCCTCGCAACAATATCGGAGCTTCTGAGCACATTTTTAATCCGTTCGGCACACGCGATAAGGACTTTATCACCCGCCGCGTGTCCGTAGGTGTCGTTAATGGCTTTGAACTTGTCTAAATCGATATTCAACACCGCAAACTGCTCAGTTCCGTATCGTTTGGCATGGTCAAACAGTTGGTTCAAGCTATACATAAAATAACGACGGTTCGGAAGCTTGGTTAGCTCATCATGCAATGAACGGCTATTCGCGATTGTGTATAGACGAAAGACCATCACAAAGGCTGCCACAAGTAAAAACAGCACCGGATAACCAATCAAATATACGATGTAGATTCGGTACCAAACGATATCCGCTAGCAGCTCTTCTTCAAGTGAGGCCGCGAGTGTCCATCCACCATAAGGAAAGTTGACATTCTCAGTCGCAAACGCCTCATCAAAAATCTTTTTAGACCCATAGAAAATCGGCCCATTTTCCCCGGAGCTATCTAACCCTCTAATGCCAAGCTGGTACTTATGCTCAAAATTTTCAATGCCTACATCATTAAAGAGTGAGTCGAGATCAATGACCGCGCTGCACACTCCCCAATAGTTTCTATTAAAAGGCGGGTCCATAAAGATAGGCAAACGAGCAATTAAGCCCCTTCCACCTTGAACAAGGTTTACTGGCCCTGCAATAAAAATCTGTTCGATCTTTTTCGCTCGCTGAACCGTCGCCCACTGTTCTGGAATGGATTTATAATCTAAACCAACGGCTCTTTCGTTACCACGAAACGGGTAGATGAAATTGATTATGTCATTTTTCGCAAGCCCGATAACTTTAACGTGCGTACCTTCTCGTATTACGCTAGACGCGACTTTCTCCCATTGCTGAAAACTCGAGTTAGGATTGACAGTAACTAACGTAGATAAGCTGTTAATGACGTAAATATCAGCAACGATCGCAGCCTCTAATCGAGAGCGAATCACAGATAAATGTTTCTTTGCCTCAGCAACAGAATTGTTTTCAAGGAACGTTTGTTGATTACGATGCAAAACTTCAATTGCACCAATCGCAAAAAGAATAAAGACTAGCAACAGGATTTTTATCGGCCATTGTTTGCTAACACTATTTGGCATTCAATATCCTCATCTTTTCTTCATTCTTATTATTCATTTATCAAGCAGTATTTTATCATTAAGGATAAACCATAAGCGCCACTTGTTCATTATTTAGCAATACACTCGGCGTTTAAAAAAGCGGACGAAAAATAGCAGAAATTGTCTCAAATACCTCGTTAAGATTATAAATGTGTGATCTTCCCACTAGCGTACTTCATAACTGCTCATCCGTTCACGCAGCCATTTGTGTGCAGGGCTAAAATCTGTACGAGAGTGCCAGATCATATGTTGATCGACCGGAAAAGTATCAAACGGCTGCTCTATGATTTGCAAGCCAAACTGAGTAGCGTATCGGTTAGCCATGGTTCGAGTCGTCGTTCCTATACAATCAGAACTCGAAATCAACGCCATCATTGACATAAGCGAGTCACACTCAGCGCTCACTTTACGCGGCTTTAAAGACTCTTTGATAAACACATCAGCCGCCGCCATATTTGATCGTCTCAGCTTTAGGACAATATGGAATTCGTCATAAAATACTTGCTGCGAAATCTGCCCTAGAATTCGGGGGTGATCGTGTCGAGCAACAATCACTATCTCGTCCGTAAACAGTGACTTTGTTTTATATGCAGTTCCGAGACTTGGGGCGAGATCAATCGCTAAATCGGCTTTTTGCATACTTAATTGCTGTAGCATTTTTTCTTCATCACTCGAAGCAATAACAAAACAGATTTCGACGTTTCCAAGGTGTTTGTCGGCAGCAACTAACGGCTGGTATGTCACCATTGCCATTTCATTGACGAGCACTTTAAATACTTTATGCCGAGAAGGATCAAACTGCTTGATATTACCAAGTGCGCTATTTATCTCACCAAATGCTGGGCTCACCTCGTTTGCCAGTTGAATCGCGATGTGAGTAGGAGAAATCCCCCGCCCCTCTCTAACAAAAAGTTCCGCATCCAATTGCGTTTGAAGCCTTTTCAACGCGCCACTTACCCCAGGCTGGGTCATATCAAGAGAATCGGCAGCCTTAGTGATCGATCTAAGTCGAAAGACTTCCAAAAATACAGTGAGTAGGTTTAGGTCGAGTTTTTCTTTAGGTTCATCGCTCATAATACATAGCCATTACTTATGTTTTAAATAAAGCATACTTTATTTTTAGCTATATGTATTTTAGCTAAAGTAATCACATCAAAACGAAATACACCAACGAGGCGATTATGATTACTCTAATTCAACGAAATAAAGTGACTTTGGCGTTAGCTGTAGTTTTTGCATTCCCAGTATCTGCAGCGGACCACGACCACGATCATGTACATGGAGAGTTGGAAGTAAAAGGCAAGGCTGCAACACAATCGACTATTGAATCCAACCGCAACTTCTCAGATACACTAAATTGGCAAGACCGCGATGCATTTAAGAGAAACGAGCAAGGCTTAATCAAACCTCTGAATCAAGAAGCGCTTGATATTATGCGTGCCAATTACGACTTTATTAGCCAAGACGATATCGCAGACACCGTGAACCCTTCTCTATACCGTCAAGCGCAAGTTAACAACACCGCTGCAGGTTTGTACGAAGTTCGTGACGGCATTTATCAAGTTCGTGGTACTGATTTATCAAACATTACTTTCATTCGCGGTGAAACCGGCTGGATTGTTTATGACGTATTGCTGACTAAACAAGCGGCGGAAACATCAACTCGATTCTTTCTAGATAATGTTCCCGAAGGTGGTGATTTACCCATTGTGGCAATGATTTACTCGCACAGCCACGCTGATCACTTTGGTGGCTCTCGCGCAATCCAAGAAATGTTCCCAGACGTTACTGTTTACGCACCAAACAACATGACCAAAGAAACCGTTGAC
>Ga0213838_1000888_pt1 | contig 17648 bp, 17 predicted proteins | sample SWPATP13_FD_160577 | JGI IMG/M metagenome (GOLD analysis project Ga0213838, IMG submission 160577) | Coastal seawater microbial communities from Marineland, Florida, United States - SWPA TP1 #3 | ecosystem: Environmental > Aquatic > Marine > Coastal | place: USA: Florida | collected 2016-08-06 | reverse complement strand
GGTTCAGGATGCGGTGCACGTCGGCCACCATCGAGGCGATCCAGCGCATGTTGAAATCCTTGCCGCGCGCGCCGGTTTTACCGTCCAGCATTTCGTCGACATAGCGCTGCACCGGCGCATGCCAGTGACGCTTGTTCGACATGTTGATCGCGAATTCCTTGGTGGTCGCCGGGATCTGGATGTTGCTCTGGGTGAGCACCCACGAACCCTGCTCGCGGTCCAGGGTGAAGCAGTGCACGCCGTCGCCGGTGGTCAGCACCAGCATGGTTTGCGGGCCGTAGACGGCGTAGCCGGCGGCCACCTGGCTCGATCCTGGCTGCAGGAAGGCCTGCTCGGTCGGCTCACCCATGCCTTCCGGCGCTTTCAGGACTGAGAAAATGGTGCCGATCGAGACGTTGACGTCGATGTTCGACGAGCCGTCGAGCGGATCGAAGAGCAGCATGTACTCGCCCTTCGGATAGCGGTTCGGGATCGGGTGGATGCTTTCCATCTCTTCCGACGCCATCGCCGCCAGGTGGCCGCCCCACTCGTTCGCTTCCAGCAGGATCTCGTTCGAGATCACGTCGAGCTTCTTCTGCACTTCGCCCTGGATGTTCTCGGTGTCGGCGCTGCCGAGGATGTCGCCCAGGGCGCCCTTGCTGACTTCATAGCTGATGCGCTTGCAGGCGCGGGCCACGACTTCGATCAGGAGGCGCAGCTCGGCCGGGATGGAATTGTGGAGGCGTTGCTGCTCCACCAGGTGTTGCGTGAGACTGACGCGTTTCATGAACTTCCTTCTATTTGGATTAAGTACTTAGTTAGCCAATGCTTTGCCGACGACTTCGCGGACGTCGTTCGACAGACGTTGCTGGCCTGCGACCTGCTGCAGCGCCTTCTTCATGTGTTCCTGCAGTTGCGGGGTGTAACGGCGCCATCGGTCCATGGCGCGCGCCAGGCGGCTGGCCACTTGCGGGTTGAGGGCGTCGAGCGCGATCACCTGCTCGGCCCAGAAGGCGTAGCCGCTGCCGTCCGGGGCGTGGAACTGGACCGGGTTGCCGGCGCAGAAGGTGGACACCAGGCTGCGCGCACGGTTCGGGTTGCGCAGGTTGAAGGCCGGATGGCGCATCAGGCCGCGAATCGCCGGCACGTCGGCCGTGGAGCTCGATGCCTGCATCGCGAACCATTTGTCGATCACCAGCGCCTCGTCCTCGAACTCGTCGTAGAAACGCTGCAGCGCCGCCTCGGCGCCCGGCGCGCGCGCATGGAGCAGTGCGCCCAGCGCGGCGACGCGGTCGGTCATGTTGCCTGCCTCGTCGAACTGCCGCTGGGCCAGCGCCAGGCCCTGTTCGTCCTGGGCCGCGGTGAGATAGGCCAGGCACAGGTTTTTCAGGGCGCGCTTGCCGGCGGACAGGGCGTCCGGGCTGTAGTCGCCCGGCGTCGCGTTCGCCTTGTATTGCGCCAGCAATTCGGTGCGCAGGCGGGCGCCGATGTTGGCGCGCATGAACTGGCGCGCCAGGTGGATCGCCATCGGATCGACGACGTCGATCTGCTCGGCCACCATGCCCTCGGACGGCAGCAGCAGCGCCTGCTCGCGGAAGGCCGGGTCGAGCGTTTCGTCGCCCAGCATCTTGCCCAACGCTTGCAGGAAGGTGTCGTCCAGGCTCAGGGGCGCGCCGGCGCCGGCGTCGCCGGTGAGTGTCAGCAGGCGGCCCATGGCCAGGCGCTGGCCGGCTTCCCAGCGGTTGACGGCATCGCTGTCGTGGCTGAACAGGTGCAGCAGGCCGGCGTCGTCGTAGTCGAAGTCGAGGACGATCGGCGCTGAGAAGTCGCGCAGGATCGAGGGCGTCGGCTGTTCGGGCACGTTCTCGAAGACGAAGCTTTGTTCGGACTCCGTCAGTTCCAGCACGGCGGTGGCACCGGCATCCTTGCCGCCGATCGTCAATGGCAGGTCGCGCCCGTCCGCGCCCAGCAGGCCGACGGCCACCGGGATGTGGAAAGGCTGCTTGGTTTGCTGGCCCGGCGATGGCGGGCAGGACTGGGACAGGGTGATCGTGTACGTCCTGGCCTGCGCGTCGTAGCGCGTTTCGGCGCGCACGACCGGGGTGCCGGCCTGGCTGTACCAGCGCTCGAACTGGGACAAATCGCGCCCGCTGGCGTCGGCCATGGCGCTGCGGAAATCGTCGCAGGTGACGGCCTGGCCATCGTGGCGCTCAAAGTACAGGTCCATGCCCTTGCGGAACCCCTCGCGGCCCAGCAGGGTCTGGTACATGCGCACGACCTCGGCGCCCTTCTCGTAGACGGTGACGGTATAGAAATTATTGATCTCGACGAAGGAGTCCGGGCGCACCGGGTGCGCCATCGGGCCGGCGTCTTCCGGGAACTGGGCCTGGCGCAGGGTGCGCACCTGGTCGATGCGGCCCACTGCCCGGCCGCTCTCGGTGCCGATCATGTCGGCCGAGAATTCCTGGTCGCGGAAGACCGTCAAGCCTTCCTTCAGCGACAGCTGGAACCAGTCGCGGCAGGTGACGCGGTTGCCGGTCCAGTTGTGGAAATATTCGTGGCCGACGACCGCTTCGATGCCCTGGAAGTCGATGTCGGTCGCAACGCGCGGGTTGGCCAGCACGTACTTGGTGTTGAAGATGTTCAACCCCTTGTTTTCCATCGCGCCCATGTTGAAGTCGCCCACGGCGACGATCATGAAGCGGTCCAGGTCGAGTTCGAGGTCCCAGCGCTCCTCGTCCCAGCGGATGCTGTTCTTGAGCGACTGCATCGCGTAATCGGTCTTGTCGAGGTTACCGTCCTCGACCCAGACTTGCAGCAGCGCATCGCGCCCGTCTTTCAGCCTGAAGGTCTCTTCCTGGCAGACCAGGCGCGCGGCGACCAGGGCGAACAGGTACGAAGGCTTCTTGAACGGGTCTTCCCACTTGGCGTAATGGCGGCCATCGCCGAGCTCGCCTTCTTCGACCAGGTTGCCGTTCGACAGCAGCACCGGATACTTGTCCTTATCGGCGCGCAGCATCACGGTGAAGACGGCCATCACGTCCGGACGGTCCGGGAAATAGGTGATCGCGCGGAAACCTTCGGCTTCGCACTGGGTGTAGAAACTGCCGTTCGACGTGTACAGGCCGGACAGGGTCGTGTTCTGTTCCGGCACGCAGATCGTTTCGATCTCGAGCGTGACTTCCTCGGGCGCGTTCGGGATGACCAGGAGGCTGCCCTCGATCCGGTAGTCCTTGTCGCCGAGCGTGTTGCCGTTCATGCGCAGCGCCACCAGTTCCAGGTTGTCGCCGTAGAGTTCGATTTCGCGCTGGGCGCTGTCCGGGTTGCGCCGCATCGTCATCCGGTTGGCGACGATGGTGCGCGCGGGATCGAGGTCGAAGCCGAGCTCGACGGTGTCCACGAGATAGCTGGGCGGGGTGTAATCTTTCCTGTAAATCGTCTGGGGCGTGTCGGTGCGCATGGGGAGGTCCGCAATATACAGTCGAAGAAGCGCTTATTTTACCAACAAGGTTTGGGCCGCCCCGCGTGTTTTCATTGGCGCGGCATGTGTCCTTCTGTGGCCTTGGTAACCATGTGTAAATTTTTCTGCGAGAATTGACGGAAACGCGCAATCTGACGCTAGGAAAAGTCCGTACAAACATTGGAGAGAAAATGAAACGCTTGATCGCAGTCACGATGGCGTTGTCCGCGCTGTTGCTGGGCGGATGTGCGACCACCATCCGCTCGGATGTCACCACCTTCCACCAGTGGCCGGCCCAGATCGAGGACAAGAGCTATGTCTTCGAGACGCCGCCCAGCTTCGACAACACGCTCGAATACCAGAGCTACCAGAACCTGGTGCGCGGGCAACTGGCGCAATTGGGTTTCCGCGAAGCGAACATGGGCACGCCGGCCCTGAAGGTGGCGATGCGCTTCACCACCACCGACGTGCCGGTGCGCGTGCTGGAGCCGGTGGGGCCGATGTTCCGCGACCCCTACTGGTACGGCTTCGGGCCGCGTTTCGGACCGCGCGGGCGCTTCGCCGGCCGCTATTCCCCGTTCTACGATCCGTTCTGGAGTCCGTTCCCCGCCTACCAGGTCTCGATCGAGCACCAGTACCGGCGCGAGCTGCAGGTGTCGATCAAGGACCGGGGCGACAAGCGCCTGTTCGACGTCACGGTGCACAACATGAGCGGCGAGCTGTCGACGCCGGAAGTGATGCCGGCGCTGGTGCACAGCGCCTTTGCCGGCTTCCCGGGGCCGAGCGGCACGGTGCGGCGGGTGGCCTTGCAGCGCAAGGATGGGTAAGCATGACAATCGGGACCTCCGGGTCCCGATTTTTTTACGACAAGTACGCCTCGGACGCGAAGGTGATCGCCACGATCAGCAGCACCGCCAGCAGCAGCACGATCAGCAATCTCCCGAACTTCGGGGCGCCGACGGTGTCCGGCTCGCTTGGTTCGTTATCGTCGCTAAATTCCCTCATGGCAGCAGCACCGTGGAGCCGGTGGTACGGCGCGCTTCGAGCGCGGTGTGGGCGGCGGCGGCATCGGCCAGCGGGAAACGCTGGCGCACGTCGATCCGGACTTTACCGCTTTCCACCATCGCGAACAGGTCGGCCGCGCGTTCTTCGAGATCGGCGCGCGTGGCGGTATAGGCCGCCAGCGAGGGCCGGGTGAGGTACAGCGAGCCGCGCGAGGCCAGTTCGCTCATCGAAAACGGCGGCACCGCGCCCGACGAATTGCCGAAACTGACCATCAGGCCGCGCGGCTGCAGGCAGTCGAGCGAGCGGATGAAGGTGTCCTTGCCGACCGAATCGTAGACGACCGGCACTTTCGCGCCATGCGTGATGTCGAGCACGCGCGCCACGATGTCTTCCTCGTTGTAATTGATCACGTGGGCAGCGCCCGCCGCCCTGGCCAGCTCCCCTTTTTCCTTGGATCCGACCGTGCCGATGAGGTTCACCCCGAGTGCGCGCGCCCACTGGCAGGCGATCAGGCCGACGCCGCCGGCCGCCGCATGGAACAGGATGGTCTGGCCCGGCTTGACCTGGTAGGTGCCGTTGAACAGGTATTGCACGGTCAGCCCTTGCAGCATCATGGCGGCGGCCGTCTCGAAATCGACGCCGTCCGGCAGCCGCACCAGGACGCCGGCCGCCATCGTGCGCAATTGGCTGTAGGCGCCGTTGCCGCCGCCGGCGTAGGCCACGCGGTCGCCCGGCTGCACGTGGGTGACGCCCTCGCCCACCGCCTCGACCACGCCGGCGCCTTCCTGGCCCAGGCCGGAGGGCAGCGGCATCGGATACAGGCCGGTGCGGAAATACACGTCGATGTAATTCAGGCCGATCGCATGCTGGCGCACGCGCGCCTCGCCCGGCCCCGGCTCCCCCACTTCGACGTCGACGTAATCGAGTACTTCCGGCCCGCCGGTGCGGGTCATGCGGATTGCCTTGGCCTTCATGACTGCTTCTCCTTGTTGTTGGTCATCATCAGTTGGTCCAGCACCAAATGTGCCGTGGAGACATTGGTGGCGCAGGCGATGTTGTGGACATCGCAGGCGCGCACCAGCGCGTTGATATCGGGTTCGTGCGGCTGGGGCGTCATCGGGTCGCGCAGGAAAATCACGCAGTCGATCTCGCCCGTGACGAGCATGGCGCCGATCTGCAGGTCGCCCCCGAACGGCCCCGAGTGCTTGCAATCGACCACCAGGCCGAGCTCGTTGATCAGGCGTCCGCCGGTGGTGCCGGTGGCGGTCAGGGTGCAGCCGGCAAGGTAGTCGCGGTATTCGCCGGCGAGCGTGACCATGTCGTCTTTTTTCTTGTCGTGCGCGATGAGCGCGATGCGTGGTTTCATGGGTTCCTCATTTTTTCAGGGACAACAAACCGATCCCCGCCAACACCAGGCCGGTGCCGAGCAGCTGGACGCCGGTCACCGGTTCGCCCAGCACCAGATAACCGAGGAACAGCGTCGATACCGGGCCGACCATGCCCGCCTGGGAGGCGGTGGCCGCGCCGATGCGCTGCACCGCCGCCATCGTCATGAACACCGGCAGGATAGTACAGAAAACGCCATTCACGAGCGAGAGCCCGTACACCTGCAGCGGCTGGATCAGCAGCGAAGCGGGCCGCAGCAGGAAGAACTGCGCAATGCAGGCCACGCTCGAGACGCACATCGCGTAGGCGACCAGGCGCAGCGAGCCGATGCGGCTCACCATCTCGCCCGTGCTCAGCAGGTAGAAGGCGTAGCTGACCGCCGAGCCGAGCACGAACAGCGACCCGATGGCGGTGCTGGCCGCTTGCCCGCCGGCCAGGTCGTGCAGGAAGACCAGCACGATGCCGCAGTAGGACAGCCCGAGCGCGCCCCACTGCGCGGGCGCGATGCGGCGCTTGAAGAAGGTGGCCGTGATGACCAGCACGAAGGTCGGCGTCAGGAACAGGATCAGCCGCTCGAGCCCGACGGAAATGTATTGCAATCCCAGGAAATCGAGATAGCTCGACAGGTAGTAGCCGACCAGGCCGAGTCCGGCGATGCGCCAGCGGTCTGCCGGACTGAGCGGCGCTTCGGTGCGCATCTTCCAGATGGCGACGGCGGCAAACACCGGAAACGAGAACAGCATCCTGAAGGCGATCAATGTCACTGCGTCGATGTGGTATCGGTACAGCAGTTTGGCGACGACCGCTTTCGTGGAAAACAAAACGGCGCCGGCAATGGCGATCGCCAGACCGGCAACGAAGGCCGAACGTGGCATGGGGGCCGCGGTCACGGCGGTTTCAGACTGGCTCATCCGACAATTGTACGGCCAGAAACAGAATCGAGCTGGGCAGCTCCCCGGAACGCAAGGCCGACTCCGCAGTCCAACTTCGGCAGGCACCGACGACGAGGACCGACGATGGCGAACCGGAACATGCAGCAGGTAACTGGCAACGACCGCGCGCGCCCACGGGGAGCGTGCGGATGAGCACCCTGATCCGCGTCGACGCCCAACCCGGCCGCGAGCGGCCGCTGGTCGTGGCCTGCCTGGCGCTGCTGGTGGCTCTCTGCTGGGCCTGCCTGGTGTTTCGCGCCCTGCGCCTGGTGACCCTCGACCCGGTGGCCGGCCCCGTGCTGGCCGCCCCGCCGTCCTACCGCGCGCCCGAACTGGCGCTGGTGCTGGCGATGTGGGGCGCGATGCTCTCGGCCATTACCTTGCCGGCGGCAACGCCGGTCATCCTGCTGTTCGCCCACGTCAGCCGACTGGCGCAGGGGGTGCGTTTTCCGGCGCTGGGGACGCTATCCTTCGTCACCGGTTACCTGCTGGCATGGGGCGGATTCGGCGCCGCCGCCACGCTGGCGCAATGGGCCTTGCACGATGTCGGGGCGCTCGACACCAGCATGGCCATCGTCAATCCGAGCGCCTGCGGCATGCTGCTGGTCGCGGCCGGGCTCTACCAGTGGACCCCGTGCAAACACGCCTGCCTGCAGCAATGCCGCGCGCCGCTCTCCTTCGTCGTCGCCGGCTGGCGCCCCGGTCTGAGGGGGGCGCTGCGCATGGGCGGCGCCCACGGCCTGTGCGCCATCGGCTGCTGCGGCCTGCTGATGCTGCTGCTGTTCGCCGCCGGCGTGACCAACCTCGGCGCGCTGCTCGCCCTGGCCGCGCTGGTGCTGGCCGAGAAGCTGCTGCCCGGCGGCGCCATCGTCGCCTGCATCGGCGGGCTGGTGCTCGTCGCATGGGGGACACTATTGCTGTTTCCGCAAGCCTGAACTGGCCTTTCACGGGCTGGGCGCATGCTAGAATGTCGGCCATTCTTGCATACCGTCTAAGGAATTCTCGACATGGCTGGACACAGCAAATGGGCCAATATCAAGCACAAAAAAGCCGCGACTGATGCCAAGCGCGGCAAGATCTGGACCCGACTGATCAAGGAAATCACCGTTGCCGCACGCATGGGCGGCGGCGACATCGACGCCAACCCGCGCCTGCGCCTGGCTGTCGACAAGGCAGCCGATGCCAACATGCCGAAGGATAACGTCACCCGCGCGATCCAGCGCGGCTCGGGCAGCCTGGAAGGCGTCAACTACGAAGAAATCCGCTACGAAGGCTACGGCATCGGCGGCGCGGCCATCATCGTCGACTGCATGACCGACAACCGCGTGCGCACCGTGGCCGAAGTGCGCCACGCCTTCAGCAAATTCGGCGGCAACATGGGCACCGAGGGATCGGTCGCCTTCATGTTCAAGCACACCGGCCAGTTCCTGTTCGCGCCCGGCGTCGACGAAGACAAGCTGATGGAAGCGGCCCTCGAAGCCGGCGCCGACGACGTGGTGCAGGACGAGGAAGGCGGCTTCGAAGTGCTGTGCGACCCGTTCGCCTTCGCGGGCGTGAAGGACGCGCTGGAAAAGGCCGGCTTCAAGGCCGAAGTGGCGGAAGTCATCATGAAGCCCGACACCGAGACCGAATTCACCGGCGACGACGCAGTCAAGATGCAAAAGCTGATCGACGCGCTGGAAAACCTGGACGACGTGCAGGAAATCTATACCAACGCCGTCATCGGCGACGAATAACGGCGATGCATAACACAGGCACGAGCGCCCCATGAAAATCCTGGTAGTCGGCTCCGGCGGCCGCGAACACGCCCTGGCCTGGAAACTGGCCCAATCCGAACGCATCCAGATGGTGTATGTCGCCCCTGGCAACGGCGGCACCGCGGTCGACCCGCGCCTGGTCAACGTCCAGATCACGGATCCGGCGCAATTGGCCGATTTCGTCGTCGCCGAGCACATCGCCCTGACCCTGGTCGGTCCCGAAGCGCCGCTGGCCGCCGGCATCGTCAACCTGTTCCGCGCGCGCGGCCTGAAGATCTTCGGGCCGACGCGCGAAGCGGCGCAGCTGGAAAGCTCGAAGGACTTCGCCAAGGCCTTCATGCAGCGCCACGGCATCCCGACCGCGAAGTATCAGACCTTTACCCGCGCCGACCAGGCCCACGCCTATATCGACGCGAACGGCGCGCCGATCGTCATCAAGGCCGACGGCCTGGCGGCCGGTAAAGGTGTGGTCGTGGCCATGTCGCTCGAAGAAGCGCACGCTGCGGTCGACAATATGCTCTCCGATAACGCCTTCGGCGACGCCGGCGCGCGCATCGTGATCGAAGAATTCCTGGCGGGCGAGGAAGCGAGCTTCATCGTTATGTGCGACGGCAAGAACATCCTGCCGATGGCGACCTCGCAGGACCACAAACGCCTGAAGGACCACGACGAAGGCCCGAACACGGGCGGCATGGGCGCCTATTCCCCGGCTCCGATCGTGACCCCGGCCATGCATGCGCGCGTGATGCGCGAGATCATCAACCCGACCATCCAGGGCATGGCCAAGGATGGCATCGTGTTCACCGGTTTCCTGTACGCCGGCCTGATGATCGATGCCGAGGGCAACCCGCGTACGCTGGAATTCAATTGCCGCATGGGCGACCCGGAAACCCAACCCATCATGGCGCGCCTGAAAAGCGATTACCTGACGGTGCTGGAACACGCCTGCAACGGCACCCTCGACGCCGTCGAACTCGAATGGGACCGCCGCACGGCCGTGGGCGTCGTGATGGCCGCCGCCGGCTACCCGGACAATCCGCGCAAGGGCGATGTCATCACGGGCATTCCCGCGGAGACGCCGGAATGCGTGACCTTCCATGCCGGCACCACGATCGTGGGCGGCAGCCTGCAGTCGAACGGCGGGCGCGTGTTGTGCGTGGTCGGCCTGGGCGACAGCGTCCGCATGGCGCAGAAGCAGGCGTATGAAACGGTGGAGAAGATTCGCTTCGATGGCGCCCAGTTCCGGCGCGACATCGGGTGGCGCGGCGTGAAATAAGTGTCGATCGCGGCGCCGTTGTAACGCGTGGAGTCAGGACTCCACGCGGCACCCCTCCGATCAAAGCCTGCCTCATTGGCACGCCGCAGTGTACAATCCCCCTCTTATTTTTCCTCCCCGCCCGCACCGACATGTCCACCCCCTCCCCTTCCGCCATCAAAGCCTGGCTGCTCGACCTGCAGCAACGCATTGTCGCGGCGCTGGAAGAAGTGGACGGCAAGCCCTTCCTGACGGATGGCTGGCAACGGCCCGAGGGCGGCGGCGGCATTTCGCGCCTGATCGAGGAAGGCAATGTGCTCGAGCGCGGCGGGGTGAATTTCTCGCACGTGATGGGCACGAACCTGCCGCCATCGGCCGCCGCCGCGCGCCCCGAACTGGCCGGCCGCGCCTGGGAGGCGATGGGCGTGTCGCTGGTGCTGCACCCGCGTAATCCGTATGCGCCGACGGTGCACATGAATGTGCGCTTTTTCGAAGCGACGGCCGAAGGACAAGACCCGGTCTGGTGGTTCGGCGGCGGCATGGACCTGACGCCGTACTACGGCAACGTCGACGACGCGCGCCATTTCCACCAGGCCTGCCACGACGCGCTGGCGCCGTATGGCGAGGATTTGCACCCGCGCTTCAAGCAGTGGTGCGACGAGTATTTCTATATTAAACACCGCAAGGAAGCGCGCGGCGTCGGCGGCATCTTTTTCGACGACTTCAACGAACTGCCTTTCGACGCGGCCTTTGCGATGGTGCGCGATGTCGGCGACGCTTTCCTGAAGGCCTACCTGCCGATCCTCCAACGCCGCAAGGACACGTCCTACGGCGAACGCGAGCGCGATTTCCAGGCCTACCGGCGCGGGCGCTATGTCGAGTTCAACCTGGTCTGGGACCGCGGCACGCACTTCGGCCTGCAGTCGGGCGGCCGCACCGAGGCGATCCTGATGTCGCTGCCGCCGATCGTGAAATGGCGCTATGACTGGCATCCGGAAGCGGGCAGCGCGGAAGCGGCGCTGGTTGCCGACTTCCTGCCGCACCGGGACTGGCTCGCTCAGTGAGCGTGAGTCCCTGCATCGCCCTGCTCGGGGGCAGTTTCGATCCCGTTCACTACGGCCACGTCGCGCTGGCGCGGCTGTTTTGCGAACTGCTGCATCCCGATGCGCTGCGCGTGCTGCCGGCCAAACCGTGGCAGAAGTCGGCCCTGAAAGCGAGCGACGCCGAGCGCGTGGCGATGCTGGAACTGGCCTTTCGGGAGACCGGCCTGCCGGTCGTGATCGACCAGCGCGAACTGCTGCGCGGCGGCGCGACCTATACGGTCGAGACGCTGCGCGCTCTGCGCGCCGAACTGGGCGCGGATGCATCGATCGTCTTCCTGATGGGGGCCGACCAGCTGCAAAACCTGGACAGCTGGCGCGACTGGCAACAGCTGTTCGAGCTGGCCAATATCGGGGTGGCGGCGCGGCCGGGTTATACATTGGAACAAGATGCGCTGCCGCCCGCGGTGGCGCAGCAACTGGCGCCGCGTCTGGCGCCACCAGAACACGTGCGCACCACGCCTGCCGGCCTGGTGTGCCTGGCGCACTCGCTGGCGGTCGATATCTCGGCCACGCAGGTGCGCGCAACGCTACATGGATCACTCCACGGGGCTGGCGACCCGGGCGCGGACAGCGAGGCGTTTATGAAAACGCTCGTCCCGCCGGTAGTGCTAGACTATATTCAACAACATAATTTATACAAGAGCTAATGGATATCAAAAAACTGCAAGCCATCGTCGTCGACGCCCTCGAAGACGTCAAAGGCCAGGAAATCATGCTGTTCGACACGACCGGGCTGACCAGCCTGTTCGACCGGATCGCCGTCGTCTCGGGTACGTCGAACCGCCAGACCAAGGCGCTGGCCGCCTCGGTGCGCGACAAGGTCAAGGCCTCGGGCGGCGACATCATCGGCATGGAAGGCGAGGACACCGGCGAATGGGTGCTGGTCGACCTGGGCGACATGATCGTCCACATCATGCAGCCGGCCATCCGCCAGTACTACCGCCTCGAGGAAATCTGGGGCGAGAAGCCGGTCAAGCTGGGCGCCGCCAAGCGCAAGTCGACCGTCGAAGGCGCGGAAGCTGCCGAGCCGAAGGCCAAGTCGAAGCACCTGGCCGCAAACCAGCCGGCGCCGGAAGTCAAGCCGGTCAACGAGCGCAAACCTGCCGCCAAGCGCGCCACGACGGCCAAGGCCAGCGACACCATCGGCAAGCCGGCGGCGAAAAAAGCCCCGGCCAAGCGTGTATCGAAACCTGTCGGCAAGACCATCACGGTCGCACCAAGCCGCACCGAGATCGCCGCCGTGGAAGCCACCAAGGCCAAGCCGCCGAAGCGCAAGGTCGCCGCACCAGCAGCCGAGGCTGCCGAACCGGTGAAGCGCGTCATCAAGCGCGTCGCCAAGAAGGCTGCCGAGTAATTTTTAGCTGAGTTTCAATGCAACTGATCATCGCCGCGGTTGGCCATAAAATGCCCGCCTGGATAGAAACCGGCTTCTCCGAGTACACGAAGCGCATGCCGCCCGAGCTGCGCATCGTGCTCAAGGAAATCAAGCCGGTCGAACGTTCCGGCAGCAAGACGGCCGCCACCGCGATGGCGCTCGAACGCGAGCGCATCGAAGCCGCATTGCCGAAAGGCGTGCGCATCATCGCGCTCGACGAGCGCGGCAAGGATTTGACCAGCGTCGGCCTGTCCCAGCAATTGATGGGCTGGCAGCAGGATGGGCGCGATACCGCCTTCCTCATCGGCGGGGCCGACGGCCTCGACCCGGAACTCAAGGCGCGTGCCGAAGGCCTGATCCGTATTTCCAGCATGACGCTGCCGCACGGCGTCGTGCGCGTGATGCTGGCCGAACAGCTGTACCGCGCCTGGTCCATCACCCAGAACCATCCGTACCACCGCGTATAACGCCAGGTTCCCCATGAAAGTGCTCGACAAAAAAATCTACCTCGCCTCGAAAAGCCCGCGGCGGCGCGAGCTGCTGCGCCAGGTCGGCGTGGAGTTCGATTTGCTGATGCTGCGCAGCGACCCTGCGCGCGGGGTTGACGTCAGCGAAGACGTGCATCCCGGCGAACCGGCCCACGACTACGTGGTGCGCGTCGCCCTGGAAAAGGGAGCGTTCGCCTGGAAGGTGCTGCAGCAGCGCCGCCAGCCGCTGCGCCCGGTGCTCACGGCCGACACCACCGTCACCCTGGACGACGAAATCCTCGGCAAACCCGCCGACGCCGCCGAGGCGGCGCTGATGCTCGAGCGCCTGTCGGGCCGCACGCACCAGGTGCTGACCACGGTCGCGGTGCATTTTACGGACATGGCCGAGCACGTGACCCAGGTGTCGAACGTGCGCTTTGCCAGGCTCACGCCGCAAGCGATCCGCGCTTACTGCGCCACGACGGAACCGTACGACAAGGCCGGTGCGTATGGCATCCAGGGCCTGGCGGCGCTGTTCGTCGAGCATATCGAAGGCAGCCACTCGGGGATCATGGGCTTGCCCTTGTTCGAGACTGCCGCCCTGCTGCGCAAAGCCGGCGTCTTGATTTAACGATTGCTGGCCGTCGCGTAACGCAGGGGGGGCACTTGCGCCCACCCGACGACAAGCTTAAGCCGTCATTAACACCTCCCCACTTCCCCTCCGCCTGCCTTGCCCAGCGTGTATCATGGCACTCTGAACAATATCCCCGTGCCCAGCGTGCCATGAACGAAGACATCCTCATCAATATCACTCCGCAGGAAACGCGCGTGGCGCTGGTCCTGCAGGGCGCGGTGCAGGAGTTGCACATCGAACGTACGCTGACCCGCGGCCTGGCCGGCAACGTGTATTCGGGCAAGGTGGTGCGCGTGCTGCCGGGGATGCAGTCGGCCTTCATCGACATCGGCCTGGAGCGCGCTGCCTTCCTGCACGTCGCCGACATCTGGGAAGCGCGTCCGCACGACAACACGAATACGCCGCCGACGCCGATCGAAAAGCTGCTGTTCGACGGCCAGGTGCTGACGGTGCAGGTGATCAAGGATCCGATCGGCACCAAGGGCGCGCGCCTGTCGACGCAGATTTCGATCGCGGGGCGCATGCTGGTCTACCTCCCGCAGGATAACCACATCGGCATCTCGCAAAAAATCGAGAAGGAAGCCGACCGCGAACTGCTGCGCACGCGCATGGCCGGCCTGCTCCCGCCCGAGGAAAAAGGCGGCTACATCGTGCGCACCCAGGCCGAGGAAGCGTCGGACACCGACCTCGCCGCCGACATCGATTACCTGCGTAAAACCTGGGCCGCGATCCAGAACGGCGCCCGCACCCGCCCCGCCACGAGCCTGCTGTACCAGGACTTGAACCTGGCCCAGCGCGTCCTGCGCGACTTCGTGCACGACGAGACGGCGACGATCCAGGTCGATTCGCGCGAGAACCACGCCATGCTGGTCGAGTTCGCCAAGGTGTACACGCCGAGCGTGCTGGCGCGCTTGCAGCACTACACGGGCGAGCGCCCGCTGTTCGACCTGTACGGCGTGGAAGAGGAAATCCTGCGCGCGCTGGGCCGGCGCGTGGACTTGAAATCGGGCGGCTACCTGATCGTCGACCAGACCGAGGCGATGACGACGATCGACGTGAATACCGGCGGTTATGTCGGCGGCCGGAATTTCGCCGATACCATCTTCAAGACCAACCTGGAAGCGGCGCATGCCATCGCGCGCCAGTTGCGCCTGCGCAACTTGGGCGGCATCATCATCCTCGACTTCATCGACATGGACAACAACGAGCACCGCAATGCCGTGCTCGCCGAACTCAAGCGAACCCTGGCGCGCGACCGCACCAAGGTCTCGGTCAGCGGTTTCTCGGCGCTCGGCCTGGTCGAGATGACGAGGAAGCGCACCCGCGAGTCGCTGGCCCACATCCTGTGCGAGCCCTGCCCCGCCTGTTCCGGCAAGGGGCAAGTCAAAACCTCGCGCACGATCTGCTACGAAATCCTGCGCGAACTGCTGCGCGAAGCCAAGCAATTCAACCCGCGCGAGTTCCGCATCCTCGCCTCGCAGGAAGTGGTCGACCTGTTCCTCGAAGAAGAGTCGCAGCACCTGGCCATGCTGGGCGACTTCATCGGCAAGAAGATTTCGCTGCAGGTCGAAAAGGGGTATCACCAGGAACAGTACGACGTCATTTTGATGTAGCGATAAATTCTTTAAGAATCAATTACTTAGAATATCGCATTGTGAAATGCTCGATTAGCTACACGGCTAGCTACTCATTTACCGGTCGACTACGAGTAGCAGCGCATGGACGGGCCACCATACTTCTACTTTCTTTTAGATTTATTCTGCAAATAGTCTAATGGAACTAATGCAAGATACTCGTCCTTCACAAGACTTTTTGCCCTTTCAAGATCATCCAAAACTCGGTTGCACGCCGTTACTTCCCTTGTTTTTTTCGTGAATTTGTCCGGAACGAAGTCATCTGGATAAAGAATCTTCGCCGTCTGTTCAGGGCTGATTCCTTCATGAACAATAGCGTCATAAGTCCGCAGCCAAGGAAATAGTTTGACCTTACGGATTTTTGGCGACAGCACGCGAATTGTCCTACTCTCGCTCGCCGGAAGAGCACTTAAGTACTTTTGACGTTCGGCCAGCAAAATGGTCCTGGCGTTATACAGATAGGCTGCAATCGCTGATGGGCCGGCAGATACAGTCGCGTCTAAGTCAAATATCAGGCCAACTTCTCCCTCTTTAAGCGGCTGCATCGCGAACGCCTTCTTGGACCTATTAGGAACTATTGGTGGCTCGCAGATTGCTTCTGCTAACCAGAGAAAAGTACTGCCCGGTTCATAGGCACTTGTGTATGGCACAAGCTCACTTAGCCCATACTTCGTTGCGACAGCTGCTTTTTGCGATAGTGACCCTGATGCAAGTGCTGCTGCACTTTCACGCTGGAAGTCCAGATTCCGACGAAGAAACTCCCAAGCAAACGTTCGATAACAAACTTCCTTCGCATCTAGCTCATAGCTCTCTGGTTCGTTCCACTTTGGTCTTGGCATTAACCCTCCTAACTCTGCACATAACAGGATCGCTCAACGGTCGCATGACGCTACCACAACTAACGCATGCCTTAGCAGATGGTTGCAACCATTTGCCCAGAAAAGCCAGGATTTGCGCAAGTGGTTGTACCCGTGAGAATCGACCAAACCGCGAACCTAAATGTGAAACTTCGTTCTCGCTTGGCGTCTAGCCAAGTCTAACGGAAAGGATGAACATGAAAGAAGATCAAAACGGCCCAGGGTGCCATCGCGTCGGGCGCTCCCCTTCAAAAACTACGTCGACGAACGGCTCTACCAATTTCCCGCCTGGCGTAGAGCTCAACCAGGTCTACTTAGCCATGATTCGACGCGCCGCCAGGGCTAGTGAACACAACATCCTGCGCCTTCCAGCAGTAGTGAAAAAGACCGGACGTGCGTCGTCTACGATTTGGCGTGACGTTAAGGCTGGCACCTTCGTTCCACCAATCTACATCGGCGAGCGCTCCGTTGGCTGGCTACAGCATGAAATCGACGCTGTACTCCAAGCGCGGGCATACGCGACGAGGTCTGGCACAGCCATAGATATCAAAAATTTCGTCGAATTGCTAACCGGTACTCGTCGGATGCTCGATGCGCTGATAGGTCTGGATGATGGCGAACAGTACGACGTCACCAAACCAACCGAACTCTCGCCAAAATGAACCTGTTACCAGCGGATATACGTCGCTGCGAACAGTTATGAACAACTATGAACAATCACGACAGCTATAGCTATAGTAGTTCGGATTTGTTCGCAATTTAAACACTTCATCAACCACTGCAGCCATGCTGGACACACAGTACGAAGCAGGCTAAGGATTAAGAATGAAAGCCGCCAACGTTCACATTGACAAGATCCGCATCACAGCGGAATGGACACATAAGCCCACAGGTAAGCCTCACTATTTTGACGAAGAAGAGTTTGGACTGCTTCCGTCAGGCAGTGCCACCAAGAACCAGCGTGCCCTGGTAGATGGAGGCGACAAGGCCTATATTAAGTCGAAGGGTATCGACCGGTTCGGAGTTGCACATCTGGTCGAAATCCATTGCTGTCCTCCGCTTGTGCTACAGCGACACAACCTTTTTGGACATGGTGTTTTGCAGGATTATGTGTATGCGATTTTAGATCTGGCTGCAAAACGGCTAGGGCTCGAAGTTGATCCCGCACAGCGTGCAGAGTGGCTGCGCGGTGGTGTTTCGATCACCGAAATACATCTGACCGCAAATTTCCATTGCCCCCGCACAGCGGTTCTACCGATCATCGAGGCGATTGATGCCAATTACATCAAAGGGAAGTGGCGTAACGAACAAACGTCAATCACAATTCAGGGCGCAAAGCGGAGGCGATCAAAAAGTCATGCCCTGACGGTGTACGATAAGGCGATTGAGCTTACTGCTGCATTCAGGAGTGAGAACAGAGGAAGAGCACCTGGCGAATTCCAGTCGAAGCTCATTCAGGAAGCGCGAAAAGGAATTCGTGCAGAGGTCAAACTGTTCTCCGAAGAGCTCAAATACCTCGATCTCGGTTATGTAATGCGTTGGAAAGACGTGAACGTGACCGAACTGTTCTTCCGCTTTCTTGGAAAGTACCAAATATCTCACAGTATCCAGCGCCTACTTAAGGGCGAAGAACTCAAAGTCCTTACGAAATCTGAGCGCAACGTATACTTGTTGTGGCTCAGCGGCCAAGATCTTTCAGACCAGTTCAGTCGTACAACCGCCTGGAAGTATGCGAAATCAATATCGGAGAAGACCGGCATTGACGTAAAGGGAAATCGGCGACCTGACGCGGTGCCAGTCATAG
>Ga0213838_1000886_pt1 | contig 17651 bp, 17 predicted proteins | sample SWPATP13_FD_160577 | JGI IMG/M metagenome (GOLD analysis project Ga0213838, IMG submission 160577) | Coastal seawater microbial communities from Marineland, Florida, United States - SWPA TP1 #3 | ecosystem: Environmental > Aquatic > Marine > Coastal | place: USA: Florida | collected 2016-08-06 | reverse complement strand
ATAACTCTAACAGTTAGCACCAAACACCAGATTTATTTAGAGCAGTAATCTTCGTCTAAGGGGTATTGACGAAACATATTAGACACAAAAAAACCACCACCCTTAAGGGGTAGTGGCTTCACTATAACTCATCAACTTTAATTATATAAAAACATCAATAAATAAGAATCACTCTAATCTAAATGTTTCATTTTTTATCGCGTCTAAATATATTTTATTTTCAAGCTTCATCCCATCACAATAGATAAAATAAATTTCTTTGGTTTCAAACTTAATAGATTTAACCCAACCACCTAATTCATCAAAATCTTCTGGAGAGCAGTCTCCTTTTGACAGTAGTGCTTTCGTTGCCTTTCTAAATTGATCTTTATAAATTAACAGATCATCAGAATCCTCAATATAAGAGTCTAATATTTCTAGGCTTTCTTCGTCAGAAATTATTACTTCATCTTTACTTAGGCCATCGATAGCAATCCATTCTGCTACTTCTTCACCACCATCTTCATAAACGATGTAATCCGATATTCTTGCCCATCCATCTTTTTTTTCTAAGATTTCAACTTCTTCTGCTTTATATCGATATCCTTCGATGACACCCGCATCACTAGGGTCATTCACTATTGCAACGCGCCTTTCTTTGACATAGTAAACTTTCTGCTCCATCTGCTCAGATAGGTCCATGATTGGCTTTGTATCCATCATTTCACTCGTTGAACCGGATTCTTCTATTGGAACTTCTTGCTCAGCAGCGTCTTCCGACTCAGCATTCATAACCAAAAAATAGTATGCCGCACCGCCCCCGCCGATAAGTAGAAGTAACACTAGTCCAATAATTACTTTTTTCATTTATACCATTACACCTAGCAAGTAAGCCTTGATTCAAGTGTACAACAACTAATGTAGGCACTCATCTATACTCTAATCTAGAGACTGAGTATTGAGATATTAATCAAGCGCAAATTTGGTGAAAAATGAATCTCTTAACTTACAGAACATACGTCGCATTCGTAGGGGTTTCGATGCTCTTGTTTAGTTCTGCCTGCTTTGCTCAACATTGTACGAATCGTTCGTGGACTCAACTACTGGAAAAGCAACATCAAGTAGAACATTGGTATAATCACAACACGATGGGATTCAACGAGTTACTCAACCTACATGAGCACCAGGTGTTTATGAGTAAGGAATTTACAGAAGAAGAACTACGTTCGTTTTGGCACCCTATCAAAAAGGAGCTACATCAAAAACTCAATACCCAAATAGAAAGTTCTATCTACCTCTCAGAACTACTGTCGGACAGATCCAACCTAATAAGTGAGAAAATGGACGAGGTTTCAGGGTTAACACTCGCGTGGCGAGAAATGAGCATTCACTGCTTAAAAGCTAACCTAGCTTTGAACTATCAAACCAGCCAAAACAATATAATCGCGTCTGAATCACTACAACAGGATCTCGATACTCTCAAAAGAAAATACGAGACCCTTCGCTCTCGTTACGAACAAGAAGCTTTATCACTTAAAAATTCAAAACCTTAGCATAACCACTCACATCACCTCATAGGCTGTTCTCTAAGTTGCTATCTTTTGCCACCATCGTAAATCAACAACAAAAAACCAACAAATACAGTTAATTACATTGCTTTATTTATCAGCAAGCTGTGCATTTCTCCGTCAAATTGGAATAATAATTGCGATATACATCACAAAACGATTTACAGTGCGCGGAAATTTGTTATCATAAGATTTCATATAACTTAACAATAAATATTAATCTGGCTAGGTGTATGCAAAAAAACAAAGTTTTCAATCGCTTGAATGATATTGAGTGCCCAGTCGACGTAAAAGCTAAGCTTCTATCTGTCGTACAGCACATGGAGAAATTTGGTTCGGTAAGTGAACTAGAACTTTGCAAAATTTTTGGAGAAGTAATCTGGAATGATGGTATCGACTACCATTCACACGCATTTTCATTTCGTATTGATGAGGAAAAACGTCACTGTTTAATCTCTAGATTCAAATACCATTAAAAAAGATACACAAAAAAAGGAGCTCAATGAGCTCCTTTTTTATTGCCTGCTTAATATCCTCACAAAGCGCTATTGGTATATAGGCAATGCCGCGTTTCCTTTTACCTGCCTGATGGCTAAATGTGTATGGATATCTTTGACATTTTCAAGGCGCTGAAGCTTTCTTGTAAACTCTTCGTATCCGGTTAGATCTCTACTGACCACTTCTAACAGATAATCATAAGCACCTGATACCACGTGGCAGCTGATCACTTCTTCCATTTCAACGACTGCACTTTCAAATAAATCTATTGAGCGCTCCTGGTGGTTATTCAAACTCACCTCAACAAATACTGTCATGGCGATACCTGCTTTCTCGCGAGAGAGTGTCACGCGGTACCCATCAATAATCCCCTTTTCTTCTAAACGTTTGATTCTTCTCGCACAGGGTGAGGCCGACAAGCCAACTTGATCGGCCAACTCAGCAGTAGTGAGCCTTCCGTCTTTTTGCAACAAAGAAAGTAAATGCAGGTCGATTCTATCCATAGTTTTCTCATCATTGATTAATATCGCCAATATTCATCAATATAATGGTAGAAATAGCTAAAACTCAAATATCTTATGCGTTTTTTGCCAACAATCCCCACTTAGAAGCATCAATAATATTTATAGAATTCATCTATATGTTACAAACACAATGAAATACGGATATTTGGCCATTTGTGTCACCTTAATGCTGTGGGCCGGTTTTTTCCTTTCACTGAAAGGCGGGGCCATCTCAAATTTAACGCCAGCAGACATTGCGTTAACTCGCTTTGCTCTACCTGCATTAGTGCTCCTTCCTTTGGTGAACAAACACTTAAAACAGATTCTCAATGTTCCTGCCAAATACCTTTTAGGTATGTTTATTGGTTGCGGGCTGCCCTACCTTTTAGTCGCAAGCTACGCAATGAACTTTGTACCGGTGTCTCATGGTAGCGCGCTCGTCCCTGGAACATTACCGCTCTTTGTTACGGGAATCGCCGTAATGTTCTATAAGCAACCCCTTAGCTCACATCGCATTGCTGGCATTGGCTTAATTATTATCGGTATCTCTATCTTTCTGAGTACAAGCATTGGGGCCTACAACTGGCAGCAAACTCAGGGACATTTGTTGTTCTTACTAGGAAGCTTTATGTGGGCAATTTTTACCATATCGGCTCGCGTAGCAAACTTAAATGCACTTGTGACTGCAGGGCTAGTCTCGTTGTTTTCTAGTATTGCGCTACTTCTGGCCATTGCATTCGGCACGCTAGACAGTCACTTGTTCAATTCCCCACTTCAGGTTTGGCCATACGAGGAGTTACTTGTTCATCTCTCTCTACAAGGCGTGGGAGCAGGCTTGATTGCTGCGTTTACTTATTTGTACGCGGTAGGTAAGCTGGGCGCTGAGCGCTCTGCAGCGTTCGGATCAGCGACACCTGCTATAGCAACTTTGCTCGCCATTCCCGTCTTTGGTGAAGTTCCCGACTCCACAACGTGGGCGGCATTGTTTTTCATTTGTATCGGTAGCTTAGTGGCTAGCAATATCTTTATGAAAAATGATACATCAATGCATTATAAGCCTAGCGTGCGTTAGTAAATTCCTCATGCATATCCAAGAATGACCGCCATGGGAACAATTAACGCGTTAATTTTGAACCTTGGCTCATTCTCCATTACACTAGCGCCCCTTTGTTGATAGCTAAGAGACTCTCCATGCAACGTGATTACACGCTCAATAGTTTACTTACCATGCCACGTCACGAACTCGAAGAGTTCAGCCTACGTATGATTCACCGCTTAGTACCTGAAGATGCCATGAATGAGCTCTTTACGTTCGAGCAAGAAGAAGTGACCAGCGAAGAGCGCATGCAATCGGCTAAGTTTGATGCGATGCTAAGAATGACAGCGATTGCTCTAGGCGAAGTTAATCTCGCGTTTTCTGAGTCAGAAAATTCGCAGCAAAATATTGAAAGAATGACCAGATTGTTGCTTTGGCATTTCTACTCTATTTCTTTCAATCTTGAAGAAGCAATCAACTTAGAAATTCATTGCGCGAAAGTAGAAGAGATTTTGAAGGACGCACCAAAAGATGCATTTGGTTGGGTAAAAGAGCTGACTGAATTACTTCACTACTACGCGAAAGTGAATGAAGACAACGCTTAACGTATACATCAAAAAAGCAGCCAAATAGGCTGCTTTTTATTACCACTTATAAGTAGTTGGCATCAACGAGTTCACTTGTTTCTACCTTAGTCACTTCTTTACGGCTTTCCAACCAAGTCGCCACTAGTGCTTTTTCTTCTTCTGTTACCGAACGGTAACGCTCTGTCGAACACAAGAAACCTTCAAACAGCTCAAGACCACCGCCGCCAAAACACAAGCCAATGCTGTCGATGTAATCGATGAACTCATCAACAAACAGATCATAACTGTCGAAATCATTGATAGACGTTACACAGCTTACCTCGAAACCTAGGATGGCAAACTCGCCTAAATACAACTTTTTGCGGATACGACGGTTTTTATTATCTAACTTATCAAGTTTCATGATGTTCTCTCTTTCAGGTTGAATACGGCATTTATACACAGTTCTCAAAGATAACCAAAGTATTTCATCAATACTCCGCGACAAAATATCATGATGTAATCATTTGGAAACAAAAGCTTAACTAAACTTGCAATAAAGCGTCACCTTTCTCTATCAGGATTGCTCACAAATTAATTCTAATAATCTACACGAGGACGCATTACCCATGAGCAAAGAAACCTTTGACAGTACTTTATTTAATAGAAGTAAGAATAGACCTTTTGAAGCCGTACTAGAAGCCAGCCTATCTAGAAGAAAAGTACTCAAAGGCGGACTAGGCTTGAGCGCAATGACCGCCTTTGGGGCGTTCGGGCTCTCCGGCTGTGGTAGCACTTCTACCGGTGTCGATTCTGGATCTCATAACGGCCAAAGCAACGCCGTTCTTAATTTCGATTCAGTTCAAGGTTCATTGACCGATGGCGTTGTTGTTCCAAACGGGTATACCGCTCAGATTCTTGCCCCATGGGGAACGCCGTTAAACGCCTCAGGAGTCCCATGGCAAAGTGATGGTTCAAACACTGCTGATGATCAGGCGAACGCATTAGGTATGCATCATGACGGAATGCATTTCTTCCCAATAAGCGACGACGGTAACGATGGGCTTTTGGTCATTAATCATGAATATATTGATTCAAACGCATTGCATCCAAACGGGCCGACTTCGACTAACGGTGTTCGCAGCGATATTGATGAAGTACGTAAAGAAATTAACGCTCACGGTGTCTCCGTAGTACGTGTCACGCTAGTCGGCGATACTTGGACCGTCATCGATGATGATCCCCTAAATCGCCGATATACAGGCGCAACGGTCATGGATATTTCCGGCCCACTAGCCAACCATACCTTACTTCAAACCAAATTCTCACAAGATGGTAGCCAAGCTAGAGGCACTTTGAACAATTGTGGTAACGGCTACACGCCATGGGGCACCTATTTAACTTGTGAAGAAAATTGGCCGGGCTATTTCGTTAATACGGGGGTTCGCACGGAAGAACAAGAGCGTATTGGGGTGTCGACAACTGGTACGCGTTATGGCTGGGATACTCTATCGGGTAATAACGAAGAGCGCGCGGACGAGTTCTCTCGCTTCAACGTCACCGAATCAGGTGCTTCTGCTCTTGATGATTATCGAAACGAAGCAAATGGGCATGGGTACATTGTTGAAATTGATCCATACACGCAAAACTCACGCGCCAAAAAACGCACTGCACTTGGTCGCTTCCGTCATGAAGGGTGTACGTTTGGAAAACTCACAGAAGGCCAACCTATTGTCTTTTACTCCGGCCATGACTCCCGTTTTGAGTACCTCTATAAATTTGTTTCCGAAGCGCTATGGGATTCAGCGGATGCATCACCTGAAAACCGCCTCATCACCGGAGACAAGTATATGGATGCTGGCACGCTCTACGTTGCTAAGTTCGACGAAGATGGTAGTGGTCAATGGCTTCCATTAACAATGGAAAGCAGCACTGTTAGTGGCGGTACGCTAGCGGAAACGTTTGGGTCGCTCCCTGAGATCATTCTCAATACAGCTGGCGCGGCTGATTTACTCGGCGCGACACCAATGGATAGACCAGAGTGGTGCGCGGTAGACCCAACAACCGGAAGCGTGTATTTAACTCTTACAAACAATACCAAACGCACGGAAGATCAAACGGATGCGGCGAATCCACGCGCTATTAATAAATTCGGTCACGTTATTCGTTGGGACGAAGGGGCAACCGCAACTGAATTTGAATGGGATATTTTTGTTTTTGGTTCACCTGCTGATGGTGACCCAGAAGAGAGCAACCGTTCTGGACTTGACGATTTAAACCAATTTGCGAGCCCAGATGGCCTAGCGTTTGACGGTCGCGGTATCTTGTGGATTCAAACAGACAATGGAGCCTCTGAAGTCACGAGCTATACCAACGACCAAATGCTGGCAGTTGTTCCTTCACGAATCTCTGGGAATGAAGCCATCAATGAATCTAACCAAGCTCAGCTAAAACGATTTTTCGTAGGACCAAATGGCTGCGAAGTCACTGGATTTGCCATGAGCCCTGATTACAAATCCGTTTTTATTAACATTCAACACCCTTCTAACTGGCCATACAGTGAAGATGCAACCCAAGTAACACCAAGTGGGACAACATTACGCCCACGTGCTTCAACGGTCGTCATTCGACGCCAAGACGGTGGTGAAATAGCGGTATAATTAGCACCATGCACAACGTTGCTAGAACTAAAAAGGCGAAGTCATCTGACTTCGCCTTTTTCAACTATTCTGGGTTTTGTGCATACCATGCATCTAGCAACGACTTCCCATAGATAACTTCTGTCTGCATGTGGAAGTAGAACAAAACCGCCACTAATACAAAGCAGGCCGCATTATACCAATTCGTCACTCGCCGCCTTTTTTGTTCCTCAAACACCGCAAACTGGATCCCTACCAAAACAAATGGATAGAGCCCTATCGCAATCAATAACCCGCCTAAATAATTTGAAATCGCCATTGGATCTAACATGATTTAGCTCCTATTGTGCTTACAATCATGAGCTTACCAAAAGCGAAGTATCAGTTTTGATTCAACCAATCAATTTTTCGAGCTATATAACTATGACTGGCACTCGCTAAGAAAACAACCCGGAAAAGAACAACTTAACGGTATCAAGCAATCGCTTAAAGAAGCTTCCTTTCTCTACCGCCTCAAGAGCAATAAGGGGCTGAGACTTCACGTCTTCCCCATCTACGGTGTAATGAACAAGACCAAGCACCGCGCCTTTTTCAATAGGGGCTTTTAGTTCACCATTTAGCTCGACAGACGCTGTCAGCTTATTTCTATCACTGCGTGGCAGCGTGACATACGCATCTTCTGCAACACCAAGCTTTATACTGTCTTGCTCTCCATACCACACTCGCTCTACTGCAATTTGATCGTTACTCTTGTGTGGGTTAACCGTATCAAAGAAGCGGAAGCCGTAACTCAGCAGTTGCTTACTCTCAGACTCCCTGCTTTTTGCACTCGAGGCCCCCATTACAACAGCAATCAAGCGCATGTCGCCCTGTGTAGCGGAACTTGCCAAACTGTAACCCGCACCGGAGGTATAACCCGTTTTCATACCATCAACGTTCATGCTTCTATCGCGCAATAGTCCATTACGGTTGTACTGCGTTATGCCGTTGTACGTATAAGACGTTTCACTATAAAGGCTGTAAATGTCTGGTAGGTCTCTAATGATTGCTTGCCCTAGTAAAGCGATATCATATGGAGTGGAATAGAGATTATCGGCATCCAAGCCGTGTGCATTCGCAAACTGAGTGTTGGTCAAATTTAAGTTCGCAGCCCACGAATTCATTAACCCTACAAACGCACCTTCCGAACCTGCAACATGTTCGGCAATCGCGACACTAGCGTCGTTACCCGATTGAATAATCAAACCACGATAGAGATCCATCATGTTGACGTCGGTATTCACTTCTATGAACATCTTCGACGAGTCAGGGAAGTTTTTTGCCCATGCGTTTCGGCTAATTCTTACTTTGTCGTTTTCGGAAATATTGCCTCTTAACATCTCTTGACCAGCAACATAGCTAGTCATCAGCTTAGTTAAGCTTGCTGGGTTAAGTGGCGTATTAGCGTTATGTTCAACAATGACCTCTCCAGAATGAAAGTCCATTAAAACGTAACCTTTCGCGCCAAGCGTTGGAGAATCAGGAACAATGGTTGGCGCTGCAAATGCTGAAGACACAAATGAGAGTGAGCTAATGAGAACAAGAGGAAGCTTAGGAGAGAAATTCATTTGATAGATATCCTGAAAGATCATTTATTTCAGTATATCCAAGCTGAAGCAGAAAATAGGGCTAGTTTACTAAGATTTACGTTAATCTAGAATTAGTTACATTTAGTAGACCGAAAGATAAGAAAACCCGACGATAAACAAAGCTCACTCATACATAGATTGTATGAATGAGCTTTTCGACGTTCTCACGTTAAGAAAGTTTGAACTTATCCATTTCTTGGTTAAGTTCAGTGACTCGATCTCGTACTTGATTCGTTGTTCTATCGGAATTCTGGCTAATGCTCGAAACACCTTCAACCGAATTAGTCACTCCATCCACCAGCTCAGTGATCGCTTGTGTCGCGTTTGATTGTTGATCTGCTGCCGACGCTAAATTAAGCATTTGCTCATTCAAATTAGCAATTAAGTTTGTCGTCGAATTCAACTTCTCTACCGCTTGTTCGGTATGAGATGCCCCCTCTTTTGCCAAACCTTGGCTGAGTTCAATCTCTTTTACTACCGATGATGTAGAGGTTTGGATCGCATTAACAATCGTATTGATTTCCGTAGTCGACTCAGTTGTTCGAGTCGCAAGTAAGCGCACTTCATCCGCTACAACAGCAAACCCTCGGCCATACTCTCCCGCTCGGGCAGCTTCAATCGCTGCGTTCAATGCCAGTAAGTTTGTTTGCTCAGCTAAACCTTCAATTACCTCTGTCACTCGCCCAATCGCTTCACTTTCTTTGCTAAGTTCACTGACCAGTTGATTGGCTTTATCAATCGTTTCATCCAGCTTTATGGCAACCTCTCGATTATGATCGAGTGCTGAAGCACCTTCACTTAACTCTTGCTGAGAGTCACTTAATGACTGAACCGATTCTTGAGCTAAAGCCGCTGTATTATTTGCTGATTGAGAGACTTCTCCAATCTCTTGTCCCATTCGATCAATGTTCACTTTCTGATTATCAACTTCGTCAATGGTGTCACGGTTACATTGAAGTAGCTCGGACATACTCGAATCAACTTGTTCCGCTTTACTTGTTACCCCTTGAACGATGTCACGCAAAGAGTCATTCATCTGATTAATCGATACGGTCAACGTCGTTAACTCATCTTGACCAGAAACTGTTAAGTTTGGCTGAGAAACATCCCCTTGAGCAATCAACTCAGCTCGCTTGGCCACATTTGCGACCCTAGAGCCAATGCTACGTCCCAGATATCGAGCTATAACAACCGCGATGAACGACACAACCAACGCAGCCGCAATCAGTAACGTACTGACTTGCTGCACATTTTTTTGGATACCTTGCCCACTCTGATCCGCAATCGTTTGTTGATCGGATACGATCTTGTCAAGACTTTGTTCAAGCTTGGTGGCGTTGGGGATCACCACACTCGACATATAAGCGTTTGCTTTGTTCCAATCCGAAGACTGACGTAACGCGACCACTTGTTCAGCCAACGGAAAATACAACTGCTGCATTTCTTTAAACAAGTCCCAAAGCCCTTTATCACTGCCAGACAGTAAATCAACTTTACTTTCAATTTCTGCCACTGACTTTTCATGAGATTTAATAAAATCAGCATACTTACTTAAGTAATCATCATGCCCGTAAATCAAAAAATCACGCATTGAAGCAAGTGCATTGGCAAGCGATGTATAGCTATCTGCGTACAGGCGGAATAAGCGTTTACGCTCTCCCCCATCTTTATTTGAGGCTTCATCATTGATAAGGCCTTGCAATTGGTCGAGGGCGACTTCCGCGATTGGCGCAGCTTCATTGATAAACAGGTTATGGGCAGGAAGATTTTCATCGCTGTGTGCTAATTCACTCAAGGCAGACAAAGACTGGCTGAAGTCCTGCCATTGGATCAATATTTGCTCATAACGTTCGGGGGATAAATGCAGCTCTAACGTAGGGAGAGTCGCCGCCGTATTTTCTGCAATGATTGCTAACTGGTTCAATTGCTGCTGACCAAGCACTTCGTCATTGCCTAGTAACATGTAGGCCCTAACCGTCGACAAGCTCGCCTGTACCGACTGCCCGATGGCTCGACTAGTATCAACGGTGGGTAGATCTGTTGTGAGTAATGAATGAGTGTGCTGCTCTACAGTGCTAACACTGCGGTAGGTAAAACTTGCAGATGCGATAAAAAGTACGACAAGCAACAGAAAACCTAACTGTAACTTACTGGATATCGAAAGCTTCATCCCTAAGCTCCTTTATAGAATTTGAGACAATATATCACGAGTTAATGAAATGTTAATACTTTACAAAACACCTTGTGACTACAATCGCCTTAGATAACTATTGGCACCGATTTTCTTAGGCTATTCATCTAAAAAAATAAGGGTGACTAATGTCACCCTTATTTAACAGACTAGCTTATTGCCACTCTAACCCGATCTTTTCTCTTCGTGAGAACAAATGAACATGCCCTTCAATTATCGACTTTTGCACATCTAGCTCTTCTTGAGTGTTGGCGCTGCAGACAATTGTCAGCCTGTCACGCTGCTCATTGACAGCAAAACGACTCGTTCCAACAGGGAATTCAACAGTACCTTGAGTCTCATTCCATTCAGATGGCACTTTTCGAGCAAAATGACGGCATAGCACGGTTAAGTATTTACTCGCATTTGCAGAGTGGATTTCTACTTTGGCTTCTAGTGATTTAGCCTCTATTGAGATTGCCATGATGACTCACTCTAAAACTGGTAAGCCAGTGACAGCTTGTAATTGCGTCCTGGTTCATAGTCATCCGCTACTGCTGTGCGAGCCATACCACTTCGGGATGCATGAGAAACATAAAGTTCATCAAATACGTTATCAATACCAAAAGTAACACTTAAGTTATCAATATCTGCCGGCAGCCATTGCGCATATAAGTTGTGCACATCATATGCTTCCTTAGGATCAGTTCCTTCGAGAACATTATCTTCTTCCAATACCACAATTGACGTCCAACCAAATAGAGTGTCGATTGAGTCAGCTTGGTAGTCTAGTGTTACAGCAATGCTGTCACCTATGTCACTACTATTGCCGTTACCAGCGATGATTGGGCCGCCATTTGTTTTGTCTTCATTGTCTGAACGAGAGAAAGAGACTTTCGAATGGAACATCTCGTAGCCGTAAGTAGCGCTCAATTCAAAGCCTTCGATTTCAGCATCGCCAAGGTTATAAATTCGGTAAGAGCCTGTAGCACCTTGGTACGCTTCAGTAATGTAATCGTCGATGGTAGTTTTGAACCCAGTAAAGGTCGCCCCCAAATAGTGGTTGTCGATTTGCTTATCAAATCGCAGGCCCGCTTGAGTATTTTGACCCGTTTCCGCTTTAATATCTTCATCAACATAGGCCACATCTTGGTATCGAATATAAGTCTCTAGTAACTCTGGGCCTTTAAATAATGAACGCGTGTTGGCAAACACTGCCCAATCACTAGCAAACTGCCAATCCGCACCAAGTGACCACGTCACTTCATTAAAGCTTTTATCACTCGTCACCGCATCACGCTGATAATCATCGTAACGTAGGCCTGCTTTCACAAATAGGTCATCGGTTAAATACAAGGTATCTTCAACAAACACTGCAACGGAAGTTGTGGACTCTTCCATAAACTTTTCATTGCCATATTCACTGCTGGTCGTTCTGTCTACGTACTCAGCGCCATAAACAACAGAATTGTCTAACCCCGCCAAGGCTAACTGAGACTGGAATTTTGTGTTGATACCAAAGTTTTCATTTTCGGCACTATTTTCTGAAGCGCGAGTCGGTCGCCAATTGGTGATCACCGATTCATCACGAACAATTTCTGTTGTACTTGAGTAGATATTAACTTTACCTGTGTGCTGCTCGCCACGAAGTTGATAAGTCGCGGTGAAGGTATCACGGTCATAATCGGTTGGAACTAAGTCATCACCCGTTAGTACATTGTTCGCTGAGCCCGCCATATCTGGTCTTGGGTTGTAATCTCCGCTGTCACGGTACATATCGAGGCTGAGTTGGAAACGATGCAAGTCTGAAGGCTCGAAGCCCAGCTTAGCGAGCACATTGTATACCTCACCTTTCGCGCCGAACGTTTCAACGCCGTCTCCATCTTCAAAGTTATCTCGGCTAACACCATGGCCATAAATAAGTGCATCCACTTTATCGGTTAACTTTCCGAATACAGTGATAGATCCTTGTTCGCTATTATTAGACGCAAGGCCACCAAATATGCGAGCACCGAATGTTTCGTCATAACGCAGTAAATCTGTGGCATCTTTTGTTTCAAAGTACACAGCTCCACCTAAACCAGACTGAGTCACCGAGTTGTTACCAACCTGAATGTCAGCCGATTTAATGATGTCAGGGTTTAACGTCAGGTTGCCAATATGGTGGAACATGTTGGCGTGTTGAGATGCACCATCAAGTCGAATATCAAGATCCGTTTCGCCCAGACCTCGAATGTTAATTCGTTGGTTCACTGAGTGTGTACCACCGACATCAACACCCGGAATATCACGCAATAAGTCAGACATATGGTCGGCTTGCTTTAGAGACATGTCTTCTGCATATACCGATTCAGAACTACTGGATACTTTCGTTCCCCACACGACAACTTCTTCGAATTCTGTGTTTTCTTGAGCTTGTGACCCACCACTTAATGCCATCGCGATCGCGAAACCAAGTAATGTTTTTCCTTTGGGAGTGATATTCGCCGTTTCCATGAAACTATTCCTAAATACAAATGATAATAATTCGCAAACATGGTAAGTTTCAATTTCATTAATAGATAGCTGAATGAGTTATGCAAAAACGCATAACTGTTATGAGGAACGTTTAAATGGCTAGCCAACAACTTACCCGCCCCAGAAAAGCAGTAAAGAAAGTCGCGCTGACTAAAAAAATTGAAGATTCTGAGAAGCAACTGATTGTTGGAACAAGAAAAAATATCGATGCGCCATTGGTACAAGGTCACTTCATTTCTTATCGATGCGGAGATCATTACTCGATTCACGGAAGTAAAGCAGTCGAACTGAGTGATTCAGAAGTGGTCTCTGTGGCGCCTACTTCTGTGATCATTACACTACTTTTAGAGGGGGAAATAGAATTCGGCTACAACAACTTAAACTTTGCGTTAAATGCACAGCACTCACCGCAAGCGATAATTGTAAACTTAGATAAGCCTACCAACTTTAGGCGAAAAATTAATGCAGGAAACCAAGTCACCAAGCTTAACATCATGATGTCACCACAATGGATGAAACGTCTCAACGGAGAAGTAGCGCAGAATATCCCTTTTCTGGATACTTCAGAGGCGTTTCAAAATATCCAAGTAACCGCTGAAATGGTGTCGCTCGCAAGCAAAATCATTGAAACGGAAAACAATGCCTCATTTCTCAATTCACTCTCAACCGAAATTACCGTTCAACAACTGATTCTCTTGGTGTGTGAACAGTTAGAAACTTCACGCTTCCAAAACGCATTCGATGCCAAAGCTCCTGATAGAGACCAAAAAATAAACGACGCTATCCACTACATCGAATCTCATTTAAACGAAGAGATAAGCTTAGAAACGATTGCAGAACATATGATGATGAGCGTATCTAACCTGCAAAGGCGTTTTAAGCAAGAGCTTGGAATAACCACAGCGGTTTATATTAGGCAAAGGCGTCTAGAAGTGGCGAAGCAACACATAGAAAGGGGGTCGATGACCATCACAGAAGCGGCATACGAAGCGGGTTACCACCACCCTTCGAACTTTTCTAATGCGTTTAAAAAAGCCTTTGGGTATTCACCTTCAGGCTTTTTAGAGCGTCATGAGAACGTTAATTAGTCCGCAACCGTAACGTGCTTAGTAGTAGGTGCACATCCTTTTCCCCTCAACAGTCATCACATTAAAGGGAGTGTCGTAAATACTTTCCAGTATGCTTGCGTCAATGACGTCTTCAACGGAGCCATTGGCAACAATTTTACCTTTTTTCAGGGCAATCACTGTGTCTGAATAACAGGAAGCGAAGTTGATGTCATGAATCACCACCACAACCGCCTTATTCATTTCGTGTGCGAGGCGCTGAATGTTTTTCATGATCTGAAGAGAATGTTTTATGTCTAAGTTATTAAGCGGTTCGTCCAAGAACACATAGTCCGTATCTTGAGCAATGACCATCGCAATGAATGCGAGTTGCCTTTGCCCTCCGCTCAGTTCATCTAAATACTTATTCTCAATGGCTTTGAGATCCAAGTAGGAGATCGCTTGTTCGATTACTTTCTCATCGTGAGCCGTTAACTTCCCTTGCGAATAAGGAAAGCGACCAAATGACACCATTTCACGAACAGTAAAACGCATCGTGATTGAGTTTGCTTGCCTTAGTACCGCCAACTTTTTCGCCAACGCTTTCGTATCCCAATCGACCAATTCCTTACTATCAATCAGAACCTTACCGCCGTCTTTTTCTGTCAACCGGCTAGCCATCGATAATAAGGTACTTTTTCCTGCGCCATTTGGGCCGATAATAGACGTCACTTTCCCTTTTTCAAAATTCGCACTCGCTTGCTCTACAACCGTGTGCTTCCCGAAATACTTCGTTAATTTCTCTAATTGAATCATGGCTGACCTATATCACTTTATTTCGCACAAGCATCGAGAGGAAATAAATCCCTCCCACAAAATTAATTACAACGCTAAGTTGGGTTTCAAATTCAAATAGGTTCTCAACTACCCACTGTCCTGTTAGCAATATCGCGACTGACAAAAGCGAACATCCAACTAGCAAAACTCGGTGCTGATAAGAACGGAACCACTCTCGAGTCAGGTTTGTCACTAACAACCCAAAGAACATGATCGGCCCGATAACGGCAGTCGAGATAGCAATCAATACCGCGGAAAGAATTAAGCAGTATCGGGTTACTTTCCTTACATCCACGCCTAAACTGATGGCGTTATCTGTATCGAGCCAAAGGACATCTAATTGCCTATTTAACCGGTAAAGGAGAACGCTAACCAAGGCTAGGACGGGAGCCGACCAATAAACCAACTCATCGTTAACGTTATTGAAACTCGCGAACATACTATTCAAGACAGAGGCAAATTCATTAGGATCAAGCAGCATGATCAAAAACGACGCGACGTTACCGAAGAGTTGACCAAAAATCACCCCCAATAAAAGCAGCACTAAAATATTGGCTCTTTGTTTGTGAAAGTAAAACGTGAATAACAACAGCGAAAAAATGAGCATTAAGCTGGTCGATAGCGCAAAATTCAAAAATGGGTTAATCACCATTGCACTTAGCCCGCCAAAAAGCACAACGATCAACACTTGAGTCAATATGTATAGCGCATCAAACCCCATAATACTTGGGGTTAAAATGCGGTTATTGGTGATGGTTTGAAACACCATTGAAGATTGAGCAATCGCCACTGCAGCCAAGATCATTGCCAACACTTTAGGTACACGTCGTGAAAGGAAATATTCGTAGTTGTCCGCGGTGAGCCCAACAGCAATAAATAGTCCTGTGAACGTTAACGCCACTAAAAGTAGAAGAAGTAAGCGGGTTGAATCACGCATGTTTTTCACCTTTCAAGACAAGATAAATGAACACCGCCCCACCTAAGATACTAATAATCATGGAAATTGGCACTTCATAAGGGAAGATAATGGTGCGGCCAACTAAATCGCAAACCAACACAATCATCGCGCCAGCAATGGCGGTGATAGGGATATTCCGGCGTAAATTATCGCCATAAAAGCGGCTAACAATGTTGGGAACAATCAAGCCCAAGAAAGGCAACTGACCGACAATCATAACTATGGTCGCAGACATCACCGACACCAACAACACTCCGATAATCAACACTTGTTGGTATTTCAGCCCTAAGTTGACCGCAAAGTCTTTGCCCATCCCCACGGCTGATATTCTTGTCGCGTACATATAGCTCAAGACGGCGACAGGAATAGCAATAAACAGCAGCTCATAATCACCCATCAATAGGTTGGCAAAGTTAGCGACAGCCCAACCAGATAAGTTCTGAACAGCGTCGTATTTATACGCCACAAACATCGCCATTGATTCCACAACATTACCGAAAACCAACCCAATAAGCGGAACAAACACGGCATTCTTAAATTGAATTCGACTGATAAGCTGAACGAACAGCAATGTGCCGGCCATCGACACGCTAAATATAACAAGCAGGTTCTGGCCATCCCCAAATAGGATCAAACTCAGAACGTAGCCAAGCATCGCACATTCAAACGTACCTGACGTAGAGGGAGCTGCGAAACGGTTCTGGCTGATTTGCTGCATAATCAAGCCCGCAATACTTAAGCCAGCGCCCGCTAACAAAATCGAAAGAAGCCGAGGGAACCGGCTCGTGAAAAGAAGTTCTATCGCTTGTGGGTCACCAGCAACAATTGCTGCTAGTGACACATCACTTACCCCAACAAATAGTGAAGCTAGGCTCAACAGCAGTAGAACAAGCAATAACTTTTTCAAAGTTAACCTCTGCTTAGGATGATCTACTTAAGCCCAATCGACTGTTTTACATCTGACAGCATTTGTTCTGTCGCGGTCACGCCGGAAATAGACAAATACCATGCATTGACATCAAGGAAAGTTACGGCATTGTTTTGGTACGCATTTGTCGCTTTCACCAAATCATTCTCAAAGTCTTGCTTAGTTGTACTTTCACCTTTATTGACCAACTTATTGCGGTCAATGACCAGCAAAGTAGTCGGGTTCGCTTCACGGATATATTCGTAAGAAATCAAATCACCGTGACGAGTTGGCTTAATGCCCTCCACCGTTTCAACAAACCCAAAATCCTTGTAGATAGAAGAAAAACGAGACTCGGCCCCGAAAGTGGTAATGTTATTGCCGGAGCTCATGACCGTTAAAGCGTCCACATTGTTTTTCTCGTTATACGCTTTGATTTGCTTAAACTCAGCGTCTAACTTATCGATCGTCTGCTCGACTTTATCTGCGTTATCAAAAATTTGTGCAAGCCTACGCCATTGCTGCTGTGTGCTTTCCCAATAACCTTGCCCGTCTTCCGCTGCAAACAACACCGTAGGCGCAATATCAGAAAGTTCATCATATTTTTCCGCGGCGCGACCACCAATGATGATCAAATCAGGCTTTTGCATGTAGATCTTTTCAAAGTCCGGTTCGAATAGGCTCCCCGCAGACGCATAGTCATCTGAATAGTACTTTTCTAGATAACTCGGTAATGTGCCTGCTTTCGCCACCGCCACAGGTTCAACACCAAATGCGTTTAAAGCATCCAAAGCCCCTA
>Ga0213838_1000885_pt1 | contig 17656 bp, 19 predicted proteins | sample SWPATP13_FD_160577 | JGI IMG/M metagenome (GOLD analysis project Ga0213838, IMG submission 160577) | Coastal seawater microbial communities from Marineland, Florida, United States - SWPA TP1 #3 | ecosystem: Environmental > Aquatic > Marine > Coastal | place: USA: Florida | collected 2016-08-06 | reverse complement strand
ATCGATCTGGCCCAGGTCGATCATGCCCAGGTTGATCGTGATTTTTTCCGAGTCCACCAGCTTCGGTTTGACCTCGTTTATGTTCATAACTTGACTCCGCATGCTTACACCAGCCTTTCAAACCATCCCTATACCATCCAGATGGATGGTTTAATGTGGGGCAAGTGTACGCCCCTGAGCGCTGAGGTCAAGCGTGATTCGATTGAATCGGGTACTCTATTTCCCCATGAGTCCAGAATTGCAACCCGGCCTGCGCTTCGCATGGCAGTACACGGTGCCCGCGCGTGCGACCGTGCCGCAGCTGTATCACGACACCCCGTTTTGCCTCGACATGCCCGACGTGCTGGCGACCGGCTACCTGGTCGGCATGATGGAGCTCGCCTGCGTGCACGGCATGCTCCCCTTCCTCGACTGGCCGCGCGAACAAAGCCTGGGCACGATGGTCAATTTCCGCCACCTGGCGCCGACGCCGCCCGGCATGATGCTCCGCATCGAAGGCGAAGTGACCGAGGTCGACGGCCAGCGCGTGCGCTTCAAGGTCCACGCCTCGGACGGACAGGAACGCATCTGCGAAGGCACGCACGAGCGTTGCGTCATCGATACTGAACGTTTTGAGCAGCGTGTTGCAAGGAAGCGTCAGGCAGCGCTGGGCGAGGCAGCTGTATGAGCACCTTGTCCCATCCCGAATTGCAAACCCCGGTGCCTTCTCCCTGCATCAACCTGTGCGAAATGGACAATAAAACCGGCCTGTGCCGCGGCTGCCTGCGCACGATCGACGAGATCGTGGCCTGGGGCGGCGCGAACGATGCGGCCAAACGTGCCATCTGGAGTGAAATCCGGCGCCGCGAAGCGGACCTGGATTTTGGTTGAAATGACGCCCTCGTTACCGGCAGCGATGCGTGTCTTCGAGCGCGGCTGGCTGTCGTCGAACAATGTCCTGTTTATGGGGGAGCAGACGGCGCTGGTCGACAGCGGCTATGTGACCCATGCGCCGCAGACGCTGGCGCTGGTGCGCCATGCGCTGGGCGAGCGGCCCCTGGATCGCCTGTTGAACACCCATCTGCATTCGGACCACTGCGGCGGGAATGGCGCGCTGCAGGTGGCCTACCGGTGCCATACCGCCATTCCCGCGCTGGAAGCAGATAAAGTTGCCGCCTGGGACGAGGAGGCGCTGAGTTTTCGCGCCACCGGCCAGCAATGCGCGCGCTTTACGTTCGATGCGCTGCTGGCGCCGGGACAGGTGCTGGCGCTGGGCGACATGGATTGGCAGGTGCTGGCGGCGCCCGGCCACGATCCGCATGCTTTATTACTGTTCTGCCCGAGCGAGGGCATCCTGATTGCGGGCGACGCGCTGTGGGAAAACGGCTTCGGCGTGATTTTTCCGGAACTGGCGGGCGAGCCCGGGTTCAGGGAAGCGCGGGCGACGCTGGAGCTGATCGGCACGCTCGATGCGCGGGTCGTGATTCCAGGGCATGGCCGGATGTTCACGGACGTGGCGGGGGCCTTGCAACGCGCTTACTCGCGCCTCGATTATTTATCGGCCGATACGCAGCGCAATGCGGAGAATGCGGTCAAGGTGCTGGTGAAATTCTTGCTGCTCGAGCGGCAGCGGATCGGGGTGGCTGCGTTGCCGGCCTTGCTGGCGGCGATTCCGGTGGTGGCCAGTGCCATGCGGCAGATGGATGTCGGTCCGCTGGCGCCCGCCGCCTACACCACCCTCGCCAACTGGGCCATTGCCTCCCTGCTGCGCGCCAGGGCCGCCCGCATCGAGGGCGACTTCCTGGTCGATGCCTGAAATTTAGAGCCACCGATCTAGCACGATCGTGCTTTTATCGCCCTATAATCAGCGAGCTACGTAAAACCCACTCCACGCCGAAAGCTGCCCATGACGCTGCCCACCGTACTGCAAAACCTCTCCTTGCCCGTGATCGCTTCTCCGATGTTCATCGCCAGCGGTCCGGCCCTCGTCGCGGCGCAGTGCAAGGCGGGCATCGTCGGTTCCTTCCCGGCGCTGAACGCCCGCCCGGCCGAGCTGCTCGACACCTGGCTGACCGATCTTCAAAAGGAACTGGCCGATTACGCCGCGGCCAATCCGGGCGTAAAAATCGGCCCGATCGCCGTGAACCAGATCGTGCACGCCTCGAATACGCGCCTCGAGCACGATGTCGCCGTCTGCGTGAAGCACCGGGTGCCGATCATCATCTCCTCGCTGCGCGCGCCACCCAAAGAGATGTTAGATGCCGTGCACAGTTATGGCGGCATCGTGCTGCACGACGTGGTCTCGATCCGCCACGCGCACAAGGCGCTGGAAGCCGGCGTCGATGGCCTGATCCTGGTTGCGGCCGGCGCCGGCGGCCATGCGGGCGCCTTGTCTCCGTTCGCGCTGGTGGGCGAAGTGCGCAAATTCTTCGACGGTCCCATTGCCCTGTCCGGCTCGATCGCGACCGGCGACGCCATCCTGGCGGCGCAGGCGATGGGCGCCGACTTCGCCTACATCGGTTCGCGCTGGCTGGCCACGCAGGAGTCGAACGTCAGCGACGATTACCGCGACGCCATCGTCGAATCGAGCGCGGCCGACGTGGTCTACACGAATCTGTTTACTGGCGTGCACGGCAACTACCTGAAGAAATCGATCGTCAATGCCGGACTCGATCCGGAAGCGCTGCCGGCGTCGGACAAGAGCAAGATGAGTTTTGGCGACGGCAGCTCGAAAGCCAAGGCCTGGAGAGATATCTGGGGCGCCGGGCAGGGCGTGGGCCTGATGGACGACGTGCCGACGGTGGCCGAGATGGTGGAACGCTTGACGCGCGAATACCAGGCGGCACGGGCGCGCCTGGCGCTGCGCTAAAACGCAGCCGGCATGCAACAAGGCCTCCGTTCGGGAGGCCTTTGTTTTAATTTAAACACTCCGATTCAGGAGGCTTTTGCATCCGGAACCGGATACTCCTGTTCGACCTCGACCGGCTTCAAATCTTCCTGGCGGATCGACCACAGGCCCGGCAGGTTGCGCCAGTAGCCATACACGTCCATGCCGAAGCCGACCACGAAGGCGTTCGGCAGCGTCAAGCCGACGATGTCGGCGGCGATCGGTTTCTTGCGCCCGATGGCCTTGTCCGCGAACACGACGATGATGACCTCGGCCGCGCCCATATCGAGCAAGCGCTGCTTCACGTGGGCCAGGGTCTCGCCCTCGTCGAGGATGTCGTCGACCACGACGATCGTGCGTCCGGCCACGTTCTGGCGCGGGATCACTTTCCACACGACCTGTCCGCCGCGGTCGTCGTCGCCGTAGCGGCTGACGTGGATGTAATCGAACTCGAGCGGGAAGTCGAGCTGGGGCAGCAGGGTGCCGGTGAAGACGACGGCGCCGCCCATCACGCCCAGCACCAGCGGGAAGGTCGTGTTGTCGGGACGCCGGAAGCGCTCGTTGAGCACGTCCGCTACCTGGCGCACTGCCGCTTGCACTTGATCCGGGGAGACAATCTCTTGCGCATGTTCCAGCAGGGCTCGGGCGCGCACAACATGAAAATCAGGCATGGCTCATTGACGTAAAAGGGTTAATGGGCCAATTATCGCGAATATTGACAATGTCGGTCGGACTATTGGCACTGGCCAAATGTAGGCGCTATTTTTCCTCTTTGCCATGCATGACCATAATGGTTTGCTGCATCAGCGCGCACAGGCTTTCCTTGCCATCCTTGACCGCAAACACCTCGGCGCGGGTGACGATCAGCGTGCGTCCCGGGCGCACGACCGCGCCCCGTGCGACCAGATGGGCGCCATCTGCCGGCGCCACCAGGTTCATCTTGTATTCGACCGTCAGCACCGAGGCGCTGGCGGGAACCACCGTCATGGCCGCATAGCCGGCGGCCGAATCGGCGATCATGCCGACCACGCCGCCATGCACGAAGCCATGCTGCTGCTCGACGCCGTGCCAGTGCGGCAGGTGAATCTCGGTGCGTCCCGCCTCGATCCGCTCCAGGCTGGCCTGGATCAGCGTCATGGCGTTCTGGCGCATGAAACTGGCGCGCACGCGTTGTCTTGCTTCCTCGTCGAACGGGGGTGTCATGGGCAGTCTCCTTAACTGTAGTCGCGCGCATCCTCGATCACCTTGCCGTCGTCCGGCAGCGTGCCGGGCGCCACGAAGGCCACGTCCGCGCGCAGCTTGGTGACCTCGCGGATCGAGGCGGCAATATTCGCTTCCAGCGCGGGATCCGGCGTGCCGGCCACTTCGCACTGCAGCGTCATGCTGTCGTTCGCCATCCGGCCCGACACCACCAGCCGCGCTTTGACAATCTCCGGATGGCGGCGCACGATGTTCTGCACCTGCGAGGCGTGCACGAACATCGCCCGCACCTTGGTGGTCTGGTCGGCCCGGCCCAGCCAGCCTTTGATACGGCTGTTGGTGCGCACCCCGGGCAGTTCGCCCAGCAGCAGCGCGGATAAATCGCCGGTGGCAAAGCGGATCAGCGGATAGTCGTCGTTGAAGAGCGTGACGACCACTTCGCCGATATCGCCCGGCGCCACCAAGTCGCCGGTGCCGGGCCGTACGATTTCGAGCAGCACTTCCTCATCGAGCACCATGCCCGGATCGAGCACGCCCCCGGTCGCCGTCTCGTAGGCGATGCTGCCGACGTCGGCCGAGGCATAGGTCTGGAAGACGTGCGGCACGCCGTGTTCGCGAAACCAGTTGCGCAGCGATTCCGGCAGCGCCTCGGCGCCGACCAGGGCCTGCTGGACGCTGCTGATATCGGCGCCGCTCTCGCGCGCTTTTTCGATGATGATGCGTAAAAACGAAGGCGTGCCGACATAGGTGTCCGGACGCAGCGCGGCCATGGCCTGCACCTGCATCTCCGTCTGCCCGGTGCCGGCCGGGATCACGCCGCAACCGATGCGCGCCGCCCCGCTTTCGACCATGAAGGCGGCCGGCGTGAAGTGATAACTAAAACAGTTCTGCAGCAGGCCGCCGGCGCGCACGCCGGCCGCATACATCGGCCGCGCAAAGCGCCACCAGTCCTGTCCGCGTCCTTCCGGATCGAAGATCGGACCGGGCGACATGAACACGTGCGCCATGTCCTTCGTCGGCGTCGCCGCCAGGCCACCGAAGGGTGGCGCCGCGTCCTGCAGCGTTTTCAGGTCCGACTTGCGCGTTACCGGCAGCGCGGCCAGTGCTGCGCGGCTGGTGATCTGCGCCGGGTCGACCCCTTCCAGGATCCGCGCCCAGCCCGGCGCCTGTTGGGCGCGCGCGATCAGGGCCGGCAGGCGCGCCAGCAGGTCGCGTTCGCGTTCGTCGGGCGCGCGGGTTTCCAGCGCATCGAGGGTGATGCTCGTCATGATGCTGCTCCGGTTCGGTGAAGGTGCGTTAGGCCAGCCAGCGCTTGCGGCGCCGGTAAAACTTCATATCCCTGAAACTCTTGCGGCCGGCGCCGGAGACGCCGAGATAGAACTCCTTGACGTCCTCGTTGTTGGCAAGATCCTGCGCCGCGCCGTCCATCACCACGCGGCCGTTCTCGAGGATGTAACCGAAGTCGGCGTAGCGCAGGGCGACGTTCGTGTTCTGCTCGGCCAGCAGGAAGGACACGCCTTCCTTCTGGTTCAGGTCCTTGACGATGCCGAAGATCTCGTCGACGATCTGCGGCGCGATCCCCATCGACGGCTCGTCGAGCAGGATCATCGATGGGTTCGCCATCAGGGCGCGTCCGATCGCGCACATCTGCTGTTCGCCGCCCGAGGTGTAACCCGCCTGGCTGCTCCTGCGTTCCTTCAGGCGTGGAAAATAGTGGTAGACCGATTCGAGCGCCGCGTTCAATTCTCCGCGCCCGATCTTCCTCGTATAGGCACCCGTTAACAAATTTTCTTCGATGGTCAGGTGGCCGAAGCAGTGGCGTCCCTCCATCACCTGCGACAGTCCGCGCCGCACCAGTTCATTTGGCGTGAGCTGGTCGATGCGCTCGCCCTGGAAGCGCACCTCTCCCTTGGTCACGTCGCCGCGTTCGCCGCGCAGCAGGGTCGAAATCGTTTTCAAGGTCGTCGATTTACCCGCGCCGTTCGCGCCGAGCAGGGCCACGATCTTCCCCTTGGGTACCTGCAAGGACACGCCTTTTAATACCAGGATCACGTGGTCGTAGATGACTTCGATGTTGTTGACGGACAGGTAGGGTGATTCGCTGGTGCTGGTCATGGCGTCGCTTCCAAAATACCCCCGCCGGCGCGGCGGGGGCGGGTCCATCGTTATTGCATGCAGGCCGGCGTGATGTTCTTTTCCTTGGCATAGGCCAGCGACGACTCTTCCAGCAGTTTTCGCGTCAGGGCCTTGTCGCCCACCACCCAGTTCGGCGTGATCGCGACCCACTTCTTGCCGTCCCACTGCTGCACCTTCACCGCGCCCGAGCCTTCATGGTCGTCGCAGCTGGTTTTAATAGTCGGGAACATGCCGAAGGCGCCGATCGCCTTCTGGCGCGCGGCGTCGACGTTCAGGTTTTCCAGGCCCCAGCGCACCTGCTCGCCGGTCATGGTTTTACCTTTACCGAATTTTTCCTGCGCGGTGCGGATCGCCTCCACCCAGAGCACGCCCAGGGTCACGCCGCGCATGTGGTACACCGAGCCGACGCGGCTCTGTTCGGCCAGGTTGCCCTTGCCGGCCGCGTAGACTTTTTTGCGGATCTCGTCCATCAGCGGGTAGTTGCCCGGCGTGTTAAACGTCATCGAGGTATAGCCTTTCGCGGCTTCGCCCGACGGGATCGTGTCTTCTTCGGAACCGGCCCACCAGACGCCGAGGATTTTCTCGCGAGGGAAGCCATTGCGCTGTGCCGTTTTAATCGCCACCGAATTCATCACGCCCCAGCCCCACAGGATCACGTGGTCCGGTTTCGCCTGGCGGATTTGCAGCCATTGCGACTGCTGCTCGCTGCCCGGCGGGGCGACGGCGATCTTCACCAGCTCGAAGCCGTACTGCTGCGCCTGCGCGTCCAGCACCGGCATGGCTTCCTTGCCGAAGGCCGAATCGTGGTACAGGTAGACGATTTTCTTGCCCTTGAGTTTTGGGTAGCCGCCGTTCTTGTCGGCCAGGTATTTGATCATCGCCGCGGCCTGGTTCCAGTAGCTGGTCACCAGCGGGAAGACGTAGGGGAAGACTTTGCCGTTGGCGGCGTCCGAACGGCCGTAGCCGAGCATGGTCATCGGGATTTTGTCGGTCGCCACGCGGTCGACGATGCCGTAGGCGATGCCGGTCGAGAGCGGGTCGACCAGGGTCGCGCCGCCGTTCTTCGTTTTCATGCGCTCGTAGCACTCGACGCCGCGCGACGCGTTGTATTCGGTCTCGCACTCTTCCCAGGTCATCTTGACGCCATTGATGCCGCCGTTTGCGTTGACCAAATTAAAATAATCGATCATGCCGCCGTAAATGCCGGAACCACCGGCGGCGTAGGGGCCGACGCGGTAGGACGGCAGCGCCACGAACTGGTCGGCTGCAAGTGCCTGTCCGGCGCCCGCGATGGCGGCGCCGAGCAGGATCGTTTTGATGAGTTTCATGGGTGTCTCCTCTTTATTAACGACGTTGAATAGGGAATCAGTGCAAGTGCATCAGTGCGGGAAGGGCCACAGGCGCAGCTTTTCCTTCCCGATCTGCCACAGCCGCGCCAGGCCATGCGGCTCGACGATCAGGAAGAAGATGATCAAACCGCCGAACACCATCAGCTCCAGGTTCGACGCGTAATCGGTGCCCAGTCCCAGCGCATGCGCCAGCATGTTCAGGAAGATCGGCAGCAGGACAATAAAGGCCGCACCCAGGAAGGAGCCGAGGATGGAACCGACGCCGCCGATGATCACCATGAACAGGATGCGGAAGGACAGGTCGAGGCTATAGGCTTCCGGCTCCACCGTGCCGAGGTAGGCAAAGGCGTATAAGGCGCCGGCCACGCCGCAGTAGAAGGAACTGACGGCGAAGGCCAGCAGCTTGGTGCGCAGCGGCCTGAAACCGATCACTTCAGCCGCCATGTCCATGTCGCGGATCGCCATCCACGAGCGCCCGACGTTCGAACGGATCATGTTCTTGGCCAGCAGCGCCATGCCGGCCACGATGCCGAGCACCAGCAGGTATTTCGAGGCCGGCGTGACGAAGGTGTAGCCGAACATGGTCATGGTCTGCACCGTCACCACGCCCGAGGCGCTGTAATTGGTGAGATACGGGATCTTGGTCAGGCACCAGATGACGAAGAACTGGGTCGCCAGCGTGGCCGCCGCCAGATAAAAGCCGCGGATGCGCAGGGACGGCAGGCCGAAGGCGATGCCGACCAGCGCCGCGCACAGGCCGCCCAGCACGAAGGCGACCAGCAAGGGGATGCCGGGAATGCGCGCCACGAAATTGAACGAGGCATAGGCGCCGACGGCCATGAAGGCGGCGGTGCCGAGCGAGAGCTGGCCGGCATAGCCGGTCAGGATGTTCAGGCCCAGCGCCGCCAGCGAAAAAATCAAAAACGGGATCAGGATCGCCGACAGCAGATAGGGCGAGGCGAGCAGGGGGACGGCCACCAGGGCGACGAGGAGCAGGGTGAACATGGCGGCCCGGTCCTGGCGGATCGGCAGGATCTGGCCATCTGCCTGGTAGCTGGTTTTGAATTGTCCGGCTTCACGGTACAACATGGCTCAGATCCTCCGGATGATTTTTTCGCCGAACAGCCCTTCGGGCCGCACCAGCAGGAACAGCAAAGCCAGCACATACGGGAACCAGCCTTCGATCCCGCCGCCGACCAGCGGCCCGATATACACCTCGGCCAGCTTCTCGCTGGCGCCGATGATCAGGCCGCCGACAATCGCGCCCGGAATCGACGTGAACCCGCCCAAAATCAGCACCGGCAAGGCTTTTAATGCAATAAACGTCAGCGCGAACTGCACGCCATTCCGGGCGCCCCAGAGCAGGCCCGCCACCAGCGCCACCAGCCCGGCGACCGACCAGACCACGACCCATATTCTCTGCAGCGGAATGCCGACGGCCAGCGCCGCCTGGTGGTCGTCCGCCACCGCGCGCAGCGCGCGTCCGACCCGGGTCTTGGTGAACAGCAGCGCCAGGGCGACGACCAGCACCGCGCACACCACGGCCGCCGTCATGTCGAACTGCGAGACAAGGATATTGAAATGCTCCATCAGGTATTCGTTCGGCACGTCCTCGATCGGCAGGTCGAGCTTGCGTACCTGCGAGCCCCACAGCAGCTGGGCTAATCCCTCGATGAAGAAGGCGAGGCCGATGGTCGCCATGAACAGCGTGATTTCCGGCTGGTTGACCAGGGGCCGCAGCACCACCCGTTCGATCGCAAACGCCAGCAGGATCATGACCCCGATCGTGATCGGGATCGCCAGCCAGAGCGGCACACCGAATTTATCGACGAAGCCGACGCAGGTGAGGGCGGCGAAGAACACCATCGCCCCTTGCGCGAAGTTGAATACGCCGGATGCTTTATAAATCAAGACAAACCCGATTGCCACCAGCGCGTACATCACCCCGGACAGCAAGCCGCCCAGCAGCACTTCGATGAAAAAACTCATGGTGTCGGTTCCTCGTGCGCCTGGCCCAGGTAGGCCTTGATGACGTTCTCGTTGCTGCGTACTTCGTCCGGGGTGCCGTCGCCGATCTTCTTGCCGTAGTCGAGCACCACGACCCGGTCCGAAATGTCCATCACCACGCCCATGTCGTGCTCGATCAGGACGATGGTCGTGCCGAACTGGTCGTTCACGTCGAGGATGAAGCGGCACATGTCCTGCTTTTCTTCGACGTTCATGCCGGCCATCGGTTCGTCCAGCAGCAGGATCTCCGGTTCGGCCGCCAGGGCCCGCCCCAGTTCGACGCGCTTTTGCAGGCCGTAGGGCAGGCGCCCGACCGGCGTCTTGCGGATCGCCTGGATTTCCAGGAAGTCGATGATGGCCTCGGCTTTTTCGCGGTGCGCGATTTCTTCCCTGCGTGCGGCGCCCAGGTAAAACGCCTGCTGCAGGAAATTCGTCTTCATCTTGAGGTTACGGCCGGTCATGATGTTGTCCAGCACCGTCATCCCCTTGAACAGCGCGATGTTCTGGAAAGTGCGCGCGATCCCCGCTTTCGCCGCGCTATAACAGTCCATGTTGGTGCGGCGCGCGCCGCGCAGCACGATCTCTCCCTGCTGCGGCCGATACACGCCGTTGATCACGTTCAGCATCGAGCTTTTGCCGGCGCCGTTCGGCCCGATGATGGCGCGGATCTCGTGCTGGCGCACGTCGAAGGAAATATCGGTCAGCGCCTTTACCCCGCCGAACGCGAGCGAGATGTTTTTCAAATCGAGGATCACCTCGCCGATCTTGCGGCCGGCGCCCGGCGCCGGTGCTGGTTGGTTCATGTCCATCACGCTGCCGCCTCCAGCACCGGATACGTCGTGGCGTCGACGATGCGCAGGTCGGCGCTGACCGACCCCGTGCGGCCGTCCTCGAATTTCACTTGGGTCGTGATGAATTGCGAGGCCTTGCCACCGTACAGGGCATCAATCAGCAGCGCGTATTTTTCGGCCACGAATTTGCGCCGCACTTTACGGGTACGGGTCAGCTCGTCGTCGTCCGGATCGAGTTCCTTGTGCAGCACCAGGAAGCGGTGGATCTGGGTCTGCCCCATCAGTGCCTCGCCGGCCAGGTCCGCATTCACCTTCTGCACGCAGTCGCGCATCAATTCGAGCACTTGCGGATGCGCCGCCAGGTCGACATAGCCGGCATAGGCGAGGTTACGCCGCTCGGCCCAGTTGCCGACCGCGTCCATGTCGATGTTCAGGAAAGCGCAGACCTGGTCGCGCCCATTCCCGAAGGCGACAGCCTCTTTGATAAACGGGAAGAATTTCAGTTTGTTTTCGATGTAGTTGGGCGCGAAGATGGCGCCGTGGTTCATGTTGCCGACGTCGGCCGCGCGGTCGATGATTTTTAAATGGCCATCGCTGTCGAACATGCCGGCGTCGCCGGTATGAAAGTATCCCTCGCTGTCGATGACCTCGGCCGTCGCATCCGGGCGCTTGAAATAGCCCCCCATGTTCGACACGCCTTTGACTAACACTTCGCCGTTCGCGGCCAGTTTGACTTCGACCCCGGGCGCCGGCACGCCGACGCTGTCGAACTTGATGTTCCCGTCCGGCTGCAGGCAGACATAGGCGCAGGTCTCGGTCGAGCCATATAACTGTTTTAGATTGACCCCGATCGAGCGGTAGAAACGGAACAGGTCGGGGCCGATGGCGGCGCCTGCGGTATAAGCCACGCGCACGCGCGACAGTCCCAGCACGTTTTTCAATGGCTCATACACGCACACCCGGCCCAGCGCGTATTTGAAACGCTCGACGCTACTCACGGGTTTGCCGTCCAAAATCGCGGCGCCGCTGCGGCGCGCCACCCCCATGAAATAGTCGAACATGCGGCGTTTGACGGCGCTCGCGTCTTCCATCCGGATCATGACGCTGGTGAGCATGTTCTCGAACACGCGCGGCGGGGCAAAATAATAGGTCGGGCCGATCTCGCGCAGATCGGTGAGGACCGTGTCGCTCGATTCCGGGCAGTTGACCGTAAAACCGGCCACCATCGCCTGCGCCAGCGAGAACAGGCAGTCGCCGACCCAGGCCATCGGCAAGTACGACAGGATGTCCTCGTGGTCGGTCAGCTTGTCGAACGCAACGCCGCCGCTGCCGGCCGCGATCAGGGCCGCGTGCGACTGCATCACGCCCTTCGGTTTGCCGGTGGTGCCCGAGGTGTAGAGGATGATGGCGGTGTCGCTGCCTTGGCCGGCATCGATTGCCGCATCGAAGGCGCCGGGGTGGGCGGCGTCCCATTCCCGTCCCAGCGCCTGCAGCGCGGCGAACGAGAGCAGGCCCGCATGCTGGTAGTGGCGCATGCCGCGCTCGTCCTCGAACACGATGCGGCGCACGCGCGGGCACAGGGCGTGGAGTTCGAGCAGCTTGTCGACCTGCTCCTGATCTTCCACCACGGCGAATTCGATATCGGCGTCGTTCAGGACGTGGGCCATGTCGGCGCTGGGCGCATCCTGGTAAAGCGGCACCGGCACGCCGCCCAGGCATTGCGCCGCCAGCATCGCCCAGTACAGGCGCGGCCGGTTGTCGCCGATGATGGCCAGGTTCATGCCGCGTTGAAAACCGAGCGCGGCCAGGCCGCAGGCCAGTGCACGCACCTCGGCGTTCACTTGCAGCCAGGACCACTCCTGCCAGATGCCGAGGTATTTTTCGCGAAATGCAGGACGCGCCCCGCGCTGCTGCGCATGGGCGAGCAGGCGCCGCGGGAAAGTCTGCAAAGGCATGCGCTCCGATGTCTCCATCGCTGTCTCCTTCTGTGGGCACGACCTGGCCTGGCACAAAATCGGTGGCCGGCGAATTTTTTATGTAAAGATAGTACTTTGCGTTGGCGTCCGAGGCTGTCATCCGGATGACAATTGGCTGACTTTCGATGACGCGCTGCACAATGAAAATGCCGACACCGACACTCGTGGAACACCTGCGCGCCACCATCTGGGGGCGCGTGCTCACGCCTGAAGAGATGGCGCGGGTCGAGGCCGTCTGTTTCGAGCAGCTCGTCCCGAAAGGCGGCTTTGTCTGCCGCAAGGGAGAAGCGCTGGAAACCTGGGTCGGCATCATCGATGGACTCGTAAAAATCAATAATTTTTCCCCATCCGGGAAAAGCGTGACGTTTACGGGCGTGACCGCCGGCGGCTGGTTCGGCGAAGGGTCCTTGTTAAAAGATGCGTTCCGCAAGTACGACGTGATGGCGCTGCGCGACACCCGCGTGGCCCGCATGCCGCGCGCCACCTTCGAATGGCTGCTGGAAACCAGCCTGCCGTTCAACCGCTTCCTGCTCATGCAGTTGAATGAGCGCCTTGGACAGTTCATCGGCCAGGTCGAAACCGACCGCATGCTCGACGTCGATACCCGCGTGGCGCGCTGCCTGGCCGCGATGTTCAATGCCCACCTGTATCCGGGGCTGGATAAACTGGTGCAGCTGTCGCAGGAAGAGATCGGCTACCTGTCCGGCGCTTCGCGCCAGCGCGCCAACCAGGCCTTGCAGCTGCTGGAGAAGGCGGGATTGCTGCGGCTCGATTACGGCGGGATCCGGGTGCTCGACCTGGAGGGCCTGCGCCAGTACCAGGCTTGAGAGCGCGTGCCCTACGCCAACCGGTATCGTTGGGGGTATGATATTAGCCATGGCTAATCCAACTACTTCCTCCCCCCGCGCCGAGCGTTTGCAGCAGCTGCGCGCCGCCATGGCGCACCACGGCATCGACGCCTATATCGTTCCGTCGAGCGACCCGCACTTGTCCGAATACCTGCCGCGCCGCTGGCAGGGCCGCGAATGGATCTCGAGCTTCACCGGCTCGGTCGGCACCTTCATCCTGACCGCCGACTTTGCCGGGGTCTGGACCGACGGCCGCTACTACACGCAAGCCGAGACCGAACTGGCCGGCAGCGAGATCCAGCTGATGAAAATCCCGTCGGGCGCCAGCCTGCTGCACATCGACTGGCTGGCTGCGAACATGCAGCCCGGCCAGACGGTGGCCGTCGACGCCCGCGTCCTCGGCCTGGCCGTGGCGCGTCTTTTAAAAGATGCGCTGGCCGCGCGCGGCGTGCTGCTGCGTACCGACATCGACCTGCTCAACGAGATCTGGAGCGACCGTCCCGGCTTGCCGACCGAAGCCCTGTATGAGCACGCGGCGCCGCATGCGACGATCAGCCGCGCCGATAAACTGGCCGCCACCCGCGCCGCGATGGCCGCACTCGGCGCCGAGCGCCATTTTATTTCTACCCTCGACGACATCGCCTACCTGTTCAACCTGCGCGGCGCCGACGTCAGCTTCAATCCGGTGTTTGTCGCCCATGCGCTGCTGGAACAGGACGGCGCGACGCTGTTCGTCGCCGACGGCAAGGCGTCAAACGCATTGCAGGCGCGCCTGCTGGAAGACGGCGTGCGCCTGGCGCCGTATGCCGCTGCAGCCGAGGCGCTGGCCTCCCTGCCGCCGGACAGCACCTTGCTGATCGACCCGCGCCGCATCACCTCCGGCATGCGTGCGGCGGTGGCCGAGGGCGTCAAGGTGATCGAGGCGATCAACCCGACCACCTTCGCCAAGTCGCGCAAGACCGAGGCCGAGGCGCGGCACGTGCGCGCCACGATGGAGCAGGACGGCGCGGCCCTGTGCGAATTCTTCGCCTGGCTGGAGGCGCAACTGAACAACCCGCAGCGCGCGCCGCTGACCGAACTGACGATCGACGAACAGATCACGGCCGCGCGTGCGCGCCGCCCTCACTTCGTCAGCCCGAGTTTCAATACGATCGCCGGTTTCAATGCCAATGGCGCGATCATGCATTACCGCGCCTCCAAAGAATCGCATGCGCTGATCGACGGCGACGGCCTGCTGCTGATCGACTCCGGCGGCCAGTACCTGGGCGGCACCACGGACATCACGCGCGTGGTCCCGGTCGGCCAGATCACGGACGCCCACAAGCGCGACTTCACGCTGGTGTTAAAAGGGATGATGGCGCTCTCAAACGCGCACTTCCCGCGCGGGACCCGCTCGCCGATGCTCGACGCGATCGCGCGCGCGCCGATCTGGGCGGCCGGCGTCGACTACGGCCACGGCACCGGCCACGGCGTCGGTTACTTCATGAACGTGCACGAAGGCCCGCAAGTCATCTCACCGAGCGCGGCGCCCGACCCGCACACGGCGATGGAGCCGGGCATGATCACCTCGATCGAACCGGGCATTTATAAACCGGGGCGCTGGGGCATCCGCATCGAGAACCTGGTGCTGAACGTGGCTGCCGGGAGCGGCGAATTCGGCGAGTTCCTGCGCTTCGAGACCCTGACCCTGTGCCCGATCGATACGCGTTGCCTCGACATGAACCTGCTGCAGCCGCACGAAGTAGAGTGGCTCAACTCCTATCACGCGCAGGTACGCGAACGCCTGCTGCCGCATGTAGAGGACGCCGCGCGTGAATGGCTGGAACTGCGCACGAGGGCGATCTGATGGCTTCCTCCCGTTCCACCCGCGCCAGTTCCGCCGTCGAACGCCTGAAACGCCGCACCGGCCACACCGGCTATTCGATGGCACGCACCGCCAGCGGCGGCTTTTATTTGTCCGAGATGCCGGGCTCGCCGCCGCTGTGCGAGCCGCTCGAACTGGACGCCTTCGTCGCCTTCGTGAACGGCCTCGGGCCGCAGGAGGTGCGCCGCATGACCAAGAGCGACATCGCGTTCGAGAAGCAGCTGGTCAAGAAAAAGCCGTGAACCGGTCCCGCAGTTCCTGAAAGCGCGCATGACGAGCCAAGACTTCCTGTTGCCCTACTGGTCGCCGACCGAGATCGCCACCAATGCGGTGATCCTGCTGCACCTGGCCGGCGCGCTCTTCCTGGGCCTGCTGGTCGGCTACGAGCGCTCCTATCACGGGCGCGCGGCCGGCATGCGCACCTACAGCCTGGTGTGCATGGCCTCGTGCGCGCTGACCATCGTCAGCGGCTATCCGGAGATGTGGTTCGGCGGCCAGACCGGCGCCATCGGCACGGTCGACCCGACCCGCGTGATGCAGGGCGTGGTGACCGGCATCGGTTTCCTCGGCGCCGGTGTCATCATGCGCGACGGCTTTAATATAAGTGGACTGACGACGGCAGCCTCGATCTGGAGTTCGTCGGTGATCGGGATCCTGGTCGGCGTCGGCTTTTATCTCGCCGCGATGGGACTGGCCTTCTTCTCGGCCATGATCATGATTTACCTGAACCGGGTGGAGGCGGTGCTGCCGTCGCGCCGCGCCGTCGCCGTGATGCTGCGCTTTCACGAGGATTACCTGCCGCGCGAAGAGACGCTGCGCGAAGCGGCGCTCGAACGCGGCTACCAGATCGCCGGCAGCTCGCTCACCATCTCCAGTAGCGACCGCCGCCAGGAATGGCGTTTCGTCGCCATCGCCCTCTCGCGCCACAACCGCGCTACATTGACCGAACTGGCCGCCGAACTGGCGGCAACCGAAGGTGTCGAAGGTTTTCAACTCTCTCATGCCCGCAACTGAAGCCCGCAACTGAAACAAGACTGGATAGAAAATGACCGCGCAAGACGTACTCGATTTCTGGTTCCTGCCGCCCGCCGACCCCGGCTACGGCAAGCCGCGCATGGAATGGTTCCGCAAGGACCCGGCCTTCGACGCCGCGATCCGCGAGCGCTTCGGCAGCCTGATCGCCCAGGCGCTCGCGGGCGGCTTGCGCGAATGGGAGGTGAACGGGCCGCAGGGCGCGCTCGCGCGCATCCTCGTGCTCGACCAGTTCACCCGCAATGCGTACCGCGAGGCGCCGGAGTCCTTTGCCGGCGACACGCTGGCGCTGGCGGCCGCCCAAGCCCTGGTCGACAGCGGCGCCGACCGCCAGTTGCAACCCTTCCAGCGCGCCTTTGCCTACATGCCCTACGAGCATGCGGAAGACGCGCGCATGCAGCAGTGCGCGGTCGACCTGTTCGCGCGCCTGGCCGACGAACACGACGGTTTTACGGAGATGCTCGATTACGCGCACCGCCACCGCGGCGTGATCGCGCGCTTCGGCCGTTTCCCGCACCGCAACCCCATCCTCGGGCGCGCTTCGACCGCCGACGAACTGGACTACCTGAGCCAGCCCGGCGCCGGGTTCTGATGGCCTCCGGCCTGAACATCGTCGGCGCCGGCCATGTCGGCCGCGTGCTGGGCCGCCTTTTTCATCAGCATGGCGTGTTCACGCTGCAGGATGTGCTGACGCGTTCAATCGCCAGCGCCCAGGACGCGGTCGCCTTCATCGGCGCCGGCCGCGCGTTGGCGCAGGCAGCCGACCTGCGCCCGGCCCAGGTCTGGATGCTGGCCGTCGGCGACGACCAGATCGCGCCCGTGTGCGCGGCGCTGGCGGCCAGCGGGCTGCTCGAGGGCGCCACCGTCTTCCACTGCAGCGGCGCCAAGGCCTCGACCGAACTGCAGGCGGCAAGCGAGGCCGGCGCCCGGGTCGCCAGCGTGCATCCGGTGCGCAGCTTTGCCGACCCGGCAGCCGTCGCTGCCGCTTTCGACGGCACCTGGTGCGGGGTCGAAGGCGACCCGGATGCCTTGGCCTTGCTGTCGCCCGCATGCGAGGCGATCGGCGCGCGCCTGGTCACCATCGACGCCGCCGCCAAGACCGTGTACCACGCCGCCTCCGTGTTCGCTTCGAACTACCTGGTGACCGTGCTCGACGCCGCGCTGCGCGCCTATGTCGCGGCCGGCGTGCCGCCGACAGTGGCGCGCGAGCTGGCGCGTCCGCTGGCCAGCGAGACCCTGGCAAACGTGTTCAAACTCGGTGCGCCGGGCGCGCTCAGCGGGCCGATCGCGCGCGGCGATGTCGCCACCGTCGCCCGCCAGCACGCCGCGCTGCAGGACTGGGATGCGCCGACGGCCGCCCTCTACGCCGCCCTGGTCGACGCCACCACCGCACTCGCCGAACGCAAGCGTTCCGGCGCGGCCTGAACTTTTAACTGAGGATTCATCGATGGTTTTCACCCCTTGGGCCATGCTGGCCGTTCTCGGCGTGTATTTCTGGACCGGCGTCATGGCCGGCTATGCGCGCGTCAAACACAAGGTCGCGGCGCCCTCGATGGAGGGACCGGTTGCCTTCCAGAGCGCGCAGCG
>Ga0213838_1000884_pt1 | contig 17673 bp, 14 predicted proteins | sample SWPATP13_FD_160577 | JGI IMG/M metagenome (GOLD analysis project Ga0213838, IMG submission 160577) | Coastal seawater microbial communities from Marineland, Florida, United States - SWPA TP1 #3 | ecosystem: Environmental > Aquatic > Marine > Coastal | place: USA: Florida | collected 2016-08-06 | reverse complement strand
GATCCCACTTTAGATATTGGAAACTTTGTCGCACACATTCAAGAGCAATGTCTACGCGTAAAAGGGAATCTAGATTATGCACGTGATCAGCTGGAGGTTTTCTTAGGTACCTATCAAAAGCTAATTGGTAAGGATGTTCGACAGAATGTGAAAATCTATACGCTGCTGAGCTTTGTCCGACATATTTTTATCAGCCAACGTATTCATGACAGGCGAGCTTTTACCCGAGAAATCATTGAATACTGTCTAAAAGAGCTTACTCAACAATTGTCTGAGCAAGCTCGATAGACGGTAACAAGGTTCCGTTTGTGGTATTACGCTAGTTTGCGTTATCCGCAGGAAAACAGATGCCGATTTGTTGGCGCATTTCTGTCGTGATTTCGGATGTCATTAATGCACGGGTGTCTCGTTGAGTTTGATTATTCACAATTCGTTCTGCAAAAGCTTGGGCTTCATAAAACATCGAATTTTCTGCTTGAGGCAAACTCAAGTCTTCCACCGTGCCATCTCGGTATTCAATCGTCACTTTTGTGCATTCCGCTATATGGTCGATGATGATCGAACCATTCTCACCTTGTATTTCACTTGGCAAATGAGAGTCGGTCACTTTGGAGTGAGACAGCAAAACATTAAAATCGGGGTAGCAAAAAATCGCTTCACCATGACCGTCGACACCGGATTCCAACAGTTGTCCAGTTGCCAGCGCTTTCTCTGGCTTGCCGAACAGAGCGATGGCTGCAGATACACAGTAAAAGCCGATATCCATCAGTGAACCATTTGAAAATTCAGGATTGAACGTATTCGGGTTTTCGCCGTTGAGATATTTTTGATAACGGGAGGAGTATTGGCAGTAGCTTAGGTGGGCTTTATGGATCTTTCCTATCTTCGACATTCCATGCTTAATTTGCCCAAAGTTTGGCAAGAACTCTGATTTATACGCTTCGAAAAATACCAATCCGCGTTCTTCTGCGAGCTTCACCACCTCTATTGCTTGGGATAGGTTCGAAGCAATAGGTTTTTCGCAGATCACATGTTTACCATGCTCGAGCATTAAGATTGCTTGTTCGGCATGGTATGAGTTGGGTGAAGCTATATATACCGCGTCAATGTTGGGGGATTTTGCTAATTCAGTAATGTCATCAAAAAGCTCAGCGGTATTAAATTCATCAGCAAATCGTTTGGCGCTTTGTAGAGTTCGGGAATATACCGCTGCTAATGTTATCAGCTGAGTCTCCAATGCCCCTTGCACAAATTTAGTGGTGATCCAGTTTGTGCCAATTACAGCGAGTCTAATCATTTACTCATTCCCTTTTATTCATTTGATATGACTGATATCTAAATCTGTGCAACAAAGTTTGCGCATATATAATAATGCTAGATATCATTAAATTATCGAATCATCAGAGTACTTAATTGATGAGTTACTCGCTAGCGAAAAGGAGGATTTGATATGTTTGTGTGCCGTTTTTTTAACGCGCGTCATTTTGCTATAGAGACTCGCTCAAGAAATATCGTTATCGCGCTGCGATAGTCCGAGCTTGAGCGAAACTTAGAAAGCATCTATCCCGTTCGGGAGATGTTCTACAAAGAGTTCTCTTCACTCGAGCTCTAGGATTGTTGTCAGCAGTCGTTTGACAAGGGTTTTTACACCCATAATTCTTGAGTTTTTTATGAGTACTTTACTATCAGCACAATCTATTTCTATCGACCTTACTTCAGGCCCATTATTTGAAGGGATTTCGTTTACCTTACAAAAAGGGAACCGTGTTGGCCTTATCGGACACAATGGTTGTGGAAAAAGCACCTTACTTAAAATTTTAAGCCACCAAAATAACGATTATGTTGGGCAGTTGTCTCAAGCTAATCGTTGTGTCGTTGCTTATATAGAGCAGCATCTACCTCACCAACTTGAAAATGTCAGTTTACTGGATGCCCTTTGCGATCAAATTCCGAGCTCAGTGCGCGTAGAAGAACAGTGGCGCGCAGAAACCTTATTGTTGGAAATGGGCTTTGAACAAAGCTTGTGGGCGCAACTGGCTGGGCAATTGAGTGGTGGTCAGCATATGCGCTTGCTGTTGGCACGAGCTTTAATTCAACAGCCCGATCTATTGCTACTTGATGAGCCGAGTAACCATTTGGACCTACCGACGCTTTTGTGGCTAGAACGGTTTTTATTGAATTGGAAAGGCAGTTTCGTTTTGGTGTCGCATGATAAAACCTTATTGAACAAGGTGACGAATACAACTTGGATCATGCGTGATAAAACGCTGTACCATTTTGATCTTTCTTGTTCTGAAGCGAGGCTGGCACTAATCGAAAAAGATGCCGCGGATGAACAAAGGCGCAGTATTGAACAGAAAGAAATCGACCGAATTGCAAAGAGTGCCAAGCGATTGGCAGAGTGGGGCAAGGTTTATGACAACGAGGATCTTGCTCGTAAAGCAAAGCATATGGAGAAACGCAAACAAAAGTTAGAGGAAAGCCAAACCCAACTGGGTGAAGGGACACCTTGGACGCTATCTTTAAATGGACAAGCATTGCCCGCCAATCGTCTGATCGATTTGAAGCAGGTGATGGTTCGGCCAGCTCCTACCGCTGAATCTTTATTCCGAGTATTGGATAAGCAGGTGAAAAGCGGCGACCGAGTCGCGATTGTAGGGAAGAATGGCTGTGGGAAGTCGTCATTGTTAAGAATGCTGTTCCAAAGGTTTGTACGCCTTGCCGAAAATAATGTGAGTGAGCATGATTTTGTGTTTCACCCGCAATGTCGGTTGGGCTATTACGACCAGAGCTTGCAGCAGTTACAAGACGATGAATCCCTACTGGAGGCGCTTAGACCTTTTTCTGACTTGACCGACGAACTAAGAAAAATGGCGCTGATAAGCTCTGGCTTTTCATATGAAAGACATTCTCAGAAAGTAAAGGAACTGAGCGGGGGTGAAAGAGCCCGGTTGTTGTTTGTTGGGTTGACCCTTGCGAACTATCATTTACTTTTTCTTGATGAGCCAACGAACCATTTAGATTTAGAAGGTAAACAGGAACTCTTTGATACTTTGAGTAGTTTTGAAGGCGGGTTGATGGTGGTGAGCCACGATAGAGAACTTATCGAGACTTGCTGTAATCGATTTTGGCTTGTTTGCGACGGAGAGTTTGAGGAGCATCATGATGTCTCTGAAGTATACCGACGACTTAGTTTCGATACGAAAGCCGGTGATACTACAATTGCTATTGAGCCCTTTGTATCCGAATCAGAGCCTGTGACTTGTGTGGATGAAGAGTCTTTGTTAGCCGAGCTCTTAAAGTTGGAAGAGCGGTTAGATGATGATCTTAACCGAAAAACTAAGCACCAAAAACCAGCGATGCAGGTGGAATGGCGCGCTAAGATCAACGAAATATCCAGTTTACTAGACTTGGATTAGCCTTGAATAGGCAAACAAAAAAGAAGGCTATTTAGCCTTCTTTTTTATTGATTCACTTTTCTGATATACGCGAAGATGTCGTTAACATCGGATTCATTCAAGATTTGCCCCCATGCTGGCATCCCTTCATTGCCATTCATGACTGTGTCCATGAGTTCGCTCTCGGATTCCCAAAAAGAGGTGAGCCCATCGTAAATATTGGATGGCTGCTCAGGAAGCGCACGGCCAGCAATGCCATCACCATGGCCGAGATCACCGTGGCACGATACACATAACGTTTTGTACTGTGTTTCACCATTACTTACATCTGCCGCTTGCGCTGCGATAGGTAACATGGCGCTAGCGCTGAGAAGTAAAGTGATTAGCATTGGTTTCATGAGATTGCCTTTTCAATGTGGGTGTGGAAATAATGCCACTGCCTCCGTGAATAAATCGTGAAAATCCATTCACAGGTTAAAGATATTCTGAATGTTCTTTGCTATGGTTCGAAGGTCACTTAAGGGAAGTTTTTCTATGCTCATTCGCTCTGCTCAAGTCCACGATATCCAAGCCATTCTTGTCCTCGCTGACCAAATTAATCAGCAGCACTTCGAAGGTGCACCGAATGTGTTCGCAGACCCGAATGCTTCACATGACGGAAATGAAGAATATTGGTTAGGGTTAATGATCGAGCCGAAAGGCACATTCATAGTGGCAGAAGTGGAAGGACGTATTGTCGGCTTTGTCGTCGCTAGGATTACTCAAAACCTTGATATTAGTTTTATTCAAAGTCACAAAGTGTGCCGCGTGAATACCATAGTGGTCGACGATTCTGTTCAAGCTAAAGGTGTAGGCAAAGCCTTGATGGCTAAAATTACTCAGTGGGCGACGGCCCTGCAAGCGACGGAAATGCGCTTAGAAGTGATGGAATTTAACGAAGGAGCGCTAGGTTTTTATGAATCTTTGGGGATGCATACTCAATCTAGAATTATGGCGATGCCATTAGAGCCCTAAAATGAGTTATCTTCGCCTAGCTAGCAGATTAGCTGTTACTGCCGTTCTGGTTTCTAATGTCGCCTATGGCGAGGTGCAGCAGAACAGTCATGTTTCTGAGCCCGCTATTACATTAGTTAAAGTCGACAAATCCAAACGGCGATTGTATCTGATGAGTGGAGATAGCGTGATTCGAGAGTATCGCATTGCGCTTGGTAAATACCCTAAAGGGCATAAGCTTCATGAGGGGGACAACCGAACGCCGGAGGGGCAATATCGGTTGGATTATGTGACTGAGGAATCGAACTTTTATCGCTCTATTCATATAAGTTACCCGCATTTACAGGATGTAATTCGAGCTGGGGAGTTTGGCTTATCTCCAGGAGGCAACATCAAGATTCATGGACTTAAAAATGATGAAACTCGTTCGCCTCAATTTATTCAAAGCTTTGATTGGACGAACGGATGCATCGCACTCACCAACCAAGAAATTGACGAGTTCATAGCACTGGTGAAAATGGGCACGCCAATTCATATTGAATGGTGATAGCCAAATTTAGAATGACGAACTTGGAAAAGTATCTTTACTTCAATCCATTTAAAAAAGAACCCTAGCCGCGCTCACCGAAGCTATGACGATTAGCAATACAATTGTTACAGGCTTGAATTTCTCTCCCCCAAATTTATCGAAGAGCTTAGCTCCTATATAGCCCCCAAACATGCTGGCAGGTAGCAATGCTAGGGTCAGAACGATAATGGTCCAATCGACAATACCACTGACTGAAGCCGCGACGAAAGCGCTGGAATCAGCCAACACAAAGAATGCAATCAAACACGCCCTGGCGACATGAGGTGCGATTGGGCTGGCTAACGCATGTGCTCCAATCGGTGGCCCGGACATCGAAGCCGCACCATTCATTAACCCTGCAAGACTACCCAATAAATACGGTGCGAACTTGGGTTCAGTTTGATACTGAAACCCTAGCTTGATCATTAATGCTGAAGCAAAGATAAAGCCGCTGATGATAAGAATGATGGTGTCTTGGCTGACACTTTTAAGCACCAACAAGCCAATTGGTGTAAATACCAGACACGGAATGAATACTTTTCCAACCCAGCGCCAGTTTACGTAATGACGAACTTTAGGCAGTAGCTGAACGTTGCCTAGTAGGTCAATCAACATGAAAACCGGTACCAGTTCAATGACGGGCATAAAAAGTGCGCTTAACGGTAAGGCGACTAAAGTAAAGCCGAAGCCGGAAAAACCGCGAACGATCGCCGCGAAAATAAAAATAGCGAAAAGAGCAGGAAAAATTGGGCTGAAAATCAGTTCCATGAGGTCACTCTCACTCAGAAATATTAGGCGCGAATGTACTCCTAATATTTCTGGCTTGCTACAAAAAGTGCAATGAGTTCCGTAAAATTTTCAGGGATTTAACAAAAGCGGCTTGGGTAATCCGTAAACACGGCGTTAACCTGAGTGAGTAAAGGAAATTCATTAGGCATATTCACGGTATAACACCAGACTTGAACGCCAGATTTTGCGAGTTTACTTAAGTCGTCATTGGTGGTGTTTTCATGATTTAAGTGGCAACTAAACGCATTTACTGTTTGGAGAAGTTGATACTCTTGCTCTGACAGTTGTTCAGAGATCAAACCTAAACGATATTCCGGTAGTGTTTGAGATAGAGACACGACAACTTGATGACTAAAGCTCGAAAGCAAAACCTGATCCTTGTCGATTTGAGATAACGCCAACGCTTCTTTAAGCAGTGTCACGACATGCTGAGCGTCATGTTTATCGACTTTTACCTCTAAGTTGAGGTTGAGTTTAGTCTCTTTCGCTAGAGTTAACAGTTCATGTAACGTCATGATTGGCTCGCCGTTAAATTCCGCTCCTTTCCAGCCTCCAAAATCCAGAGTTTTAAGTTCAGCTAATGTGCGGTCATCCACTCGGCCTTGTCCATCACTGCAGCGTTCGAGTGTATGATCGTGGCATACGACAAGAATGTTATCTTTGGTCGGCTGAACATCTACTTCAACCCAAGTTAAACCAAGAGCGATGGCTTGCTCGATGCTAGAGCGAGTATTCTCGGGGTGAGTGCCTGCGACTCCCCGGTGACCGACGATAATTGGTGACATGATTTTTCCTTTTTAGAATATTGCCGACTGGGCAACCACGAACTCGACTTGGTTTCTTCGACACAATTGTTGAATATTATCGGGTGCTTCGTCTACAAACATTCTTTGCATTTCTGACAACTGCCCACTCACAATCGGGGCATATCGCCCCAGCTTAGTTTGATCGGCGACTAACCAACATTGTTCACTGTGTTCAATGATGGCTCGGGTGAGGTTGGCTTCTTCGGGGGTAAAATCGAGAAGTTGACCATTTTCTCCTAACCCCCCGACACCAAAAATACCGATCTTGATATTGAATTGACGATAGAAGTTGGTGGCTGACTCGCCAATGGTATCTTCATCTGATGAACGTACCGCGCCTCCCGCAAGGAAAACCGAAATGTTAGGGTTGCTGCTTAGGGTCAGCGCTGCATTGATGTTATTAGTGACCACCGTTAATCCAGGGTGGTCGAGCAATGCTTGAGCCACATGCTTTGGTGTGGTCCCTATTCCTAAGAAAATACTTGTACCTTCAGGAAGCGCTTTCACCACTTCTTGCGCAATGCTTTGTTTCGCAGAAAGGTTGAGTAGCTCCCGGTTGCTAAATGACAAGTTGTCATTCGCACTAGGGAGCGAAATACCGCCATGCACTCGGCGAACTAACCCTTTATCGCTCAGCTCATTCATATCTTTTCTGATGGTTTGAACTGAAACGGTAAAACGCTCAGACAACAGTGCACTGGAGAGTACACCGTGTGACTGTTGAAGATAGGTGAGGATGTCTTTTTGTCTTGATGATAAACCCACAGCGCTACCACTTAAGCAATGGCTGAAGACAGCGTTTCAGTGCTGACATCGCCAATCTCTTGAGCGGAAATCGGATTTGCAACCGCTTCCTTGATTGGAGGAATACGCTTGCTGTCTTTACCGAAGATATGCAGATTCTCTTTATTAATCACGAGTGACAAATCAGCGGATTGATCGAGTTCCATTTCAGGGGTCACCGCAATAAAAGAAGTGCTCTCTACTTTTCCGTGTACCAATTGATTCGGTCCCAGAGGCTCTACAACTGAAATCTGCAAATTTAGGTTAAGAGGACTGTGGCTTAAACTTTCGGTTTTATTGGAAAGAGATAGAATCTCGGCGTGTTCTGGCCTGATCCCAAGAGTCACAGTTTCATTGTTTAGGTGAGCGTAATCCGAGAGGTAAAGTTGCTGTTCGCCAACGGTTAGGTAGCCCTCATCGATCACTGCTGGAATAAAGTTCATTGCAGGGCTTCCGATAAAGCTTGCCACAAATGTACTTGCCGGCTGGTGGTATACCTCGGCAGGTGTGCCTACCTGCTCAATTTCACCTTTGTTTAGCACCACAATGCGATCAGCTAGGGTCATCGCTTCAACTTGGTCATGAGTAACATACACACTAGTTACGCCCAGCTCTCGTTGCAGTTTTTTAATTTCTAACCGCATGTGAGCACGAAGTGCTGCGTCTAGGTTAGAGAGTGGCTCATCAAACAAAAATAGTTGTGGGTCTCGCACGATTGCTCGTCCCATGGCGACACGTTGGCGCTGGCCTCCAGAAAGCTTCGCGGGCTTTCGGTCTAGGTATTCTTCAATTTTTAGCGTCTTGGCAACTTTCTCTATTTTTGATTGGATCTCTGGCTTACTGACCCCTCTATTTTTCAACCCATACGCTAGATTGTCGTAAACACTCATGTGTGGGTAAAGGGCATAGTTTTGAAAGACCATTGCAATGTCTCTGAGAGCGGGTTTTTCCGTATCGACTCTACGACCACCAAGGTGAATTTCTCCCCCTGAAATGCTTTCTAGGCCAGCAATCGAGCGCAAGATGGATGACTTGCCGCAACCAGATGGGCCAACGAGAACCAGAAACTCACCCTTTTTAATCTCTAGGCTAACGCCCTTCACGGCTTGATGTCCGTTTTCATAGGTTTTGACGAGTTGCTTAATACCTAACATGGTTGGTTCCTTTCTGATTTCAATTACGTTGGGTGATGATGTGTTTTGGTTTGAGCTAATGGTGGTTGTCATTGGTTGTGTATTCTGTTTATTTTTCACTTTCGACTAACCCTTTTACGAACCATCGTTGGAATAACACGACCACTAAAATTGGCGGTAGCATTGCGAGAATGACCATGGCAAACGCGTAGTCATAACGCGGTAGGCTGGTCTCATTTATGTTGTTTAGAACTTGTTTAATTCCCATCACAATCGTGTTGTAACTCTCGTCTGTGGTCATCATTATTGGCCACAAATATTGGTTCCAACCCACCACAAACATGATGATAAAAATTGCAGCGATCATTGTTTTTGACAGTGGGAGCAGAATGTCGATTAGGAATCGAAATGGCCCTGCATTGTCGAGTTGTGCCGCCTCAAGTAATTCATCGGGAATCGTTTTAAAAAACTGTCGGAAGAAGAAAGTGGCTGTAGCGGATGCGATAAGCGGCAAAATTAACCCTGTGTAACTATTCAGTAACCCAAGCCCTGCCACCACTTCATAAGATGGGATGATGCGTACTTCCAGTGGCAAAAGTAGGGTGACAAAAATCAGCCAGAACCAAGCGGTAGCGTAAGGGAGTCTGAAGTAAACCAAAGCAAATGCAGCCATCATCGAAATCACGATCTTTCCGAACGCAAATCCTAAGCCCATGATCATGGAGTTGATGATCATACTTTTTGCCGTAACGGCATCGCTAAAGCCCAGACTTTTATTCCAAGCTTCATCGTATATCGCCACCATGTTGTCGCCCGGTAACCATTGCAAACCTTCGCTGACGATCGTGTTTGGGTTGTGTGTGGAGCTAGCGAAAATCAGCCAAATTGGGATTAACATGAATAATGCTCCAACCATCAAAATGAGATGATCGGTGATCTTATTACTCTTCATAGATATCACTTCCTAAAAGCTTGAAGTCGTTAGTAATGCACGCGTTTTTCAACAACGCGGAACTGGATAAATGTGAGTGTGAGAACAAGCAGAAGTAACACAACTGACTGAGCCGAACTTCCACCTAAATCTGCGCCAACAAAACCATCACGGTATACTTTGTAAACCAGCGAAGTTGTGCCTCCACCAGGGCCGCCATTTGTCATAGTGTCAATCACACCGAACGTCTCGAAAAATGAGTAGGTGAGGTTGATCACGAGTAAGAAAAAACCGGTTGGGGCAAGTAGCGGAAAGGTGATGGTCCAAAATCGTTTGGAGTCACTGATGCAATCCAAAGTGGCCGCTTCTTTTACCGCATAAGAGATAGACTGAAGGCCTGCTAAGAAGTAGATAAAGTTGACCGATACTTGCTTCCATACTGACACAATCACTAGAGCGACAGTGGCGTCCACAGGATCAGTTTGAAAGCTAAATTCCCAGCCAATCATGGCAAATAGCTCTGTGAAAATTCCGATATGAGGATTGAAAAGAAAGCCTCCAATCACACCCGCTATCGCTGGGGCAACTGCATAAACCCAAGTTAAGGTTACTTTGTAGGTTCCCTGACCGTGAATAATGTTGTCCGCTTTCACGGCGAGCAACAACGCTAATCCTAAAGATAGAAAAGAAACCACAACGGCAAACATCAAAGTGAAGCCGATCGATGACAGATACTCCGCCGACTCGAATAGAATTTGGTAGTTCTCAAACCAAACGAACAGGGATGAGGTTCCCCATGGGTCCTCAAGCATGAAAGAGAGATATACCGCTTTTGCTGCGGGATACACGAAAAATACCGCGATGATCAGGATTTGTGGTGCTAAAAACACATAAGGCAGCGGCGAATGAAAAAATTGCTGACGACGTTCCACGAAGTAATTCCAAAAAATTGATGGGTAAGTAAACGTGACTTGCTTACGTAAAACGGTGCGATTCCGTTTAAGAGAAGTCAGAAGTAAGGTTGGTGGTCGGCTTACTCAGTGGCGTGTCGCCTGACCAAGTAAGCCGATGTTTAGGGTTAGTTCATCGTACGTGCGAAACGTTTGAGTAACTTACCGCTTTCGTTTTCGACTTTGTCGAGGCTCTTTTCAACACTTGAGCGTCCTGCGAAGATGTTGTCGAATTCACGATGCATCACTTCACGGATTTGAGGGTAGTAGCCTAAACGGTAACCTTTAGTCCATTCCCCAGATTTAAGGCTCAATTGCTTAACGCCAACCTCGGCGTCCGGCTGCTCTTGATAGTAGCCAGACTGTTTAGCCAAGTCGTAAGCGGCATTGGTGACTGGCACATAACCAGTGGTCTTATGCCAGTAAACCTGAGTCGCAGGTTTGGTTAGGTAATCGAAGAAAGCAGCAACGCCTTTATCTTCGGCTTTTTCGTGACCGTTCATAGCGAACAGTGCTGCACCGCCAATAAAGGTTAAACCTGCATCCGGGTTAACAGATTCCCAGTAAGGTAAGTATGTTGTGCCGAGTTCGAATTTGACACGGTTACGTAGGCCACCAAATGAGCCTGAAGAGCCCATCCACATCGCCACTTCTTGGCGTTCAAATGGGGTTTGGTTAGCATCCCAATCACTACCGTAATATTTGTAGTAACCTAAATCAGACCACTCTTTCATTTTGCTTACGTGCATCATCATGTCTTTAGTGTTGAACATGATTTTGGTCGATAGCCCGTCGTAACCGTTGTTTTGGTCTGAAACTGGCAGGTTGTGTCGAGACTTAAAGTTCTCAAACATAATCCAAGGGGTGAGGGATTGTGAAAAAGTGATGTAGCCTTGGGATTTTAGCTTTTTCGCTGTCGCTTCGAGTTGCTCGTAGGTTTTCGGTGCGTCGACACCTACTTTGTTCAGAATGTCTTTGTTGTAGTACAGAACGGGCGTAGAGCTGTTAAACGGCATGCCTACCATTTTTCCGTCGCTATCTGCGTAGAAGTTACGAACACCCGCAAGGTAGTCGTTTGAATTAAAGCTGTAGCCCGATTCTACAAGGATATCTTGAACCGGTTTCGCCACGCCTTTCGCATTCATGATTGTTGCAGCGCCAGCGTCAAACACTTGCAGAATGTTAGGCGCTTCGCCTGCTCGATATGCAGCGATACCAGCGGTCAGGGTTTCCGTATACGAACCTTTGTAGATTGGTGTGATTTTGTAATCATCTTGAGAAGCGTTGAAGTCTGTCGCGATTTGATTAACAGTCTCGCCAAGTTGACCACCCATAGCATGCCACCACGTTACTTCGGTTGCTGCTAAAGAGGGTGCTGAAACGGTTGCAGAAAGTACGCCTGCGAGCCATAGCTTATTCATCATAGTTTCCTTGTGGATGAAGATCGTTACTGGTTGATTACGTATTATTGAATCTGGTTTCGAACGAAACGGACTGCGCGGAATGTTGCTAGCTACCGATTCAAATCAGTGACATTGAGGTGGCTAAACTTTCGTACGAGACCGTAGGTGTTTCGTTTGATGCTATCTTGGCGGAGGTTTGTTTCAGAGTTGTTACTCTAAAGCTTCAAATAGATGAAGGATTTATGGATCGCACCTTTGTCATCACAGTTTTCGAATCTGCAAAGTTTCGATACTGGTATGGTTCACTTAATAGAAACTGTCGGTAATGAAGAGAATGGCAGGCTTGGCGTCGTGGAGGTGGACGTTGACTTGACCGTGGTGCAGCCTGCGCGTTATCGACGGGGGAGGTTTCGCCACGTACGGCACGTGGCGGTTATATCAGTGTGCGATATCAAGCTGGTTATTCTTGACACCGTTAATGCGAAACCAACCTGCAATGCTGAATCTTTCGCTGTTGGTCGGTAATACTTCATGCGGAAATTGTTCAGACAAGAATACAAAGAGTCGACCAGCCTTTGGCGGTATCTTGGCAATTTCTTGATCATCTAAATCATAAACAACAAGTTCTCCGCCATCTTCTGGAGCCCACTCATCGTTCATATAAAATACGGTGGTGAGCCGGCGGTTTTCATTGCCTTTAAAGCAATCTAAATGTTTTTGGTAGAAATCACCTTTTTCATATTTGGCAAAATGCGCTTCATATTCGAATAGTCCCAAGAAAAATGCTTGGTTGGCTGCTAAACGAATTTGCTCCATTTTATCTAAGAATAATGAAACAGGCTGCCCTAAATCGCGGTGAAGCCATTGGATCTTATCGCTACGAATGCTGGACTCTCGCATTACCTGCTCATTACGACCAATCTTCGCCTTTTTCCAGTTCTCAGGAATGCTTCCTCTTAGGGCTGATACTTCATTAGGAGATAAGAAATCATCCCAAACGAAGTAGCCTTGGGTTGCGATAGCTTCAATTAATCGGTTCATGTGTGGCGCTCAGTAAAATATTGGAGCGTCTATATAAATGAAGTGCTTTGAGCTGGCAATTCGACTTCTTTGTCGTGACGATAAGAAGGGAAGGAGCCGTTAGATAAAGTTAGGCACGACAGGCGATAACGCCTAGGTAGTGCCTGGCTTATGTTTGAGTGTAAGACGTGACGCTGTTAATGCTGGTCACCGAACTCGATTGGAAAAATCATGATTAAGGTAGTGCCTTCCTCTTCCGATGTCGTAAAACTGATCTTGCCATTTTGGGCTTCAGTAGCTAGTCGAGCCGAATAAGTACCGATGCCCGTGCCTGTCACTTTTCCGTCGGTCACAAACTTATCGAAGAACGTACTGTGAATGGAGTCGGGAATCGCCCCCATGTTGTGAATGGTGAACTTTAGGGTGTTGGTGTCCGAATCCAATAAGCTTGCGATTTTGATATTAGAACCACTTGGAGAGGCTTCTACCGCATTGTTAATTAAGTTGGAAAACATGGTGTAACTTAACAGCGAATCGCCAAGGTATTTATGTGCTGGTGGCACGTTGTAATGGATGAATACGTTTTTATCTTCACACTTTTGCTGAAGGCCGTAGCAAAGCTTCTTAACCAATGAATGTGCATCAATGAGTTTCATTTGCACGCTGTACTTGTCTTCCTCAAGTTTCATTAGCGTCTCATGGCTATTCACCATGCGTTGGATCATCATTGAAGACTCTCGTATAACATCCAATTCGTCTTCACAGTTACGAGCTTTCTCTTCAAGAGCGGGCAAGCTTGTGATAATAGCGGTGAGAGGATTGCTCAAATCATGTTGGAACATGCGGTCGATTTCGTCTCGGATGCGCGTATTTTCGATCATGGTTTCGATTTGAAGTTGCATGTCCATACGCTGCTTAACCAGTTTCATATGGTTTTTGACTCTGGCTAAAACGATCTCTGGTGTGATGGGTTTCGTGATGTAATCGACAGCCCCAAGCGCAAGCCCTTTTACCACATCATCAGTTTGAGACAGAGCAGAGACAAAAATGATCGGAATATGTTCAGTCAGAGGGTTTTGTTTTAGAGCTTTACACACTTCCAAACCCGACATTTCCGGCATCATGATATCCAATAAAATAAGATCAGGAGGCGTGTCTTTGTCGCATATCTCTAGAGCTTTTTTACCGGTTCGGCAAGCTTGAATTTTGTAGTCACTTTTTAATAACTCGCCCAGTACCATCAAATTGTTTGGTTCATCATCAACGAGCAGAATGTTATTTGGCATCGGTTTCGGCGTATTCTTAATACGACGTTCGACAGATGCAGACCCATTATTATCAAGAATTTGTTTAGGGGGAGGCGCTTTGAATGCTTTATGAACCCGCTCTATCAGCATCGATTTTGAGAACGGCTTGACCATATATTCAGACACGCCATGCTTGATAGCTTTGACTACGTCATCTTGATCTATATTACCAGTGACCATAATAAAGGGGATATGCGATGTTTCTTTTTCCTTTCGAACGTATTTGAGCAGGTCAAAGCCGTTCATTTTTGGCATATTCCAATCAGAAATGATGAGGTCGATGTCGTAAGTTTTTAGCTTTAGTAACGCTTCTTTCCCATCTTTAGCGCGGTAGACCGATTTGAAGTTTAACGTTTCTAATATAGCCGCCATAGTTCGGGTCATTGACTCGTAGTCATCGACAATAAGAACTCGCTTGAAGTCGTAAGTTTTACGGTTAAACGGCTGTGTCGGAATTAAGCTCTGCATAGTAATAGTTTTTCAGCATCCATGTTGAAATCAATTAGAATTGCGTACAGCAAGACTGTCCCAAGCTATTAGAGATTCTACGTGAGTGCAATAGAAAATTATAAAGAACGAAGCCTCTGCCTCATACCTAGCATTTGTTCAAGCTAAGTCAGTCACTCAGTTCTAATATTGTTAATGGCATTGGTTTAACGGCGAATTCACCGATCTTCATGAGCCCTTACTCTTCAATAGAATATCGTTCTAAATACTGATAGTCTGGTTCGCGTTTTCAAGGAATAAGAAAACAGTGTTGTATTATTGAACAAGGAATGTGCCCTTATGATTCGTTTAATTCGATCACTTTGGATCGTATTAGTTCTCTCTTTTTCTTTTGCTCCCCCTAGCATTGCTGACGCGCACCTTGATGAAATACCTGTCGACCAAGCCCAAGGGATTGTTGCTCCTGCTTTGAGCCTCAGTGACGAAGAAAAAGCTTGGATCCTCAGCCACCCTGAAATATCACTTGCAGCTGATCCTGACTTTGCCCCGGTCGAATTCTTCGATGAAAGTGGCCGCTATATTGGTATCGTATCCGATGTACTGGCCTTCATTTCTGAGCAGACAGGCTTGGCATTCAATGTTATGCAAACCGAAAATTGGCAACAATCAATGGAACTGTTGAAAGCAGGACGCATCGACATGTTACCTTTATTGTCTGATCATGGCCGCTCTGAGCTACCTCTTTTGTTTACTCGAAGTTACCTTGATTATCCGAGCGTTATTTTGGTGAGAAATGATACGCAAGGTGTAACCAGTTTAGATGATCTGAAAGGAAAAAAGGTCGTGGTCGTATCGGAATGGTCAGCGGAATATGATCTGAAAGCCAACCACCCTGAAATTGAGGTAGAGGCGGCTCCTAATTCGAGAAAGGCGATTGATAAGTTATTGTTCGGGCACGCAGATGCAATGATTCATTACTTTCCAGTTGCCTCTTATGAGTTAGTTCAAAGAGGGATTGGTAGCGTTAAAATTGTCGGACGAACTAATGAACAAAATGGGATGATGGCAGTTCAGAAAACTTTGCCTCATCTACACTCTATTCTTCAAAAGTCTCTCGATAGTTTAACCGACGTGAACAAGCAGGTTATCGTGTCTAAATGGTTGAGTGATGCGCCACCTTCTGCTGAGCAAAATATCGATCTAACAGCCCAGGAAAAGCAGTACTTAAAAGACAACCCGGTGATCAAAATAGCCCACGACCAAGATTGGAAGCCTTTTAGTTATCTCCAAGGCGGTCAGTCTGCAGGTTTTTCAGTGGAGTACGTGAAATTATTGTTTGAGCAGATTGGTGCTCAATATGAATTTGTTTCGGGCCCCTGGAGTCAGGTTTATAAACAAGCGCTAGACGGTGACGTTGACCTGATCCTTGATTTGATAAAAACCAAAGAGCGCGAAGAAAATCATTTCTTATTTACTCCCCCATATGCGCGTAATCCAAACGCGATCATTGCTAAAAAGGCTTCCCAGTATACAAGTTTAGAATCACTTAAAGGTAAAACTGTATCCTTTGTTGAAGGCTCTTTTCTTGAAGAAATACTGCAACAGCACGATGTTGAATTGTCGCCCCGAGAAAACTCTTTGGAGGCGTTTAAGGCACTCCAGTTCGGTGAAGTCGATGCGGTATTCTCCCGAGTGGTCATTGCGAGAAGAGTGATTAATGAAAACGCCTTGTTCGACCTAGAAGTGAAAAGCGAGCTAGATGTCGGTAACAGTGAGTTGGACAATATGAATATTGGCGTTGATATCGAGCAGCCTTTACTTCATGCAATTCTAGTTAAAGCCATGCAGCGTATCGACATGCAGGATGTAGACGACCTACGCCAAAGTATTCTTGCCACCAATCATGACCGAAGTGTTATTTTAAGTAACCAAGAAGTCACTTCATTGATGGAAAAGCCGACTCTATCTGTCGGAGTAATCGACGATAGAGATCAGTTTACTTCAAATCGTGGTGGCTTAACGTTACCAGTCGAAATGCTCAATGCGATCGGTAAGAAAATCGGAGTGAATTTTGAGTATCAATCCGATGGAATGTTAAATGGAGATTTTGAATCGTTTGCCAGTAACACTCTTGATATTGTTATTGGTAATAGTGAGCTGTTTGAAGCGTCTTCGGCTTATACGATCAAGAAACCAATTTTAACGTCTTACTATGCGCTGGCGATGAAAAATCAAGTGAAACCAATTAGTTCGTTGAGCGACTTGACGTCTGATCATTTTATTGGTGTGGTGGGCTCAAACCAATATATTGAACTATTGAATGTCACCTATCCTGATGTGTTTTTCAGTAAGGTGTTGGATGAGCAAGCAGGGCTAGAAGATTTACGCAAGGGCAGCTATGACGGCTTGATTGCGGACGGGCTTTACCTTAATCACTACATTCTCGAGAACGCTTGGGTTGACTTGGATATTGCCTTAGTTACCAACAAAAAAATCCAATACTTGATGGCTTTTAATCAGAACGTTGATGCTGGGATAATTTCAGCATTGAACAAATCACAAAAAGGGTTTTCAGAAGAAGAACATCGTAACCTGTTTGCAATGAACAACACGATCGCGGTTACCCCAAACGAGGGAAAAGTTAAGCAAGAACAGTTGTTCTCGGATAGCCCGATTGACTCTATCCTAATCATCAAGATATCCATCGGCATCGTCTTGCTGATTGCTGGTTTGCTTTTGGTTCCCATTGGGCTCAATCGCTACATGTCTAATAAGACCATCAGTCAGTTGAACTCAAACAAATTGATGATGGTTGTGTGCGGTTTTATCGTTGCGGTGTTGTCGGCGGTGTCCTTTGCCGCATATGTCGTTATTGAGCGGGTAGAGCAGCAAACCCGATACAATATTCAAATTTCTCTGTCGGGGATCACTGAAGCCTTGAATACCAGTGTTGATATCTGGATTGATGGACGAACATCTTATGTTGATGCCATTGCAACCGATCCAGAACTACTGCCGATGGTTGATGGCCTGCTCAAAGTCAAACCAAGCAAAGAAGAGATTAAGTTCTCGACAGAGTTGATTGATCTTCGAGTGTACTTTGCGTCACTTCAAGCTCGTCATGGTGATCGAGGGTTCTCCATTA
>Ga0213838_1000880_pt1 | contig 17718 bp, 13 predicted proteins | sample SWPATP13_FD_160577 | JGI IMG/M metagenome (GOLD analysis project Ga0213838, IMG submission 160577) | Coastal seawater microbial communities from Marineland, Florida, United States - SWPA TP1 #3 | ecosystem: Environmental > Aquatic > Marine > Coastal | place: USA: Florida | collected 2016-08-06 | reverse complement strand
AACTCAGCTTATTAACCTATTTAAGGTTGCTGAGGGCTGTCATATTGTCGACCTACCTGGATATGGCTTCGCACAAGTACCACTTGAAATGAAAAAGAAGTGGCAGAAGTCGTTAGGTGAATACTTACAAAAGCGTGAAAGCCTGAAAGGTTTGGTCGTATTGATGGATATTCGCCACCCAATGAAAGATCTCGACCAACAAATGATCTACTGGGCAATTGATAGTCGCATCCCAGTACAAGTCTTGTTAACGAAAGCTGACAAACTGAAAAGTGGCGCTCGTAAAGCTCAGCTTCTGAAGATTCGTAAAGACGCGCAATCTTTTGGCGGCGATGTGAAAGTTGATGTCTTTTCTTCGATGAAAGGCATTGGTGTTGACCAGTTGCGTAGCACAATGGATGAGTGGTTTGCACCGGCATTCGCTCACCTTATTGAAGAAGAACAAAACGGTAACTCAGAAACAGAATAGTCACGGACATTATTCTGCGACCAATAGCCGTAAAGCCTCGCCTAGTGCGAGGTTTTTTATTGCCTGCTATCCGAGAACAGTCATTAAGAATAAGAAGAGCACGAAGTTCGTGTGATCATGAGAAGAAAGAGGGAAAGAAACTCCCCGCCATCCTAGCGGGGAAAGGGAGAGAATTACGATTCGTTTTAATTATGTTTCTACGATGACTGAAAAATCGCCGAAGTTCAACGCTCTACCTTCTTTTCACAAGAAAATGAAAACCAAAACAAACAATTAATAATCAAGAGCTTAACTAAACACCAGTATTAAGAAACTCTTAGTTTAATTCGTAAATTAACTAAAGTGTGAAGGGAATAAAATTACAAATATCAATAAAATTAAGGAATCAAACGAAAGAGAGCGGTATACGTGGGAGATAAAAGAAATAGCGATCGCTCATCAAAGAAATGAAAGGGAAATGCTAACCACTTGAATTAGTTTGCTTTTTCTTTCGCACAAGAAAAAACGCCCCAGTCAAATACTGACTGGGGCGGCTGAATCAGCCTAATCCAATAACGTGAAACAAAAGGTCTGAAAGATAGAACATCTTACCTCTGTACCCTACGAGATTTAATGTACAACAATTGGTCAGAAATGGAAACTATTTTTGTAGTTTATTTTCATTAAAATTTCATTAAACAACGAAAACCTCTTCGCTAAAGATTCTTTTTTCTCGACACAAAAAAGCCAGCGTTTGTGCGCTGGCTCATGTTTATTCACTAGTTTTGTATAAATTGTGACTAGTGCGCCTGATCCCAGTTATCACCATGACCTGCTTCAGCCACTAATGGGACTTCTAGTTCAGCCGCTGCTTCCATCAGTTCCTGTACTTTACTTTCAATTTCGGTCAATGCTGACTCTTCAACTTCAAATACCAATTCATCGTGTACTTGCATGAGTAGCTTAACGCGACCATTGCCTTCAGACTGAATCCACTCATCGACCAACAGCATCGCTTTCTTGATGATATCAGCGGCTGTTCCCTGCATAGGTGCGTTGATTGCTGCGCGTTCTGCAGCTTTACGACGCATACCGTTACGAGATTTAATTTCAGGCAAATGCAAACGGCGACCAAAGATAGTTTCGACATAACCTTGCTCAGAAGCAGCACTGCGAGTGTCTTCCATGTATTGCATCACACCAGGGTAACGCTCGAAGTAAGTGTCCATGTAATGCTGCGCTTCACCACGAGGAATGCCTAACTGCTTCGCCAGACCAAAGGCACTCATGCCGTAGATCAAGCCAAAGTTAACAGCTTTAGCACGACGACGCTGCTCAGTTGTCACGTCTTCAATGCTCACACCAATGATCTCAGCGGCCGTTGCTGCATGAATATCTTTACCTTGCTGGAACGCTTCAAGTAACGCTTTGTCACCAGACAAATGCGCCATAATTCGCAATTCAATCTGAGAGTAATCGACTGCTAGAATTTTCCAACCGTGCGGAGCAACGAAGGCTTGACGAATACGTCGACCCTCTTCGTTACGAATTGGGATGTTTTGTAAGTTCGGATCCGTCGAAGACAAACGACCTGTAGCTGTCACCGCTTGATGATAAGACGTATGAACACGGCCCGTTTCAGCGTTGATCATCTTCGGTAGTTTATCTGTATAGGTAGACTTCAATTTCGCTAAACCGCGATATTCAATGATCAGCTTAGGTAATGGGTAATCAAGAGCCAGTTCTTGCAGTACTTCTTCATTGGTTGAAGGGGCACCTGATGGTGTTTTCTTGATAACTGGCAGGCCCATTTTTTCGAACAAAATCGCTTGCAGCTGTTTCGGGGAATTCATGTTGAACTCTTGCTCAGCAATCTCGTAGGCTTTCTGTTCTAGCTCCTCAAGACGTACGGCGATTTCCTGCGATTGAGCACCTAATAACATGTCATCGACAAAAACACCGGTACGCTCAATGCGAGACATTACTGGAACAAGTGGGACTTCGATTTCTTCGTAGATGGCTTTAAGCTTTTCATCTTGCTCAATATTTTCCATCAAACGATTATGTAAACGTAAGGTGATGTCGGCGTCTTCTGCTGCGTAAGGGGCTGCCTCTTCCAACTCTATTTGGTTGAACGTCAGCTGTTTTTTCCCTTTACCTGCGATTTGTTCAAAAGAGATACAACTATGTTGCAGGAAGCGAAGGGCTAAGCTGTCCATGTCATGCTTACCACCTACGCTGTTATAAACGTAAGAAGCCAGCATCGTATCGTGCTTGATCCCTTTCATTTCGATACCGTAGCGGGCCAATACGCTGGCATCGTATTTTAGGTTCTGGCCGACTTTTGCTTGTGCATCATCTTCAAGAATTGGCTTCAATTGTTCGAGAACCCAATCACGATCCAGCTGCTCTGGCGCATCTAAATAATCATGAGCCACCGGCACATATGCTGCGACACCTTCTTCAGTAGCAAAAGATAATCCGACAAGATTAGCAACCATGTAATCTAGACTGTCTGTCTCGGTATCAAAAGCAAACACATCTGCCGCTTTCAGTTTTTCTAACCACTTATTGAAGTCTTCTTCATTCAAGATGGTTTCATACTGACTGCGATCGACAGTGACCGCAGACGTATTCATTTCAACACCAGAGGAAGCCGATGGAGATGCTGAACTTCGAGCTGACCCCGACTTTTCATCAGCTTCAACCACGCCAGTCCCTCCCTCAAGAAGCTCATTCAGCCATGACTTAAACACTAACTGACCGTACAATTTGATCAATTCATCGGTGTCTGGCGTTGCTTTAACTAATGACTCAGGTGTCTCTTCTAGCTCAACATCAAGTTTGATCGTTGCCAGTTCATAAGACAGTATGGCGTTGTCTTTATTATCGACGAGTTTTTTCGCCATGGTTTTCGAGCCACGGAACCCCAGTGCGGCAATCTCATCAAGGTTTTCGTAAAGCTTTTCAATACTACCGATGCCTTGCAGTAGAGCTGTTGCTGTTTTGTCACCCACACCTGGAACGCCAGGAATGTTATCTACTTTATCGCCCATCAGCGCAAGGTAGTCGATGATAAGCTCTGGTGGGATGCCAAATTTTTCAACAACCCCTTCACGGTCCATCACGACATTAGTCATAGTGTTGATTAGAGTGACGTTCTCATCCACTAACTGGGCCATATCTTTATCACCAGTACTAATCAATACTGGGATACCCGCTTTAGAAGCTTGAGATGCTAATGTGCCAATCACATCATCAGCCTCCACTCCCGGTATAGAGATCAGCGGTAAACCCATCGCTCGGATTACATTATGCAAAGGCTCAATCTGGCAACGAAGATCGTCGGGCATTGGCGGACGGTTCGCTTTGTACTCTGGATACATATCGTCACGGAATGTCTTTCCTTTTGCATCAAAAATCACCGCAATACGGTCCGAAGCAAACTGACGCATCATGCTTCTCAGCATATTCACAACACCATAAACGGCATTGGTTGGAATATCACCATTACTCATGGTGCCTGGGTAAGCATGGAAAGCACGATAAAGGTAAGAAGAACCGTCAATAAGAATCAACGGATTATCAGGAATACGAGCCATAATAATTGTGTATCCAGTAAGTACAGAAATGATCTGTTAAGGATGCCACGTCTCTTGCTCTGATGCCACGTTATCTCCTCTTAGTGGGACTGGCATTTACCTGTTACTTTTCCACCGCATCACACACTCCACTGTGGATAACTCTGTTTATATTATTTACTCACAGGTTGATAACTCATAAAAAAACAGGGACAAAGACACATTAAGTTGTTGTTTTAAATAAGATAACATTCAGATCGATCATGACATTTACGATCTTTTTACGATCTTGCATTGTGGAAAAGAATACTGATGTTGTTTTATTCACAAGATTGAGGGGGAGATTTTGCGCAAATAGAAAAAAAGCGACACCCAAGGGTGTCGCCTAGCAAAAAACGGTAAGCCATTCTAAATGAATACTACAGCTTAACCAAAAAGCTATAAATTACACTGGAAGCAATGTGAGCAATGTCGTGTCAAAAAGAACTTAGTTTAAGTTCGCGAGAATTCTGTTCTTCATCAAGCCAATTGACTCTCTGATTCAACATCCTTGTGAACTGTTTCCTCATTCCCTAAGACGTAGTTAATAATAATGATTCTCATTTCACAGTCAAGCTCTAAATGAGAAAAAATCTCATTTAATTTATAAAAACTTCACAAAATGAATTCTGGATTCTTCTAAAACTTCTTTTTTTTCAAATTTTTCAATTAGATAAGAGTTTCTCAATAATAGCCTTAGCATTGCTGGAAACTGATTACGGGATTTTACTTTCAACTGTTTATAGCCTTGCTCTTTTACCCATTGCTCTTGCACATCCAGTTGCTTCTGGGCGACACCTTTATTACGGGCCAGCGGAGACACTCCACCAAACCAGCTATAGAACGTCTCATCATCTAATTGGTAGCCAATTTTGAATCCGAGTAAATGCCCCTCTTCCTCGGCAATAAGGATCAAAGAGCGCTTTCCAGACAACCTTTCTGACAGGGATTCTTCTGTTTCCTTTTTCACGAATTCACTGATTTCATTAACAATAAGTGCCACTTCTTTTAGGCTGCCCTCTCTTACCTGCACTGCCATAATCATTTCTCCCATTAAAAAGGGCCGGTATTAACCAGCCCTTCATCAAGTCATATACTCGAAGCTATTCAGAATCGGCTAAGTGCTCCGCTGCTCGCGCATTATCTTCAGCTAGCCATTCCGCTACATCTTTTGCGAAATACGTTAAGATTCCGTCTGCACCAGCACGCTTAAAGCATAAGAGCGATTCAAGAACCGTTTCTCGCTCTTTCAGCCAACCGTTTTGGATCGCCGCTTTATGCATCGCATATTCGCCCGACACTTGATAAGCAAACGTCGGTACTTGCAGCTCATGTTTCACTCGACGAACAATGTCCAGATATGGCATTCCTGGCTTCACCATCACCATATCTGCACCTTCATTCACATCCATCGCGACCTCATGAATTGCTTCGTCACTGTTCGCAGGATCCATCTGGTAGTTTTTCTTATCGCCACCTTTCAGGTTCGATGCACTGCCGACGGCATCACGGAAAGGGCCATAGTAGCAAGACGCGTATTTTGCTGAGTAAGCCATGATTTGTGTATGAATGTGACCCGCTTCTTCTAAAGCTTCACGAATTTTACCAATACGACCATCCATCATATCTGACGGTGCAACAACGTCCGCGCCAGCTTCCGCGTGTGAAAGCGCCTGCTTAATTAGCACCTCTGTCGTTTCATCATTTTGTACGTAACCATCTTCATCAATGATGCCGTCTTGGCCGTGCGTGGTGAATGGGTCTAACGCCACATCGGTAATGACGCCCATCTGAGGAATGTGTTCTTTCAAAGAACGAACAGCACGCTGCACTAAACCTTCAGGGTTGTACGCTTCAGTAGCACACAAGCTTTTCGCATCTTGGTTAACCACTGGGAATAGCGCAATCGCAGGCACCCCAAGGTTCGCAAGATACAGAGCTTCTTCTAACATTAAGTCAATGGAAAGACGCTCGATACCCGGCATAGAGTCAACCGTTTCACGACGATCTTTCCCCATCAAAATGAACATTGGGTAGATTAAATCGTTCACTGATAACTGGTTTTCTGCCATCAGTCGACGGCTAAAATCGTGTTTACGCATACGACGCATGCGTCGTCCTGGGAATTGACCTTGAATTGAAACAGACACGAGATTCTCCTTGCCCAATCTTATAACTTACGAATAAATACTTGGCAAAAGCATATCACTCATTATCTAAGACGCTAGCAGTAAAGAGAAAATCCGGGCTAAAAAAGGGGACTATTTACAAAAAATGACCTTCTCCTCACACTGCCGTATACTCTGCCCAACTCAAGCTGCTCAGGACAACACCATGATAGATACACACGCTCATATCTATGCCACTGAATTTGATAACGATAGAGAAGAAGTCGTACAACGCGCTTTAGCTCAAGGCATTGATAAGATCCTACTGCCGAATATCGACTTAGAATCGATTGAACCTATGCTGAAAACAGAGGCTCAATTTCCTGAGGTGTGTCGTTCAATGATGGGACTTCACCCATGCTATGTGGATGGGAACGTCGAAGAAAGCTTAGCCACCATTCGCGGCTGGTTCGAAAAACATAACTTCATTGCCGTTGGTGAGATTGGCATTGATCTCTATTGGGACAAAACGTTCAAAGCAGAACAAGAGATGGCGTTTGTGACCCAACTGAACTGGGCAAAAGAGCTAAACTTACCGGTTGTGATCCACACTCGCGATTCCATTGAAGAGACACTGACCTTACTTCGTCAAGAGCAAGATGGATCACTGCGAGGTGTTTTCCACTGTTTTGGGGGCACAATTGAAGAAGCAAAAGCCATCAATAACTTAGGTTTTCATTTAGGTTTAGGCGGTGTATCGACGTTTAAAAACGGCGGTATGGATAAGGTGATTCCTCACTTAGATATGAATTATGTCATCTTAGAAACAGACTGCCCTTACCTTGCCCCCGTTCCGCACCGTGGTAAGAGAAACGAACCAGCTTTCACGCACTTGGTCGCACAACGCGTGGCTGAATTAAGAAATATGACTATTGAAGAAGTCGATACCATTACTTCTAAAAATGCTCAGGCTCTATTTAATCTCTAATACAAAAACGGTTGGCATAAGCCAACCGTTTTTATTTCTATTCGCTGAAGTTTAAACTTCTTCTTGCTCTTCATCTTCTTCAGATGGTTTACGCACATAAAAACGTGCAAAGAACAAACCGACCTCAAACAGCAAACACATTGGGATCGCTAACAGTGTTTGTGAAATCATATCTGGCGGGGTCAGCATCATACCAATGATAAACGCGCCGACCACAATATACGGACGTTTCTCTGATAAGCTCTTTGGTGTTGTCGCCCCCGTCCAACACAGCAATATGATTGCCACTGGTACTTCAAACGCAATACCAAAAGCCAAAAACAGCGCCAGTACAAAATCAAGATAACTTGAAATGTCGGTCGCAAACTCTACTTGGCCAAGAGAAATAGCGGTAAAAAAGCCGAATACCAATGGGAATACAACAAAGTAAGCAAACGCCACACCGCAGTAAAATAGCAATGAGCTAGACGCCATCAGCGGCATAATCAAACGCTTTTCATGCTTATACAAGCCTGGCGCAACAAATGCCCAAACCTGATAAAGAATAAACGGCACCGCCACAAAAATAGACGCGATTAGCGTTAGCTTTAAAGGCGTAAAGAATGGAGACGCGACATCCGTTGCAATCATGGTAGCGCCTTCAGGTAAGCGATCTACCAAAGGTGCTGATACGAATTCATAGATATCATTTGAAAAATAAATCAGCCCTAAGAACACCACAATTACGGCCAAAATAGCACGCAACAAACGATTACGAAGTTCTAATAAATGGGTGATTAAAGGTTGTGTCTGCTCAGTCGAAGACATGTCAAACCTCTTAAACAGGAAGATCGAAAAGGAGCCACTCGAATACTAATCATCATAAGTATGTAGCGGCTCCTCCGTGCGAGACTATTCGGCTTTCTTATCTGGCGCTGCTGCTTCACCGCTACTCACCGGAATACTTTCGTGAGTGGCTTGTTCAGTCACACTGCTTTCAGTGTCACTTGGCTTATCAGACTCAGGCTTAGCATAAGGACGTTGAACTTGAGCTGCGGCTTGTTTTAATTCATCAACCGATGCTTTCAGCTCTGGAGATAAATCATCCATCCCCATTTGTTCCGCCTTACGCAGGTTATCTTGCAGCTCTTGTACCTTAAGTTCATGTGAAAGTTCATCTTTCACACTGTTTGCCATACTTTTCGCTTGCCCAATAAACTTGGAAACACTGCGAATCGCTACCGGCAAACGCTCAGGGCCAAGAACGACTAACCCGACGACAGATATTAATACCAGTTCCCAAAAACCGATATCAAACACGACTTACGCCTGCTCTTTGTCTTTCTTAGTTTCAGCAGTTGCGTCTGTCTTCTGCTGTTGCTCAATGTTCTTTGGTTCGAAGTCTGCATCTTTCTTTTCTGCAGGCTTATCTTCATCGCTCATCGCTTTTTTGAAGCCTTTTACTGCAGAACCTAAGTCGCCGCCCATGCCGCGTAATTTCTTAGTTCCGAACAGTAAGATCACAATTACAGCAATGATCAGAAGTTGCCAAATACTAATTCCACCCATTCTATTTACCTCGGGTCTGTCTACACAAAAAATTGATTAAGAGAGTCTACCGCTTAACGGCGGTAAGCTCGCCAACTTAGCAACCAAAATGTGACACCTGCGATGCCACAGCCCAAACTCAGCTGCTCATAAGGGCTTGAAACTAATATTGCGGAGCATACGACTAAAGTGGCTCCAACACCAAACAAAAACTTACCTGTCGCTTGTTGGCGCTTGCTATCACGATACCCTTGGTAAAGCTGATCCATTCTTTGGTTCATGGCTTTGCCTTGACGTAGGCTATCGTAGAGTAGCTCCGGTAGCTCTGGCAGCTTTTCCGCCCAGAATGGTGCTCGCTCTTTCACTGCATTGATGACAGCCTGCGGGCCCACTTGGTTCATCATCCACTTTTCTAAAAATGGTTTTGCGGTTTCCCACAGATCAAGTTGTGGATAAAGCTGTCGTCCCAAGCCTTCGATATACAGCAAGGTTTTTTGCAACAACACTAGTTGCGGCTGAACTTCCATATTAAAGCGACGTGCGGTATTGAATAAATTCAATAACACGTGACCAAATGAGATTTCCCCCAATGGCTTCGCAAAAATGGGCTCACAGACAATACGAATGGCGAACTCAAAATCATCGACATTCGTATCGTGAGGTACCCAACCAGAATCGACATGCAACTCGGCGACTTTACGGTAATCTCGGTTAAAGAATGCCAGTAGATTTTCCGCTAAATAGCGTTTGTCTTCGCTATTTAATGTGCCAACAATGCCACAATCCAACCCGATCCATTGCGGGTTCTCTGGGTTTTCTGGGTTTACAAACACATTACCAGGGTGCATGTCCGCATGAAAAAAACTGTCTCGGAACACTTGGGTAAAGAATACACTCACCCCGCGCTCCGCCAGTAATTTCATGTTGGTGCCGTTCGCTTCAAGCGTTGGAATATCAGACACTTGAATGCCATATATTCGCTCAGAAACCATGACAGTTTCATTACTTAGATCTGGAATCACTTCCGGAACATATAATTCTTCACTTCCCTCAAAATTACGGCGCAGCTGTATCGCGTTAGCGGCTTCTCGGCGTAAATCGAGTTCGTCTAACAGCGTTTTTTCGTACTCTCGTACTACTTCAACGGGTTTCAAACGACGTGCTTCAGGAAGTGCTTTGGCGACTATACGCGCCATCCGGTACATCAGTTTTAGATCTGCATCAATGACAGGGCGAATATCTGGTCGAATAACCTTCAAAACGATTTCACGCCCGCTATCTTTCAGCTTAGCAGTATGCACCTGCGCTATTGATGCGGAAGCCAAAGGTTCAATATCAAAATCCGTAAACCAGGTATCTAAACTGCCACCAAGCGCCGCTTCCATCTGCTGTTTCGCAAGTTGACCATCAAACGGCGCTACTTGGTCTTGCAACAATGCCAACTGATCAGCGATATGTGGCGGAAATAAGTCTCGACGCGTCGACATCATTTGACCGAACTTAATCCACACAGGCCCAAGCTCCTGCAACGCCAATCGAAGACGATGCCCTAGCTCTTTTTCAGGGTGCTGATTTTTAATCCAGAATAACGATTTACGAGCAAGTAAAGGGGCTTTCGTTAACTGATGCACTGGCATCAGTTCATCTAAACCGTACTCAAGCTGAACTTTAACAATATGATAAAGGCGTTTTATTTCCGCTGGCGTCATGCGTTCTCCAGCAAACGGTTAAGTTTCGCTTCTAAACGTGCTGTGGCACTTTTCACATCATCTACTTGATCGCAAAAGTGGGCAATTTCTAGCGGGGCAGGCGCTATCTTCCACTCTTCCGTTAGTACTTGTGCAACATGGTTTTGGTGCTTATTAGCTTGCTTTGATACGAAGCCACCGACGTTTTTCAGCCCTTGAATTAAGGTATGAGCAACCACATCACCCGTCACTCGAGACAACCATTCTTCAATATCTGGTTTACAGTCTGTCATCAACTGAGCGAATTTCTGAGCGAGCTGAATATCCCCTTCAAGAATCAACTTATCTTGTTTGATCAGTTGAGTAATATTCGACTGTTCACGCAATTCTGGCAATACCGAAAGGTTCAATGATAAGTAGCAGTCAGGTTGCCCCTCGTACTCAGCCAAAACATCAATCTGTTGGCTAAACACAAAGGTCAGCGTTTTATTCAGCTCTTTCAGGTTAACCTGAATCACCTGACCTTTTAAACGAGATAAACGACGACCCAATTCAGGATCGTCGTTTACTAGCGTATTCAAAGAGGTTTCAATTACCGCGGTCACTAATGGATCGAATGGCATATCAGTCCTTAATTAATTCATACAATCGTGAGTACAACTCAATGGCTTAAAATTTGTAGCCACGGTGCAGCGCCACAATGCCACCCGTTAAGTTGTAGTACTTCGTATTTTCAAAACCCGTGCTTTGCATCATGCCTTCCAGAGTCTCTTGATCTGGGTGCATGCGGATAGATTCCGCTAGATAGCGGTAGCTGTCGGCATCATTTGCGATGATTTCACCCATTTTTGGTAATAGGTGGAATGAGTATGCATCGTATACTTTTGACAGTGGTTCTAAGACTGGTTTAGAGAACTCAAGTACCAATAAACGACCGCCTGGCTTCAGCACTCGATACATTGAACGCAGAGCTTTATCTTTGTCTGTCACGTTTCGTAGACAGAAACTGATCGTAATTGCGTCAAAGTAGTTATCTGGGAATGGCAACTCTTCAGCATTGGCTTGAACATAATGCACATTACCAACAATACCGATATCGCGAAGTTTATCGCGACCTACGTTCAACATTGAGTTGTTGATGTCTGCAAGAATGACATGGCCAGTATCGCCAACAATACGTGAGAATTTTGCTGTCAGGTCACCAGTACCACCACCTAAATCTAAGATGCGCTGACCCGGGCGAACGCCACTACAGTCGATTGTGAAACGCTTCCATAAACGGTGAACACCACCAGACATCAAATCGTTCATAATGTCGTATTTAGCGGCTACAGAGTGAAAAACCTCTGCTACTTTCGCGACTTTTTCTTCTTTCGCGACTGTTTCAAAACCAAAGTGAGTGGTTTCTGATTCTACTGCTGAATTTGTCTGCACGCTTGTGTCCGTCATGCTGTTGTCTACCATGGTAAGTCCTCATCTACAGCGCTGTATGCCTGAGAGGGCGCTGCGGGCGATTAGTTTACTTTATCCTCAGCAGGTTGTCTTTCTACTAACGAGGCATTTTCTGAAAAAGCCTCATTTTGCGCCATTTCAGTGAGCCCGACCGAAATTGGCTTTTTCACTTCGACACCTAATTGCTTGAAGCTTTCAGCTTGGCGAATCACGTTACCGCGGCCAGTAGCCAGTTTGTTCATCGCACCTTGATAGCTTTGATTGGCTTTATCTAATGCGCCGCCGAGCCCTTCCATATCATCCACAAACAAGCGCAGCTTGTCGTATAGCTTACTGGCTCGTTCAGCAATGATTTTCGCGTTCTGATTCTGTCTTTCATTACGCCACAAGTTATCGATGGTACGCAGCGCCACCAACAAAGTCGTCGGACTGACCAAAATAATGTTTTGCTCCATCGCCTCTTTTACCAAGCTAGGGTCAGCTTGAATCGCGACTTGGAATGCAGGTTCAACAGGAATAAACATCAGCACATAATCTAAAGACTGAATGCCTTTTAGCTGATGATAGTCTTTCTGACTTAAACCTTTGATGTGCGCGCGTAATGCCAATAGGTGATCACGCAGAGCACTGTCTCGCTCCTGATCCGATTCTGCATTAAAATAACGCTCATACGCCACCAGCGCCATTTTCGAATCCACCACCACCTGCTTGTCTTGAGGTAAGTGAACAATCACATCGGGTTGATAACGCTTGCCTGCCTCGTTTTGCAAATTCACCTGAGTTTGGTACTCATGCCCCTCACGAAGCCCCGAATCCGCAAGCACACGAGCCAGCACCACTTCACCCCAATTGCCTTGCTGTTTGTTGTCACCTTTCAATGCTTGAGTGAGGTTGACGGCTTCACGGGTCATGCTTTCATTGAGGCGTTGCAAGTTTTTCAACTCGTGGACGAGCGTGTGTCGCTCTTTCGCTTCCTGACTGAAGCTGTCGTTCACCTGTTTTTTGAAACCTTCGAGCTGCTCTTTCAATGGCGAAAGCAACCCTTCTAAACTCTGTTTGTTTTGCTGATCGACCTTAGCTGTTTTCGCTTCAAAAAGCTGATTCGCTAAGTGTTCAAATTGCTGTTTTAAACGATTCTCAGCCTGCTCCAGTAATTGCAGCTTTTCATGATTTGCTAGGTTTTCTTGATCGTGACGAGCTTCTTGCTCACGCAACTCGGCTTCGAGCTCCGCTTTATGATCTTTGAGATGATTAATTTCATCCGCGTATTGCTGACGTTCTTGCTTCACCGCCTCAAAGTAGCGCAGCTTTTCCATCGCAGCCATCACTTTGCCGTGTGCCTGTTTAAGCTCATGGGCCGCTTTATCACGTTCATCATCTAACTCATCGAGCTCTTGCTGCGACTGCTCTAGCGCTTTTTTGAGTTGAGCAGTATTGGACTCATGCAATTTCTGATTCGCGTCAATTTGCTGTTCGAGTAACTGATGCTGGAACGACATTTTCTGTTTTATCCACCAGCCGACAAGCGCACCGCTGCCAATAGAACCCGCTAACGCCGCTAATAATGTGGTTTGGTGCTCAATAATCCATTGCATGATAATGATTTAGCCTAAATAGAAATGCTTACTAGAATGGTATTTTGATACTGGATAAATGTCCAGTTTGTCGTATTGAAATTCGCCAGATAGACTAGGCTTCCGTACTCTATCCAATAACGTAATAACGAGATGCTATGAACGAACGTCGCGCTTTAGGCTTTGGCCTGTCAGCGGTGCTGCTATGGTCTACGGTTGCTACCGCTTTCAAGCTAACCTTAGCAGAATTTACCCCAATCCAAATGCTTACTATTGCAAGTGTGGTGTCTTCCATCGCGTTGATTGTCATTTGTTTTATGCAGGGCAAATTAGCTCAGCTCAGCACGACCTTTTTATCTAACCCTTGGTACTACTTATTGCTGGGGCTCATCAACCCGCTTGCCTATTACCTCATACTCTTCAAAGCTTACGACTTATTACCTGCATCTCAAGCGCAAGCCATTAATTACAGCTGGGCGATCACTTTAACGCTTATGGCTGCAGTGTTTCTTGGCCAAAAAATTCGCAAGCAAGATTGGCTTGCCTGTGCCTTCAGTTATTTAGGTGTCATTGTCATTGCAACCAAAGGCGATGTTTTAGGGCTGCAATTTGATAGCCCACTCGGTGTCGGCTTAGCGCTGCTATCCACACTGCTTTGGGCGGGTTATTGGATCCTCAATACCAAAAACAAAGCAGACCCTGTCATAGGGGTGTTACTTGGCTTTTTGGTCGCTCTGCCATTTGCAATTGGAATTAGCCTTTACGAAGGTGCAAGTTGGAGTCAAATCAGCACCAAGGGTTGGTTAGCCGTTACTTATGTCGGACTGTTCGAAATGGGTATCACTTTTGTCCTATGGTTAAGTGCATTGAAGTTAACCAATAACACGGCTCGAATCAGCAATCTGATTTTCGCCTCTCCGTTCATTTCCTTAATGTTGCTCGCCACTATTATCGGGGAAGAGATTCACCCAACGACACTGATTGGCTTAGTGCTGATTATTGCCGGATTGGTGATCCAACAAGTTAAAATATCCAAAAAAAATAAGACGCTCGCTAACGAGAAGCCCTAGATTGAAAGCACCACCCAAAAAAGGCTAGCACACGCTAGCCTTTTTAATGAATCAAATACCTAATCGGAAAACAGTTCGTAAGCCAGTTCACTCCCTTCACCACGCACACCATCGATCACCGAAATGACGCTATCTGGAATGTTCAATGCTTTCGCGGCAGGGTGGCTATGTAAAAAATCGGCCTTCTCGCTTTCATCTAACATCGAATCCCAGCGGTTATGGATTTCACGTGATAGGTACATCAAGCAGGCAAGTTTTTTGGAAACTCGGGCTTTGCCCGGACGGTTTACATTGGCAATCGCATCCGCCATTTCCGGTGGGAATTTCCAAGCTTGCGCCAATCGCGAGCCCAATTCAGGGGCATCGGTCTGAAGCACTTCTCTTTGCACTGCCAAAGCACTTTCTCCCGCTTCTACTCGTGCGGCGATCTCTGTGGCTTGCTCAGGAACTAACGAGTGAATCATCAATTCTCCAATATTATGGAGTACGCCCGTTGTGAACACTTCATTTGGATCTAAGCCTACTTGCCCAGCTAACTTGCTGGCAATCATAGAAATTTCAAACGTGTTGGACCAATAATCTTTCACGTTTAACGTTTCAATCTTGGGAAACGCACTGGATAGAATGGAAGAAGAGACCAAGGTTCGAACCGCACCACTCCCAACTCGAATGATCGCATCGTTAATGGTGGATACAGGCTTATTCCCGCCAAAGTGAGCGGAATTGGCCATCCTTAAAATACGGGCACTTAACACCTGCTCCATCGACATTTTCTTAGAAAGCTCACCAAAATCGACGTTTTCTCGGTTCACCATTTCAAGCAATTCTTGGAGAATGCTCTCAATGCGGGGAAGTTCATTGAGACGAGATATTAATGCTTGCTGGCTCATTCGCTCACTCCTTTAACGGATTACCTCTCTTAATATAGAACAGATTTTCCCCTTACGAGTGCACGACACCAAATCAGGCTTCAAGTGAACCGTCTTAACTCTCCGTGTCATTCGTCACCCCATCGCAGTAGCACACGGCATTCAGTGATAAGACTAATAAATCCTATTTTGCTTATAAAAAAGTCAATATGTGAAGATGGCGATGTTTTACACAATCCAAACAACCTCATAACAACAGCCTTGATTTCGATCAACTTCACGTAAATTCGATTCTCTACTCTAAAGCCTCACGAGTAAGTATGGATGGAATACCGCATGGAAAGCCTACTTAATAAATGCACACTTTGGGTAAAGCTATGCTTTGCGTTTGCTCTCTTGCTCGTCTCATTTTCTTCACAAGCTCTGTTTGTTAGCCCGCCTAAAGATCCATTGCCACTCATCGAAGAAGTCTTCCCAACACACACTTCTATCTCTGAAAAAAGTGGAGAGCCGCTTTTAAGGATCATCAAAGAGCAAGAAACCGTTCTTGGTTACGCATTCGAAACCAACGACATCGCTAGAATCCCCGCCTACTCAGGCGAACCTGTCAACATGCTAGTGATCATAGACCCGCAAGGTGAATACCTCGCATCCAAGGTGCTGGAACATCATGAGCCCATCATTTTAGCCGGTATTCCAGAACAGAAGCTGTGGGACTTCAGTGACCAATATGTCGGCCTATCGGTGCAAGATCGCATCAAAGTTGGTGGTAAACCCAATCAAGATTACGTGCCCATTGACGGGCTGTCCGGGGCAACCGTCACCGTCATGGTCATGAACGTTGCCATCACCAAGGCCGCCAACAAAGCCGCCGAATCACTAGGTATCATTGAGAAATCCAACGGCATCATTCAGCCCATTTCAACCATTAAGCGCGATGTCTACCAACAAAGAAACTGGTTCGAACTCACCGGTGATGGCTCGATTCGAAAGCTCTACCTAACCAATCAAACGGTTCAAGAAGCCTTTAATGGCACAGAAGGGGAACATGTCGATCAAGTTGACTCCAGCCAAAACAACGACATGTTTGCTGAGATCTATTATGCGCTTGCGGATATTCCGACGGTGGGTAAAAACCTATTAGGTGAATCTGAATATCAATGGCAAGTCGATAAACTTCAGCCCGGAGAACACCTCATTGCGGTATTCGGCAATGGCTATTCATACAAAGGTTCGGGCTATGTGCGTGGCGGGATATTTGACCGCTTGCAAGTGCATCAGAATGAAAACGAAATCTCTTTTCGGGATTTAGACCACGAACGAATCAGTGATTTATTGGCCGATGGAACACCCAAATTCAAAGAGATGTCACTGTTCAAAGTGCAAGCTCACCACGAGTTTGACCCTGGGGCAGAATGGCAAATTGAATTACTTGTGCGACGTCAAACCGGCCCAATTGACAGTGTGTTTAGCAGCTTTAAAGGCCGTTACGATGTGCTCGAACAATATGTCGATACGCCACCAGCCATTATTCCACCTCCTGAGCTAACGCTCACTGAGCAAGTATGGCATGAGCGCCAAGTTGAAGTCGTGATATTAATCGGCCTACTCATCGTGTTACTGCTTATCTTGTTTTTCCAAGATTTATTGGTCAAGCACCCAACGTTCATGCATCGATTACGTCACGGGTTCCTTGCGGTTACAGTGGTATTCATTGGTTGGAGCTGGGGCGGGCAACTTTCAGTCGTCAACGTGTTCACCTTCTTACAAGCACTGGTTAAAGACTTTTCTTGGGACTTATTCTTACTCGATCCCATCATCTTTATTCTTTGGTGTGCCGCGGCAGTGACCATGCTTCTATGGGGACGCGCGGTGTACTGTGGGTGGCTATGCCCGTTCGGTGCATTACAAGAACTGATCAACCAATTCGCACGTTACATAAAGCTGCCTCAAGTCGAACTGCCATGGGCAGTACATGAACGATTGTGGGCCATCAAATACCTGATTCTACTCGGCTTGTTTGGTATCTCTCTCGACTCACTCGCCTTAGCTGAGCAGTTTGCTGAAATCGAACCATTTAAAACCACCTTCTTACTGAAATTCGACCGCGAGTGGCCATTCATCTTGTGGGCGGTGCTGATTTTGGTCATCAATTTATTCAATCGAAAAACATTCTGTCGCTACCTTTGCCCATTAGGCGCCGCGCTGTCAGTGTCCAATAGCGTTCGCCTTTTTGATTGGCTCAAGCGCCGCCCGGAATGTGGTTCACCTTGTAAGATCTGCGCCAAAGAGTGCGAAATCCAAGCCATCCAACCCGATGGAGTGATCAACATGCGTGAATGCCATTACTGCTTGGATTGCCAAATAACGTATT